>Ga0080003_1001559_pt1 | contig 11891 bp, 6 predicted proteins | sample JossMetagenome_FD_69206 | JGI IMG/M metagenome (GOLD analysis project Ga0080003, IMG submission 69206) | Hot spring microbial communities from Joseph's Coat, Yellowstone National Park, USA - JC2_E (SPADES assembly) (version 2) | ecosystem: Environmental > Aquatic > Thermal springs > Hot (42-90C)... | reverse complement strand
GTATTCTTTGCCTGCTCCTGTAATTCTTTGAAAGTGTTTGCCTTTTACTTGTGTTAAACATTTTAAAGTTTCCAACACTGCCACCCTGAAAGCCGAATATTGCCTGCTTTCTATCGCCAACCAGAAAGAGTGCATCACCGCTCTTTATTGCTATATCAGCTTCAAGTTTATTCACATCCTGCAGCTCATCAACAAGCACATGCTTGTAATGTCTTACCTCTGGATCATATTTCTTTATAAATCCTATAAGCATGTCGTTATAATCGATAAAGCCGGATGACTTGTTAGATTCATAATCAGAATAAGCTTTTTTGAAGTATTCTAAAAATTTTATATTCTCTTCAAGAGTTATGTTGCTTATCCATTCTTCGTTGTATATCCTCTCAAGTTCCTTGCTTGACTTTGTAATATCAATATCCCCGGGTAATATTCCAAAGCTCTTCAGATACCTTATCGCATTCTCAACCTTTGGTACTATCTCAGATATTATATAATCTGTTGAATAATTAAAGGCGTGGAGTTTTTCGAAGGTCTTCAATATGGAAAAGCGTAGCACATTATTGCCGAGAACCTTATATTCATGCTCTATACTCTCAAGGTAGTCAAGTGCATAACTATGGAATGTGTGTATAGAAAGATCGTGCATCTTTATGTTTAAGCCGCTACTTTTTGCAATCTCGCTTATCCTGTTTCTCATCTCTTGTGCGGCTTTGGTAGTAAACGTTATGCACAATATCTCTTTCTCAGGGACACCACTCTCAATAAGTTCAATAACGCGTTTTGCAAGAGTTGTCGTCTTGCCGGTGCCAGGATTCGCGATAATGAGCGTGCTCTGCTCAGAATCCATCAAATCACGATAAAGATAAGCAGTGCAATTATATTAATTTTATCATAAAAGTTGTTAGCTTGCAGATTTTTACTAGTTATTTAATAGAAAAACAGAATATACCTTTTGAAATGGCGGAGCAGATGGCACTGTTTTGTTATTGGGCAACGCCTTTAAGCTGTTCATCTTTTTCCATATTTTGTTATCGACCTTGTGGGAGACAGATATCACTTGCATTCCCACAGAATCAGAAATGACTTATCTTATGTACATAAAGGACTGTTTCACAAAGGAATGACAAGGTTTTCACTACAGCAGAAGCTGTATGGCAAAGGATGTAGAAAAGATCGAAATAACACACAAATCATATTCATAAGATGAAAGGTAGTTGGAGAGTGGTCATTTTGACGAATGAAGTAGGAAATCGATAAGGGGCACTTATCTTCTCCTCATTCGTTTTCTCCAGTTCTTTGTCTCACCTTTCGATAAAACTGAAGTCCAGAAAGAATGTACCGCGAACAACGAGTTGCTCATTGTATCCAGGCCAATTTCTATTGTCCTTATATCTCTTTTTCTTGTAGGCTTACGTCGTCGACGGTTGGGGGTTATTCAACACAGCATTATTAGTTTCATTATATAAATTGATTAAGAAATTATTAACCTCATTTAGCAATTTAATTTTAAGCTCTTCTAGTTGGCTTCCGTTAAGTTCTGAAGGAACCTTCCTAATATTTAAATAACTATAAACTGCATTCTCAGCCGCAATTCTCTTCTTCTCGGTATCTTTTTTATCCCCATGTCTAATGTCATGATCTGCATAGGTTCTCAGAGCGTCTATTTTTTCAAGAACGCTGTTCTTTTTAAACTTTTCAGGTATATTCTTCCCACCTTCATGGAGTAATTGATATAATACATTTATCACATTATCTACAAATTCGCTATTATTTGTTACTGGTTTATTTAGTTTAAGACCATATTCAGCCCATGCTCCTGTGTGTTTTATTATATATTTATCTTGTCCTTTTTCATCTTTTCCTAGATTTATAGTGGTTATCTTACTTAACATTGTTGCTATATTATCCACAACCGGATTTTCTAAATTACCTGTTTCTACACTTAATGTATTAACACCTTTAGGCAGTCTAGAGTTTATTAAAGATGCGAGTAAATCAGCGGACTTTTTTCTCGGCCCCTCTCCAGAAGTTTCTATCTTATTAAGTAATGTATCATCAACTTTTAATAGATCACTCAGCGCTACAAAATAAGGTTTTATCAGTTCACTTTTCAGCCTATTTTCATTAGCCAACAATATTTTTGTATATAGCCTGAATATCACAGAAAGATAACCATCATGTCTCAAAAAGATTTTTTGATCTTTTTCGTCAAAATTGGCTTTTATTACTTCTATTAAATTCTTTATAGATTTAACTATAACATCTACATGTTTATTTATCTCTTCATCGTTATACGGTCTGTTTTTATCTAATAATTTTGTGGTTGTAAGTAGTTTCTCTAGATTTACACAAAGCCCAGAGAAAGAAACGCCTTTCTCCTCATTTTCATTCTCTTTGTGTGGAATGGATTTTTTAATTGTTAATATATGATCTTTTTCAATCACTTTTGCGACTTGGGATATAATCCCGTTAAATTTATTCTTATATGAAGACAATTCACTATAAGCCCTCCATATCTGCTCTGGATCTACTTTTGTTTGTTCCATATTAATTGAAATAAAATATTCCTGTTGCGCTTCTATCGGAAGCATAACTCTATTCTTATCGACGATTGCAGTAAAATATAATTCTATATCTTTCTTTACTTTTAATGCGTTAAGATACGCTCCATAAACTCTATGTTGCCCATCTAATATTGCGACACTTCCATATTTAAAGGGTATTTCTATAACATCATTTGATTCCTTAATCTCTTCAGGACTAATTATAATACTGTTTAAAAATGTAGTATGCTCTCTTTCATTTCCTTTATTAATACCCAAGTAATCATCTATACTGCCATTCCCATAAAGTTTACTCCTTTTTAATAGTCTCTGATAGAATTTCTTCTTCCCGCGTTCCCGGCGAGCAACATACAATAAAGGTATTATTTCTTTAATATTCTTTTTGAATATATATAATAAATTGTCACCGTCATTGAGTTTAAGATAGGGAGTCGCTATAAGCGACTGATCATTTATTTTGACTTTTAACTCGCCTAGGAAATGATATGCCGCTATAGCGGTGGGTTCATCATTCGGCTTTTTGTTAGGCAATCTTGTAGTTTCAAAAATATACCTATAATAAAGTTTTGCCTTCTTATCAAAGATAAATGTTTTATCATTCAAGTTACTCTTATCAAATGCCAGATTTTCTTCGTCATCTTTATAAAAAAGTATAAATCTTACATAGTTCTTTTTACTCTGATCTAACGAGCCGTATATATCGTTAAATCTATTTATTTTCCTACCTATTTCTCCCTTATTTATAAAAGCATCACATAAAATATCATAATCCTTGAACTTGATAAATACATCCGTTTCAAAAGTTCTTTTTTCATCCCCTGCTCCTGTTTCATAGTAAACTTTTTGTTTGACTTCTGAGGAATCAGAAAGTGGAGTAAATAGATCATTGAGAAAATTATAAATTTCCTCTTCAAATTTCTCTCCCTTTATTTGTGCCTGATTTTTTAGATCAGAATAATCATTTACTTTTGAACGTTCCATGGATTCCTTAAATGTGTTATATTTTTCCTCAGATATTTCTAAAAATTTTCCACGTTTTTCCAATGATTTATCATTCGGTTTAAAATCACTCATAAATCTAGGAAGCAAATTAATCTTCGCGTTATATGGTTTATTATCATCAACTTCTCTTATAGAAAAGCCAGTTGCTAATATACCCTTATTTTTTATATAAACTAGAAATCTATCCCCAACATTTATCTTATCTTTCATTTTTTTGGTACCTAGCTTAATCCATCCCGATTGTAAGGTCTTTCCTTTTCCATAATCAACTCTATATACGTAATATTTAGTCAATTATATACACCCTTTAATAAAAATGATCTGCTCCAGTAGAATTTGGAACACTTTTCTTCATTTTTCATTCATTTTCACCTCATTTTATTTCTTTTCCTAAAACACCTACATTACGTTTTGACATATTATATAATCAGATAGATATGTCTAAATAGCTTGTTGAATTTTTAAATAGCGTATGCAAGGGAAATTTTAATTAGACACAGGCATACGAAGAGGTATGCTAAACACCTTGTTGCATTGGCAATAAAGCAGTTAATACAACTTACAGATAGAGAACTTGCAGTATCCCTGTCAAAAAGTGAAATTCACAGGTTTAGTGTTTAAAAAGAAACGTTAACTATACGAGTTTCTATTTCTGGAACCTGAACGAAACCTCAATCTTTTTGTCATCTGCTTGTACCCGGTCTACAAGGTTAACAACATCCTTAAGGGTGATGTTTTGCATATCTCTTACATCAAAGTATAGCTCAGCATCGAAGCCATCAACATTGAGCTTCTTAAGCTTGAATTTTTCGTTTCCCTCTGCTCTTTTAGCAAGCTCTTCTTCATGCAGCGTTTCCTTGGTAACATCACTTATAGAGGAAGGGGCTTTTTCAAAAATATGGCACTTGTGCAGCTTCACAACAAGCGTAGCATTCTTCTCTGGCATATTACCACTATTGATATTTGGATGGAAAGAAAGAAAAAAGTGATAGTTTTTTAAGTCGCTTTTGACTCGTCCAAGATTTTATCAATTTTAGTTGCAGATGCAATACTAATAATACGTTTTATTTAATTTACTAAATATTTCTTCCGGGCTATCACACCAATATCTCTGGTAGTCTCCCGATACTTTATTTTTGTCATCTGTATAAAATAATAGATACACGTAAATATTGTATTCGTTATACTTGAAGCGTTTTGGGTTATTGTTCTCTTCGAAAATTCTTGAATACCCTTCAACCTTGTATCCGTAATCAGTGTAATTTATACTTTTTGGATCTACGAATATTATATAATAATCATTATCTTTCTTTAGCCAAAAGATGAAATCAGGATAGAATTTATCTTGCCCATTATTTTTCTTATTATAATATGGAATGTAAATCTTATCTGTAGTCTGATCTATCTTTGAGAAAAACCAATAGTCTACATTTACTTCATTGCTTTTAATTTTAATGTAATTTTCAAGGTCTTCGATAAATTTTTTTTCGCTAGGCTCTTTTATTATATGATTTATAAGATCTTCTTTAGAATCCTCTGCTATCATTACTGGAATGTAATAATGGTTGCTTATATTCTTAATACTAATTTTATATTGGCCTTTTTGAAATTCCTCAATCTCGAACTGTTTTAGGCTGTCATATTGCCTTTGAAATTCTCCAAGTGATATCTCATTATTCTGTAGCTTCATAGTTAAAGTATCAAGCTGTTCTTTTTTACTATCAAAACCTATTACATTATCTATTTTGTTTTTTAAATCTTTTAATTCTTTTTCATCAAGAATTGCATTTATTTCTTTGAAGTGTATTATCTCGTTTTCTAGTTTCTTAAACGTATCAATATTCTCTAAGGTAATCTTAATATGACGTATGAGATCAATGGTTTGCATAAATGCATTTCCTTCATTATTTTTATCGAAATGATGCTCATTACTAAGATATTCCTTAAGCCTTGGTATATCAGATACCTCCAAATCTTGCAAATAATCGCTATATATCGTATATATTATCTTGTCATCTCTAATTTCTTCGTTAATATACTTTTTTAACAATTCATAATTCCCAGAAAATTTAGGGATTTCTGAAATCTTTGGTTTATATGGTTCCCCATAAACAGGTATCAATAAATCATTGTCATCAATATATTTGTTCTTTTTCAATTCCAACGTAAAACCAGATTTGCTTCTTTCGTATTTTATTAAATCCATGATTTTTTTAATATTTTCCACATCAGTGCCAAAAACAAAGAGGGATTCAATCATAGACACATCGCAATCTTTGGGTTTCTCCTTTATTATTTTTGCTAATTCTTTTTCATTAGCCAAAAATTTCAAACGCTTTCTCCTATCTTTTAAAGGCTCTATTCTTTCTCCTCTACCTATGGCTTGCAGTACAAATTTCCTTGAGTCTCCAGTACCAATGTTAATGAACATCATCACATTTGGTCTGTTTGAATCCCAGCCCTCATAAAAAGATCTTGAACCTAAAAGAATATTTATTGGGCTATCACTTTTGTTTAACCTTTGAAAATAACTCTGATTATCATAGGACTCATTTATCTCGTAATTTTTCAATTTCTCTTTAACCCAATTTCCAATGTTTCCAATCTTTATTAGTGCAAATGGTTTATCAGAAGTCTTGAGCTTAAGAATCAGTTCCTCTTCATTCATTGGAATTTTTATAATCTCAATTTTACCATTTGTTTCCGAATTATAAACGTATTTCAGTATGTGATCATAAGTTATACTATTCAGAAAATTTTCATCAATTATTAATTTATCACCATGGTCAAAAGCATATTGCCGTTGATTCTGTAATTCATCTAATAAGTCATCTTTCGCTTCATTGTAATTGCTTATATTTGATTTTACGGCAATTTTTTCTAGCACATTAAAAATTATCTGCAGATCTGACTCATCCTTATGTACTGAATTGCCATATATTACCATCATTGGGTTATGGTATAAATTAGATTGAATATTAAATTGATTATTCGATTTAACAGTTGAGGAAATTCTTTCTCTCGCCATTTTAATAGCTGTGAGAAGTATGAGTGTTTTTAGTACAATCTTTTCTTTCTCATTTTCTTTAAATTTCTTAAAATTATCTATGTTCTTTTGAGATACGTAGAGATTCTTCCCATATCCTTCCCCTATGAAATGATCTAAGTTGAAGTTAAATACGGTCGTTATAATATCCCATGGGTCTGTAAATGTTGCAGAAAAGTTAAAGAGAAAACCAAACCTCGTTATGAATGAATAATAAACCTGCCTCTTTGAATCCTCCTTATCTCCTTTATGGGCTTCATCCAATATCAAATACCATTTACCATCATTTTCAAAATCTTTATAAGATAATACTTTTTCCTTTGTTTCATTTGAGATCAAATCTGATCTATAAAAGAAAATATTGATGTCATCTTTGTTTGTTAAAATTGCACCATACTTTACCTTATCATAATCTCTTAGCTCATGCAAAATTATTTTTCTGCTGTGATAAGAATTATATTCGGCCACATGATTTCTGAATTGATTCATTTGGTCATCTGTGTATGTTAAGAATAGAATATCATTCTTAGGTATTTTTCCATTATTCATTAGATAATCTAAGAGCTCTATTAGTTTAACTATAAGTAATGTTTTTCCTGATGCAGTAGCCATCCAGAAGCCAGCCCTATTCACAAAATTGTAAAAGTTTATTACCTTTCTATCCTGTATGTCATGATAATCATAATATGGTAGTAACTCTTTAACAGCCTTATTGCGATCATCTAAACCTAAGTACTTTATCTCATTGTCTCTATGGAGCAACTCATCATATAATTTCTTCTTTGTTTCAATGAATTCATCGTATTTGTTATTCGTTGGATAGTCATATAAGTCCTCATAGAAATACTTTAGAAAATTAATTATATTTTTTATAGCTTTGTTCTGATAGTCAAAGAGCGTCTTCTCCTCAGAAAAGTAATCAATGTTATTTAGTTGCCAATCTCTGGGCAAGGATTCATAATTCACGTCATTGACAATAGTTTCATATAAAATATTCTCTCCACTGTCTCCATTCTTAGTCATCTTCACCACCATATCAACGGTTTTATGATTTTGAAATCTTTGCCGTATATACTGTCATATTTTATTTCCTCTACATTATTACTATCATCCACTAATACCACAGAATCTTTTGTTATCTTTTTAATCCATTTGCCTTTCAAATTTGATAATGTTTCAGCAATATCTATGTTTGAATAAATTTCATCAAAATTTATCTTAATTTTGTTGCTTTCGTAATCCAATTCCATAGCATCAAGTAACTTCGGATCTTTTAAGAATACATACTGCTCATAAATTGATTTATCGTCCAAATTGAAGAATGGTTCAGACGGAATATAATGGCATCTTCTAAGTGTTTGCTCATACTGCTCTAAATCATAATATTTGAAGAATCCACCTGCATTATTCTCATTATATTTTTCTTGTACATCCCTCTCTTTTGATATTCCGGATTTATCATATGCTAAAACCTTCTTCATTCTTGGTAAAGCTACTGTGTAGAAATGTCCACCCATCTCTATTCCAATCCATTTTCTTTTAAGTTTATGTGCTACTGCTGTTGTTGTACCACTCCCTAAGAAGAAATCAAGAACCAGATCTCCTTCATTTGATGTAGATTCTATTGCACGCTTTAAGAGGGCTTCTGAATTTTCGGTTGGAAAACCAGTTGATTTGGACACAATGTAAGTATAACCAAGAATATCGGTCCAATCGTTGTTTACAGGAATTTCCTTTCGCATATATTCAGCACTAAAGTCTAATCCATTGCACTTTGGGCATTTTAAAATCTTAACATTTTCTTCTTGATGTATATAACCGCAATTATTACAAACTATACGAATGTTACCTTTCTTTATTTCCTCATTTATTTTTTCTTGACTAAATTGCCAATGTGTATTTTTAGGTGCTTTAATCTTTATACCAAAAAAAGTACGATATCGCTCTCCTCTTTCTCCTGGGAAGAACATTGTAGTCCATTCTAATTTTTCTTGTGGCTTTTCTCTTAAAGGGATCGTAATAAAAGTTTTCTCTTTGTTTGCTGCATAAAATACCAATGATTCGGTATCATTCTCAAATTTATCTCTTTCTTTACTTTCTGTTCTTTTCCCCTTTCTTATAATTATTTCATTTCTAAAGTTCTCTATTCCAAAAAGTTCATCCATCAAAGGTCTAACTATCCAATTTCCATTATAATCACATCTAACAAATACACTTCCCCTTTCATTCACTAATTCTCTTCCTAACCTTATCCTATTTTCCAACATTGTTGCCCACGTAGCATCCTTATATTTTACAGAGTAGAAGTAATCTGCATCTTGTTCTTTGTTAAATGGTGGATCAATATATATTGTCTGTACTGTTTCCTTAAATTTTGGTAATATTGTATTCAACGCCTGATAATTCTCAGAATGAATTAGCCATCCATCTAATTCTTTATCCAAATTATCAAATAATGAAAGAATATCCAATTTTAAATCTTTAAAGTATTTAGTGTCTATTGGCAGAAACTTATACTTTGGATTTAGAGTTTCTCCATTAATAGTTTTTTGAATTATTACTTTTTTATCAAAGCTATCGTCTATTATACCTAAATCTTTCCATTCTTTTATCTGTTCATCAATTCCTTTATGGTTTAATATATTCTTTATGATTTCTATTCCGTTATTTTTATTTGCAATCCTATCTAAAGTTACGACATAATTAGAATTCAAAACAAATTTAGGTTTATTCCATATCTTAACTAATTCATCCTCAAATTGTGATACAAAATCTATTATTTTATATGCAATTTCCTTTAGAGTTTTCAATTCTTTTATCCTCTTTTCTGAAAAATCTGATCCTTCATCAAAAACGTAATTCTTCAACCAGAGATCAAATTGTTCTCTTAAAAATATTTTAGCATCCTTGTTAATAAAATAATCAACTTCATTTTGTTTCTCGAAGATTTTGAATATTTTTTCAATATCTTCTTCATTTAGATAAATTTTATTTTCTTTTAATTCTTTTCTGATTTCATCTACATCTGTTTCTCTTCCTTTTTCAGAATATAAAACGTAAAATGAAATTTCATTGCTTTTTATGTTATTCAATTGATATATTATTTCTCTCTTTTCATTTCCTGATTTATGTTCTAATTTAGATACATCAAAATATATTTTATATTTAACACCATCTTTATCGTATTCTACAGTTAAATTATTCCATATCTTATCTGTCTTAACATAATATAGCCTCCTAGTTTTCCAAAATAGGATAACATCATCTTGGTCAGTGTATATCCTGTCATAGATTTTACTTTTTAAAGGCGTATATGTGAAATATATAGAACCTGATTCAGAAAAATATGTGGAAAAGAATGTATTGAGTTTAATGTACATATCCTCCTTGAAATCAGGAAATTCCTTCAATTTTTCATCAATCTCTTTCTTTAATTCTTTGAACACCACATCGAAATAAGATGATTTTATCTTCATTAAGTTTACAAATCCAGACTTACCCTCAATCTTTGCTCCTATAAATATATCTTTCAATTTATCATAAAATAGTTGCTCATTTTTCTCCATTTAAAAACCCCTTATTTATTTCTATTTTAAACCTTAAATATATTTTGTTACAAAATGCACTTTGCGACTATCTATTAAACGGCAGGCATTTGGAAAAGTTTGTTATCACTGTGCTGCTGTTCAGATAGCTTCTGTTTATGTATATAATGTATGCATTGCTGCTTGCGTTCTCGTAGAAGCAGCCTGTAAGATGCGTGTAGTTGAATTCATGTGCGCCGTGTGTTGCAACATAATAATATGTTAATGCATCGTTTAATCCATCGCCCAATGGCTGAATCATTGCCAAGAACTCAAGAATCAGCAAAATTACTATTGCCAATGATTTTGTCCTATATTCTTTTATTTTTCTTACATAAAGCAGGTATATTGCTGCTAGCACTGCAAATATTGCAATGAAATACAGCGGGTATTCTACTGATCCCAAGGCAAAGCCTATCGTTGCCCATCTTGGTATGTTGAAAACATTCTGCTCTGCCAAAATGCGCTTAACAATAACTGCATTGTATGTAAGGAGCAGTGCTGCTGCTATGCTTGCTACAGTTACTGCAAACATAAGCAATGTCGCTCTGAGATAAAGCTTGTTAATGCTTGCATTCTCTTCCTTGCTAAATGGCTTTGGCTTGATCTTTGCTATTATGCTTAATTCCCTGCTATTGTAAATTACTCTAGTCTCAGGCTCATTCTTGCTTGTTTCTCTCATTTAAAACACCCTTTGAACTATGTCCACGCCTTTCCTTCTTGTGCTTTTCTATCTCTTTTTGATGTAGTCTCAAAGCCGCATATATTGCATTTATAGCCTGGCTTGCCAGGTCTTCTTGCCATTTCTTCTTCTTTCTGCAGCTTTTTCATGAATGTTGTAAGTTCTATTTCGCCACGCCATGCATTTGGACCACATCTGTTTGGACTTGTGTCGCAGTAATGCTCTATTTTCCCATTGCGCTCCATTATATAGTAGGGCGATGTAACTTCCTTTTTGCAAAAATCGCACTTTATTCCAACAGCCATTTTGAACTTGTGTGGCTTTATAGGAAATTCCTTTGGCCTGTTCGTTCTGAAGTAGAGGCCACAGTTCTGTTCTCTGTGTATGCTGTGCTCCTGCATAGGGTCAGGCGCATACATCGTATTGCATTTGCTGCAGACTAATCTGACAATATGGTCCTCTCTGTCGATAAGATTACTATACAAGCGATTTTTTGTAATGCTGCTATCGTTCAGTATTTCACCAACTGGCTCAGAACTATTGTTATAGTAGCTGTGCCTTGCTCTAAGGCAGTCCTTGACCTTATCAGGCTCATATATAACTACTACTCTTTGCTCGCCTTCCCTTCCACATAGGGGGCATGTACTATATACTGGCTCTATTTCCAAACTTTTTGCAACCACATCTTTTGTTTCGATCATGGAACCACAATAGTAATAAATACTTTCCTGTATATTAATAATTCTGACAAATATTTCTTTTTAGGAAAGTGATTTAATGGACAAGATTCCTGAACTTGAGAGTGTTATAGATGAAATACGCCGGGTAAAGAATAAGTATAATATATCATCATCACAGCTTGCAAAGGCAAGTGGCATAAGTCTCTCTGCAATGTCAAAGCTTGAGCATAAAAGGCTTAAGCCAAGCTATGAGCTTCTATGCAAGGTATACAACACGCTTTATGACATGGTGCTAGAAACCGGAAAGGCTGAGAAAGTATCAGATATAATGGT
>Ga0080003_1001554_pt1 | contig 11921 bp, 10 predicted proteins | sample JossMetagenome_FD_69206 | JGI IMG/M metagenome (GOLD analysis project Ga0080003, IMG submission 69206) | Hot spring microbial communities from Joseph's Coat, Yellowstone National Park, USA - JC2_E (SPADES assembly) (version 2) | ecosystem: Environmental > Aquatic > Thermal springs > Hot (42-90C)... | reverse complement strand
TAATATCCCTTCCTTTAATTTATCATTGATTGGGGGGTTGTTCATAAATCCCCAATCAATTCATAATATTTCAATGTCTGTTATATGTCAGACATTATGCAACACACTTGTGATTTCAGATAGTGTCATAAATTCTGTGATGGTATGTTAAGAGGAGGTTAATAACCTCCTGCAGAAAACATAATAATCATTTATGGTGTGGGATGACCGTAAGGAGGTGATCACCCCACGGATTGTGTCACGAATCTTGTGTAATTCCTTTGGAGCAAGAGAACTAAAACATCGCTCTCCTCATGCGACCATAGACGTATAGATGTCATAGATTCATGACCGTCACTGTAGATTAGGGAGAATAAAAGCAAAAGTTAAGCATTTCTAACTATTATTCCCATTTAATTTCGAAATAACTGTCAATATATGTCATATGTTGTACGGGCCCGCCGGTCTTTGAATGCAATTACATTCAAAACCTTTATTTACTCCTATTCTATATACATTCATGGCTAAGGAGAAGTACGCCTCCTTGAAAAACAATCCTGAGATTAAAAGATGGTTCTTAAACATGTCCAGGGGATCAATGATAACTGGGGAAGTATATCTGAGAAGACTGGGACAGTTCTGTGAGATAAACAACACGGATCCAATAGCTATTACGAAGATGACCGAGAAGGAGATAGCAAATATGTTAATGGATACGGTGAGTTTACTTGAATCTCAGGGGAAAGCAGGATCATTTATCGCTGGGATAATGAAGAGTGTTAAGTCATGGCTTACATTCAACGGTATATCAATAAAACAGAAGATCAAGGTAAAGGGTGTGGATTCCACTCCCTCTCTAAAAGATGAGAAGATACCCTCCCAGGAGGAATTGAAAAAAATATTCTTATCTGGGGACAAGAAATCGAGAGTTGCCTCCTCACTCATGGCATTCTCAGGAATAAGACCCGAAGTATTGGGAAATTACAATGGAAGTGATGGTCTCAAGGTAATGGATTTTCCTGAATTGGAAATAAGGGATAACGAGGTAACGTTTACCAAAATTCCAACAATGATAATCATAAGACCTGAACTGTCGAAGACAAGGAAGAGATATTTCACATTCCTTGGATCGGAAGGTTGTCAGTATCTCAAAGATTACCTTGAGGAGAGGATGAGGAAGGGGGAGGTCCTGAAACCTGAAAGTCCAATAATAACCCCTGTGAGGGAAAAAGACAGGTCTAAAAGGGAACACATAAGGACCATAAACATAGGGGATATGATCCGCAAGGCAATAAGGAAATCTGGAATGAATCAGAGGCCCTATGTCCTGAGAGCTTACTTCGATACCCAGTTGATGATGGCAGAGTCCAAGGGATTGATCCTGAGGGATTTCAGGCAGTTTTTCATGGGACATACGGGAGATATTGAACACAGATATACGTTAAACAAGGGTAAACTGCCTGAGAACACAATAGAGGAAATGAGGAATTCGTATCAGAAATCTCTCAAGTTCCTAGAAACTGAGAACAAGGGAATATCTGAATCTGAAATGAACAAGACCATAAAGGAACTTAAAACATCAATGCTTATTCTCGCCGGATTCTCCGAAGAAGAGATTGAGAAGGAAAAGTTGCTTGAGTTATCCAATGAGGACCTGATAAAGAAGATAGATGAGAAGAGGATCAAGCACCTAAACAACGGAAACAGTCAGAGGGTAGTTTCAATGAGGAAACTCAAGCAATATATTGAACAAGGATGGGAATTTGTTGCGAATATAAATTCCAAAGAGGCAATAATTAAGGTACCAAGTAGATAGGCGTTCCATCTTTCGAACAGACCTGCACGGTTCAAGAATCACTTTCAAAATATGGTTATAAATGCCAAAATAAATGGTCAATTTTTAGAGATAAGAGATAGGGTAACATGATTTTACCTTTTGAATGTGATGCCTCAGAAAATTCAATAATTGAATATACTTTTTGAATAGGTTAAGAATCCCTGTTCGTCATTACCGTTCTCGGAGACAGTCTCCAAAATCGGTAAAAATCTCCCTTTCTCATCATGTGGCTGATCACTATTTTTATCCTCATTGAGCTTCTTACTCAAAATTGTGCTATAGTTATTTGCAAGTACAGCCTTCTGCCCTGCCGTCATATGCTTTTTGTTTAGAGCAATCGAGATGAGATGTTCGCCTTGATCCATACAAAGTAACTCGAAGACATCCTAGCGCTATAACAAGCCTGTATAGGCCGAAAATATACCAGATCTTGCTTGCTACAAACTCAAAAAAATGCCCAATTGTTAGTTGGGGTTTCCTAGGTGCACCCTATTCACGATTGATTCAATACCTAATATATTGATAAGGTTTATTAGAAATTGAATATATACAAAAAGTAGGGGTATTATGGGATTATATAAAGGGGACCTGGAAAAGGTTCCGGAAAATTTCAGTGTAAGGGATTGCTATGAAAGAATCTACAGATGGCATATGAAATATGGATTAGATGAAATATTAAAACCTGATTCGATCGGTAGAAGGGTCATGGCAGAGGATTTATTAGCTTATAGAGATTTATGGGGTTACTTTCACGGATTTAATCCAGATGTTGCTTCCCAGCAAGATATGGATTTCATATTTATGGAAGTCATAACAGGTTTATTGGAATGGTCCTACCACAGGGAGGATGAACTTGGAATAAAGATGGCAGCCTATGCTGAGTTCGCCATAAATAAGAAATACGGGAACTTGCAGAACAAAGAATTCATGAAAAGTTGTAGGGAATCAAAACTATTAAAATATTTTCTGGATTTGGAGGGCAATAGATCAAAATACTGGAAAAAATATAGAGAATTGTAATATGAATATTATCATTGCATTTCTATCTGGACAAATGTTATTAATTCCGTTTATATATATAATCGGTGACTATTAATGCCTGAGGAAAACACTGATAAATCTTCTCTTGAGAGGAGGAGATTGCAGACCATTTTACATAAATTGGAAAGTTTGTTAAACAATAGCGCAGAAATAAAAGGTTCCATAAATATTGAGATAGGCCCTGCTTGGATTAGTTTAGGAGAAGGCAACCATCTGGAAAGGCATGAAAAATTGCACGTAGAGGGAATATTAAGGATGATTAACCCGTGGGCAAAGTCAGAAGAGTTGAGTGGTTTTTCGTTATACTTCTATGACGATCCTGACGGAGCGTATGCCAGAATTAATATCAATAAAATGGACATCTCTTTATTATTAGATATAGATCAAAATATTATATTTCAAGGATAATACCCATAGACACGAATTGTGACATTTTCGATATGGAAATCTTATAATTGACTTCAGGAATAGATATCCTTACATAGGCTGCCATCATTTTGGAAAGTCAACGTAATTATCGTAACCTAGATATTTCCTTGCCTTTTGAACTCAGGATAATCGTAACAAGCTAACAAGCATTATGTCACACTACTAAACAGTAGACAAGTTTAAATATCTTCTATCCGTTCATATTTCATGGCTCATGAAACGCAGAAATTTTCCGTGGGCTATAAGAAAGATTTGAGTCTTTTTAACCTTGTGATGTTGAATTCTATGGGAATGATCGGTTCAGGATGGCTGTTTGCTTCACTTTATGCAGCATCATATGCAGGCTCGATAGGCGCAATTACATCCTGGGTGCTGGCAGCTATTATTGTGACCTTTATGGCATTGACATTTATGGAAGTATCGACAGCATTCCCCTTAGCCGGCGGTTCGACTGCGATAAGTGAAATGTCACACGGGAAAATGACTGGATTTCTTGTAGGGTGGGGTGCATGGCTGTCAGATATTATGACTCCTCCGATCGAGGCAATTGCCATGGTCACATACCTCTCTTTCTTTGTGCCAGGTGTGGTAAATTCTTCTGGAATTTTGCAGCCACTGGGATACCTGATTGCCGTCATTACAATGTTCATTATCCTCGTGATAAACCTGCAGGCTGTTAAGATCTTTGGAAATATAACGAGCGGAATAATGATATGGAAATGGGCGATACCTGCGCTTGCAGCAATCACCCTTATCACGCTCGCGATGCATCCCAGCAACTTTGTATTATATGGTACATTTTACAACGGTTATTCTGGTGTGTTCTCAGCACTAGTTCTTGGAGGAATAGTTTTTTCGTTCGAGGGTTATAGAGCTGCAGTAAACATGGCTGCAGAGGCGAAGAATAAGGATTATATCTGGAAATCTGTATTGCTGGCTCTAGTTCTCGTAGCTACCCTATATATAGTACTCCAGGTGGCGTTTATAGGTGCGCTGAACTGGACATCCGCAGGCGTTACGGCAGGAAACTGGGGTGCACTGAGTTCTTCGGTTCTCATTTCAGGACCCTTTGCGAAGGAAGCTTCAGCAGTTGGTCTCGGATGGCTTGTTGTAATATTACTAATTGATGCGGTTGTCTCCCCTACCGGTGCAGGAATTAGCTATGCGGCTTATCCTGCGAGAATATTCCAGTCAATGGCAGAATATGGCTATGCACCAAAAAAATTTACAGATCTCCATAAAAAGACAAAAGTACCCGCAAAGGCGTTGATTTTAGGGTTCCTGATTGGGTTAGTGTTCGTGTATGAGTTTCCCTCGTGGCACCTATTGGTTGGAATCCTGACGTCTACCCTTGTTGTAGCGTACGTAACTGGCCCTGCCTCAATCAATGTCCTCAGAAGAACTGCCCCACATGTTGGAAGGCTTTTCACCTTAAGGGGATCGAAGGTGATAGCCCCTATAGCATTCATATTTACCTTCCTTGTCATTTACTGGTCTACCTGGCCACTTGCGGGAGAGGTTGTTGCGGTAGTGTTAGCAGGATTGTTAATGTTCGCGTATTTCTACAAGAAGAATGGTTTTACAATACAGGATATAAAGTCAGGTCTCTGGCTTGTCGTGGCGCTAGTGACCATAGCAATACTTTCCTATATCGGACCAAGCAACTACGGAGGGCTAAATATCATAAAGCTTCCGTGGGACTTCATCGTGGTTGGCGCCGCAGCTCTGGTATTTTATTACTGGGCTCAGGTAAGTGGGCGTAAAACAAAATCTCTTGAAGAATATTTGAAATTTACCAATCAGGAATAAATCTCTCATTATATTTTCTTTTTATTTTTTCAATGTTCGAACAAGTTGCAATGTGTCGTATCGTAAATGATACTTTTAAATGGGATAGTGTCATAAATTCTGTATAAATTTAAGGATACCTCCTACTGAACATTTCAATCCATTCATCCTTGCATTTAAAGTATCCGTTGAGGATTCTGTGAGACCGTTTTTTATTTAACTCTGCCACTCTGAGATGTATTATTTTCAAAGTTGATTCCTCTGTTGATAGGGAACTTATCACCTTTATCCTTCTTCTTATCTTCTTGTTCAGAAAGGGTATGATTTTTGGTTCAAGAGATTTACTTGTCTTGTTCCAGGATTCACTTACACAAAATTCGTGACACCATGTTCTAATGCCGAAAATAAGCAACGAATTGTTCTTATATATAATTTATGATGCTATTCTACCGACTTAATTAGTGCTAATAGTTAATTGCGGGAAAATAATATAATCCCATGACAACTTCAAAGGAATGCGAAAGACATAAGAATAAGCAGATCACTGGAAATGCCGGATTATTCTATGTCGCATACAAACTTTCTGCGATGGGTTGGAATGTTTTGCCTACCTCAAGGAATGCGAAAGGCATCGATATCGTTGCATACAGCGAAGATTTTAAAGTCATAAGAAAAATTCAAGTAAAATCATTCAGAAAACTAGAGGCAGTGAGTTTCGGCAAGAATAAGGAGGTGTTGCCGGCAGATTTTTACGTCATGATCTCTTATGTTTGTACTAATCCAGAAGCGTATATTCTAACTCCAGAAGATGTCGACAGTTTGTTAACTCAAAACAATGCTGGCTACTGGCTACAGATAAAAGGACCAAAGCGAGAACCGGAAAAGGGGTTTAAGAAAGAGGAATTTAAGGAGAAATGGGATAAAATAGGATATGGCTGGGCTAATTCTACCGATGAAAGAAGCTAGGGGTTAATAATGTCAAATTTCCATAGTCTAAAGGTATGAACACGAGCCCTTGAGCTTGGTTGTATGCTCTATTTTGTTTATTTCTTCTTTGCATTCACTAATATATTCAATCAAAGTATTCCTTAGACCAAGAAGTTGTTTCAAATCTTCTCCGAGCTCATCTCTAATTTCCTGAGCTAGTTTCTTCAGACTGTCATAGATGTTATATCTTTCTAACTGTCCACATCTATTGGGCCAGTGATCTTCATCTTCCCCTATTACAAAGAGAAAAACAGAACCAGCATAGTCTCGTTCAAGAATTTCGTTGTTAAAATCCCTGAATTTCTTAAATTCAGTATTACTTCCATCCAGGTAAGGAAAATCCAGATCACAAGCATCCAGTTTCTTGTATATGAGATCAGAGAGTGAATTGAGTAGCCTGAGTATCTTTATTCCGTTATTTTTTGCTTCCTTTTCTGTTTCATTCAATAGTCTAAAAAGCTGGGGAAAATGTGGAGAAATATCTTCATATAGAACATTATCTATTCCCCCTTGACCTACAGAACGATTACCTGAAAATGGACTTGCTATTTCCGCTGGTACTGGCTCCTTTCTTATATCTATATTCGCCACCCGTTTTTCATCCCCAAACGGAGGTCTGGGAACTGTTAGAACGTCTGGGTCTTTTCCAAATATCCAAATGTCCTTGAAAATACCATCAAGAACTTTACTTACAGTTTCGAGGTTCTTTTTGTGCTCTTTAAGATGCTCTTTCTTTCTCTCTTCTTTAAGATAAGCTATAGTTCCAATATATCCTACCAGACCTGCAACTAAACCCCCTAGTATCGTTAGAACTACAGTTTCAATCAAGCTCATGCGTTTACCCACTCATACCCCAGAAGCTTCGCCTGTTCCAGTACAGTTAAAGTTGCCTTCTCCTGCTTGTCAGGCGGATAACCGTATTTCCTTAGCACCCTCTTGACCATAAGCCTAAGTCTGGCCTGGACACTCTCCCTCTGAGCCCAGTCTATGGTTACATTTCTTCTTACCATATCCACCAGTTCTTTAGCTATATTCTTGAGCGTATCATCTCCCAGCACTTCCCTTGCACTCTCATTGTCGGCCAAGGCATCGTAGAATGCTACCTCATCATCAGTGAGGCCCATATTTACTCCCCTCTTTTCTTCTTCCCTCATCTTCCTTGCTATTTCAAGAAGTTCCTCTATAACCTGGGCTGTTTCAATGCTCTTGTTAGTATATTCCCTTATAGCCTTCTCAAGCATCTCAAGGAATGATTTAGATTTCACAAGATTCTTTTTCATTCTTATCTTTATCTCATCATTAAGGAGTTTCTTCAGTATTTCAAATGCGAGGTTCTTCTGTGGCATATCCCTCACCTCTGCAAGGAATTCATCCGAGAGGATGGAGATGTCAGGCTTGTTGAATCCAGCAGCCGCGAATATGTCTATAACCCTGTCCGATACTAGGGCTTCAGACAGTATCTGCTGTATAAGCGTTTCAGTGGGTATCCCTTCCACCCTCTTCGTTTCAGTATTCTTGATCAGGGCAGACCTGACAGCCTGGAAGAATCCCACATCATCCCTTATTTTTATTGCAGATGGATCAGGAACAACGAGTGCGAATGACTTTGTGAGTTCAGTAACATTCTTTATGAACCTTGACTTTCCATCCTCCTGTCCTATGATGTGGTCCATTGCCTCCTCTATGATTTTCAATCTTTCGTTAGTGTCGGCAGTGAAGAATTTCCTGAAATCAAAACCGCTGAACATATCTTCAACTATCTCATACTTCTCCTGCATGAGTGCTATGGCCTGTTCAATTGGTATACCCGTTTCCCTCCTGTTGCCCTCACTGTATTCAGAGAGCGCATTTTTGAGCTCATTCGCAATGCCTATGTAATCTACGATCAATCCTCCATTCTTGTCCCTGAATACCCTGTTCACCCTCGCTATCGCTTGCATGAGAGTGTGACCCTGCATAGGTTTGTCAAGGTACATAGTGTGAAGGGGTGGTGCATCAAATCCAGTCAGCCACATATCCCTCACTATGACTATGTTTAGGGGGTCCGATGGGTCCTTGAATCTTTCTCCAATGGCCCTCCTCCTCTCCTTATTCCTTATGTGTTCCTGCATCCTTTCACCGTCAGCAGCTGATCCAGTCATTATCACTTTAATCATCCCCCTGTCATCATCCCTGTTATACCACTGCGGTCTCAATTTCACTATTTCATCGTGGAGATCAACAGCTATCCTCCTGCTCATTGTTACTATCATCGCCTTCCCTTTTAACACAGAGGATCTCTGCTCCCAGTGATTCACTATATCCCTCGCTATAATCTCAATCCTATGCCTGCTTCCCACTATCTTCTCCACCCTTGCCCATTTAGTCTTAAGCTTCTCCCTTGTTGATACCTCTTCACCCTCAGTGACCTCTTCAAACTTCTCATCCAGGTGAGGCCTCTCCTCTGGCTTCAGTTCTATTTTAGCAAGCCTGCTCTCGTAGTATATTCGGACTGTGGAACCGTCCTCCACAGCCTGCTGTATATCATACACATCAACATACTTCCCAAACACTGCAGGGGTACTCCTGTCAGCCTTCTCTATCGGTGTTCCTGTGAAACCGATGAATGTTGCATTTGGGACTGCATCCCTGAGATACTTTGCATAGCCGTACCTGACATCGGCATCCTCTCTGTTGACATCTGCACTAAAACCGTACTGGCTCCTGTGGGCTTCGTCCGCTATAACAACTATATTCCTCCTCTCAGATATGAGGGGGAAGTCATTGGATCCATCCTCAGGGAGAAATTTCTGTATTGTGGTGAATATTATCCCCCCTGATGCCACTTTTATAAGTGATTTGAGCGTATCTCTCGTATCTGCCTGCTTTGGCTCCTGCCTGAGCAACTCCTGGCACTGGGTGAAAGTGTTGAAGAGCTGGTCATCAAGATCATTCCTGTCCGTAAGCACTATGATTGTGGGATTTCCCATTTTCTTTTCAAGTACGAGTTTTGACGCGTAGAACACCATGGTGAGGCTCTTACCTGAACCCTGGGTATGCCATACTATGCCTGCCTTCCTGTCAGATTCCATGGCTTTTATGGTAGAGATTACTGCCTTATTTGTTGCATTGTACTGCTGGTATGCAGCTATTTTTTTTGACAACTTTACAACATTTCCTTCCTGTTCCTTCTGAAAAACGATGAAATTCCTTATAAGATCGAGGATGACATCCCTCGAGAACATGCCTCTTATGTTTACCTCAAGGTCAGACATGCCTTCAGGTCTTTCGTAGTTGACTGTTTTCCAGGATGAAAATCTCTCCCTAGGAGATGTTATCGTCCCTGATCGTGTTTCTATGCCATCACTCACAGTTATGATCTCGTTGTACCTGAATATCGATTTTATCTCGCTCTTGTATGTACCTATCTGATTGTATGCAGACCAAACAGATGCGTTCTCATCTGCTGGATTCTTCAGCTCTATTATCACCAGGGGTAGACCATTGATGAATAGGATTATATCCGGCCTTCTTTCATGTTTTTCTTCTATTACCGTGAACTGATTTACAGCAAGGAACTCGTTGTTGTCCAGCTCATTGTAATCTATGACGAAAACCTTATCGTCCTTTATAGATCCATCTTCTCTCCTGTACTCGACATTAACACCGTTTACGAGCATATTATGGAAGGAGTGGTTGTTAGATACCATGTCCTGACTATCTGTCCTCGTTATCTTCCTGAAAGCATCATCTATCGCTTCATCAGGTATAGATGGATTGATTATCCTCAATCTTTCCCTGAGGCGATTTGGGAGTATAACATCTGAATATTCCCTCTCCTCGTATTTTCCGCCAGGTGATATATCAGGACCGTACTTTATCTCATATCCAAGATTTTCAAAAATACTGAGGCAGAGTTCCTCTACATCAGATTCCGTAATTCTATCCGACATTTTTTCCCTCCATAGGTACTCTTATCTTGCCTGTCATTAGCTTTGGAAGGAGGAGATCTCGTATATTTGAAAGAGTTAAAGACTGAATCCTTAAAGTTATAGCCTCTTCGAATATCGATTCTATCGATTTCCCCAATTTATCCATTAACTCTTGAGGTGGGACAGGCAATAATGATTCATTGAGATGGTGTCGTTGGATGTGCCCCATTGTTGTAGCTTTATCTTCTGCAATTTTTCTGAACTCAGGCAAAAATCTTAGTAACCAAAAATAGTAAAACCATTTCGGATATTTTTCTGATCTAACTTTGAACAAGTGTTGATTGATTGCTCCTTTTCCATAAGTCCAGATTACAACTTCCAGACTTCCAGACCACGAAAATATGACATCTCCGTTTTCCGCTATGTAGTTCTTCGGAATATTGGAAGTACATCTTTCTGTTGAATCAGTGATGCCGTTTCTCAATTCTCTTATTTTAATAACTGGGAGCCATTCTTCGTCCTCTCTTGGCCTATAATTCTGCAGTGGTAGCCCATTGAGAAAATCTGCAATATTTGAAAGACTTAATATTTCCCATCCCTTCGGTATCAATCCAAGTTCTGACTCCACCATCTCTCCTCCACTGGATTTATATGGCTCTCCGTTCTCATTTGGAAATTCAAAGTCTATGAACCATCTCTTGAATATGGCCTGTGCGATGTTTTCAAGTGTTTTGTTCATCTCGTTGTTAAGCTCTATCTTTTCATCAAGATCTGAAAGGATTTTGACAATGGCTTGCTGCTCACTTAACGGAGGTAATGGTACCATAAGTTGTTCTATATCTCTCTGATATAGATGTGGAATAACCGAACCCTCAATTCTAGATTCTACGAGATTTCCAAAATATGGAGATTTAAAATAATAATAAAGAAAATTATGATCAATTACAGTACTGTTTACTTTCTTCCTAATTAAGAATATACCAGATGCTAGTGTTGCAGGTTCTGGTAAAAATTTGATTCGTGCTACTTTACCAATCGTTCCATCTTTAGTTAATAATATATCATCAACGTTAACTGAGATTTCCTTAGATTCAACATATCTCCATTGTGGCACTCTTTCACAATTAGACCAATTTACCTTTCCATCTTCGATATCCGGGCCATTTATAATAATTACACCGTCATTCCCGAATTCCGATTTTTTTAAACCTTTCCATCCTATTCTTCCCTTTATTATCACTATATCCTTAAGATTACATACAGACCATTCATTAGGGATATTACCTATTTCTGTACTTTTAAAATTTATCTCTATCATTGATTTGTTACCTCCCGTTCGTTGTTTTTACTTTTTTCTAACATTTTAAAGTAGGTGTTGATTAATAAAATTATATATTTCTTATTGAATTTGTTCATAAATATTAGTTTTGTAATGTTAATCCTTTTATTTCTACCATTAGGCTTTTCTCTCCAATATTCATTTGTTTTATTGCAGTTCAAATCCGATCCTCTCCAGATTCTTCCTTATCTCATCTTCCAGTTCCCTTGACTTCTTGAATTGATCAGATAATTCAGAGGTGAGTCTTTGCATCTTCTCATCGAAATCCTCCATATCCTCTTCCTTTTCCTCTGAACCCACATACCTGCCTGGAGTGAGAACCCAGTTCTGCTGTCTGACCTCTTCCAGCTTCGCTGACTTACAGAATCCCTTGATATCCTTATACCCTTCTATTTCACCTCTCCATGCATGATAGGTCTGGGATATTTTCTTTATATCCTCATCCGTGAGAATTCTGTGCCTCCTGTCTATCATTGTTCCCATATTCCTTGCATCTATGAAGAGTATCTCTCCCCTTCGATCCCTGAATTTGTTGTTCTTCTTGTCCCTGGTCACAAACCACAGACAAGCAGGTATTCCTGTATTGAAGAACAACTGCGGGGGCAATGCA
>Ga0080003_1001553_pt1 | contig 11923 bp, 16 predicted proteins | sample JossMetagenome_FD_69206 | JGI IMG/M metagenome (GOLD analysis project Ga0080003, IMG submission 69206) | Hot spring microbial communities from Joseph's Coat, Yellowstone National Park, USA - JC2_E (SPADES assembly) (version 2) | ecosystem: Environmental > Aquatic > Thermal springs > Hot (42-90C)... | reverse complement strand
GTGTAGAGAGACCCACGCCCATCTTATTGCTCATTATAACCACTGCCCCATCAAACTTACTCATGGTTACGTTCACAACAGTCAATGAAAGACCGATACTCAGTGTAGGCGTTGAACCCTCAGAGGTTACTGTCAAATTCACTATAGGTGTTAGGTAGTCATGAATGATTTCGTAATTATTGAGGAAATCAGACCAAAACACGCCAGTGTAGGGACCCATGGTTGTGGTGTTTACACCAACGTTAGCCCACGTGGCAAAAGCCTCCTCAAAAGATGAGTACCCAGTCGATGTGTAGTACTGATAAGACGTTGTGTAGGTGGGTTCAATAAGCACATTAGACACCCCAGTGAACCCATTGGGAGCATACGCATAGCCCCCAACTATGTAGAACAGGTTTGTGATGTTGAGTAATGGCGTAGTTATTGTGAAGTTAGCCAACGTGTAGTTGCTGTGTTTAGATATAGAAAGCAACATGTTCATTCCACTAGGCAGAGGCGTGGTTAAGGACCCATTCACGTAAGCAAACGGTGTTGGGTTCACGTTATAACCAACATTAGTGACGTTGAACATGAACAACTCAGGCACTGGCAGGTGGTCCGTGTAGAATAAACTACTCCTGACAAAGGCGAGTGCCCAAAACGCCTCACTACTGCCTGGTGGGACTGGGATTGCAATACCCGTGTAACTAAACCACTGAGTAGCACCTACTGGTTGCCCCTGCACTGTGTATGAGAACCAATTGGTGGCGTTTGTGTACACAGTATAGACAGTGCCGTAGGGAACAATGGTTATGCCATTAGGCGATACATACAACGGAGTCATTGAAGCCCCACTATTCATGTTAATGTATGTAGGAGTAACGGGACCCTCCAGGAAGGTGTTGCCACTATACGTATCACTGAACGGAAACACAATAGGCACTAGTGAGTAATAACCAAGGTTGGGTGGGAATACATAGTAACCATACGGTGTAGCTTCTTCGTAAGGCAGTGATGAAATTAGGAACTCGAAATTAGACATGTCACCCTCGTTTGTTGTGACGTAGAACGAAGACGTATCACTACCAGATGACGCAACACCGGATGGTTCAGTCGGACACTGTAACTGAGCACCCATTGTCAAGCCACCAAATGGTATCGCATACGTAGCTGTGTATGTACTTGAGCCTTGGTAAACAACGTATGGGAAGAAAAACGTTAGGTTGAACGCAGGAACGTAGTTAGTGTTCCACATGTCAATACCCCAATGGGCAATTGGGACGGGTACCTGGATGTACACAGACGTTATGTTGGCACCTGTGCTGGTGTAAATATTACACTCAATCGCCTGTGAGATACCACCCACCGTACCCTCCAGGTTAGGTGCAAACATGAACTCAACGTTTGAGCTGGAGTTGGCACTCACGGTAACGGATTGGCTTTGATTACCCAACGGTGATGGACACGAGACATACACCGTTGTTGATTCTGAGGATGCGGTTGGGTTGTACACTTGAACCGTGATGTTGAGGCTGGCGTAGTAATAACCATTGGCGTAACTACCGAGCCACATGTAAGCGGGTAGGTACAACGTGAGCGGTGAACTCGATGTTGGCGTAATTGGCGCCGCTGTGGACCAACTGAAGTTGCCATACACATCACTCACTATTGAGGTGGCGTATGTCGGTGTTATAACAGGCGACCAACTAACGTAGGCATAAGCCACGTGGACGCCTAGGACCAGTACCAGAGCCATTATACCTATTATTACATAGTTAGTAAGCCTCATAGCAAAGAAACACGTGAATAGGTTTTATTTAAGGATTTAACGATTAAAACCAACCATGCCTCTAAACACTGTGGTACCGCCAGAACAATGCAATGAATGCTATCCCTAGGATAAGCCCTATGAAGCCTAAACTCACCATTAAGTCATAGAAGCCGTGCATTATTGCCGTTGCTACATAATCACCAGTCTTAGCGAACACGTAGAAAATCGGTATGGAAATCAAAGCCAGCACTAACAGGTTTATTGGCACTGCCGATAACCCTATCTCCAATGCAATGACTACGGCATGTAGGGAGAGCCAGGTTGTGCCAAGCCACCAAACACTCAGTGTTATATTATCGTCGAAGTACTTAGCCACCAACGGGATGCTAAGCCTCGCCCAACCCTCCTCACTAAAGCCCACTACAAACGCCATTAGTCCGATTGCTGGGATTACCTGGAGCGTGTTCACAAAGCCCAGTTCCTTAACCAACCACGCAGACATTGAGTAATCCACAACGTGATTATACCAATTGAGCGATAGCAACTCATTGAGCCATGCGTTGAAGCCGTGGTAAGCAAAGGTGTTTAGGGAGGCTATCAACAACACAACCACGACAGTAACGCCTGCCCAGAACAAACCCATTTTGTAGCCGACATCGGTTGAGACCCTGGGTTGCCACCTATAGATGTATGAAGCCACGAAAATCACGATTAGGAAGGCACCAACGAAGTACACGCCCATGCTTGAGTTAGCCGTGAGGACGAAGGCTATTGGGTATGCGATAATGAACAGGAGGGCTAATATGTTGAGGTTGGTCTTGGTAACGTCAGACTCCCAATACTCATTGTTGTACCAAAGGTAGGCGACAATGATTGTTATTACGGATACGAAGGGTATGGACAACAGGGCTATGAATAAGCCACCTATGTCGAACCCAAGCGGTGTTTTTGGTGTTGGCGTGGTTGATGTAACCATGACGGCAACCACGTAAGGCATCAACAGGGCTATTATCGCTCCCAACCACGCAAACCAACGTGGAAGTGATTCCTTAGTTGCATAGGGTTCGTTACTCATACGCACCTACTCAATTACTAGTTATTAATAAGGATTTTATGACTAAAACCCAGGGCGCCTTTCGAGTCTAAGGTGTAGAATCCTCACTAACGACGATGTAGGGGATAACCCTGGTCATTAAGTACTCAAGCAACCTGCCGTCCCTCTTTAACGCCCTCAATTCCTTACTAGCCGTCCTAACGGCATCCCTACCGAATGCCGAGTCCAAGTAAACCGTTACATCGATTGTGTTAGAGAGCCAATCAACCAACGCATTAAGCATGATTATGTACTTTGCATACTCAACCTCGCACCTAGACTCCCTACAGTCATACCCAATCGCATTGCAATAATCACATTTGTCAAGGTATTTACGCTTCTGCCTCGGCACCAGCAGTCACCTCCCTAGCCCTACGCCTCCTAATCTCTGGCGGTGGCGTGTAGATTTTACCAGTGATGTAACTGACGGCATACTTCATTGCGTATTCCCACTCCTTCTTACCTGGCTTAGATGCCAGTAGGTATTGAGTCATTTCCAACGGCAGGATTATCGGTCTCTTAGGCTCGGGAGGCACCAACAAAATGATTGGGGACATTGCGTTAGACTGAAGCCAGAACTCCCTCGTTTCAGCATTTATGAAACCAAAGCCCTGGCGCCTGGCTAACCAAAGAGCGTAATTCGCAATGCACCTATCAAACTCATCAACAATGTACTCATACTGCTGTAGCCCATAACTCTTTGATTGAATGATTAACCTAACAACAGCCGACCTGTAAAGCCTAGTAACAAAATCTGTGTATAACTTGAATCTTCGGGAACTCAACAACTCCATGCAGTGAGGACAATCATGGAATGTGATGATGTATATGCCGACCCTGGCTCCATCCCTACCACAAGGCACATAACGATTCCTAATGGATGGTGGGGCGCTCTTACTGCCCTTTCTCTCACTCACGAGCAACCACCACCTGAACTACTGGTTCCACCAGTGCCACCACTTGTCTTAGGAAATATTACGTAGTGAACCACGTATTGGTTGCATGCCTGGGTGAACTGGTAAATCCCATGCACAATCCACGTCAGTGTATTGTTAGGACCAAGGGCGTGGAGTGACGCTTGGTATAAGGCACTCCACAACGGTGCCGTTAGTCCCGATATAAACAACAATAGGGGTATGCCCACTATGATTATCAAGAAAGCCAGGAAGGCTATCCCAATAGCCTTTAGGACACCCATCAAGGAAAAAGAAGAAAAAGGAAATTTTTAATTTTATCGTTTTTAATTAAACCAACGACCTTTAAATCGTGCAACCCTTCGAACTCGCTACAGCCCTGAGGTAGTCTAACTGCTTACAAGCCGTCTGGTCGCCTCTGACGTTGCAACCCCACTGAAAGAGTTGAATGAGGTTGTTGAGTGCACCGCAGTCCATGGACTGTATGGTGTTTTTGCTCAATTTAATTGTTAAGGTGCTGGGCACGCTTAATCACCTTTGGCGCTTTCTTACCTAACAGTCGGCACAGCACCACTGGTGAGTATCCTGCCGTATGTCGTTAGACCAACGTACCACTTACCTATGGCATTCCTGGCTTCAAGGTATGCCTTCTGGGCTGGTATGCATGCCTCAGCTGACGGCACCGCACCTATGCTCGCTAAGAAGTTGCAGAACCCAGTTGATTGCCTCTCATAGTACTTCCCTGCGATTGCGTTTACCTGAGGTGGCATCGCCATATTGGTCAATTCACCTTGTGTAAGGTGATATTTAAAGATTTTGTTCACATTGGTCGTTGTTTATAAAAATGTTTCATAGAGCATAACGTAAATAATGAACTTATGAACACTACGGCTTAATCGCATAACGAGCCATTATGGCAGAAGTCAGTGTTTGCACCAACGACGATACTGAGTTATATGCATCCCTAATCATGCTGATAACCATGGCAGGTGGCAACACGAAAGCCATACCAGCCCTTTTGGACATGATATTATCAACCTTATTCAACGTCTCCATCGCATAGGCGTCCAATATTAATGAAAGCCTGGGAGGCAGTTGCACGGCTTCATTGAATGACAAAACCATCACGGCTAAATCCCTGAGGTTGCTCAGGATAGTCTCAAGGTTCACCTTAACCAAAAACCTGATTTGGTTACTAGTCTCATTGGCACAAGCCATTTTATTGGCATCCGACATCAGTATCAGAAGCATTGCCTGCGGGTCCTCTAGTGGCTTTTCTTCGGGGGCGCAGTTTCGGTATATTAAATGCGGAATATGCTCAATCAAGCACCTAACGTCCATGTCAGGGCAGTATTCGGGTCCGTATCTGGCTATGATAGGGTTCCCTGGCTCTGGAGCAACCATGACGTATGCATCTAAACTAATCCCCCACATACTCAATACCCTATCTTTAACCCTGGGGTAGTCCTCGATTTGCCTAGCAACGAAGAATGCCTCGGCTTCAACTGGCGTGAATTGCGTGCCTAACGGCACCAATTGCTCGCCATTAAACCAAAAGATAGCCACAGACCGTATTTGCTGAAACGCCGAAAGTACAGGAGTCATGTACTTCTCAATAACCAGGTGGACCACAGAGTCGGTGTTCCTCACCTGTTCAATGAACCTCTTAATGTCCTCCTCAGTTATTGACATTGACACTAGGCACCACCCTGCGGTTGCTGTCCCTGTTGTTGCTGTGTTGGTTGCTGTGGCATAGGCATCGGTGGCATTGGTAGTGGGAGCGCCTGGGTCGGTGGTGGTGGGCTTAATACCCACCTGTACTTGGTTACGATTTCATTCACAGCCCTAATCACCTCATCAACACTCAAGTTGGCGCCAGAGAGTGCTGTGTTGGTTAGCTCCATAATCTTCACGTTATGCCTACCCAACGCTTGAACCATATCAACAGCACCACGTGTTGAATCAACAATGTTATCGATATACCTAAGGGGAGCAGTGGCTATTATAGAAGCCAGGTCCAGCACGTTTCTGAGCGTGCCCATGAACTTACCATACGTGTCCTGGATGAACCTAGAGACCTCCCTGTACTCAGCCATATCTTTGAATATGATATCAGGTCTAACAGTGATGTTATTGCCCTTGACTTCCACAACACCGTGTATAATCATCACATTCCTATCAACAATGACGTCATAAATCCCAGGCTCCCTATAAAAAACAACAATCGGCTTAATCCTAAGAAGGTTCATTAGGAAAGCCGTGAACCTACTAACCTCTATCTTCACCTCCATCGACGTGTCTTTTAACCTACACTGGACAGGCTCACTGACTATGTAAAGCACCTCCTGCGGACAACTCAATATAACGTGTCCTTTGTGTACCCTATCAACAACAAAGACCTTAACCATTGTTTAAGCACAGATTTTAGGAGCAAATAAAACTATCGACTAACCACGCTTAACCACTGGGACGCCCGCCGATTTGAACATGTTATACAACTTATTAGCCACGGTTGCCCTATCGCCCCTGTTTATTGTGCAATAGCTCGTGTCCACCACAACGTAGTTATTACTCGGGTCCACAGGCAGTACACATACGTAATCAACCTCATTCTTCTCCGTAACAACGAACGCAGGCGTCACCATTGTTTGGGTCCTTCTTTGATTGGACATCAAGGACTAAAGGCAATAAGTACTATTTAAGAATTTAGTTACATAACCACTGTTTCCTGGTGCTTACCCCTCTTGAACAGCATCACAACCTTATCCTTAGTTGTGGGCTTAACGACCTTAACAACCCCATACCTCTCCAGGTGCTTACCCAAGTAATTCTCCGCCATCTTCTCAATCTTATCACTATACCTCTTATCCTCAACAAGCTTCCTAACCGCAACCTGCCTGACAGCATTCGTAATTGGGTCCGTTAATTCACTGTGGACGTGCCAAATGAGACCGATTGCAATGAGTGCTAACGGTGCCAGCATTATTAACGGCACGGCGAAGTTCAAGTAGTACCCAATAGCCGTGTTTGAACCTGTATTGTAGCCCCACCACATATAGGCGATGCGTGGTATCACGTACATGACGATCACGAAAGCCACGACGTAGGCAATGGTTACAACAATGAACAACCTATACCTATCGAAGTAATCACGTAAGGACGGCATCCTAACGTGAATCTGAGGCTTAAGCCCCTTACCCTCAGGCTCCCCAGCACTGCCTGGCTCCTCACCTGGCTTATCCTCACTCATTAACCAACAATGGGTATAGACCTTAAAAAACCTATCGTAAGCACGTATCTTTGCTATTTGTTGAGAAAAGAGTTAGCTGAAAGTAATGTGCTAGGGGGTTGAAATTTGTAAAGAACTAGGGGGTAGAAATTTGAAAAGAGTTGTTTTTACATAGGATAATGCTAACTCAACCACCTATCCACCAACTCCATGAAGCCCTCAGCAATTACTAGGGATACAATAATCATTTCGAGAGTGAACACCACCAGTGTTGGTCCACCTACTGCGTAGGACACCACCGCCAAAGCCAGGATGTTGCCTGTGGCAACCAACTCTGTGAGTTTGCCTGGCAGGAAGTGAGAATGAGCATAAGCGAAAACCACAACCAGTGCCGATGCCACTGCCCCGAAAATAAGTGGTCCATAGAACACGATGAATATTATCATGAACCACATGGCAGAGGAGATAGCCCCAGTAATAGTCAGTGAGGATTCCAAGATACGCCTAGCGCTTATGAACCCAGTAAGCCTCTTTTCCTCGATGATTAGGTACACGGCGTAGGTTATCGTGAGTATGATGTTCACGATAAGCGTGATTAGGAAAAACTCAAACGTGATTGTTATTATTGAGGTGTTCATTTTGAATCGCCTTACAACTCAAGGACTACCTCATTATAGAGTGCCCGTAGTATCAATGGTATTAGGATTACGACGCCTAAGCTCAAGCCTAGTGCTGACCCTATGAACCCTATGGTGGTTAGCCCAATCGGTGGCACTAGCGCACTGACTGGACTCGGTGGTGTCAAGCCGAATACTGATTGCAATATCACGTTCACTATCTCCCACGCCACTATTGCCGTGAACATGGTCCTAAAGCCACCCTCAACCGATGACTTTGGGATTGGTAAACCAAACATTTCAAGCACTGGTCTAGCCCCTGCCGTAGCCATCTCTATACCCCCTGCTATGACTGACGCAACAACCAGCCAGAAGAAAGCAACCCACAGGATACTAAACACTATGTACTGAAACACAGAGCCTATACCACCACTCTGTAGGGTGTAGGACATCTCCAGAAGCTTTAGGTGGCTAAAGGCTCCCCAGGCTACCGCTGAACCAAAGGCTATCGGCAGTGCAAAACTAAGTGCCTCACTAACCATCACCGCTATATCCAGTTTGGACACCATACATGCATGTAAAAAATAGGAATTATTTAAGGATTTAACGTAAGAAACCATCGCCTTCTCATAGGCTTATTGAGAATTCAATGAGCCTCGGAACATGAAAGACGATATATCACGTGCACCACCCCACCCATGCCTATACTGTAGTGGGTGTTTGATGTATTTGATAAGTAAAGAGGGGCACCCTCGTAGGTAGGGAGGGTGTATAGAAATATTAACCTCTTGCGTGAGAAAAGCCACGGGTTGGTTTTATGGGAAAAAAGATTGCGCAATTCACCTCTAGGGATGAGGTTTTCCCGATTCACTACAAGGCGGATGGCACTGGGCACATCTCCATGAACTTCTATTACTCTAATCCCAATTTCCTCAAGTTCTTCTATGTCGTGTCTAGGTACTACCCCGCAATGAGTGTTGTCCAAAGGCTCATGTTTCCAGGTATTTGGGTTGCTTGGGAGGTTTGGCAGAGGAAAGTGAAGAAATCGGCGCCAACCGACCCGAATGAGGATGTTGCCGTGGACCCTAGGATAACTAGGTTGGTTAGGGCAATCGCCACTGCCGTGGCTAATGACAAAATCCCCGAGGAAAATGCCATTAGGACTATGGCTCTTACCATGGCTTTAATACGTGCCATGGAGGACGGTACCTTTCACGAGATTGGTGAAAAGGCGGGTAGGGTCCACGCAATGGCTGATGTGTACTACAAATACCTAAGGGGCGAAATAGGTGATGAAGAATTGATAGCACATTTAGGCTCGATTCAGCTATCCGTGCTAGCCAGGGCTCCACCTCCACCACCGTCCCCTAGCCATTCAACGGAACAATCCACAGAGAGTGCAAAGGATAATAACGAAAAGAGTGAGCCTAACCAACCTAGTGAGGATGGGGTTTTCGCCAGAATAATTGCGAATTTGATGTTCTCAACCGTGATGCCAAAGAGGGGCGAGGACCACTAAAGCTTAACCACAACCTCCCTGGTCTTCCACATTAAAAACAGTGTAAAACCAATGAGTCCTACCCCTATGATTGAGACTATCGGTATTGGGATTGAGAGTAGGCTCACTTTAGCCGTTAGGAAAGGCAGGGTTTTCTGTAGCATTTGAGCCACGTTTTTACTTATTAACTGCGCTATCCCTAAGCCAGTGAGCACCGACCCAGACCCCGCCAGCACCGATGCTGGTAGTATAAACTCTTGATAAGGCGCGTAGGTCAAGATTGGTAACACGCTCTCGCTCTCCTCCTCTCCCCATTCCTCAATTCTCTTTGACCTAACCCTAACTCTCTCGCCAGGTCTCTTCTCAACCTCAAACTCATATGGCGGATACTCCTCAACCTCATACACCGCCTCCTCAGGGTAATACCTAACTTCGTAAGGCTCCTCCTCACTCACGAGAAAACAAAAGATAGTGCTTACTTATTACTTTTTCGTTTCCAATCCTCGAATCTAGGGTGTAGAAACTTCGGTTTCACGGCTGGCTTTCCTTAATAGCTCATATAACTCATCGGGTGAAATCTTCGTTTTGGTGTCTGCGTTTAGGAACAACCTGTAGTGTTCATCCATCCCAGAATCAACTGGCTTAATCCTCCCTGGCTTTATTTTCATGGCATAGAGGTTCTCGGGTGTTGTAAATCCATACAATGTCCTCACTATGTTCATGATTGTGTCAATGTCTGTGGGCGATGTGATGTTGAAGAATAAAACCGTTAGGACACGCTGTGGCAGAAATTGGCGTAATTCTGGGTGTTGTGCAAACCACTTGGACATCTGTAGTGGCAGTGAAACCCACAACTGCTGTCCCCTTCTTACTCCTCTTTCTGATATCAACGCTTTAAGAATAGAGCGATGTGGGTCGTGGTACTCTAGGAGAATTGCCCGTGAGTGCCCTCCTACGGGGATTACTCGGTAATATGCGTATTGCTCTAAACTACTCATCGCATTCGGTTTAACTAACATGCTTATAAACCTATCGAGTACCTAACCACTCCTCAACCGTGAGAATTGGTTCGTAGGGTTTGAACCACTCAATATACCATTTATTCATAAGCTCTGTGTCATTGATAATTTGGTAACAACCAGGGCACTTTCTTTGTAATTCTCTTTTTGCTTTCATGGTTGGTGCTAGGTCGAAGGCGTCGGTGTCGGCACTTAGGACGTGTCTCGCTAAATCAACCTCATGCAAATACCTAAACGTCCCCTTCCTAATGCCTAAGATATGGATATCCCTACTAAAACCAACATCAACCAACTTCGTTATCAATGACGCAATAAACGCATTGCATCTATTGATGTCCTCAATGCACTTGAACTTTCCCCTTATTGATGTTACTATGGTGCCAGGCACGCCAATAACCACAGTACGCCATAATTTCTTAACCTGGATTGCCTTCTCGATTGTTGTCTTGAATACCTTCTCGTCATCGCAATAATGACAAACAATGATTGGCACGGCATACCTCACAACATCAAAAAACCTAGTCCTTCGGAAATACCCAATGGATTCCTCAAGTCTCTTAAAGTGCTCATTAATATCATGGCTGTCTGGTACTATGAAAAGCATGATATCATCCCAAAACCGCCTAACAAAACTGAAGTACTCATTCAAATCCACAGAGGCAATGACGTCCCCACTGTAATCACTAGTCCTGGGTTTCTTTACACCAACGTCCACCATGATAGCCCTGGGTCTAACATTAGGAGGGTTCTCCCATGGTTTCACTTTGTAAAACTGAGAAACATCCCTGGGTCTAGAAAACACGGGAAACAAAGCCCTCATTTTGAAATGACTTAACCTATGGACTTATAAACATTACTCAAAAACCACGTCCTCATCCACGCTTCTTAATTGATTCACCAACTCCTCCCTAACAGATGGCTCAAGCTTTGCTAAATCAACCTTACGGATTGCACTAAACAACACATCCTTAATTATCTCCCTATTAATAACCACGTTAAACGGTGGTGAGAAATGATTATTGATTACGTTCACGACTATTGATGGCGATAGATCTAAAGCCTTAACCGCATCCACCACTTTTCCATCCGCCATGTAGAATATGATGTAACCCACAGCATCCTTTAGAATCCCCATAAACCTAGGCACTAATGCCATATAGTCAAAATTAACCACATACTCTTGCGTTGCCCTAGGCTCAATTTTCATGTGAGCTATCACCACATGCTGATTGTTATCCACAGTAACCCTAACATAAGCCTCTCTACAATACATAGTCTCTTTCCCATCCGTGTATATTGTAATCACAGACCCATAGCACTTATCCAGCATCCCATCCTTAACTTCAAACATCCACGCCCACTTAGGAAACTTTGAGAAGTCCGTGTATCCTCTACTCAACACATCCATGAACGGTAGGGCTTTGATTTGTGGTATTGCCTTGTCTTGAGTCATCACTTACGCTCTAAAACACGGATTTATAAACATTACTTAATCATATGCGAATGCCAACACTGCGCAATTGCTCGACCAACTCAAGTCTCTCGTCCCTCCTCAAACTGCCTAGCTTAACCTTTTCAATAGCTTCAAACAACAAATCCGCCAAAACCCTAGACCTCGTACAGTAAAACGGCTTTCTAAGGTTCTTACTCAAGATGTGGATAATCGTGAATGGCTCCAGTTTTGTTAGTTCCCACGCATCAACCACAACATCATCCTTCACCACAAACAACACATTCTCATCCCCAACCTTGAGGATACCCATGAACCTCGGCAACTTAGCATAAGTCTCATACAAAAACTCA
>Ga0080003_1001550_pt1 | contig 11927 bp, 12 predicted proteins | sample JossMetagenome_FD_69206 | JGI IMG/M metagenome (GOLD analysis project Ga0080003, IMG submission 69206) | Hot spring microbial communities from Joseph's Coat, Yellowstone National Park, USA - JC2_E (SPADES assembly) (version 2) | ecosystem: Environmental > Aquatic > Thermal springs > Hot (42-90C)... | reverse complement strand
AACACTGATGCCCCAAGCATGGATAACATTGCTAGGTCAACAATTAATTATTGGGTTAGGGTCTTTGGTGATGGTTACTTCAGAGATTGGCCTAGGTTCCTTAGGTGGGTGTATAATTACGCGTACACGAGCGACATATACGGCAGGGCGGTATCAACGAGACTACCCAATAGCGAGGGACCACAGCTCGGCTTCATAGGCAGGGCTAGGTACGAGATAAAAAGTAAAAGGGAGGGCAGGATAACCCAGCTCTGGGCATTGCTTAGGCTTGCTGAGCTCATGAACACGGGATCAACGAGGTCGTTGGGCTTCGGACACATTAGGGTTAGGGGATTGAGTTAGACCTGTGATCCACCCTGTATATCGAGCCGTAGCCGAGTGTTGAGAGTAGGCCTATGGCTACTACGTCCCCACAATCCTCACGCAGCTTCACGACAGTCCCCTGGGGCATCGCCTTAAGCATCGGTCTCCTGAATTTGCATGCCTCGCTGAATCCTAGCCCCACGTCGACCACCCTAACCTTGAACTTCTCCCCATCAAACACCCCATAAACCTCCTCGACGCATTCAAGCCCAACCACCTCACCTATGTCTGCCGTGGTTTTATCCGAGTGAATTAGTATTGGTTGTAGTGCTATTGCGTAATTACCCTTCCTCGATGTGTTGATTTTCTCATCAGTGACGCTCAGCATGGCTAGCCTGCCCTCGCCGCCGAGCCTAACCACGTCGTTGTTAAGCTTCTTGCCCGCCCTTAGTAGGTAGGTGAGGTTGAGGTTATGCCTGTAGGATACGTACCTTGCCTTAAACATTCTATTCACGGTCTTTGCCCCCTCATTCAACTCGATACCGACCTTGCTCCAAGCATCCGCATAGCTAATCAATAACCTGCCCAGGTCCTTAACATCCTCACCCCTGTAATACCTAGTCGCTGCCTTTACGTACTCCCCAGCATGCTCCTCCCTGAGGAACCTATTGCCAATGGGTATGTACCTGCCATTATCCGTCTCAATCAATGGCCCCCACAGCACTGGCTCGCTAGTCCTCGTGTCGAGGTTTAACTCGATACCCGTGAGTTGGCTTATTAATTCCCTGGGGTCGCATAGGTCGTACTTCTCGCTACCGCATCTACAGTCGATCTTTATACCGAGTATCGAGCCTATTACTCCAAGTACGGTGCTCGGGAGCGGCGTGTGCACAACCTCGTCTATGGAGAAGCCCTCTATACCGCCCATATTCCTAACGCCAAGATGCAGGGGCTCTAGGGGCCTTAGCTTAATCACCACCGTGCTCATGGGTATCCCCTCAGTACCTCATAGGCCCTTGCCAACTCATTAATTATGTTTGTGCCCCTTGGCCCACCACTCCTGTCCGCGACTTCCTCGCCCTCCTTAATTACTGTTTTTCCACAGGGATCGATGTTGTATGCCTGGCCTAGTGTTGTTATTGATAGGTTAGCCTTGATGCTCTCCCTCAACTCCGTGATTTTCGTGTTCCTCCATATAACGTAGTTCCAGACATCATTCATCATTTGTTTATTACAACTGTTAATCAATGTCTCCATTATGTCCCTATACCCCCCGTAGTCCTCAGGAACATTGCCGCTGAGGGTACCGCCAAGCCTCAGTGCAAAGAGTTCATTGAGCACGTTGGGTATACCCAATACCTCATTACATGATGGATCTGAGAGCGGCAGAATAGCGAGCTTGCCTGTTCTCGACTCGGAAATCACCAGCGTATCCTTGCTGAACTCCTTACCGTTTAGGGCCCACGTAGTATACTTAGCCACACCCTCAAGCAATTCAACGGCCTCCCTAACCTCTTCACTCATCACGTCCATGATATTGGCAAACCTGAGTGAGAGACTTCTCCCGAAACCGTAGGCCCTAGGCGCCGCTACGTAGTAATTACTGATTCTGTGAAACCCATCCTCATCGCCCCAATAGTTACTCCTTAAGTCCTTAATCATCGAGATGGCTACTTCCGTCGGTGCCAGGGCCAGTGTGTCATCTCCACCACCGAATATTAGGCCGGTGATTGGCGTGGTTCCAGCATAGTATTTGAAGTTTGTGGTGAACACGTCCTTGAGCGCCGTAACCATGAGTGCCATTGATAACGCGGCGTAGTACGTTGGCGTAACCACGAGGCCTACTTCTTCCTTAATTAACCCATTGATTATATTGATTAATTCATTGTAAGCCTTAATAGGGGTTGCTGGGTTGCTGGATCGCTTCAGCTGCTCAAGGAGTGACACGTAGCTCCCCCGGTCTATCTCGCCCCTGCTTAACTTACCTATATTATCCGCGTCACCCCTAATTATGGCGTAGTAAGACCTAAAATGCATAAATGACCTATCGGGCTTTAGGAGCGAAATATCGTATTTCCCCTCACTTAATAAAGTCTCGGTTAATTCGTGAAGGGCTTGCCTTAGGTTTTCCTCATTGATTATTCTATCTACATCTTCATTAAACATTTGGGCTGCAAACTCGGCTGTACACCTCCTCTCAGTTTCGCCAAATTTCCTGGAAACCTCTTCGCATATGATACTTATGTCCTTAGTATTATTATAAGTATCTTTACCCCTTAAGTACTTTCCCGCAAGGGTATTCTCGGGAATTAACCGTCTAAAGAACTTCATGTACCACGCAAAAGCAACGTCGTCCGTGCTATCAAATATTGGCGTGTTATACGCAGTCTTGAACCTATAATATAACGCCCTCTTAAGTAGACATAATGGACCTAGCGCCTCGCCAGGTTTTACATATATACGTAATTCCTTTGATAGATCCTCTATGGACTTAGGATCGTTGGTTTCAAATAATTTTGATAGCATCTTTTTAGTCTCCTCATTATAATTATCCGGTTTATTCGGATCCCTCCTTAGGTGTAGTATTGCTGGTTCGTTGCCACAGACTGAGCAGTAGATGTAACCAACGTTTCTTTCATTACTTTCCTCGCTTTCTTTATAGAATACGTATTTGCTATAGGGGTCTATGACGTTTTTGCCAACGGGTTTGCTTATTATGTGGATTTTCGCGTCATAGGTAAACCATGCTTTGCCAGTTATTAACCTTTTCCTACTGAGATTTTGTATCTTCATATTAAGTACAGTTAGGCTTAAATCAAATGTTAAATACCAACCTAGTTCTTTCAGTTCTTTTGGCATTTCCTCTTTCTTTTTCTCTTCCTCCTCTTTTTTACTAGATTTGCTTTTTTCTTTACTTTCTATTAATTGCTTAATGATTTCGTAAAAAACCTTAGCTTTCTTCAGGTTATTCTCTGTCACACCTTCATTGGCGCACTTCTCTGAAATTGCCCCCGTTAGTAGGTATTTTTGTAAGCATTCATGTATGGTTCCTATGTTCACGGTATTTATACGGACCTGAATTAAGTCGTCAAATATACCAATGTCTTTTAAATCTCTATAAATCCTCTCAACCATCTGTAGGAACTTATTGCCACCGCTTGGTACTTCTTTAAGTAATATTGCGAGGTCATTGCACTTATTAGTTATTAAACCGGTTAGTGCCCATTGGGTTAAGCATTGATGTGATTTGTTAAAGAGTTCTTCGGTCTTGTTTTTTAATTCACTTTCGTTATTTGCTACCTCGGCAGGTAGGAGTAGGGTTATTGTTCCTGGTATTATTGGGTTACTTAACAGTATCCAATCAATGGGTATTTCATCGATCTTTGTCCAATTGAACATTATGTTACCATAGAATTTCCTAATTTCTTCAAGGAGAATCTCGCTAGGTAAGCGTTTCCCCTCATCGTTGGTCTTGCCTTGGCCAGTCTCTTCACCTTTAGGGAAGTTTTCACCAAGTGACTTCTCTAGTTCGATTAGTTTTTTGCTTAATGTGACGTGGTATATCGGGTTCAGCCTAAGCGTCGGCTTAACCACAACGTCAGGCCCATACTCCCAAACCAGGGGCCACACAGTGAGCCAAGCCAGCATTGATAATAACCAGCTGCCTGCCCAAAAGTCGCCGGCCTTCCTGGCCGAGTTAACGATCCTCTGTATGCCGGGTATATCAACCTCGACTAGGTAACCGCCTATGTTTCCACTGGGCCATAACATATTTACGGTCATTGCCGCTGCATAGTTGTGGTCAAAAATTGTGTGGGTGGGCATTCTGGTTTCGGCGAGACTTGGTGGTAGTCCTTGTTCAATCCATTTTAATTCATATAGTGCATAGAATAGGTGGTATATTGTCCTTGCTTGTTCGATCTTGTCGTATTTACTCAAAACCTCTATTGCAGCGCTTAGGATACTTTTCATTTCCGTTTCTGCATATTCCTTGACTTCTTCACAGTTGATATCCTTAGGTAGGTCTTTACTTAATTTTGGGTTGAATATGTTGTGTAGTTTCGAATATTTAAATATACCCTGACCAGATGCACCTAATCTTTCAAGTATCCATCTATCCATTGATGCCGATAAATGATCAGCATATTGAACTAATTTACGTATAGAACTATCCGGAGGAATACTTCCAAAGAACTCATTAAACCCAATCTCTTCCCAGAACGCCTCTGCCTCATTTTCATGAGCTCTTTCCTTACGGGCTTCACGAGACTCGACACTTGATTGGGGCTTCTCAAGGCACCTGGGATTGTTCAGGAGGATCCACATCTTGTTTGGTGGGTCGTGTAGTAATGCCCATGTTTTTGCCTTGAAGTAATCAAACAAATCCATTGCGCATCTTTACTGTTTTATTATTTATAAGTGTTAAGTTGCGGTGATAAATTTTATAAGTAATTAGGCGTTACCTAGTCAATGAGCGCTAGGTTAATCCTGCTTGAGGCTTTGACGCCGCTTCATCCAGGTAGTGGTAGGGGTTCGGCGTATGTTGACCTCCCTGTGCAGAGGGATGAGTTTGGTTTCCCAACAATATGGTCGAGTAGCCTTAAGGGCGCCTTAAGGTCGACGCTCACGCCATCATGTAACGGCAATAATGATGCAGTGGAGAGGGCTAAGTGCAGGAGGAAGGTTTACCTGGTCTTCGGCCCCGAGACTGATGAGACCTCCGACTACGCATCAGCTGCATCAATACTGGACGCGAGGCTTGTTCTCATACCAGCCAGGTCACTTAAGGGAGTGTGGACGTACGTAACCTCACCGCACCTCCTAAATTACTTGCTCACGTACATGGAGGTGGTTAACCACGGTGAGAGGGATGATTTAGGTAAGTTGGTTGAGCATGTTAAGGGGGTTGTTAAGGATGGCACGGTCATCATCAGTAGGCCTGACCTACTGGTTAGTGGTAATAGTATAGTCATCAATGAGCTTGAGTTAGGCGCAACCCAGGACGCAACCCTGAACCAACTAATTGACCTATTACCGGGCGACGTAAAGAATATTGCGAATGAGAGGGGCTTAGTGGTGGTTAGTGACAACGATGTGCAGGAGGTGGTTAGGAGGAGCTTGATTGTTCAGCCCAGGATTAGGCTGGACTATGCTACGAAGACCGTGGTTAGTGGTGGTCTCTGGGAGGAGGAGTACGTGCCTCAATTCACGGTCTTCACAACAGCAATGCGTTGCAGCGGCATTAAGGCTCGTGGTGATAATGAATCAATAAATAAATGGGTTAATAGGGATGGCGGTGGTTTAAGCGAGGACGATAGGAGGAAATTAATGAATGAGTATAAATCATTGATTGATAGCCTAAAGGACGCCAACAACGTCTGCGCGGAGGCGTTGGGCGGTAGTAAGATTACTAGTCTATTCTTCGGCGGTAAGGAAACAATAGGTAAGGGTTTGGCAAAAATCATTAAGTGGTATCGATATGCAACGCAGTGAGCCGCTCGACCTGGCCATAAGGTGCATTGAGACTTTGAAGAGAGTTTTCAGTGAGGAGCAGGAGATTCTTAAGAGATTTAGGTCCAGGGCTAGGGATGTACCATCGAGCATTTACTACGGTGGACTAACGTATGCAATAGCCTACATAGCGTCAAAGGCCAGTAAGGAAAAGGCTTCGGGCATTGATTTAATGACAGAGGCCCTGGGGGGGCAGGACATAGACGCCTTATTCCAGAGATGGAAGTCGAATGAATACATCGAGAAGGAGGCCTATGAGTTATATGGCGCATGCCTAATGAGGGCTATTAGGGAGGTTGCCAAGTTGGATGGTGTTAATGACCTAATATCACTGTTGAAGGTCCTTAATGACCCAGGGAGGCAAGTGATCGTTACAAACAAGGTGCTTGAGTTCGCGGAATTGTTGAAGAGGCTTGCCGAGGCGTCAATACCTGGGTGAGCGGTGTGGAGTACGTTAGGCTTGAGCTAACCCTGGAACCCCCCTTCCTACCCGGCTCAGCCGAGCCTGACAAGGTTGATCCCGATTGGCCGCTGAGGCCGAGTGAGGTTAAGGGGGTTTGGCGTTGGTGGGCTAGAGCCTTCGTGGGCGGAATACTCTATGAGAAAGGGTTACTTATTGGTCAACGTGATGATGAGAGAGGTTACTTAAAGGTTCCGAGAGATGATGAAGTTGAGCTAATAAGTAAGATCGTAGGTGAGAAACTAGGATTAGGATATGTAGCTGGAAGTAAGTCACGTATATCGTACTTTAAGATATTTATAAATCCTAGTTGGGATATTAAAATTAATAAATTTACGTTATGTCAAGATTCAAAAGTATTTACTCATAAATTACAAAGGATACAATTATTAATGATGACTAAAAACATAGATGAGGAAAATAAGAAAAATAATATAAAAATAATACAAAACGATGATGTTCAGATCGGAACATTAAGAATAAGTAAAAATATTTTAATAGATTTAGGTGTAGAATATATAAATAAGTTAGTACTTAGAGTGGACGGTAAAATTAATGGGAAAAATGAGAGAAGGTGTAAAGTTTTTAACATTGAAATAGTAGATAACACAGATAAGGTAATAATGATAAATCCGAGCGATTTAAAACAACTACAGGATAAGCTACAACAGCTAAAGTATATATTATCGATTTATAAAGAAATAGAATACCTAGAACGTGAAATTAGTTTCGACTTAAAAATTTCATATAATAGGGAAGAAGGTCTTGGAAATGACGAAATAACCGTCTCTTTAGGTATATTACTTCTTGCACTGACGCTTTCATGTTTCGGAAAGGGTAGTCGTAGGGGGCTTGGATGTTTCAAAATCAATAGCCTTGAGGTAAATAATGATAAAATAAGAAGTGATGTAATGGATATGTATAATGCCATTAGGCAAGGCGAGATTAATAAAACAATACGTAAAGTAAGAGAAAGACTCGAAAATATTATGAATCCTTACTTAAAGGGAAACATAACTGGTGAATCGAAGGAACTACCTCCGATGCCGGTCATTAGTTCACGGATATTTTATCAAAGTTATACTTCAGATATGAGCCAATACAACTTCCAGCTTTCACCATATATGTTATATCGTATCACTCTAAAAGATAGTAAAGTCGACACTGATTATTTCCTTAATATACTTCATAACTTCTTCCTCAGACCCGTTAGGCTAAGACAGAAACTTAAAGCTTGGATACTTGGATTACCTAGGGAACAGAGGGGCACTGGGTATAAAATCATAGGGAACGCAAGTAGGAGAGCTTCGCCCATGCTATTGGCTGTGCATGGCAATGAGGCTTACTTAAGCGTTTTCGTGTCAGCTGATTGGCCAAATAAACTTGAGTATAGGGCTGGGTCTAAGCAACCTAAGTCTCTGCAGATTGATGAAAAAGAGGTAATAAATGCCACAGCCATAGCTCTCAACGAGTTCATGGAATATCTTAAGAAAAAGGAGACTAAGAAAATTAATATCCAGGTCGATAGGGTATGGCCGTGAGCCCTATATTAAGTTCCATAAGGGCGTCACCGCAGGTCAACATGCCCAGTTACTTAAGGCTAAAGCTCATAGAACTAATAATGAGCAGTGGTAAACAGGCTGGCCGTGGTGGTAAGGCGTTGTCGCTTAAGGACGAGCTTAACCAATTGAATAGGACCCTAATGATGGAGTTGGTGAACGCCTATAAATGCGAGAACGTTAGGGACCTACTCGCTAATGTTGCCAAGCACATGGACTACGTGGCCAAATCCCTTGAGGAGCTGGGCTACGAAGTCGTCTTCAGGGGTGACATGACGTTAATGAGTAGGCTAGCCATAAACCTAAGGCACCCATATACTGGGCCTCTCGAAGCCGGTATTTCCTGGGACCCGTATTGGAACCTGCCCTACATACCCTCATCATCGCTCAAGGGTGCCATTAGGGCTATCGCCGAGAACACAAGGCCACACTGCACTAAGGCTTTTGGGGATACGGAGGAGTCCTCAACAATAGTCGTCCTCGACTCATACCCAACCTACTGCCCGGGCGGTAAATCCCTACTGACCCTGGACATAATCAATCCGCATTATAGGGAGGTCGAGGGCGAGATAAGCGAGGTTGAGTCAAGCCCAACACCACTAACAATGCTCACCGTGTCCACCGGGGTAGCCTTTAGGGTAATCGTGCTGGTGGCGAGGAATAGGTTAACCACCAGGTGCAACAAAGCCCCCAAGGATTACGTATATGTAAACAAGGACTGCAAGGAGGCATGCACAACCGATGACCTCAAGGGCATCTTGATGCAAGCCCTCATGGAGGGCATTGGGGCAAAAACGGCACTAGGCTACGGGGCATTCCGCATGGAGCAAAAATAAAAGTTCATTAGCACTTTTAAAGAAATGATGAAGCTTATATTGGAAAACATAGGACCTTAAGAGTGCAGAGATTAAGTTAGGCAGGGTAACGATACTCTAAGGACCCAACGCTGCCGGCAAGACGACCGTGGCGAGGGTGCCTGAGCAGGTAATTAAGATGCTGTGTGGTGGAGGTATGCATAAGGAGGGTCAGCCTTATTGTTAATCGTGAGGGTAGGGTTCGAGAATCAGTGCTATGATTATTGCCTTATCTACACCGTACTCCCTAACCATGAAGGGCAGGGTTGTGTAGGAGTAGTAGGGGTTGACATTACCCACTAGACCGTGCCTATACTTAGCGCTACCCCACTCGAGTGGGTTGCCCCACGATGCGAGGTAAACACGCATTGCTTCAGCCATTAAGTGATGCTTTTATAGCATTTAGTATTTCTGCATACAATGAGTAATGTCAATAGGAAGGCTTTGCTAATTGCCACCTGGGGTTTACCGCTAAATTGGAATTGTGTTAAGTATATACCGCCAAAGCTCGGTGGTGATAAATTATGCGAGAGGCCGAGTGAGTGTGAGTATGTCCAGGATGGTAAGTACTCCTTCTCCTCAACCTCTGCGATTTACGAGGAATTACTTAGGGGAGGGTGGGACGTGAGGGTCGTCATTGTGGGCCAGGGCACGTTGGTGGCTAGGTGCCAAGGTCAAGGCTCAGCCAGCGCACAGGGAAAAGACCAGTGCTCGGGCATGTGTAGGGAGAAGGAGAAGAGGGGGGTTGATGAGGAGTATTGCCGTGGCAATGATGATCTATTTAAGAAGGTAGAAAGCGGCGGATCAATACATTATGAGGAGTCGCTGAGGAGGGCTGAGGATGTGCTGAGGCGCTATGCTAGGGCGCTCCTGGGCGGTGATGTGGAGTCGAGACTTAGGGTTGTTGTCCTGCCCGAGGTTGGTTACTACAATGGCTATAGGTTCGAGGGTTTCCTCGAGAATGTCAAGTTCGTACTCGTGAAGGAGTTATACGAGGAATTAAGTGCGTATAGACCAAGCGTGGTGGTTCTCGACATAACCCACGGCGTTAATTACATGCCGACACTGACCTACAGCGTTGTAACCATGCTAGGGAGGGCTCTATACGTTACTGAGGGGTTACCCAAGCAAGTCGTTACGCTTAATTCGGATCCCCCTGTGCGGTGCGGTAATGTTAGGATAAACGTTGTCGATGTAATGGATGTGGATAAGGAAGGTGTGACGATAAGCGATGTACTTAAGAGCATTGGGAAATTCGAAGGCGCAGTACTCAATGTACAACCACAAACAGGTGTAACGATTAACGAGGAACTCAGGGCATTAAACAAGGATAAGAAAAGGCTGAGCGACTTATCGGAGATATACGTTGAACGTATCGGTAAAGCCCTCGATTACGGCATGATACTGTACATAGCGACGAGACTTGCGCAGGGAGACTTCGAAGAATTTGAACGCTTAGCGTATGACAAAATGGTTAAGGTGAGTGAGATAATTAGTCGTTATGTAAGCGTGAAGTATGAGGTAAAGGACGAAGTAGGTAATGTAGTGGTATCGAGAAACTTCGTCGCCAATAGCGACTTGGTTCTACAATACGTAGCAACCAAGATCCTAGAGCGCATTAAATGCAAGACCGAGTGTTGCAGATTCGAGGACGGTTACGACCTGGCGTGCCTAAGTAAACTCATTGACTCACTTAAGATGGGTGATTTCGCACAAACTATCTTTAAGAATGAGGTGGCTAATATAATGGAGAAATACGGCGGCGACCTCACGAAAGAACCAACACTGCTATGCAGGGTCATAGGTCATAGCGATTGTAAAGAGTGCTCCGCCAATAAGAGGAACCTAATTGCACATGCCGGTCTTGAGGAAAACGTGACTTACATGTATAGGCGGGACGGTAAGGTACTTACGAAGTACGGTGAAAAATGCCTCAAGGAAGTGGAGTGCAATATTCACTAGGGGCATTCCCCAACGAGCTCCAACAACTTCCTCACCCACTACTTAGGTCTCACTACGCCATCCCTCTCCTCAACCAAGCCCCTCTCTACTAAATCACCAACATCCACATCCTGCTGTGTAAGCACGTAACTCGGCGTCCCATTACCGACCTTACCCACCTCATCCAGGTACCTCTACCTAATACCTATTGGTAGTATTGGTAGCTCACCAACCTTCCTGAAGTCCTCGTGCATGTAAATGACCCTCCAGGCACAGGACATTAGGGCTATTAGGGCTGCGTATGTTGTCTCTGGTTTAAAGCCGGCCGTTGCGTTGACGACGACCTTGAAGCCCTGCCTAGCCTTACTTGTAATTAACCTGGCGTACTTGTCGATAAGCTCGACCAAGCCCTAGCTGAAGAACGCGGGCCTCTGCCGAAGCCCTTAACCATAATAGGCTCGTAAGGCGTGACCTTGGTGACACCGAATAACCTACTCCCGTGCTCCCTGATTACCTCGTTGATTATGTTTGCGCAGAACCTTGCAGTGCCCGTGTCCGTTGGGTATAGGTAGCTCGACCTCATCAACACTATGCCTAGCCGGTAGGGAGTTGAAGAACGCGATCAATGAGTTAAGCTCCGCACTGAACCTGCCTGGGTCGCTGCTCACGATTCGAGGACCTCCCTAAACACTGGGTCACTGGGTGTAGCCATCTTTAGGAACTCCTCTTGAATAGAATCACTGGGTGAGACTCTCGACGGCCTCCTGCCCAGTAATTGGCAGAGGGTTTGGCTCAACCTCCTACCACCTAATTCGCAATTCTTAACCGAGCCCTTAAGGTTGCTCAGCATGCTTGTGCCCATGGTGTTTAGGACTGCCAACCTCCAACCCATCGATTTATGCATCTATTGAGGGAATTAAGCATTACCCAACCTTATCGGCACAACCCTAGCCGTACCAAGTCCTATGCTCGTTGACCTACCAACACCCAGGTAATTAGCCATGTCTAGGAGCCTCATGTAGTTCCTAAGCCTAACCTCACTCCTGCTCACCGGCTTCACTATCAACCAACCAATGAAACCCCTAGTCCTACCAACACTTATTGTCATGGGCCTTATCGAGTGGTTAACCTCCCTAAGCTCATACGGCGCGTAAATCGCGTGGGACAAACCAACCTTATCGAACCTCTCGTATGCATTCCACCTACGGAGTAGGCTAAGTATGGGGATCACTGGGTGCGAGTATAGGGCATGTACGCTATCCCTAACACCAAGCCTCGGGTGCCTAGGGTACTGGAGCA
>Ga0080003_1001547_pt1 | contig 11945 bp, 13 predicted proteins | sample JossMetagenome_FD_69206 | JGI IMG/M metagenome (GOLD analysis project Ga0080003, IMG submission 69206) | Hot spring microbial communities from Joseph's Coat, Yellowstone National Park, USA - JC2_E (SPADES assembly) (version 2) | ecosystem: Environmental > Aquatic > Thermal springs > Hot (42-90C)... | reverse complement strand
GAACTATAGGTTTCATTTTTGCTTATTATTCTTTCAAATGTTGATTCATTAACAAATTGTTTTTTTAATTCTGTAAATATACTAATGAGAAATTTATAAGTATCATCTATTTCCTGTTTTGGGATTTCTGGAAATTTAAATTTCAATATTGCCATATTTTTCCACCATTTTTTTATGATTTTTAATTATTTTACATTATTATATACTTTTCTAATGATTATTGTATCTGATTCATGAACTGGCTCGTATCCATCCCTGTTATGTCTGTATAAATTGATGTGATAAAATTCACCTTCTTTCTATATTGTTCTTTTTTCTTATTAAAGTTGGATATGGAATATTTAATATTCTTGAAATAGCGGAGTAAGAAACTCCTTTATTTCTATATTCATTTACTTTTTTCCAGTCTATTTCTTTGGAAGGTCTTCCTAATTTTTTCCCCTCATTTTTAGCCCGTTCAATTCCGTTTTTTGTTCTTTCTATTAGCATTTCCCTTTCCCTTTCTGCTACCCATGAAAAAATAGCCATAATGAGATTTCTTACGGATCGGTCAGTGGTTGCGAGCCAGCGTTCTTTTTCAGAAACAGGAATCACAATGAGACTTTTCTCTAGTTTTTGAATGATTGATATGGTTTCTACCATAGATCTACCCAGTCTTGAAATTTCATAAACATACAATTTTTCAGGCTTCATTTTTTCAATATATTCTAACATTTCCTTGAAACCCTTTCTTTCCTCAGCCCTAGTTGATCCAGATATTATATCTTCAAAGAAAATCAGATCTTCATTAGCGAATTTTTTAATTGCTTCCCTCTGGTTTTCAATATTTTCTTCCTTTTTTGATACTCTAAGGTAAGCGATGTTTTTTGCCATATCAAAAGATATAGAATTTTGATATAAAAAATTTATCAAAATTATACCATATTTTTGATAACAATAAACGGACGTTTTTGATAATTTAATACTTTTTATAAAAATTATAAATTTTATAAATACAAATGGATAAATATAAATACCTCATTGCATTTTACAAATATATAAACCCCTCCTCTTTTTTAAATTTAAAGAACATTTGCGATACTTAAGGACATTCTTGGATGTGAATATATCTAGTTCGTAAGAAATAGAAATTATGATGTTTCAGTAGGAATGAAGATAGTTGCATATAACATTATAATTTTGGTGAATCAAATTCTTGACAGACCAAAAAGAAAAATTATGGATCTTGTGGTATGAGAAAATATGAGACACCCTAAATAAATTAGAAAAAATTCAGTTCAATATATAGCTTTTTATTGCAATTCACTTTATATGCTTAAAAGATCTTTTCAAAATGTTTGATTGGGTTATGAAGAAAAGGCAAGATGCAAAGAGGAAAAAGGGATATTGACTATTATAATAAGTATTATCTCCTTATGAAGTTCCTTCTTAGGACTGGGGCTAGAATAGATGAGGCCTTAATGGTCAGGCCTATTGACATTAACATTGAATTAAACACCATTACATTAATTACCTTAAAGAAAAAAGAAAAAGATGTAAAAAGGACTATCCCCCTGCATCCTGACCTAAAGACAGATATTATGCAATATTACCTTGAATATAATATAAATAAAAAGTCTGAAGAGCGATTATTCAATATGACTAGGCAAAGCGTAGATTTATTTTTCAAGAAAATGCAAAAGGATTTGGGATTTAAGATCCAAGCACACAAGTTTAGGTACACTTTCGGGGTTAAGGCTATACTTAACCATGTTCTCTTATCAGTTTTACAAGAATGGCTTGGGCATTCAAGTATATTCACAACAAGCATTTACACTCAGATAACGGGAATGGATACTAGTCAATTTATGAACCAAATACAATAGGAGAAGATATTATTTAAGTCAATCTGAATTTCTTTGTCCTTAGACAATAAATTCATAGGATTCTATAAAATTTTTTAAATTTGCTTATTCATAATTTACATCCTTTAGATTATTGTCCCATAATATTTTAATAGGCGAAACTCATGAGATTACCTATGAAATTGGCTTTTATAAATGGTAATATTTATACAAAATTAAAACCGCTGAATGTTGCAGAAGCTATGGTTATTGAAAACGATAAAATAATATTTACAGGAGATAACAATACTGCAATTAAATTAGCAGAAAAAATAATAAATTTAAATGGAAAAACCCTCCTGCCAGGTTTTATAGATGCGCACATGCATCTTGATGAACTTGGTATGTATTTAAATATTCTTGATTTACGAAATACAAGATCCATTGAAGAGTTAAGGGAGAAATTAAGAGAATTTGCTAAATCACATCCAGGTCCCATAATGGGGCATGGCTGGGATCAGGAGCTTTTCAAGGAAAAAAGGTGGCCAAATAAAAATGATATTAATGATATTGTAAATGACAGACCAGTGATTTTAACAAGAGTATGTGTTCATGCGGCTCTTGTAAATGATTTTTTCCTAAAATCTATGAACTTTATTAACGATACTGGAATTGTCAAAGAAAATGAATTCGAAATATTTAGAAAAAAATATAATTCAATGATTCCAAAAGAAATAAAAAGAAAATATATTTTAGATGCAATAGATGAATTAATAAAGAATGGTATTAGCTCAATTGGATTCGTATCCTGTAATTCAGAAATGTTTAATATTTTAAAAGAGTTAGATTACGAAAATAAGATTCCTATCAGAGTTAATGTATATTTGAATCCTGAAGATCTTGATTTAAATATAAATTTTAAGAATTCGGAACATTTAAAATTAAAAGGAATAAAATTGTTTGTGGATGGTTCTCTTGGTGTAAGAACAGCTCTCTTAAGTGAGAAATATGATGACGAAGATACATACGGAGAACAGGTATTTAGTGAAGAATTTTTAAAAAATAACGTAAAAAAGGCCATATTACACAATCTACAGATAGCTATTCATGCTATTGGAGACAAGGCAATGGATATTGCCATTTCACTCTTGAATGATTTCCCAGGAAACAGAATAGAGCATTGTTCTGTGGTCAGAGATGATCAATTAGATAAATTAAAGAATATAAATTTAGTTATTCAACCACATTTCATAATCACAGATTATTGGGTATTGGATAGAGTTGGTAAAAGAAGAGCTAAATTTATTTACAGGTTCAAAGATCTTGCAAACGTTACTAACATAGCCTTTTCAACAGATTCACCCGTTGAACCTATTAATCCATTTTTAACAATTCAAGCTGCAGTTACTAGAGGAAAATATGAAAATATTCCTATTTCTAAATTTCCTGGGCAGGAATTGTCTGTAGAAGATTCTATTTATTATTACACAATGGGTTCTGCAATTGCTTTGAAAGAGGATAAAATAGGATCATTAAATATAGGAAATTTTGCAGATTTTATTATTCTTGATGATGATCCAATAAAAAAGAATATAAATAAAATTAATGAAATACGAGTAAAAGAGATATATATATCAGGAAAAAAATTAAAAATTTAATTTTTTGTCAAATAAAAGAACAATGTGTCCTCACTTCCAGCAAAGATTGGATTTTCCTCATATTCAACGCCGTGTATCCATGGAGCATAATACCAAATGCCAGTTTGTTGATATGTATATACATAGAGCGTTAGATTCACTGCTATCTGTTCTGCAATTTTCCAATCAGAGAATGCTATTGTTTGGTTCACTGTATTCTCACCATTAATTATATAATTACTCATATTTTGATATTGGTTTGCCTCATCTGTATATCCCCAAGAGATCAAATTTGTAAAATTCCATCCTAAACCATTTGGATAGAAACCTGAAGACAAATACATATTATTCAAGTAATCAGGAGGATATGGATAATCAGGGCTCCAGCTTCCCTGTACATTAAACAAAGGCATTGGATTACCATCTGGTACAAGATATCCAAGTATCAATGTCCCTGGTAAATAAATGGGTGTCGCATGAATATTTGGATCCATTTCTGAAAGATTTTGAGCCCACATTGATGATGCCGAATAATCCATAGGATCCCCAGCATAGACAACGATAGGTATATTTACACTGACATTATATTCACCAGATTGTAGCATAAACTGTTTTGCCAATGTTAAGTTGAATTCTGGTACATTATATAATTCATTTGGAGGAACATATCCGGGCATGCCCTTTGGTATGATTCCTGTATAATGAAAACCAAAATTTGCCCCGTATATTTTGTTACCTAGTATGTCGTTTATAAATATATTATAATTAAAGGAATATGCAAAAGCTTTTCTTACCAATGAATTGGCAAAGTAATGGGCAGGAATATTATACTCTTGCCCAAACATTGAATGCATTAATGTTGTGTTAATATTCCAGTTAAATAGATAAAAATTAATGCTAAATGTAGGGAATGTGTATATATCCAATTTTCCTTCAGATTGAAGGTGAGAGGCTACCGGATAATCAGAAGGAGGTAAACCAAATGTAATATCCGCCTCTTGGCTTTCCATCATTAGTACTGCTGTTTCAGGATCCTTAAGGTATAATATATTAATTTTGTCTATAGGAGTACGATTATACCCTGGTACATTTGGAATAGGTGTGTAGTTTGGATTTGGAACCAATAAAATAGATTGGCTGGCTAAATAATTTTGAATCATATATGGGCCACTTCCCATTGCATGGTACTGTATAAATTCATTATAATTTTGTTCCATTGAATAATTTGTATAACTCAAAAACCCCTGAGGAGTAAATTCAATACCGGCACCATGCTGAACCAACCAGTTATAATCTAAAATAGAAGCCCCTTCAGGATCCGCGAGATAATCAAGAAAAGCAAAATCAGGTTTCAAAAGATGAAAAGTTATACTTTGAGTAGCGTTATCGTATGTTATAGCATGGGTAATGTTATTATATAGAGCAGTTCCATTGGAAAACAACCCTGATGCATAACCTCCCTGTGGAAGTAGATCCTGCGCTAAAATCCATCCAGGTGTACCTGGAGATCCCATCATAAAGAGTAATGTTCTTACCAAACTAGCATAGACGTCAAAAACATTTAAAATATCTCCATTGGAGAATTTGATGTTTGATCTTATGTAAAAAGTATAATTTAATCCATTGGCAGAAATGCCTCCATTTTCAATTGTTGGAACCTGTTTAGATATAATAGGAATAAAACTGGATATACTAGAGCCATTGTATGCAATCAATGTTTCATATATATTCGCTATGATTTCCAATCCAGGCCAGTCATAATCAATGGCTGGATCGAGTGAAAAAGGTGAATGTGTTAACTCCGCAGCCGTAATTACACCAGGATTTGGCACCGTGCCTGATGCTTTAAGTATTCCTGCAATCTGTGTTGGTGCTGCAACATATACTGATACTATATAGGATACTACCTCATGTTGTGAACTCATTACCTGGTTATAATACCTCACTGGCAGATACTGTATTCCTGTAACATTGTTAGTTACAAGATCATTCATAAATAATGTTTCGTTGTATGTCACTATTGTTATGTTCACTGGATAAAATCCACTCTTTGTATACATATGATTAAACACTGCGTGGAGATATATTCCTGAACTCGTGTTGTAAAGTGTTGGTGTTATGTTTAAAGGCGTTCCATCACCATAGTTTATAACATAATATCCTATCGTCCAGTTCGTTGCCGTTGGTGGCTGCAAATAAGATGCATCAAATAAGGCACTCTGGTTTACAGTGAATATTGGTGCATTAGGATTTACTGTTGTGTTGAATGCTAAAGTTGGTTCTGTTATTTCACTCGCCAATGCAGGGCTGAGCGCAGAAGGGGATACTGTTATTAACCAGAGATTCTTTAGATTGTTTGAATATCCTGATGGACCTGTGGCATTTGCAAATACTAAATATTTTCCTGGTTGTGTGTATGTGTGGTTAACTATTAACCCCGCCCCGGTTGTGCCATCACCAAAGTTCCATAATACTGTTGTCACATTACCTGTTACAGATGCAACAAACTGAACACTACTACCAACAGTGGTCAACTGTGTTGACGGCGTTACAGATACAAGTGTAGGTGCTGTAGGTGTAGGTGTAACGGTTGTTGGCTTGTACAAAAGGACTGCGGCTGCTGCTACGATAATCACTATTACCACTATAACTGCCACTATGGCATATAAACTCTTTTTTTCCATAAAAAAACCTCCGATGACATCTATGCTTAAATTATTATTTAAAAATTTTGGTACATTTTTGAACATTTTTTATTATGTTATTCTGAATTTTGAATTTTAATAACAGAATTTATACTTTTTATAAAAATTATAAATTTTATAAATCAAAATAGATAAATATAAATACCCTTTCACGTTTACTAATTATGATGAAACTCATTCCCCCTATTTTTTATTTTTTTCCTCCTATGTGTTTGACTGCATTATGCTCAAATTCATTAGCAATTTTATGGGCCTTATAGTATGGAACTCCCCTGTCCATTAAATTCAATTCAACAGATTCATGTACCTTTAGCCTTTTCTTTTTTTCTGGATCCTTCCACCAATCCCTTCGAACCCAGACCTGACCTTTTTTAATGCCAAATTCCTTAGATAGCCTTGGTAATCTCCAATGCAATGCCACAAAGTCTCCCATCTTCTTTTCTGATTTTACCTTCCAGTGTATCCTTGGAGCTTTCTTTTTCCTATGAAAGATACTGAATTTCATCTCCATTTCCTTGTGTTGAGTGCGAATAGGGCCATTTTTTTAGTGTGTGCGTTCCCCTCTTTCATTGCTTTCCTAAGGTATTCTTCTTTTATTGTTCCTTTAGATGTAAATGCTTTTAAACCATAGTTTCTCAACATATAGTTCCTTAAAGCACCCTTCTTAAGTTTTAGATTTAATTTTCTTTTCGCCATTTCCTATCACCTCCCTTATAATTTGTTTCATTTGCCTAATCCTGATTTCATCTTCCAATTCTATTTCCATTTTTTCCCTATCTTTCCTCCTCATTTTAGGCTACCTCATCCTTCGGGTACTAGCTCTGCTTCCTCTTTATCAACTATATCCTTTATGCCATATTTCCTTCTGATTTCGAGTAATTGCTTATCGGCTTCTTCTATATGTGAAATAATCTGTTTTTCATCTTCTACTCCTTTTAAGCCCATTTCTATTTTTTCATCACCAACTAGTTTAATCATGTAAGTTGCATAGTGAAAGCCCATTCTCAATGCCATTGCATGTAAAAGCATTTTTGTCCAATTGTGTGCTTTTGCGAGAATATAATTTTCCTCTCGGAGATAATGAAATAATGCGTGTTTATCAATAAAGTTCAGTTCATTATTGTGAGGCCAAGCGAATGTAATCCCTGTTAGATTATTTTTTTCATCAAAAGTTAGTTTTTCTGCCATATATGTAGGCCCCCAGGGGCTTACGACTGGAGTAGGTAAGCCCTGCAGGTTAATTTGGTTCATAACTTGATCAGGTAATCCCCACACATCAAGGATAATAGGAGTGTTAATGTCATCACTTTTATGACCTATTAGCATTACCGCAGTGAAGGGTGGTTTATAAATATATTTAGTATAGAAATATGAAATAGGAGCAATAATTAAGAGAACAGCAATTGCCCAAGCACCAATGAAATACCATGATATCATAAACAGAATAATTGCAACAATGTATCCAACGATTAGATCTTTAATTCTTACCCATAAACTTTCTGGTTTAATGTTCTCAATTGCTACTTCTATGTTCTGTATTCTGTCTTCAATGTCTTGTTCTTCATTTTTTTCTGTACCCTGTGCTGGTATTTGTTCTATTCCCATTTTATTTCACCTCCTCTAAAAATTTTATTTTTTTATTTATCTTATTAGAAATTTTCTTATGCAGTATTGGTGCGTGTTTTTTCATTAATAATGAAAAATCAATTACGGGCCCTATGAATATCCCTGCTATAAACAGCCCTACATCTTTGGATAATTCTTTAAAATACTCTTTATCTTGCGTTTGCATTTTTTATCCCCCCTCTTTTCTTTTTTAAAGTTTCAAAACTGGCACTTTCAGAACCATGATAATTAATTATATTGTCCTTTTTCTTTTTCCTTTCAACATCAACATCAACAACAACTTTAAATTTTTGAATATCTACTCTATTACCACAATTAGGACAGAATGCTGTTTTTGTCTTTTTCCCAGTGTAATACCATGAATACCCACACGTTGGACAAACTAAATGAATGCCCTTCTTTTCAGGTATAGGTTTAGAATCTCCATAGACTATTTTAGGATGTTGATTATCATCAGCGTTTGTTTCAGGTAGCTTTTCAGATGCTTCTTGTTTAATTTCTGGCAATGCAGGTATTTTATCTGAATATGTTTTGCTTATTTTCTTTAGGGTTATTTCTTCTGTTTCATTTTTCAATTCTTGTTTAAAGCTTGAATATTTCTTAAACAAGTATGATTTTTTCTTTGATTCATAGGCATTTAATAAATTCTCTTCTGCAAGATTGAATGTAACATATTTTAATTTAACATTCCGATGGTTATATGTTATAATAGGGTATTTTTGTAATAATTCTCCATTTCTTTGGACTTCTTGAACAAACACCTTGAACGTTCCAGTATTCCTGTATGTATGTCCTGTATCTAAATCAATATGTTCTTTTTCTGCCTCAAAAATGAATCTTGCAAGTGATCTTGTCTGTTTTTCAATAAAATTCTGGGATGGCACTGTTAGAATAATAACATGATTGAGGAATCTCATTGATTGTGATAGTTCGCCCATTAGCTTTACCTGTTCCTTTTGCCAATCCCTTGCATTTAATTCCAGCCCTGCATCATCAAATACGATTGCACTCCCACGTGGCAAGAATTTTTGTATTTTCTCGCCAGTATAAGGATCCGTTTCCTCTTTCATAAAAACATTCATAAATTCTTGTGTAGAATATACAATCCTGCTTACGTTAAAGCCAGGGTCTATGCTTGATGCAAGAGAAATTGCAGAGTATGATTTTCCAGAGCCTGGTTTTCCAACAAAAATGATTATATCGTTTTGATTATTGTATATATCATCCAATACTAAATTTACAATAAAGTTATGCAACCTCTCTGAAACCTTTTCGTTCATATTCTCTATCATTTCCTTTGTTATTTCATTGATCTGTTCTTCACTCATTATTTCCATATCATATTCCTCAGGCAAAAGTGAATGATAGACATCACTTCTTACATAATCTGAAGTCACAGGGAATATGTCTTGATATTTCATTTGCACAAGGGCAAATAATTTCATTTCAATATGGAATATCTGTTTCAGGTACTCCCCTTCATCAGTAATTTTCTCTATTTCACCTAATTGCTTATATATTTTTGCATAATCGTTTATCCAAGCCACATCAAAAGGATTGTCTTCTGAAAAATATAAATGCATTGCAGAGATCATTTCTGAAAGGTCAATTGCAATCTTTTTTGCAGTCTCTCTTGTGAATGCTTTTGCAGAAAAGGCTTCAGTGAGTTCCCACATTTTAGATTTGAAAATGTCATCAATGGGTGGAGGCCCATTCGTCATTTTTTATCACTCCTTTTTCTATTTTTATTTTCATTATCTTCATTATCAATTTCATTATCTTCATCAGTTTCATTATCTCTTTCAATTTGTGTTTTATCCATTTTTATGATTAGTACTTCTTCAGGTCTAAGAAAATCACTTTGTGAAACTCTAGAATGCCTATAATCCCTATCATTCATTTTCATAAACATTTCTAATTTATGGTTGAAATACTTATCAGTTTTAAGCGATGGATCGAACATTATAAACTCTTTAAAAAGAGCGTGTACATCCCAGCGAGAAACATCAAGAAACATAGATGCCCCAATCTCTGTATAATTAGAGAATGGATGCCCTTCTGCACTTGGCATGTTAAATTCCTTCCATGAATCATCCGTTATTAATATTCTCCTGTCCTTATCTTTCTCATCTTCTTCCTCGATCTCTTTATTTTCATTATTCGTTTCTTCATTCTCTACATTTTCATTGCTTTGGCTAGGCTCATTATCTTTATTATCTGTGTTTGATTCATTATCATTATTTATTTGATATTGATATTCTTCATAAAGGTCTGCTTGTTTTTGATGCCATCTGATCATTATTGTTACAATTGCAAGAAAAACAAATATTGGAATTAATATAGCAATAATTGAATATGGCATTTTCAGTTTTTCAGGGTATGTTGCAAGAATAGAGATGAGAATAAGAGCTGAAAATAAAATTACTGAAATTGTAATAATATTCCTGAGCAATTTATTTAGTGGCTTTTTCTCATGTTTTTCATTTTCTTGGTTATTTTGCTCATCAGTTATTTCTTGTTCATTATCCTTATTTTCAGCCTGGGTATTTTCCTTAATCTCTTCAGTTTCCTCATTTTTTTCATTATTAGATTTTCTAACTTTATTTATGACTGCTTTATTTATGAAATATATGATTACGCTCATTATTGTCAGGGCGATTATAGATTCAGCAATGCCATAGGGCTTTAACAGTATATGGGAAATTGTAAAAGAAATTCCAGTTACAATAATAAAAAAGGAGATTATTGCATCAATGAAATATAAAATGAATTTCAGTTTATTCATTATCCTCCTCCCTTTTTTCAAGTTTAACCATATCAGAAAAATCAATGTCTTGGTCTTCGGATATTTCACGCTGAAATGCATTTTTGTTTAATAAAAAAGTACCTAATTCAGAAATATGCATAAGTTCATATTTAGTTGCAGGATGAGTTCTCCAAAGGGCTTTGATGTTTTTGCTCGATATAAACATAATAGTATCAGATGCTATGCCAATCAAAATGTCTGAAGGGTCATTTAGGAATTCACTAAGATTAGATAGGTTTTTTGAATTCATATCAGAAACTTCAATCAGAAGTGTAGGATTTTTTGAAGTCCCACCAATACTGAAATTTATTTTCATTTTTTCACCTTAATAGATTGAAAGGTTTGGATTCCTTGTTTCTAATATAAGTTTTAATGAGAGTATAATATGTAGCTAGTAGAATAAGAAGGGATGCAACCATTATTTTTGCTCCCCATTCGAGATATTGGGTAACTGTATAGACAGGTTTTTCTACAAATGTTGATTTATAGTAACTTGCCAGTGTGGTATGCAAGATGGGTATCATGTGATAATTCCAAATTGATGTCCCTTTATTAGACGATAAAACAATTGATACATTTACGATTGAAAATGACATATTGGCTGAATATGAAGTTGTGAAAGAAAATGTCCCAGATTTCATTTCAAGGCCATTCACATATATAACAAAAGATGTTAAATTCCCAGCCCCTGCATCACTAAAGAATCGAAATGTCCAGTAAGGGTACATATAAAAGCCTGACCCATTCACAGGGATTGTAAGCATCTGTGGTTGCCCAGGAAACTGGCTATCAATTTCAACATAATATATTGTAACATTTGATGTAGAAAGAACAGTTAGTGTAGAATTCTGGCTGGTAGAGTTTGTAGAATTGCTTAAAAATGCGTCTATTTTGCCGTTTTGCACTTGAGAACAAGTAAAATTACTTGCTGAAGAATAGCCTATTGCAAAACTAATTGTAAAAACAAAAATTATAAAAATGATTAGGATTTTTCTCATCTACCCCACCAGAAAAATAAAAAATCCGAAGAACTTTTTGATGTCATCGAGAACTGTAGAAAAACTAATGTTAAAATAAGATAAGCCAACTATTATCAAAATGACAATGATAAGAAATAATAGAAAATCAAGCAATGCTCCTCCCTGTTCTTTTTCCATTAACTTGGCAATTATTTTTTCCTTAAATTTCATAGCCTACCCCCTTACCTTGCTGGTATAATCTCCACTCTATGAGTTGATTTCTTTTTTCTCGGTTTTTTATAAGTGCTTAATTTTGCATCTGCAATCCTTCTTTTCTTTTCAAGTTTTAATCTCTCTTTTGCTGACTGAAGCCTATGCTTCGTGTTTAT
>Ga0080003_1001544_pt1 | contig 11961 bp, 12 predicted proteins | sample JossMetagenome_FD_69206 | JGI IMG/M metagenome (GOLD analysis project Ga0080003, IMG submission 69206) | Hot spring microbial communities from Joseph's Coat, Yellowstone National Park, USA - JC2_E (SPADES assembly) (version 2) | ecosystem: Environmental > Aquatic > Thermal springs > Hot (42-90C)... | reverse complement strand
CACGAGTTTTATGAAAAGCTAAACGATATAGAACGCCATTATATGCTTTACACGGTTGGGTTTTTCTCATCGGCTGAAGGATGGGTGGGCCAAAATATATTAGAAATATCAAAAAGACTAAGAAACACCGAAACCCGTATGTTCCTTGGCTATCAGCTTATGGAAGAGATGAAGCACGTAGATACTTTTAGATATATAATGGATGGTCTTGATCTAAAAGCTTCCGAAGTGTATGCGATGCACGAGAGCGTTAAAGAGATAAAAAGAAAAGCGGATTTTGAAGTAAGCCGTGCTATGAGACTTTGTGAAGAACCCACAGAGGAAAACCTTATAGAGGATCTATTTGTATACTATGCAATCCTTGAAGGGCTTTTCTTCTTTAGCGGTTTTGTGACACCTCTTGCTTTTGGAAGAAGAGGCGTTCTAAAAAATGTAGCCGCTTTGGTTAGATGGATACTAAAAGATGAGACAAGACATTTGGCTTTTGGTATATATATTTTAAATGAGCTTTTAAAAGAGAAAAACAAAGATGACAAGTATGCCACGATTAATTACAAGGATAAGTTCAGAGCTCTTATGGAAGAAGCGGTGGATATAGAAACCGAATATGCAAGAGTTGCTATGCCTGAGAAGATTATAGGGCTTTCTTTTGAAAGTTATAGCTCTTATGTCAGGTACTTAGCGGACAGACGGATGCGCTCTCTTGGTTTTGAAGCTATATATGGACAAAAAAATCCAATGAAATGGCTCACCACTCAAACAGACTTGCCAGATCTCACAAACTTTTTTGAAGCGAAGGTGGATTATTGAAAATGGCTATTATGCGAGGTAGAAAATGCCTACGGCACACCGAGCTTGGTAATATTATAAAAAATGTTATTTTAAAGAAAGCTATTATACGAGGTAGAAAATGCCTACGGCACACCGAGCTTGAAGGTATCTCTTCAAATTATTCCGTTTTAGAAAACACTTATATACGAGGTAGAAAATGCCTACGGCACACCGCAGCATAAGGGAACTTCTTACCAACATATATGTGACATCAAGGCTTTTTGTGAGCCTTGGTGCTATAGCGGCTTCTTTTTTTGTGCCATCTTTTCATGTTAGAGCTATTATTATATCTTTAACGTTTTTGTATTTTAGCTTGGCGGTGCTTTCTTACCACAGGCTAAAACTTAGTCATTATGTAAACAAATATTTGGATATATTATATTTTGCTGGGTTTTTTACATTTGCCAACGTATACACATATCCACTTTCTTTGGTGAGTGTGGGTCTTTTTTCACCCCGCCAATCAAAAGTATCTATAGGTCTGACATTGGAGTCTTTGGCTTTTGATATATATAAAATCCATCAAAACATACCTTATATGCTATTTCTTATGAGCTTGCAAGTAGGGGCTTTGGTGGCTTCTATGTGCCCAGATATAATATCGGCTCTCAAAAAAGAACACAAGAAGATAACAAACCTAAGGATAGCTTACAAGGATATGCTTAAGCACCTTGACATGTGGGAAAAAGATCAGATAAGGCACCAAGAGGCTAAATTTATTTTAGAAAAAGCCTTAGAAACAAAAACCTTAGAAGAGTTTGTGGAATCTGTGAAAAATAGGTTTGATTTATCGGCTTTTGAGATAAAAAGAGTAGAAAACGTTTTACCCTATGAGCTTAAAAAAGATAACAGAAGTGGCTTATTGCAAATTACGTTGCCAAAGGATGGTTTTAGCGTTATAGCCTATGCGGAGTTTGCAAATCCTATGGATCTTTACAACGAAAATCTGATATTGGCTATTGAATATATGGCGGGTGTTTGTAGTTTATATTATATGGACAGATTTGAAAAAGATACTTTAGCATGGGTAAACCATGAGGTGGCCTAATTCCAAATATGATTAGAAGAAAAACTAGAGAAATAACCCTTGGTAGTTTAAAAATAGGTGGGCATAACGATGTTGTAATCCAATCAATGACTTCCACCAAAACCCACGATATTGAATCAACGCTTGCCCAGATAGATAGACTCACAAAAACTGGTTGCGAGGCTATAAGAGTAGCTGTACCAGCCAAAGAAGATGCTGAGGCTCTAAAAGATATAATAGCTTACTCACCAGTGCCTATAATAGCCGATATTCACTTTGTGCCTTCTATGGCATTTTTGTCTATGGAAGCGGGGGTTCATGGTATAAGGATAAACCCTGGCAATATAAATAAAAAAGAGATTGTAAGAGATATAGTCTTAGAGGCAAAAAACAAAAACGTGTGCGTAAGACTCGGTGTAAACTCTGGTTCTTTGGAAAAATCGTTGCTTGAAAAATACGGATATCCCACTCCTGAGGCTTTGGCAGAAAGCGCTTTAAACTGGTCATCGTTTTTTGAGTCTTTGGGCTTTTACAATTTTAAAGTGTCTATAAAAGGCTCTGATGTTTTACAAAATATAAAAGCCAATGAAATATTTGCACAAAAGACCGATATACCACTTCACATAGGTATTACAGAAGCCGGTATGGGCACCCAAGGTATGGTGAAATCCTCTGTGGGGCTTGGTGTACTCCTTTACAAAGGCATAGGTGATACCGTAAGGGTGTCATTGACAGATGAGCCTGAAAAAGAAGTGGAGGTGGCTTACGAGATACTGAAAAGTTTGGGGCTTAAAAAAAGGGGTATAGATGTAATATCCTGCCCTACTTGTGGTAGAATAGAGGTAAATCTTCCAAAAGTGGTAAAAGAGGTCCAAGAGGCTTTGAAGGATATGGATTTACCTATAAAAGTAGCCATTATGGGCTGTGCAGTAAACGCTATCGGTGAGGCTTCCCATGCGGATGTAGGCTTGGCTTGTATGAAAGGGGGAGCTTTGTTGTTTAAAGATGGTAAAATCCTAAAAAAGGTTTCAGAAGAGAATATGGTTTCCGAGCTTTTAGAAACAATAGAAAAACACTATCATAAGGAGGTAGAAGTATGACAGAAGACTTACAAAACAAAATCTTGGAGGACGCCAAGCAAAAAGGTATTGATGTGATTATATATCTTACTAGAGGAAACAGGATAACAGGTAAAGTGCTTGATCAAGATAAATACACGGTGCTTTTAAAATCCGATGGTGGCACAAGCCTTATTTACAAGCATGCTATTAGCACGGTAGTCATAGAAGAGGCGTCTGAAGATTGATAAAAGCCATATCTGTAGCAATCCAAAGTAGAGATCACACCAGACAAGAAATCTTAGATTCCTTGGAAGAACTAGAAGGTCTGATGGAAGCCATAGGCGGTAAAAGTGTAGGGTATCTTGTAAAAAGAAAGGATTTTAAAGACGCTTCTACGCTGGTGGGTAGTGCTTATTTGGATCTTATAAAAGAATTGGTGGAAGGCACTGGTTCAAATGCTGTTGTGTTTGATGAGTTTCTCTCACCATCTCAAGTAAGAAACATAGAAGATAGGTTAAATGTAAATGTGCTTGATAGGGCAAATGTAGTCTTTGAAATTTTTATGAGAAGGGCAAAAACAGAACAAGCAAAGCTTCAGATAGAACTTGCCAAACTCACCTACGAACTGCCGAGACTTTACGGGTTTGGGACTTCTCTTTCAAGGCAAAGCGGTAAAATGGGCACCAAAGGACCCGGTGAACAGATGCTGGAGATAAAACGCCGGGCTATTCAAAGACGCATACATAAGATAAAAGAAGAGATAGAGCAAATTAAAAAACATCATAAAGAACAAAGGAAAAATAGACTTAAAACCAACTGCCTTAAAGTATCGCTGGTGGGTTATACCAACGCTGGAAAATCATCTTTGATGAAGGTGCTTACCAACAAAAATGTATTTGTAAGCGATATGCTTTTTGCTACGCTTGATACGAAAGTTGGAGCTTCTTTTGTAAAAGGTCAAAAGATATTTATAACGGATACCGTAGGCTTTATAGATAGATTGCCACCGGAGCTTGTAGAGTCCTTTAAAACTACGTTGGAAGAGGTGCTTATTGCAGACTTGCTTCTTTTCGTGGTGGATATATCTGACAACAGATGGCTAAAAAAGATAGAAGTGGTAAGCAAAATACTTGAAAATATAGGCGTCAAAGATAAGCCTATCCTTTATGTGTTTAACAAAGTGGATAAGCTTGTCAAAGAAAAAGAAGATTTAGAGGCTTTTGAAAAGAGTTTTTTATTTGAAAAGCCCTATGTTTTGGTATCCAGCGAAAAAGAGTGGAATATAGACAAGCTTCTTGAACGAATTAAATCATACTCCAATATGCAATTTGATTTAGGTTATATATATGCATAATTTAGAGTTTCAACAGCGTTCTATAGAAAGTATATTCTTAGAAGTGCTTGATGACCTTTCTAAAAAAGAAGTGCTTTTGATGGTGCTTTGCTACGTTCAGCTCGTAAGAAGAGAAAACAATTTTGAAGTGTCTTTATCGGATCTAATAAGATGTTCTGAAAAGCCCCATAGACGCATAAAGGGCGATTGGCGGGATATCATGATGGAGATTGATATTTTTTATGTAAATGAAGAGGACAAGCTCTACGAAGGGAAAGATGTGTTTAAAATCCAAGATGTATCCCAAGCTCGTGTTAGCATAGCAAACGTATATAAACCAGATTTTAACGAAGTGTCAAACCTTATTACAAAGTACTGGAATATAGTAAGCAGGCTCTCTTCTTTTAGCGATGGAAACTATGTGGAGAAAAAAGTCTCTACGGTGGCGCTTCTTTTTAACGAACAGCTTTACAAAGAATGTATAAGCTACGCCAATATGCTCAGAGAAGCTTCTCAAAACATCGCTAACGTTAGGTTTTCTCCTGCGGATGCACTGTTTTTTGATGCTATCATAGATGCTTGTTTTTCTGTGGAGTTTTATCAAAAAAATCTCCCTGACAGGGCAAAAGACTATGCAAAAAACGCTTTTGATAAACTATCGCGCATAGAAACGTATTACGATTTGAACCTAAAAGAATTTATAAAACAACTGAATCTTTTTTTTAAAAAGCCCCAAAAACAAAAATCAAAAGAGTTTCCAAAACTTTATACAAAAAGACACAAAGCTAAAAATGCAAATATTTTTTCAAGGCTTTTAAACAAGATAAAAGAATTTTTTAAATAAATGTTATAATAATTTTATGATATATAAAGAAGTTTTGGATTTGAAACTTTCAGAGATTGGGATGGGTACTTATCTGGGTGAATTAGACGAAGCCACAGACAAAGCTTACGAAGAGACCATCAAATACGCTCATCAAAACGGTGTAAACGTGGTGGACACCGCCCTAAACTACAGATATATGAAAAGTGAGAGGCTGATAGGAAGGGTTTTAAAAGATATAAAAAGAGAAGAGCTCATAATCTCCACAAAAGGTGGGTATGTGCCTTACGATATAGAAAGCGGGATAGACCCAAAGGATTATTTTTACGATGTGTTTGTATATCCGGGCATAATAGACGAATCAAAGCTAACTCAAAACTGGCATTACATGGATGCAAAATTTATAGATTGGTGTTTTAATAAAAGCCTACAAAACTTAAACACATCTTACATAGATGTATATTTTCTACACAATGTTGAAGAGCAGCTTCTTCACAAAGACAAAGAAGAGTTTTATCAAAACTTAAGGTCTTGTTTTGAGCTTTTAGAAGAAAAAGTACAAAAAGGACAGCTTAGATACTACGGGATAGCCACTTGGGGAGCGCTTAGGATATCAAGAGCATCAAAACAACATATCGATCTGAAGGATGTTGTGGACATAGCAAGCTCTATTAAAGATGATCATCGTTTTAGATTCGTACAACTTCCTTACAACATAGGGATGCCTGAGGCTTTTGCTACAAAAAATCAAATCCTAAACGGCGAGTATAAATCATCTTTAGAAGTGGCAAAAGAGCTTGGGATTTACGTATATACCAGCGCATCCATATACCAAGGACAGGTGATAGGCAAGATTCCAAATGACCTAAAAGAGTATTTTGGGCTTGAAAAAGATATACATGTGGCTTTGCAGTTTGTAAGAAGCGCCCCTGGGGTTGGGACAATGCTGGTGGGTACCAAGAGCATCGAGCATCTCAAAGAAAACCTTGAAATAGAAAATATACCACCGATGGAATTTGAAAAGTATATAAACCTTTTTAGTATGTACAGCAAAAGGCAATAGCGTTTGCAGTGATACTTGATGATATCAAGAAAAACCTTCAATACAGCCTTTTATCAAAAAAAGATATAGCTTTTTCTTTAAAACAGCTTTACGAACTTCTAAGCTCAGGCACAAACCTCTACAGCGCTCTTGATATAGTAGAAGATCTCCAAGATAACGAGATTTTGAAAAATATCTACAGCAGCATAAAAAAAGATATACAGATGGGAAAACCTCTTCATGTGGCTTTTGCCAAAAAACCCCTTCCTTCTATTATGCCAAACATGCTTTACGCCGCTGAGACTTCTGAAAATCTTGAAAGCGTTTTTAAAACCGTTGGGGATTTTTTAGAAAACATGGAAGGCTACAAAACAAAGATTTTATCAAAAGCCCTTTATCCAAGCATTGTGGTGCTTTTTAGTATGGTGGCTATCATCATATCGGCAAACTACGTAATCCCAAAGATCGCCGATGTTTTAAAAGGTTTTAAGGTTGGTCTTCCAACCATCACGCTTTTGGTGATGTATGTGGCAAAGTTTATAACGCTTTTAATATACATTAGCCCTGTTTTGTTTTTGGGTTTTATATTTAAGCATAAGATATTTTCAAAAAGCTCTGTTGATAAATTTTATACTAAAATCCCAATACTTGGGAATCTCATAATCTATCTTGAACTTTCAAAATTTCTATACGCCATGAACCTAATGTTAAAATCAAACTCCTCTGTGGGTATTTCTATAACGGTATCTTTGCAAACGGTGGAAAACCTATTTATAAAAGAAAAACTATCTTCCATAGAGCAAGATGTATTAAATGGTGTTAGCTTCTATCAGGCTCTTTACAAAACTGGATTGTTTAAAACAAGCGTACTATCGGTTATAAAAAACGGCGAATACACCGGAGATCTCACAAAAGCCCTAAACACCTCTTACAAAATATACGAACAGCTTTTGGATAAAACCATAAACCTTTTTGTATCAAGCTTAGAGCCTATCTCTACTGTTGTGGTGGGATTTTTTGTAGCTTTGGTGGTGGCTTCTATTATGATTCCTATCGTAGATATAGCCTCATCTGTTCATTAAAAGCTAGCGGTGGGGGTCGAACCCACGGCCTCGTGATTACAAATCACGTGCTCTGCCGACTGAGCTACGCTAGCTTAGTCATATATTATATATCTAAAAGCCCAAAAAGTCAAATTCTGTACAAGTTCACTATATCGTGAACACATAAACCGTGGTATACTTGTCCTACAAAAAAATTATACCACATTATCATAGGACAAGTTCGCCAGGTTTGGTACCTTTTGTTTGAAAATAAGGCGTTTTTAATAATTTTTTGCCGATAGACAGACGATTGATGGACAATGCTTTTGGGGATTTTGATGTTAATAATTTAGAAATTATATTAACATTTTGCTAAAAAGTCTTTATTGAAAGTTTTTGGCTTTTAGAATATATCGCTTATTGCTTATGGGTACAGGCTTATTCCCCTTTGCTGCCTATGGTATAATATTTCTATGGAAAAGTTTTTAGAGATTGTAAATACATCTTTTTTAGATAGTATAGAGACCAAAAGGGCATTTTTGGAGATGTATAAAGATAGGATAGTGGAAGTGGGACTTATTATGGCTCAGGCGCTTTTGGATGGTAATAAAATTTTGTTTTTTGGAAATGGAGGCTCAGCAGCAGACTCACAGCATTTAGCCGCAGAGATTGTGGGGCGCTATAAAAAAGAAAGAAAAGGCCTTCCTTCTATTGCTCTTACCACAGATACTTCTATACTTACAGCTGTTGGCAACGATTATGGATTTGATGTAATTTTTGAGCGTCAGATAGAAGCCCTTTGTATGCCGGGGGATGTGGCTGTTGGCATATCTACATCTGGGAACTCTCCAAACGTGATAAAAGGTCTTATGAAAGCTCACGATATGGGAGCTACTACCATAGCTTTTAGCGGTAAGCAAGGGGGCAAGGTGGTGGATATAGCCCATTATAGTTTTGTAGTACCCTCTTACGATACAGCAAGAATCCAAGAGTGTCACATAACACTTGGACACACTTTATGCGAAATCATAGATGAAGTTGTAAATGAAAAGCTATCTATGGCCTAAAAGTGTATTTTTATATCCACTTTTATTTTTTATACTTTTAGGTTTTTTGGCTTTTAAAGATAATATAAAAAGCCCTAAAACCCATCTAAAAAATGGTTTTTACAAAATAGAGGCTAAAGCATTGACAAATTCTGAAGTAAAGGTACTAAACCCATCTTATCTAAAAGGCGATATTTTACATCTAAATATAAAACTCCCAAAAGATAGCTATATAAAAGGCTATATAAAGGTAAAAAACGGCATCGCAAAAACTTCAAAAGATTTTCTTGAAATATCAAAACCAAATAACCGTGATTTGGGGCTTTTAGAAAACGTTAAAGCATCTCTTAAAAATAGATTTAAAAATACCACTTCAAACGATTGGTCAAAGGATATAGGCCTTGCGCTTTTGTTTGGAGAGGGCGTGAAGGCTCTTCCAGAGGACCTTCTTACAAGTTTTTCGGTAAACTCTTTGATATTTTTGCTCATTATGTCTGGGATACATATAGACCTTATATTTAAAAATCTATCAAATCTCTTTTTTGGTGAGTATAAAGATGTTTTTGCACTTTTACTTTTGATAACCTATATCGGTATTTTTATGGAACACGGGGCTCCTATAATAAGGGCTGTTAGTTATCTTATGGTGAGTGTTTTGCTAAAAACCTTTTATAGATACGCAAGCAACATAAAAATATTTTTTATATCTGGTCTTCTTACGCTTTGTTTTAATATATCTTTTTATAAAAGTATTGGTTTTTGGCTTTCAATGATTATAACATTTTATATACTCTTTTATCTTAAAAGCGTTGATACCCCTAAAACCTTCTTTGGTAAGATAGCGCTTTCTATGGAGCTTTCTTTGGTGGCAATTCTTAGTTCTATGCCAATGATTTCAAAGCTTGGGCCTATATCTATATTAGCTGTTTTGGTGGTACCGTTTTTGCTTTTAGTTGTAGAATTATACCTTGTTTTGGGGCTTTTAAACATATTAACGGTTTTTTCTATACCTATATTTTATATACCTTTAAATAAAATAGCCTATTATTTTGGAGATTTTGTTTATAGTCTTAATCTAAGACCTATGTATTTTAAAATACCTATTTACTATGGAGTGGTTTTTGACGGACTTTTGCTACTATCTATAGTTTTTATAAAAGATAGATTTTTAAAAGTCTTTTCTATGATATTTCTTTTTGGTTTAGCTTACGCTATGTGGGGTTTATAAAAGCTTTTAGCGTAGATGTCAATATATCTAGTCCCTCTTCTATCTCTTCTTTTGTGATAACAAGAGGCGGAAGCATTCTTAAAACGCTGTTGGCGGTGCAGTTTATTACAAGCCCTCTTTTGTGAAGTTCATTTGATATCTCTTTACAATCTTTTTTTATATCAAGCCCAAGCATCAATCCTTTTCCTTTTAAAAGCCCAAAACCTTCTAAAGCGTTTCTAAATATTGCCTCTTTTGAAGGTATGTCTTTCATAAGATTTGGTATCTCATCAAGAGTAATAGAGGCTGCCATGCAAGAAAGGGCGTTTCCTCCAAAAGTAGCCCCGTGGGTACCCACTCCAAAAGAATTTGAAATCTCATCTTTTGCAATGATCACTCCTATAGGAAGCCCAGAGCCAAGCCCTTTTGCCATCGTAACGATGTCTGGTTTTATACCTGCATATTGATATGCAAAAAACTTACCTGTTCTTCCCATGCCAGCTTGGACTTCATCCAAGATAAGAAGCATATCGTTTTCTTTGCATAATATTTCAAGCTCTTTTAGAAAATATAGGTTTGCTTCGTTTATACCACCTTCTCCTTGAATGGCTTCTATCATGATACCAGCCGTTTTATCCGTCATTAGGCTTTTAACAGAGTTTATATCGTTAAACTCAGCGTAATCAAAACCCTCAAGCATCGGCTCAAAACCTTGGTGCAGGTTTGGCCTTGGGGTGGCCGACAAAGAGCCCATAGTCCTTCCGTGAAACCCACCTTTAAATGTGATGATGCGGTATTTGTCTTTTCCTTTGTCTTTGAAGTATTTTCTTGTAAGTTTTATGGCTGCTTCATTGGCTTCTGTGCCACTGTTGCAAAAAAAGACTTTGCCGCTGTCTTTATAAAAGTTTATCAACTTTGAAGCTACTTCTTCTTGCCAAGGGTTTTCGTATAGGTTTGAAGTATGGATTATCTCATCTATTTGATTTTTCAAAGCGTTTTTAAGCTTTTGATGTGAGTATCCTAGCGTATTTACGGCAATACCTGATAAAAAATCTATGTACCTTTTGCCATTTTTGTCAAATAAAACAGAATTTTCCCCTCTTACAAAAGCAATATCTTTTCGGGCGTAAGTGTTCATTAAAAACATAAAACTACGCCTTTTCTTCTTCTTTTTTGGCTTGGGCTTTTTGATCTTTTTTGTTGTCTTCAGGGCCTGGCGCTTGGCTGTTGGAACTATAGATGGCCTCTCTTATCTTTGTCTCTACATCTTTGGCTATATCTTTGTTCTCAGTTAAAAATGTCTTAACTTGTTCTTTGCCTTGGCCTATCTTTGTATCTTGATAGCTGTACCAACTGCCACTTTTTTGAATAATACCCATATCTATGGCTACATTTACAAGATCGCAGATTTTACATACCCCTTCACCAAAGTAAACTTCGTATTCACCCTCTTGGAAAGGTGGTGCTACTTTGTTTTTTACAACCCTTACCCTTGCACCGTATCCTATTTTGTTGTCTCCGCTTTTCATATCACCAGTTTTTCTTACTTCAAGCCTCATATCTGCAAAAAACTTCAAAGCTCTTCCACCGGGTGTGGTCTCTGGGTTTCCGTACATCTGACCTATTTTTTCTCTTAGTTGGTTTATAAATATAAGGGTTGTGTTTGATTTATTGGTGGCACCTTTTAGTTTTCTTAAAGCCTGAGACATAAGCCTTGCTTGTTTACCCACTTGGGCATCTCCCATTTCACCCTCTAACTCATCTTTTGGCACCAAAGCAGCCACTGAGTCTACCACTATGATATCAACGGCGTTTGAGTTTATAAACGTATCTGCTATCTCAAGGGCTTGCTCTCCATAATCTGGTTGGGATATATACATCGCATCAAGATTTACCCCAAGTTTTACGGCGTACTTTGGGTCTAAAGCGTGCTCTGCGTCTATAAAAAGTGCTATACCCCCTTGTTTTTGGGCTTCTGCTATAGCATAAAGGGCTAATGTGGTTTTGCCTGCGGATTCTGGTCCAAATATTTCTACAATTTTACCCCTTGGTAAGCCCCCTACTCCCGTGGCTTTATCCACAGACAATATCCCTGTGGGTATGACGTTTACAGTTTGTTTTTCGTAGGCGGCTTTCATAGGCATAACGGCGCCTTTGCCGTATTTTTTTTCTACTTGGGTAAGGGTTGCGTCTAAGGCTTTTTTCTTTTCTTGGTCCATAGCTACCTCAGTTTGCATCTACTATTTTGGGAACTTCAAACATGTTTAAGCGCTTAGCTGGAGCGTTTAGAAGGACTTTGTCCACCTCTAAAGAAGCCTCTGGTTCATCTTCTCTTAAAGGTGTAGAGTTGCTATACTCTTCTTCTATAAGCTCGGACTTTACTTCGTTTAACTTGTTTACAAAATCAAGTATGTTTTTCATCTGAGTTGAGAAAAACTCTACTTCATCCTCTTTTAACTCTAACCTTGAAAGCTTTGCTATTTTTATAACCTCTTCTTTGCTAATACTCATATTCTTATTATATCATTTTGAGGCTTTTAAAAGTAAA
>Ga0080003_1001543_pt1 | contig 11963 bp, 17 predicted proteins | sample JossMetagenome_FD_69206 | JGI IMG/M metagenome (GOLD analysis project Ga0080003, IMG submission 69206) | Hot spring microbial communities from Joseph's Coat, Yellowstone National Park, USA - JC2_E (SPADES assembly) (version 2) | ecosystem: Environmental > Aquatic > Thermal springs > Hot (42-90C)... | reverse complement strand
TATGACTAAAGAATATAAATGTTTGGATACACATAATAACGTGTGGTGCTCACTAAAACAGATTTTATTCGGTGTGTCTACGTCCTTTTAGCAAATTCTAGAAAGGAGAGCATAAGTTATGCTGTACAAATATCATATCACCTCCTCGATAAGACGAAAGCGAGTTCGAAGACCAAGGAGAGGTTACTTTTACTCCTCGATAAGCTCGACTCGAGCAGGATCACTCCACGTGAGTTCGTCCTGACACTCTTTAAAGAGTACCCACGTCCGTCCAGGACACCGAGAGTTTACAAGTTGAGGATATGTGAAGGCTAGATATAATTGTTGAGGAAGTCCATCAGTGAGGTCAGGAGGTTTTCAAATTCCTTGTACTTTTGTGAGTTTATCCACGACATGATCCTTGTCAAAGTCTTATTGTCCTTAACGTTAGTCTTGACGTTCACCTTCTTCGTTTCAGATTTGAACATATCTCTAAGCGTGGTTTTATATATTCCATTATCTAACCCTAAGACACTGGTATCTATCTTATTCCCTTTTTCGTACACTATTTTTAGAATGATCGAAGTACTTCCTAATTTACCGTACATGTCCTGCACCATCGAAGACAGTTTGATGTAATAGTCTAGGAAACTGGTAGGTAGTACGATTTCCTTACTCCTCGTCTCATACGGACTGTTGATTATCGATTTTAAAGTCAGTATGTAGACCGATAGCCTCGAACTGTACTTTATCCCTAGAAAAGAGTAATCTGCATCATATGTTAGCACCTCCGACTCCGGATTAACCGACAAATATTTGTAGGAAAATGAGTAAAACACTTCACTTCACCGTTATCACTTTACCTATGTTCTCTACCAATTTTTCTCTCGATTTCAATGCCGTTATAACGTAATTAATGTCATTGGATTTGATTACGACTTCACCTTTCTCTGTCTTGACCTCTACTACGTGCTCTATTTTTATATCGACCGATTTCAGTGACATATATACCCTGAACTCCTCCATCCCGTACCCTTTAGCACACAGTGAATCTACAAGTAGGTAAAGGAGTTCCGACATGTTGATGTACTTATCAGGAACGTTATTCCCCATCTTAGATACGTAGTACTTCCCCTTCTCTAACTTCAGATAAAAGTTGTCGAGGCAGTAAAATATACCGCACCGTTTACACACTGCTTCAACGCTCTCTGACTCCATTCAAACCACTGGTATATACGCTAATGAGTAACATTGGTCTTCAAATAACTCTTCCAGGTGCTTAGGGACGTGTAGCACTTTTCTCCTCGCCGTGCTTATGCATTTAAGCCCTACAATTTTTCCATCTACGAATACCGCATAAACCCTCCCTATCTCGAAGTTGTCTTCCAAAGCTCTCGGGATGTAAAGGACGGTCTTGTTCCCTATTTCCCTGACGCAGAGACTCACTCGAACAGCACCCCGTAAATACCGCACTGTATTGCTCTATTGTACATGAACGCCAGCTTGAGACACCACCCTATTGCCTCTACACTCATCGGGTTCATGTCGTATTTCACGTTTACTTTCACTACAGGCTCCCCGTTGTCGTTGTAACCGGTCTTGGTCTTTGTCACTTGGGCTTCGTCGTGAAAGAATAACTCCTTTCCCAACCAGATAAACACGGCGTTGTTAGTTAAGGAGAACGGTGGCTTTATCTCTATTGCGAACCCTCCGCTGTAACCTAACTTTGTAAGTAGTACCTGCGAGAAGTCTACCTTCGGGTCATATATCTTAAAGTAGGCGAGGATGACGTCAAAGTTGTCGGTACAGAGTTCGTACTTTCGTAGGTATTCGTTCTCAAAGGCGTACTGATAGCCGTTGAGACACACGTACTTTTTCCCGGACTCCGGCAACTGTTCAATTAGTGTTTTAGTTAGTTCATAACTGCCCATTTCCATTGTCCTATTGTTTATATCATAATATTTAAACGTTTCACCTCACCTCCTTTCTTAGTATAGTCTTTTTACAACTATCAATGAAAGTCCCAATCCTCTCGACACATTCGGGATAACTGCACTCCATCGATAATAACGTCAGTGTGTTCTCAGCCTTCGACCAGTCCCTAACGTATATGGACTCCATCAGTTTGATAGCCTCCTTACTGTAATGAAAGTAGGTAACTATCTTATAGCACTCGGGATACCTCGACTTAACGTAATCCTTCGCCTTCATGTACTCCGACCCAGTCCTTATCACTTTGTCAGCGTCAAGGGAAAGCTTCATGATAATCGTCTGCAAGTCGTAGTCGGAGTTAGGGGAAGGGAGTGAGGGAGGTGAGACGATGACGTTATTCATCATTTCCTCGAGTTCCTTACATAGGTTTCTTCCCTCAATAAAGAACTGTTGAGCGTTAGGGTAACTGTAGAATATCGGCATCGAATATGCCCTATAAGTCTTCGATAGGGGGTCGTAGAACAGGTGTAGGTGAGAGTCCTTTACGGTCACGTTTATCGAAACTTCGTTACATTGGACTATTGCAGTCCCTTTAATGTAAAATGTGTTATACCGTCTCTCGACCCCGTTCCTCCTCGCATACTCACTCAGTTTCACGAACACTACCGGAGTCCATTGGACGATAGTACTCTCCCCCCTTCAATTTAGCTTTTATACTTAAATCTTCATACTCTTCCCTCCCCATCGTGAGGGCGTGGTTCATCTCGTACTTGAGTTCGTGTAGTGACAATTCCCACACCTTAAAGCAGTGTTCCTGGTTTATACACAATGTATATTCATCTATCGGGTCTAACGGTATCCCTATCAAGTTCTCTCTGTGACCGTGAGCGTTTAGAAATATGGGGACAACACCTACAGCCATCGCCTCGATCGGAGGGATGCCGAAACCTTCGCTCCTGGACAACGCAAGATAGAACTTACTCCTGGCGTAGAGTTCGTACTTTTGTACCTCACTGAGTTCGAAGGTCTGATAGTCCGCATTCCCCATGTTTCCGACGATGATAGTCTTGTCCCTGACGTTGAACTCCCTAGTGATAGCGTCTGCCAAGACTAGGTTCTTGCGGTCGAAGTACCTCGACTCTCCCAAGGTCACGAACAGGTTGTCCTTCTTTACGTTAGGAAAGACCGGTTTGATGTGTCTCTTAACTACTGCTTTAGGCTTGACCCCCAGCTTGGTGAACATCTCGAAGTTCCAATATGAGGGTACTATGAACTTGTCGTAATTTATGAGGTCATCACGGTAATATAACGCATTATATACCGTGTCTCCCCAAAGGGTACATTTAACCTCGTCCTTGATGTACTTTATGCGTTTGAAGAACCTTATAGGGTCGTCAATGCAAACGTCGGCATCAAATAGGTTAAAAGTTATATCATAGCCCTCATATAGTGCGACTTGGTAGTAACTGCACTTATCACACGGTACATAAGCCTTTACGACATTCATTTGAGATAATATCCTCACGAGATGACTTATATATTACGCTTTTCTGGAAATGTATATATGAAAGTGGTTTACCTCAAAGAGTTTGATAATAAGAGGATGTACATTAACAAAAAGTATAAGGGTAAATACGAGGACAAGAGGTATGAGGTCATTTATTTCGATGAAGGAAACACGGACTCAAAAGTTTATTATTCAAAAAATTATGATAAAGTGAAATTGGACATAGGAGAACCGAATTTTGAAGTACTTTATGATAACAAATGGCTCTCGACACACCCTAACGGTCTCCTAGGCGTCACTCCTCCTCTCGGTGCAAGTATGAAAACGGGAGGCAGTTATGCCGTCGATGAAAATCACAAGTACTACACGGCATGGCACGTCGGCATGATATACTTTACGTCAAGATATACGATACCTAATGTACCTATGAACCTCTATCACAAAGACGTACTTACGACGGTAAGATTCAAGCCGTCATTGTACACACCGTCCGCATGGTTAAGAGAAAAAAACCTATACCAACTCGAGTACGATACAATGGAAATAATCCCTTCGACTCGTAACTCGCTTTTAACGACACCGCCCGGAAAATTATTAGGGGTGATATCGATGACTATGACCACAAGAAACGGGATAGTCACAGGTTGTTCGAAAATACCGGGAGTTAGGGTAAGGAGGAATGCGAGGGTAGAAACGATAGGTCGAAATACGGGAGAAATGTTCGGTGATGTAATATCAGCACGTGCGGAAGGTGTAGTAGAACTCGAGGAAAACCTTTCTATATTGAACAAAAACTTGTTCACCGTAACGAACGTGACGATACCGGGAGATTCCGGAGGAGGGTGTTACCTCGTAACATAACTGGCCCTTGATATACTTTATGCGTCTCATGTAAAAACACCCGGTGGCACTTTGGTGTAAACTGCACCCCCGCTGTCTCCCGGAGTTGAGGGGATGTCCAACTTAAAGAGTTTTGAGAACTCGAGGAGGTAGACCTTATTGAGTGTATAGCCGGAGACGACGTTAGTCGAGACCACTTTGGCTTTCCTGTGACCGCTCTTCCAAGACAGTACCTCGACTTCATCACCTACTTTGAGTGGAGGACACCTGAACGGACTGAGGACTACTGGAGGCAAATAGCTAGCTAGGGTGAACTCTGAAGTGGTAGAGGAGAGTACACCGTAGGCACAGACTACCTCACCCTTCACGCTCGTGTTTGTGTATGGGTATTTGTAATTCGTTTCGACTATAGCGGTATCGTATTTACTCGCAAATACGTACATACCTGCGATGTGATTTGTCAATACTACCGGTCTCGTGAATATGTTCACTCTCCACGTCCTGTTATCGTAATAGCTTATCGTGGGGACGTTTATGATATCTACACCCTTCCCGCACGACACCGACATCACGTTATGCCACGCAGTAACTCCATAAGAATAGTATATGAAACCCATACTCGCTGTCGCCTTTACCGGAGGACAGGAATTCAACAGAGTGCCGTTAGGGTGAGTCCCAGCCCACTCCTTGTCGTTAAGTTTGGAGTAATCGATGTTGAGTATTTCGAGGAGGACTTCCGGGGCAAGTCCCCTCTTTCCGGTTTCCGAGATGGGTGTAGGCATTTCGGACTTGTCATAATCGGAGGTCGGGATCAGGTGCTTGTATACGGGGTTATAATGTACGACCTTATTGTCGTGGTCTATGACGTAAGCCAAATTCATATACTATAACTGGGACACACGGGGGTTTATTACTTTCTGTATCCACTAGATATTTTAAATTTTGACCGTAACATATACTCGGTGGACAGGAAATGTCCTACGCAAATGTAGCCTCTGCCTTAACCTCCGTCGTAGGGTCGATAATAACGGCAATAACCGGGTTCCTGAACGGTATAGCGACCTTCATTTCACAGAACGCCGACATCTTCGTAGCCATAGCGATAGCAGGAATACTAGTGGGCTTGATAACGAAGTTCAGTTCGACTCTACCGTTCGTCGGCTCCTTCCTCAACATGATCGGACTGTAAAAACACGACGACGGAGTGTAAAACAAGTCCTTTTTTATATCCCTTCATCACAAATTTTAGATTTCTTAATCTCCGGCACGTTAGTACACAAGGCTAAGACTATGATGCTCAATTTCTTGTTCATGTCACTCTGGTTTATGGCTTCCATCAGGACGTGCTTGAACTCGTCACTCATTATGTAATCCCTCACTTCCCTCCTTATATTTTCTCTGTGATCCCTCACGGACAATTTCCTCAACTGATAAATGGTGTAAACTATCGTGACTATGTAAGCCGAACTGGATATTATGTAATATATCTCGAACGCCATCTCGCTTCACAACACCCTCTTTTCCCATTCTCTGGCTATATTCAGGTAATTGTACTTCTCCCTGTACAGTACTGCACGGTTCTCGAGGTTCTCCTTCTTTTTGTCGAGTGACCAATTCGATAACGCTGTAACGAGTTGCCGATATGCGTCCTCGGGGTCGGGGTCTAAGAAGTATCCAACGTGAAACGGGTTAGTGTACCACATTTTCACCTTCTTAGGTACCTTTATCCAATATGCGTCTTCCCTTTCTACGTATTCGCTCCACGCCCCTTTTTCCGTAACTACTACGTCCAACCCTAAAGCTAGGGCTTCGATCACGGGGATCTCAAACGCACCTCCACGCACGGGATAAAAGAGGATATCACACCCGGCAAATATACTGTAATAGTCGGGATCCGGTAGAGGAGTCTTTATCGCGTTCATCCCTTTTATCCTAGGTTCTAACATATTAGAGACTAGGACGAGAGAGTAAAAATGGTAACCGGAGTTCATCAACTCACGAAAAACTTTGACCACAACGTCCCCACCTTTCCTGTCCCAGCTGTGAGGTAAAATAGCCAGGACACAGGGGTGGGGCATTTCCTTGGGAGGATAATAAAACATATTCGGATTTAAGGCGTGAGGGATAACGTGGATTTGTTGCGGGATTGAAAACTTGAGAGTGTAAAACCCCTGTTTAGCCCAATTGGAAGGTACGACTATTTCATTGACAGGTTGTTGTCTGAAAAAATACAATGCTAAATGAGATAAAGCATCGGTATCACTCACTTCAAATACAATGTTCTTACCGTAATTAGGGATCCCCTTCCAGAATAAGGTAGTATTGAAAATAGTGTAGTAAATGTAGTCCTGAAATATGGAAGGTAAGTTAGCCTTTGCAGTCTTGTTCTTATCGAAAGGTGTAACCTCATGCCCTAACTCTTTGAGACCACGTTCTAATAACACGGCTTGCCTACCGAAACTTGAGTCATGAAAGTCCCTAACGAGAGCGATTCTCATACATAAAAAAAATAAAACCTTGAATATAAATAAGTTATGTACTAGAGGTTAAGGAGCAGGTAAATGATTAGGTTAATCGCGATTATCCATAAGGTTCCTGCTATAATTAATAAGTGATTCATTTGCGAAACGTCGTATACGTATTCAGCATCCCAATAATCGTCTCCTTCGTACCGTGTTTTATTAAAAATTTTGACTCTGAACTTGTCCCAACAATTTGACCAATAATCATAACACTCGCTTACATCAAAATTTTTACATTGTTGAAAAAGAAAGTTGGTACATTTTCCCCTGTCTCCTTCTTTCTCATGTCCCTCGATAGTTACGAATAACCCTCTTTTAATAACTTTCCAGCTCATAATATTTTGTTACCTCATATTTCATATATAAATGTTTGTATCCGGCAAGGTCGTAAAGACATAAAACCGTGAACGGGAAAAATTCTTAACATGACACGTATTGTGACGTTTCTGGGAAAAGCCCAATACTTGAGAGAAGCCATCGAAAAAAATAGATTAACTGACGTCTTCATTGATAGGTCATACACTATAGGAGAAGTCCATCATGATAACAGAGTCAATTACCATTACGTTGATACGGGGATAAAGCCGAGCAATTTCAATGAAGTTGAAATGATCAATAGGAGGATAAGGATAGCGAAAATGATTAAGGAAATAATTTCAAAAATAGACGATAATATCCTATTTCTGGATAGTGATGTAATAGTATACGACATAAATAACTTACTTAAACGTTTAGAAAACGTAAACGTGCCGACCGCTATCGCTATACAAGCTAGGGCAAAACCCACTGATTTTATAGTGACCTTTTTCCTATCAACTAACTTCTATTTACCGTTATCATGGAAACCGAAACTGAAAGGAATTGTGGATGCGTACCTTGACAATTCCCTCTATACGAATAACCCCGTCGATATATTCATACATAACCAATTACGGAGCCAAATATTGCAGATAGCCGGGATATGTCATTATATTAACGAGCTGAAGTTCTGTACGTGAGGTTAAATAAAGTGATAGTGTCTAAACAATGTATTAATTGTAGTTTCGACATTGTCGCGACCCAGTTCTATAATTGGATAAAAGCTAGGAGTAAGGACATAGTATTGCAAAAGTTGGGATGTAACGGCGACATCGAATTCATTGACGTAAATTTGTGGTGGTCACAGTGTAGGAGTATCGATGACACGGAGTCACCTAGGAGCATAATTAGGGGAGACTCACCGTATCAGTACATTAAAGACGCAGAGGAGAAGGAGAACCACTTACTTATTACCACGTCACATTACAACGCCAAACTGTTCTCGAAATTATTTAAACGTATAGAAGTGGTACCACACCCTTATGACCCGGACGAGATACGGGTAGTAGACAGTGTGAGAGAAAAGAAATTTGACGTAACCACGATCGGCTACAACACTAAAGACGACCATAAAGGCTTGACGGTAGCAAGAAGAATAGCGAAAGAACTGGAGTTGAAGTACATTGAGATAAGCAACGAATGCAGTGGAGAGGACTGGTGCTACAAATTCATGTCGCTGACGAGGACTGAAGTATATAAGTTAATAGCCCGGTCACGCTTTTACCTTGCTTTATCTCACACGGAAGGGTTCGGGTTACCGGTATTAGAGTCCATGGTAGCGGGTACGGTACCTATATTTGTAAACGGACATGCGTTCAGTGAATATGCGAAAGGGATACCGATACCTGCATATAAAACGAGAGAGGACTGGTTTGATTACGAATATGAGGACGTAGTTAAAGCAGTAAAATATGCATTATCAATGTCGGAAAACGAATATAAGGAACTATCATGGAAAATAAAAAGTAAGGCTAGGGAAGAGTTTAAACACGAAAAAATATTCGAGCTTATTTCTTCTTATTCTCGTTCTTTTTGACAACGGATATCCTCACTTCGTCCTTAACTTTGATTTTTCCCATACATTTTTATTTCGTCCCGGAGTATATAAAGTTAGTATGAGTTTCATCAGTGGGACAGAACAGGACATCACTAATTTCTTCAGCGGAGCATCTGATACCTTTAGCGGTGTAGTAAACTTCGGGTCAAACATCGTGAACGGCGTGAAAAACGCCATACAAGGAGTCGTCCATTCGATAGCGAATATAGCTCAGGGGATATATAACGGTATCCTATCCATAGGAAACGACATAGCGACCATCTTTGGACAGCTAGGGGGGGCAATATGGCACGGGCTCGTGTCGTTTGCTACCTCGTTCGGTGCGTTCTTCTATGAGGCTTTCCACATCGTTGCCAGTGCTGTCTACGGTGCGTTCCAGAGGATTGCTAATGGGTTCGAATACATCGGTAAATGGATGTGGAGCGGGATAGTACACATCGGTGACGCTCTACATGGTGTAGGAGAATGGTTTTACAACGGGTTTAGGGAAATAGGGTACTCGTTAATGCAACTGCCCGTTATATTCGGTAACATTTATACTGATATTAGGTCATTCTTCGCAACCATATGGAACGGGTTAGTAGCGGTGGGTAGCGATATACTGAATGCACTGACGACGTTCGCATCGAGTGTTGAAGGACTGTTTAACGGAGCGGTAGATTATATAGGTGGTATATTCAACGATTTGAAGTATGCACCTGAGGACGCATCGAAATACGTGACATCTAAGATAGCATCGGTATTGCCTAAAGTGGCTTCCTATAACCTGTTCTTTGAGGAGATGAAGTCCCTTGATAGGCTGGCAGAAAACATGGCTTCGAAGAAGGCACTTACACCGATCCTATTAAAGATAGGGTCTCCGTTCATTGCGGGATTAACTGCGTTGATGACTGAGTCAGCCATAAGTTCGTTCTTCCCTGAAATCACCGGTGTCAGTGCATTATCGAGGACACAAGTAAATACTCCACCTAAATCCGATGTTACCAGTAAGATAAGTATACCGAACCCGTTCCAGTCCGTGTCCTCAAGTTATACTCCACCTACGATCACACAACCGTCGAGGACATCAGTGCAATTAAAACAGCCGTACACGTTTGAGAAGTACGTTGTCGGTGTCAGGGAGAATGACGAGGAAATACTAACAGAATTACCGACCATTAGTAATAAACTGGTATCGCCATATCCGAATAGTGCAACAGCAATTGACCAGATGAGTATAGACGGGTATATCGTGCAAACAACTAGGGAATTCATATTGTTCAGTAAGACACATGGCGTGTACGTGTTACCGTATGCACAATTGAAGATAACTACAATAAGTGAGGAGGACAGTGTAAACGTGGACTTCGAAGGTGGAGTAAGCGTAGAGACGTACCTACTCGGAATACCGATATGCTTACCACCTGCGAATAACGCACCTGTCAGTAGCATTAGTGGTGCAATAAATGAGGGTGTGGAAAGTAACGTGCAAATGTGTTTGGAGATAGAAAATGTCGCTGGAGATTCCCTATCAGTATCCGCATCGATATTCTCAAGTGGTATATTACCATCAGAATATATGCAATATGATACCGTAACTCCATCGATATCATTATATTCCAGCTCATCTGCACCGGCACAATATACACAATCCGATACCACAACTGCATCAGTATCACTATATTCCAGCTCATCTGCACCATAGCATAACCTTAATAAACTTATTACCTAAAATGATAACATGGAGTGTAATAAATTAGGGTTAGGAAAGGGGTTCCTAAAGGTCAGAGCTAAAGTTAGCGGGTTCTTAATCGCTAAAATTGAGAAGCGTAACACACTAGAGCAAGTTATAGTTGTAAAAAAAAGAAACACTATATTGACAACGGGGTTACAGAACTTACTTAATGCATTTCAAACGTATATGTCTGGTGTGAACTATCTCGGGGAAAACGCACCATCACCGGGAATCGTTATAACTACATCATCAGGACAACAAGTTACACTAGCTTTTCTTACTTCCCCAGTTATTTCTGTAACAAGTAACTCCGCAATATTGTCGTTCACAGTCAGAGATGATACCACAAACTCATATACTGCAGTAAGCGAAGAGTTAGTAACAACAAGTGCAGGATATAACATCCCTATAGCCACCACAAACCTATCTATAACTAAAAATTCTGATGAAATATTGACAATGACATGGGTAATAACAGTATCAGTATCACCATCAGGAAATATTATATATATTCCAACAGTAACACCCCAAGGAGGCGGTTGGAGTTGTGGAAGTTATGGTCTTGTTTGTGGTGACTGTGTAGAAAGTAGTGCAAATTCACAATGGCCAACTGAGGCTATTGCTTGCTCTCCTACTGGGTTATCATCACAATATCCACAAACAAACTTTATAACATCAACACTGTTCACCGATATGTTATATAATACTTATGGTAAAGGGTCATCCAGAGTAATCCCATATGTATCTGGTACAACACTAATCATTTATACTTTATACTGTCTAGAATATTTTGCAGTAGGAGTTTCCAATTTTGCCACTTATACTCCAAATTCTAATATCGGTACTTCATGTTATAACGGTTCGCCAAATCTAAATCCAATATACCTCCAAGTATACATGCCAAGTCTTACGGAACCATATATGGGTGTCCAAATTGAATTCACGACTTAGAATACATGGAGAAGTAACCCTATATACCACTAAGGGCAAAATTATTAAACATAACACTATAGTCAATCTTTCAGTATTATTAAATTTAGTTGCGTATACGACATCAACCCCATCCAGCATTCAGACCCCATTAATACAAACAAATGCAGGGACTGCAAACGCTATCTATTCAATACAACAATATGAGAACGGATACGTACTAATTTTCACTGCAACCTTTCAACAACCCATTAACGTTATCAATGCAATATTGTACCCCTTTTCCATGTCATTGTTTAAACAGCCACTGGCATCAATAACGTATACACAAGAAATTACAGGAGTGACACAAATAGAGTGGGCGATATATGTGCAGGACGATACCGGAGTACTGCCGAACTTAATACCACCCCAAATAATACCCAGTACAAACTTCCTTGAGGCATTATATGTTAATGATAATAACGTGAACGCACTACTTAACCTAAACAACTATAGTAGGTACTTATACGCATATTTCCAAGATCTGACAAACGGTAACCCGATAACATACCTTAATCTCCACTTCTTTACGTTCCTAGATTACACCACAAAACCGTCAGCAGTAACAATTAACAATAACTT
>Ga0080003_1001542_pt1 | contig 11966 bp, 13 predicted proteins | sample JossMetagenome_FD_69206 | JGI IMG/M metagenome (GOLD analysis project Ga0080003, IMG submission 69206) | Hot spring microbial communities from Joseph's Coat, Yellowstone National Park, USA - JC2_E (SPADES assembly) (version 2) | ecosystem: Environmental > Aquatic > Thermal springs > Hot (42-90C)... | reverse complement strand
GAGGCTCATCATCCATTTTATAAAATATTGATCGAACCTCGTGAGCTACCCCGCCCTTAAGGGCGAGGCTTCCCGCTTCTCCGTCCCGCCTTGCCCATCGTTATGGGTAGTGGGCGGAGCTCCACGGGCACCACGGGCGGCTCCCACCCTGCGTGTTTCAAGTGATTTAGAGAGGAATTATAATCCCTATCAGCCCTCCAACCACACCTAGGGCACTCAAACACCCTATCACTCAACGCTAAATCTATCTTTACATATCCACACTTGGCGCACGTCTTCGAGGAGTCCCTCGGATCCACTAAAACCACCTCCTTCCCATACTTCCCCACTTGATACCTTATTACTGTACGCATCATGCCGAAGGCAGCATTCTGGAGACTCCTCCTAAGCCCCCTACTCGCCCCACCAACAAGTTGCTTAACGTGGATATCCTCCATAACCACAGCATCATAATGCTCGGCGAAGTATTTCCCCAACTTCATGTATAGATCCCTCCTCAGATTCGCCAAATGCTCATACGCCTCAGCCAGCTTCATCTTCGCCTTGAACCAATTATGGGACAGAAATTTCTTCCTCGATAGGGCCTTATGCAACCTCCTCACCTTGTTTAGGGCCTTCTCATAGGGCCTCAAGTTTGGGAGGAACTCCCCATCCGAAGTCACTAGCAACTTCTCCACACCAACATCAATCCCCACCGCCCTTCCAGTATTTGGCAGCTTCGGGAATTCATGGTTTTCAACAATGAATGAAACATACACTTTTCCACTCCTAGTCAATTTCACCGCCACGCGTTTAACTTTCTCTAACGGGAAGTCCCTATGAATAATTAATTTGAAGACGCCCAAGTGCGACAACCTCAGCACCACGAGCCTCTTCCCATTCCTCCTACTCCTCTCCCTAATCTCCCTAATGCCGAGTATCCTCCAACCGCTTTGCGGATAAACTAGGGAGTAGTACTTGTGGGGTTTCTTCTCCCTCGGGAAACGCGATAACCCATCGAAAAAGCGCTTCCTAGCCTCATAATATCTATCTGCGACTTGTTGCAGTGTCTGGGAATAGAGCTGTTGGTACTCCTCGTCTTGTTTCCTCAAGTCGAGGGCTAGTTGCCTCAGCTCCGTGAGGGTTAATCCCTTCCCATCCCTTTGATGGAAGTATGTGTCTGCCCATCGTAGGGTGTTGTAGATCTCCGAGGCTAACCTCAATTGGGCCTTTAACGCCCTCAGCGTTCGTCGATCGGTGTATGCTCTAAACCTAAACCCCACGATGGGCATTAACATAGTTCCTCGTTAACTCATATATAAATATATGGGGAGCCATCTATTCCCTCCCTCGCGGGTCTTCCGCCCCTTAACCCGTTAAGATAAATACTGGTGCTATTGAACGTGAAAGACCTGAAAGACAGTATTCAGCAATTACACGCACTCTCTGTTCCTTAGTCCCAATGAGCTCTCTAAGTTCTTCAGGAATATCGAGAATATCAGCATTCCTAGATACGTATGAGTAGAGTTCCACAAGGGTGAGAGGAGAGTGGTAGAGCTCCTTAACACCCAACTCCTGTAACTTTGTTATAAGGCTCTTGGCGTTTCGGTGGTTATTATCCCGCAGAAAGCAGTAAGCAATGATGACGTTTGTATCGAGGTAAGCCATTACCCCCTACCCCGTTCCTCACGAAGCTCCCCCACAACGTCCAGGGCTCTTTTAGCTATTGGTTCAAGCCCTGAGGTAATCATTATCTTAACCACATAGTTAATAAGCTCATCCTCCGAAACGTTGTTTTCCCCAGTCCACCTAACGCCTAAAACAATGCCATACCTCCTATATGGAAACTTCTCCACAAGCCTTAACCATAGTTCCAGGGCATCCTTGGCGTTCAAATCAACAATAAGCCTCATCACAAGCCCATAATTAGGGTCACTATAAATCATGACATTGCGTATCACATCTCTCCCAACAATATTAGCCACAGCAATGCGTACTATAAGATCTAGGCCTTCCCACGATCTTTGCGAAGATATTTCCTGAGACGCTGGCGAATAGAAAGTTAAGGAGGTGGTATTGGTTCCAAGAGATCTTAATATGGTGGGTTCTGAATGTCCTTGCTCGATATTGCTAAGTAATGTGCTTAAGAATGTTTTGCGGCTTGGCATGAGATACCCGTAGTCATAGGTTAGAACCTCGGCGCTCATGGCTACACCCTCTCAAGCAATCTCTTAAGTATGTCGCCCGCATTTTCTATAAATTTTAATACTTTTTCCTTTTCATCCCTATACACCACCTCAATCCTATAAAGGTTTTCCCTTTCGCTTGGCCTATATGAACTATATACAGGTGTTATCATTATGTGAAGCCATTTACTAGGTGATGTGGGGTCGCCATTCTCAAGTGCAAAGCTTGCCTCAACCATTCTAAGGTTAAACCCTAGTAGATCCGATGCCTCGACGTTATTGCTAAATTTAGGACTTAGGGATGCTAATGCCACCACTATTACTTCGTACGGAACCAGAGCCCTCTCAACATCGATATTAAGATTTTTAAGAGCCTGCCACAGATCTTGGAGGGTTGAGGCAACTTCTCGAGCGTATAAACCCTCCACGCCAAGGCTTCTCCTACTGAAATCGTAATCCACCTTAACATTACCTTTCATTGCAATAATGTTTGGTGGCATAATGGGAGTTATAGAGGTACCACCAAGACCAAGTCTTGTAGGGGCAGTAACATACCCCATCTTAGATAAGTACGATAATAGCAGGACAACATCAGGGTCAAGCATAAACGTGGTTACCACGCGGATCTGTAGGATACTGATCTCAACCATAATTCATCACAACTTTCATTTTTTTCTGTGTGGTGGCTCCCTTTATTAATGTTTTGTATATTTTTCCCCAGTAGGTCGTAGAGTGTGTTAATTCTCTTGTTTGCATTGCCTCGGAAATCGGCTACTTCCTAACCTCGGCTGCTTCATTATCCATCTCTCGGAATAACCCAAGCATAGCACGCCAAGGTCCTCCATGGATAACTTCTTACCTTCACCAACCTCTCTCAAGACAACCTCCAAAGCCTTCTGACCTCCTCCCCGCCCTGAAGGGCGAGGTTTGCCGTTCGTTTTATCACAGAGAGGATGAAGATGGATGTGGCTAGGTTCAGAAGGGTAGGGTCATAAAGGATGGGATTAAGGAGGCGATGAGCCCCTTCAAGGCGGGAAGGCCGCGAATCCCCCATTTCATGGCAATGGAACCCCTTATGTACAACAATTATCGGCAAGGCCTCTCTCGCCGACGTGTTAAACGCCATAGAGTTCGTTAGGGGTGATGTTAGGGATTACGGAGCTGTTGAATATACCGTTAGGGGTGTTGATGCTGTGGTTCACCTGGCAGCCCTCATAGACGTTGCCGAGTCCGTGGAGAAGCCTGACCTATACTTTGACGTCAATATTAGGGGCACGTACAACGTGGCTAAGGCATTGAGGAACATAGACACGTTTGTATTTACATCATCTAGTGCCGTATATGGTGAGCCCATAAAGGTGCCAATACCTGAGGACCACCCATTAATGCCCAAGTCACCATACGCCGCCAGCAAGGTCTCAGGCGAAGCCTTCGTACAAGCCTTCGCCAACCAATACGGCTTCAGGCCCGTGATACTCAGGCTATTCAATGTCTACGGCCCCAAGCAGTCTAGGGCCTATGCGGGTGTCATCATCGAGTTCATTAGGAGGGTTTCTAGGGGTGAGCCACCGGTCATATTCGGTGATGGTGAGCAAACTAGGGACCTCATTCATGTGAGCGATGTTGTTGAGGCGGTAATGCTTTCGCTCAGGAATGAGGGGGCTAGGGGCGTGTTTAACATTGGTAGTGGTGAGGGTGTAACAATAAATCGCTTGGCGAACCTAATACTCAAGTTAATGGGTAGGGAGGATTTGAAGCCTATCTACGCACCACCAAGGCCAGGCGATATAAGATACTCGATAGCTGACATAACAAGAGCACGGAAAGAGCTGGGATTTAAACCGAAAGTAGGGCTTGAGGCGGGTATTAAGGAATTGATTAGACACAACGTTATATGAACAGAGAGCAAGGGTATTGATTGTTCAGGAGCTTTGGTGGCCTAAAGGCGGAGGCGGCATATTGGCTACTCACTTGATAACTAAGGTTTTGGTTAGGCATGGCTTTGAGGTTAGGGTTGTGACGGGCGTTGAGGGCCATGAGGTTATAGACAATGTTGTGTTCATTCATGAGCCGAGGCTTAGGGCTAGTAATAAGTTGGAGCTTTGGTTTAATGCTTACATGGTGAGTAGGGAGGTTTGGTTTAAGAAGCTTGTTGAGTGGGCTGACGTTGTTTACATACCTCGCTATGTATACCCAGTAATTCCTAGGGTTAAGGAGTTGGGGAGGAGGGTTATTGTTCATTTACATGATTACCAACCAATATCTTACACATCCGTCATATTTCATGGTGATGATTTTGGGGGTGATTTTATGCGTACGTTTTATTATGAGTTGTATCAGCATGGTTTGGTGAGGGCGTTGGTTGCATCACCGTTGACGCCGATTAATGCGTTAGCTAGGGAGTGGGTGTCTCGGGCTGATACTGTTGTTTGTGTATTGAATAGGCAGTGCGAGATCATAAGGGAGAGGATGCCGGAGGTCAGGGATAAGTCCGTGGTTATTTACAACCCATTGCCCGATGTTTCCCCCGTAAGGAAGGAGTTGGGTGATGAGAAGGTTCTGCTTTACCTAGGCGGTTCCAGCTTCGTGAAGGGATTCCACCTGGTTCTCAGAGTTGCCAATGAACTCTTAAGGAGGCATAGGGACTTGAGGGTATTGATGACTAGGGTTGAGGGATATAGGTCATTACCCTCGAATTGCGTGGCACTTGGGGAGTTACCTTATCAGGATGTAGCTAAGTTGCACTCCAGGGCCTATGCCCTGCTTTTCCCATCGATTTGGGAGGAGCCTCTGCCCTACGTGGTCGTTGAGTCTATGCTTATGGGTACAATCCCAATAGCCGCGAGGACGGGAGGCGTGCCCGAGGTTGTTGTTGGGTCGCCAGCCGAGGACTACCTATTCACACCTGGGGATGCGAATGAGCTCATGGATAAGATAGAGGTGGTCCTAACGCAATCCAGGGATTACCTATTAGATGTTGGTGCTAAATTGAGAGAGCACGTGCTTAAATTATTCAATACCGAATACGTTGAAAATAGGATTATAGATTTATTTAAGTTGCAGGGTGTTGCAAATGAATAGGAGCCATAATTTTTCGGTGATTATTATAGGACCTTCTGCTGATGTGCTCTCGGGGTCTTTACTTAGACCTATTAACATATATTATAGCTTGAAAGACCTCAAGAATTTAGAAGTTAATTATATACCCATAAGGAAATTTATTGACCTCTTATTGCAGTTTTCCTTAATATTTTCTGGTGATATAATTATTATTAGTGGTGTGAATCCGTGGATATCCGCTATAGTTTCACTTCTAGGAAGAGTTATGAGGAAGGCTGTTGTGGTTGATTTCCATGGTTTTGCTTGGCTAGAATCCACTGTTATGAATTCTACAAGGTTCCTTATTAGGGTTCTTCTTTTGGTGTCAGAAAGGATTTCGTATAGGTTTCCTAAGTGTATCATAACAGCATCGAGATGGCTCGCTAATGTATTATCTTATTACTTCGGTAATAGGAGAAATGTATTTGTTATTGAAAATTCAGTGCCGTATATTTTTGAGAAGGTCGTTAATGAATTATTGAGACAGTTTGATATTAGGTTTTTACGTAGATACATATGTGAACGCTTTATACATAGTAACGTTTGTCTTAGTAAATTATTGTTTATTGCACCATTGCCGTCAATATTTAAATCGAATGTACTTGCGTATAAGGAGTTACTAAGGTTAGAGGAGTCTCTCGGTAAGGAGGTAATGATTGTTGTTACGGGAATTATGGATGATAAGGCATTGCGTGGATCTTTAAGTAGGGTTTTTCCTATTGGGTATGTTGATTATGTCAATTACGTGATTCTTCTTTTAGTTTCTGATGGTGTTATTCTTCCATATCCTAATAACGCTATTTGTGGTGGTATCAGAAATAAGGTTCTTGAAGCAGGTTTTTGCAGAAAACTTGTGATGTCAACTAAGGTCGGAATGATGCACTTCAAAGCATTGCCAACCGTTCACTATATATCTATTGACACAATTTTGAAGTTGGAAAAACCAGAAAGCTTAGAACGTTATGAATATTATACAAAATATTGGAAATTTATAGCTGATAAGCTTTATGAAGTTGTAGTTAATCGATATAGTTTTCAGATATTCAGGAACTCTTTGCTTACACTTATAAAATCTATACTTGTTAATGATATTAAAACATAATAAAATTATAAATCTAATAAGAACTAAGGTGGAGATATTGAAGTCTTATATACTTGTTGATATCTTATACCTACTTCTCTCTCCTCTTAGAGTTTTCTCATGTCAAAAGCTGATTTGGTTAAGATTGATGTTGAAGGTGCTGAGTATATGGTCTTGAAGGGAGCAGAGCCTGTTATAGAGAAAATTAAAAGTTGGGTTGTAGAGATTCACGATATAAGCATTGAACGAGAAGTTATCAAGTACTTTCTATCGCATGGCTATAGAGTGGTAAAACTGGATTATAACCACATATTTGCTTTTAAATAGGTGGAAAATCGATATAGGGTGTGATAAGGTTGAATAGATTGTTAGTTATCTTTTTAGGATCGCAGGGTTCGGGCAAGACTACCCAGGCAATGCTACTTAAAAGAAAGCTTGAAAATGAAGGGTACAGAATTGCTATAACTGAAAGCATTCATTATACAGCTCTTTTAGGGGTATGGCACAAATTTTTGATATTCTTAACCAAGAGAAAAATTAGATATAGATTTCGGAGCGAAGGATTAATTGAAGAATTTATTGAACCGTCATTACTAGCTCATATGTTTAAAGTAGATTTCATAATTAATTTTCTTTCTGCAATATTTTCATTCCTAAAGATATCCTTACTGTTACTTTTCTACCCAATAGTTATTGAGCATGAAGGTTATATCTACAATCATCTCGCTTATCTCATCTTTATATATCGAAAACTTTTTACTATAAAGTTTGTGCTAAAGATGTATAAAATATTGTTAAGATTCATGCCATGTAAAAGGCTTGTGATACTACTTGATATATCTAGTTTAAAGTCTTCTGACTTATATATTCGATATAAGAAAAGAGGTAGTTTATCAGAACCTTGGTATTATATCAAGTACCAGGCTGCAATATACAAGGCTTTCACTTCTGTGGAACCCCTGAAAATCGTGCTTGATGCTGGAATGGACAAAGATGTACTAGCGAATATTGCCTACAAGTTGGTATTGCAAATCTATAAGAGTCTGAGTACGAATCCAAGGACCTAATTGGGTTGCAATAATGCATAGAGAATGTATACTCATCTTAACAGCTAGAAACCTTGATGTAGAAGGGGGTGCAGCTTTCAGGATATTACACATAGCCAAGTATCTAAGTAAAAAGTTTAATGTGTGTCTAATCGATGCTCAACAAGATACTTACATTATAGCAATAAATGGCACCATAAAGCGTGTAAGGATGCAGAAATCATTGTCATCCACTTTTCTAAGCCTAATAACATCACTAATAAATCGTCTGCTCATCTTATTTTTTAGATTTCCTACGGAAGAAGTCGGAAGATTATCATGCACTTTTAATCTTGGGATCTTTTATGATGCTTTGCGTGTAGGCCTAACGATTAAACCCCGTATTATCATTATAGAAGAGCATTACTGTCTATACGTAATAGCATTACTGCTAAAATATTTCCTTAAGGTAAGGCATCTGGTAGTAGATCTTCATAACATAGATACTATAAGGCTATTGCGTTATCCTAAAATTAATAAGCTCTTTGTAAATTTAATATACCTATTGGAGAGAAATGCTACTAAGTATGCAAGTTTGAGTATGGTAGTATCGTATAAAGACTTTCATATAGCTAGGAAGTTATTTAATATCACCAATATTGTAATTGCTCCAAATTTCGTACCTTATAATGAAGTTGAAAGCATCAGAAAGCGACTTAATGAGGGAATATGTGCAGAAAAGACACGCATAGCAGGAAGATATATTATCTTTCATGGAGACTTTCGATATTATCCAAATAGGGAGGCCCTGTTGTTATTGGTTAAGCGTATCATGCCGAGGATTTGGGAACTTTACCCTGATATTAAACTAGTTGTCGTAGGACCAGGTCTTCCACGTGCAAGTAAGGGAAAAATAATATTGTTGGGGTACATTCCCCATGAAATCTTATATAAACTAATAAGTAATGCTACTTGCGCCATTGTACCACTATTAAGAGGTGGTGGAACAAGAATTAAAATACTTGAGTATTTAGCATGTGGCGTTCCTGTTATTTCAACAAAAATCGGTGCTGAGGGACTTGAATTAGAAAACTTCGAACATATAATCTTAGTCGATCAAATAAATGACATTCCCGAAGCATTCATCTTGCTAATGAAAAATAATGCGTTAAGAGAGAAACTAAAAGCTAATGCTATTGCCATAGTTAGGGAGAAGTATGACGTTTCTAAAGCGCTCAAAGATTTTTTAAATATAATGTTAAATATATTATTAAATGAACAAGATAAGGAATAAATACTTAGAACGAAGGATTAATATCCTTGCAATATTTCTCCATAATTCATTATGGGGCTCAAGAATACGAGGCGACGAAAGAAGATTTCTAGAACTAGCTAAGAGATTTACAACACTTGGTGCAAAACTAAGTGTAATTGAATTTGCTCCTTCTTTGCAAAAATTCTATTATAAAGCTAATGTTTATACATCCATTGAATTAGAAAGCAGATGGTTAATCGGTGTAATTATTCAGCTCATACGTTTAACGAATAAATTCAAAAATTTTGATATAATCTATGTTTATAATCAAGATTTTCTAAATCTGTTAGCAGGAATTATCTTTAAGCTTTTTATAAGAAAGCCCTTAGTCGTGGTAGTACAATCTCTTCAAGATATAGAGCTTCCCCTAAAAACCCTCAGACAAATGTATAGAGCTTCACTTATAGATTTGATTTTCATGCTTTCACATAAATATTTTCTTATGCCTTTAGCTTTAAGACTAGCAAATATAGTATTTACAGTCTCAAGTACTTTAAAAAGAAGTTTAATTGAAAGGTATCCATCTGTAAGAGGAAAAATAGTTGCGACATTTAATGGGGTTGACACGAATAAATTTCATCCAATGAATTTAGAAAAGGAGTATGATGTGATTTTTTTAGGGCGTATACATATAACACATAAAGGTATAGATAAGATCCTCTTGATATGGAAAAACATTGTAAATAGATATCCTCAAGCGAAACTTATAATTGTAGGTGGATTTGAAAGTGAGAGGGATAGAGAAATATTATATAAACTTATTGAAAAACTAGACATAAGAAATAATGTTATTGTAACTGGTTTTATAGATGATGATAAGGTAGCTTTCTATCTAAATAAGGCGAAAGCCTTTATTTCATTAAGTACGTACGAAGGATTTGGACTAAGTATTCTTGAGGCATTGGCATGTGGTTTACCTGTTATAGCAACAGACCTGGAAGTATTTCATGAATTACATGGAAACCTATTGTTTTATGTTTCTACAAAAAATGCTAAAGACTTAATGATAGCAGCTAAAAAACTCCTAATGCTATTACATGGTGGGTTGATAAATGAGTCATTAAATAATACCTTACAGGAACATATTAAGAAATTTTCATGGGATTTAGTAGCTTATAGGGAGTTTGCATTTATAAAAAAGCAGTTAAATTTTTAAACCTAATAAGGAGATTGGAGAGCAATGGAAACTAGAGAAAAGCACATGATTGCATGGGTTTATGATGACTTAACGAGATCATTAAAATTAAAGAAAGTAGAAATTCCAAAGCCCAATCAGGGAGAGTTATTAATTAAAGTAAAGGCTTGCGGGATATGCGGCTCTGATCTCCACTTATTTCGAAGAAACATACCAATTCGCGTCTTCATTCGGAACATCATTAACAACCTTATGAAACCAAATAGAGGTAAAGAGGTAGAAAGGATTCTAGGACACGAAGTGGCCGGCATAGTTGCTGAAAGCAGAGATGAGAAATTTAACATTGGTGATAGAGTTACTGTATTTCCTAAAACCCCACTAGGTAACATAGGAGAAACATTACCTGGATGTTTCGCTGAATATATGGTTGTTCCTTCATCTGTTGCATTAAAAATACCTAATCATATAAGTTATGAAGAAGCTGCACTTCTTGAACCTTTGGGTTCTGTATTGCATGCTGTTAAAAAGCTTAACAAAATCATGATGGAGAAAGACTCAAAAAGAACGTTAATTATCGGTGTTGGAACTATTGGTTTATTAATACTACAAGTACTTAAATACATGAAAACCGTTGATGAAGTATGCATGTCTGACAAGTATCCTCATAAGCTAGAGATAGCTAAAAAAATTGGAGCGGATTGTGTGTTAACTCCTAATGAATTATCTAGAAAATATAATAGCTATTTTAATGTGATATTTGAAGCTGTAGGTGGATTTGCTATTGAAAATACTGTAAATCAAGCAATTGAAGTATTAAAAGAAAATGGAGTAATAATTTTGTTAGGTGCTGTAGAAATCTCACCAAAGATAAGGCTAGGAATTTTTCATACTAAAGAGGGAATCCTCGCTGCATCATTCACTTTAACTTATCACGACTATATAGATGCATTTAACCTGGTTAATTCTCGCGAAATTAATGTCGCGCAATTAGTTACTCATAAATTTCCATTGATCGAGGCCCCTAAGGCTGTAAAGGTTGCGCTCACGAGAGAAAGTATTAAGACTATGTTGATTGGTGAGACAACATGATTAAAACCCTAAGAAAAGCTTTAAAATCTCGCGATATAATAGAGAATTGGTTATATTCCAGGATAATCTATTTTCTAATAAGACACAATATAGTTAAAAGAAAGAACATGGTTATAAAACTTAAATCTGGAGGTATTATTGAGGTTCCACCTAGAATATATTCTCTTCTCATTAATGCGTATTTCAACAATATGATTCATGAAGTATATAAAGAGGGAGATTCGCTGGTAATTGATGGTGTTATTAAGATCACAAGAATAAATAATAAACTTGTCTACATAACGCCTGATGGCATTAAACTACTAGCTGAGGACCCATATTTAGGAGAATATGGTGAAACAGAATTTGTAACAATATATCAAGCTTACATTCTCGGAGCCAACTCCATGGATCCTGTCATGAATGGTTGGCTTGTAATCGATATTGGTACTTTTATAGGCGATACAGCTCTTTATTATGCTAAACGTGGAGCTTTTGTAATAGCAGTAGAACCTGTATCTAGCCATTATAATGTACTAATTGAAAACATTAAACTAAACCCAGAATTAAAGGATAGAATTATTCCAGTAAACGTAGCAATATCAGATCACGACGGATTTATAGACTTAGCTATTGAAGGTATAGCGCACGGAGGCGCATCACAGTATCAAGACTTCCTGAATAAGATGCGTGCAAAAGCATTTACATTAAAATCATTGTTAAAATACATTGAAGACGTACATGGAATTCGCATAGATAGGTTTAATGTAAAGGCTATCAAGTTCGACTGCGAGGGATGTGAGTATGATGTAATTAATAACGAAATCGATATTATTTCGCATTTATTTGATTTTTTATTAATTGAATGCCATGGCTATTTAAGAAATAGAACGATTTTTGACATAATGAATAAACTCCATGAAGAAGGATTTTACTGTGATCTTCTTAATCCTGATCCCAACTCAGGGCTTAGTGTAAGATTTTTAAGTACATTAAGATGCCTTAAACATTCCAAAGACCTTAAAATATTTTAAGGAATTTAACAAAGTTTATTCTATCTAACATAGAATAAAAGGCG
>Ga0080003_1001541_pt1 | contig 11970 bp, 13 predicted proteins | sample JossMetagenome_FD_69206 | JGI IMG/M metagenome (GOLD analysis project Ga0080003, IMG submission 69206) | Hot spring microbial communities from Joseph's Coat, Yellowstone National Park, USA - JC2_E (SPADES assembly) (version 2) | ecosystem: Environmental > Aquatic > Thermal springs > Hot (42-90C)... | reverse complement strand
GGGCAGGGTGGGAGCCACCCGTAGCGCCTGTGGAGCTCCGCCCTCTACCCGTGGCCCTCGGCTACGGGCAAGGTGGGGCCGTGAAGCAGGAAGCCTCACCCTTTAGGGTGGGGTAGCTCACGTACAGATGTATTATGTGGTATCCCGCCGGATGACTCCGTTTCGTTGGAGGGTTGGATCGACGATCCCTTGGGGGCGCTCCGCTCGACACGTCGCCCGAACAGGGGATGTGCATGATGAAACGACGCCCGCCGGACTTCGCTAACGCTTTTAACGACCCGGGATGGCGCTCTCTCCATGGGAGTCCCCGCGCTGAAGGATCTGGAGGAAGACGTCAGGCGCATCTGGGAATCCGAGGACGTGCGGAGGGCGCTCGCGTCCCGCGGCGGCGAGGTCGAGGGATTCGTCGAGGGACCCCCCACCATGAACGGCGAGCCGCACGTCGGCCACCTGAGGGGGAGGATGCTGAAGGACGTCTGGTTCAGGCTGGAGACTATGAAGGGGAGGAGGGTCGTGTTCAGGGCCGGCTGGGACACGCAGGGGCTGCCGGTCGAGCTGCAGGCGGAGAGGGAACTCGGGGTGGCGGGCAGCAAGGCCGAGGTCCTCAGGAGGGTTCCCGTCGAGAGGCTCGTGGAGAAGAGCAAGGAGATAGTCCACAAGTACAACGAATCCTGGAGGAGGGCGGACAGGCTCCTCGGGATGATGTTCGACTACGATCGCGCCTACTGGACGTACAGGGATGAATATATAGAGCGGGAATGGCAGTACCTGAGGAAGGCGTGGGACACCGGTATCCTGGGGGAGGGATATCGCGTGGTGGCGTACTGCCCGAGCTGCCAGACGTCGCTGAGCCACAGCGAGGTCGCCTCCAGCTACGAGGTGCTGGACGACCCATCAGTATACTATAAGGCGAGGGTCGCGGGCGCCGGCGCGAATACGTATCTAATCGTGTGGACCACGATGCCGTTCACGGTCGTTACCGATGAACTCGTGGGCGTGAACCCGGACGCCACCTACGCGTATGTGGACGTCGGCGGCGAGGTCTGGATAGTTGCCGAGGGGAGGATGGCCGAGCTCGGGCTCGAGGGGAAACCCGTGCTGAGGAGGGTCCCGGGGAGGGAACTTGAGGGCATGAAATACGAACCCCCGCTCATGGAGGAGGTCCCGGGCCAGGGCAGGCTCGCCCGGGAGGGGCGCGTCCACTTCGTCGTCGCTGAGGGATTCGTGGATCCCACGACCGGGAGCGGGATAGTGCATCTCTCGCCGGCGAACGGGGAGGAGGACTTCGAGGTGGCCAGGAGGAGGGGGCTTCCGGTCTTCAATCCGATAGACGACCAGGCGGTGTTCACCGAGGATGCGGGTAAGTTCTCGGGGAAGTTCGTCAGGGATGCGGACGCGGAGGTCATCGAGGAACTGAGGAGGAAGGGGCTCCTCGTGAGGGCCGGCAGGATAGAGCACGAGTATCCGGTGTGCTGGAGGAGCGGGCACAGGCTCGTGTTCGTGGCGAGGCGCGAGTATTACTACTGGGTGGACAGGATAGGGGAGGCCGCCCTCAGGGCCGCGGAGAAGGCCGAGTACTACTATCCTCAGACCAAGAACAGGTTCCTGGAGATAATAAAGGAGGCGAGGCCCTGGTGCATAAGCAGGGAGAGGTACTGGGGAACCCCTCTCCCGATATGGGTCTGCGATAGGTGCGGCCACAGGTTCCTCGCGTCCTCCAGGAGGGAGATCCTGGAGAACGCGCTGGAGCTCCCGGACGGGCCAAACTTCGAGCTCCACAGGCCGTGGATAGATCGCGTTGTGCTCAGGTGCCCGAAGTGCGGCGGCCCGGCGCACAGGGAGCCGTTCGTGCTGGACACCTGGCACAACAGCGGGGCCGCGCCCTACGCGTCAATGGACGACCGGGAGTTCGAGTCCCTGATACCGGCGCCGTTCCTCACCGAGGGGATAGACCAGACCAGGGGATGGACGTACTCGATCCTCATGGAGCATGTGATAATGACCGGGAGGGATGCCGCGCCGTTCCGCTCCTTCCTTTTCACCGGCCACGTGCTGGACGAGGAGGGTGAGAAGATGAGCAAATCGAAGGGCAACGTGATCTACGCGCTGGACGTGCTGGGGAGGGAGCCGGTGGACGTCGTGCGCTTCTACCTGGTGTGGAAGTCGAGCCCCGTAGATCCCATGAACTTCTCCGAGGGGGAGATGAGGGGAAGGCCCTATCAGGTGATGAACACGCTGATGAACCTCGCCTCGTTCCTGGAGGAGAACGGAGGATACGACGGCTACAGGTGGACGGGGGAGGGGATACGCGGGCTCTCGCGCGACCCGAACCTGGGGCCCGGCGAGAGATGGGTCATATCGAAGCTCCAGGGGCTCACGGCCGCGGCAATGGGCGCATATGAGTCCCGGAGGTTCCACGAGGCCGCGAGGGCGATCGAGCGCTTCATAATAGAGGTCCTGAGCCAGAGGTATGTCCCGCTCATAAGACAGGAGCTGTGGGATGACAGCCCGGAGACCCTCCCGAGGAGGTTCGCCATATACGGCACGCTGGCACATGCGCTGTTCCACGTCATAAGGCTCCTCCATCCGATCTCCCCGTACTCGACGGATCACATCTACGGCAGGCTCTTCTCGACGGGGGAATCGACGCTCCTGCTGGAGCGCATGCCCGGGCCGGAGCCGGACCTCGTGGACGAGGAGCTCGAGCGCGCATTCGACGCGTTCTGGGAGATAGTATCGGTGGCGAACTCTGTCAGGATGAGGGCGGGGCTCAAGAGGAGGTGGGCCCTGGGGAGGGCGTGGATACGCACGCCGGTCGAGATCCCCGGGGAGCTCGTAGAGCCGCTGAGGGCGATGCTCAACGTCAGGGAAATCGAGTTCGTGGAGGGCCCGGAGCTGAGGGGGAGGCTGGTCGCCAAGCCCGTACAGTCCGAGATAGGGAAGGTCCACGGAAGGAGGACCGGCGAGGTCGCGGCGGCCATATCGGCGGCGGACCCCTGGCGGCTCGAGGGGGAGCTGCGCGCCCGGGGAACCGCCATGCTGAAGGTCGGGAACGGAGACGCTATGGAGGTGACCGGGGATATGGTGGACTTCGAACTCGCCGCGGAGGAGGGGTTCGTGGGCGCCTTCAGGGATGGATATGCCGTGCTCATGGACACGAGGAGGGACGATGACTTGGTGGCCGAGGGGCTGGTGAGGGATATAGCGAGGAGGATTCAGGTGCTGAGGAAGGAGAGGGGGTACAGGCCGACGGAGGTTCTGGAGGTGGCGAGGATCGCCGGACTCCCGGACGATCTGAGGAAGGCCGTTGAGGCGAGATCTGATGCGCTCCTCAGGCTGGTCCGCGTGAAGAGGATCGAGTTCCTGGACGCGCCCGACGGAGGGGGGTGGAGGGAGTTCGAGCTGGACGGCGCGAGGGTCATGCTGGAGGTCTGAGGATTGGGATCGTTCGAACTGGAGCTCGTCAGGGATGCCCTGAGGGCAGCGGAGGATGCGGTGAGGGAATCACTGAGGGACCGCGGCAGGGAGTACCTGGGGACGCGGGGGTACTTTGGGGACGCGACGCTCGTGGTCGACAGGGCAGCGGAGGATGCCGTCCTCTCGGTGGTCGAGGGAGCCGTCCCCGATGCATATGTGGTGACCGAGGAGGCCGGGATACGCGGCGGCGAGGGACCACTCGTCCTCTTGGACCCCGTCGACGGATCCATGAACGCAAAGAGGGGGATTCCGACGTTCTCGACCGCCATCGCCGTGACGGGGAGGGGAGGAAGGAGGTACTCCGACATAGTCGCGGCCGGGATACTGGACCATGCGACCGGCGAGATCATCTGGGGCGACGGGGCCGGCGTGTACTCCGGGTGGAGGCCGGCCGTGCTCTCCGGGGTCGAGCATCTGGACGATGCGCTCGTGGACTTTCAGTCCCAGACGATAGCCGCCGACGAAGACGAGGCCCGGGGGCTCTCATCCCTCCTGAGCAGGACGAAGTACCCCCGGATGCTGGGGAGCGCCGCCCTCGGGATAGCGTACGTGGCCGTCGGGAGGGGCGACGCGTTCGTCGCGCATTACGGAGGGCTGAGGACGTTCGACTGCCTACCCTCGCTCTTTCTGCTCGAGTCCGCCGGCGGATACGTGGCGCCTCTGGGGTTCGAGCTGGACGGGGTGGAGCTGGGCTCCGACGTCCGGCTCAGGTTCGTGGCCGCGGGAACGAGGGGGCTCGTGGAGGAGATAACATCACTGCTCGGGGTCGATGCCCCGATCAGAGGTGGTAGGGCTTCCCGTTGACCGCGATCTCCGGGACACGATCCCTGTACTTCGACAGAAATTCCAGATCCCTGTTCCTGTCCCTAAGCTTGTCGGGCAGCATGTGGGGGATCTCCTCTATCACCGGGTACCAGCGACCGCACTTGGGGCATATGAGGACCCCGTTGACTATCACATGCTTCATGCAATCCGAGCAGTTGGACACATAGGCCTTCCGGTCCACGCCCTCCATGCTCGATCCCCTGAAGGCGCACGTGAGCTCGCAGGGCGCCTCATCCAGCTTCGCGTCCACGTCCTCGATCCTCTCGTCGAAGACGCGCAGCTCCAGGGGGAAGCCCTTGCACATAGGACACGCAAGCACGTCGAGCAGCCAGTACCGCACGCGCGAACCTCCGTCGATCTCCCTTAAAATGGCTCCCACGGCTGACACCGCCTGCAGCCGAAGGGCGTGATCGTGGATCAGCGGGCTCGGATGATGTATGGGGGATATCTTCGGGGAGTACGTCGCGGCGAGGAAGTCCGCTGGCATGTAGAAGGAGATAGCCATGAACGCGTTAATATAATAATATATTAATTGCACAGATCTAAGGTCCCCATGGGAGGCCGGCCAAATGAGGGACCGCTCGTCGAGAAGTTGTGCAACGCAGCGCCCTTACAGTAAGTTTTTATAGGTTAGTTGGATCAGAATTAATGATAGATGCCTTGAGGAGGAATACCGGCACCCCCGTCGAGGTGGGTAGATTAGCCGGGATCGCGGTCTTGCTGGGCCTTTCGTGCGGGGGGTTCACCTGCCCCTCCTGCGGCTCCGGGTTCGACGGGGATGCGATCCCAGCCACGGCGATGAAGATGAAGGGGCTTCCCCATGGAAAGCGGGGGAGGCGCTCGGGGATGGCCGCGTCTCCGCTGACATGCCGGGAATACTTCGTTCCACATGTGAAGTTAAGCGTGCCCATGAACCGGGAAACCCCGTCCGCGCGGACGGAGCAGTTCGCATAGGGGGCATCTGATGGGTTTGTCGAGATCCAGCTGGTGGCGCTCGCACTTCGCCAGATGGTTCCTCCTCGGGGCGCTCGTCGGCGGAATATCGGGCGCTTCCGCGCTGGCACTCTATTACCTCATGGGCGCCTTTAGACGGATATTCCTCGGATCCCTCGGGTCCCTTGGCTTCCGCATGTACCCACCGTCGATCCCCGGTGACATCGACGGCGCGATCTTCCTCGCGATAGCCGCTTCCGCCGGGCTCATATCCGGGCTCCTGACAGAGATTGCGCCGGAGGCCAGGGGGTCCGGGATAGATAACACGATAGCGGCGTACCACAAGCTCGGGGGTGCGATCAGGAGGGCGGTCGCTCCGATCAAGCTACTGGCGTCCGCCGTGGTGATGGGCGCCGGCCTGAGCGCGGGGGATGAGGGTCCAATAGCGCAGACCACCGCGGGATTTGCGTCGTGGATCTCGGACTCGATGGGCCTCCGGGTGGATGAGAGGAGGGCGCTGGTCGGAATAGCGATAGGGACCGGGATAGGGACCATTTTCAAGACGCCGATAGGCGGCGCGTTCCTCGCGGCGGAGATACTCTACAGGAGGGATTTCGAGTACGAGCTGATATTCCCGGCGTTCGTCGCATCGGCGGTCGGGTACTCGATATACGGGGCGGTCACGGGATATGGGCCGCTCTTCGGATTCTACACGGCGCCGTTCTATCCGCTCCGCCTCCCGTTCTATGCGGCCCTCGGGGTCCTCTGCGGGCTCGTTGCCATCGTCTACGTCAGGGCGTACAACGCGACCGAGGATGCGTTCTCCCGGGCTAGGATGCCGCGCTGGACCAAGCCAGCCCTGGGGGGCCTCGCGACCGGCGCGATAGCGCTCGCGTTCCCGGAGGTCATGGGGACGGGGGTCTCGTGGACCGCCGCGCTCCTGTCGCCGGCCGCCGCCACCCTCTACACGGGGATAGGGCTCCTGGTCCTCGCCGCGATCCCCTTCGCAAAGATAGCGGCGACGTCCCTCACGGTGGGATCCGGGGGAAGCGGTGGGGTCTTCGCCCCGGGCCTGTTCATAGGAGCGGCGACCGGGCTGCTCTTCGGGGAGCTGATGCGCCTCACGATGCCCTCGCTGATCTCCTCCCCCGTTCCGTTCGCGATAGTCGGGATGCTGGCTGTGTTCGGGGCGGCGGGGAAGCTCCCCATATCCGTCACGGTCATGGTCGTCGAGATGACCGGAAGCCTCCAGCTCCTCCCGGCCGAGCTGATAGCCGTCACGATAGCGTACATAATATCGGGTCCCGTCAGCATCTACAGGGCGCAGAGGACGTCGCGCGCGGATGTCCCCGAGGTCGATGCCGGCCCGTGGCGCGCCGGCCGCGCGTGATAATCCATGTCATGTGAGCGAGGATCCGGGGGATCGAAGGAGGCCGACGGATGGCCGGCATATCTATATACTGAATATTTTTTACTTCGACGATAATACTATGGTATCTTTAATTAAAGCCGGGCTGTGGATTCAATATCAAACATTAAATAGTCGATCGACCAGCATGTGAATCAGGGGGTGGATTGGGAGATGTTCGCCATGAGGAGGACGCGGAGGGTGCGCGACGAGGCCATCTGGGATGTGCCGACCGTCGGCAGGAACGCGGCGGTTTCCGAGGTCGCCGGAATTATCGAGGGAAGGGGACGCTGCGCGGTGGTCGTGGACGAGGGGAAGAGGCCCATAGGGATCGTCTCGAAGGACGACGTGGAGTATGCGAGGAGGAGGGGCCTCGAGGGAGCCCCCGTCTGGACTGTTATGTCGGAGGATCCGTTGACGGCCCGCGAGGACGGATCCGCGGCCGATGCGCGGAGGATCATGGAGGAGGCCGGCATGGGCTGCATGCCGGTTGTGGACTCCCGCGGCAGACTCGTCGGGGTCCTGATGGCCGGCAGGGCCGCTGCGCGCATGTCAGCGGCCGTACGGGTTCCGGCCTGAGGCCGCCGTGGTCCGGATAGGGTTCGGTAAGCGCGAACGCCGTCGAAGCGATCCGTGAGGGGTGAGCCAAACTATCAAGTTAGATGAGAAGCCAGCGCCCGGGCTGGCGGTTCACACCCGGAATCGCGCCGTAATCTAACGCGAGAGGTACGTCTTTATCGCGAGCTTCACGTCGGAGGACTTCACGGTCTTCCTCCCCGCATGTGTCGCGAACTCGACGGCCCTCTTTGCTATATCGAGCCCTATATCCTCTATCGCTCCACGGAAGTCCTCTATCGCATCCTCACCCACCCTCTCCGCTCCGGCCTTCTTGAATATGCGATAAATCGCCGCTGCCCCGAAATCCGGTTCGGACATCTAATCACCGAGATTGAGCGGAGGCGCTCATATAAAGCTCTTTTGATCGAAATTCCCATTTTTTGCGCAGATCGCCGGATACGATCGCGCCGTGGCGCGCCGGCCGCGCCGGAGGGCCATGTACAGAACGTTTTTAATCACGGCGTACGATGGCGTCATAATGGCAAGGCTCAGGAAGATAGCTGAGGAGATACTCAGGAGGTACCCCGACAGGTTCACGGAGGACTTCGAGCACAACAAGATCGCCCTCGAGGAGATCGCGGACGCGGAGTCGAAGTACCTGAGGAACGCGCTCGCCGGCTACATAACGAGGTATATATCGAGGACAAAGGCGGTGGCTGAGGAAGCGGAAGGGGAGGAGGCGGGGGCGGCGGCCGCTTGAGCCGCGCGCGAGCCGTCGTGCTCGGTGGGCTCGGGATACGCCTGGGGTTCGCCCCGATCAGCGACCTCAGGCCGCACGAGGATGTGCTGGAGGGGGAGGTCCGTTCCCTCGCGGAATCGATGGAGTCGGAGGGCGTCCAGTCGGATCCCATTATGGTCGACGATACGACGCTCGTGGTGCTCGACGGCGCGCACAGGCTCGCCGCCCTCAGGGCGTCAGGAGCCTCCTGGGCGTCCGTCGCCCTCGTGGACTACCGGGATCCGGGGATAATCGTAGGTCGCTGGCTCAGGTCGGTCGATCCGGCCGCGGCCGCGGATTCCGCGCGCCGCGCGGGAATGGAGGAGGTCCGCCTGTGGAGGGACGCCGCGGCCGCGGTTGATTCGCCGGGGGCACGTACAGCGCGCACTGCGGTGCTGCTGCCGTCCGGGCCATCATACCTGGGACCCGAGATGAAGCGGTGCGTGGATGCGCACAGATTCGCCCGGGAAATCTGGAGCCGCGCGCATCCCATATCCGGGCCAGGGCTGGTCGCCGATGGATACGTCGAGGCCGCGCTCGCTTCCGCCGCGGCGATCGTTTACCCGCCGACCCCCTCGAAGGACGACGTGCTGGAGGCCGCCGCGCTCGGGGATCTCTTTCCCCCGAAGAGCACCAGACACGTGTTCCGCGTTCGGCCCCTGGGGCTCGACGTACCCCTGGAGGAGCTGATGTCCCCGGAGCCCGACGTCAATTATGTGGCGGAGAGGGCGCGGCACCTCAGGGTCCTCCCGCCCGGATCGAAATTCAGGGGCAGGATATACGAGGAACGGACGGTGATCCTGGGGTGGGGACTGTAGTCGCGTTCGCGCGCGCGGTGCGATGTTCCGCCGTCCCGGGATCCTGGCCCCCGGGGTGCACCGTGCAGGTTGTGCCCTGCTCGCTCATGCCAGGCGTCGACTTCGCGCTGATGGCGGCCGCTCAGGCTCGCGAGTCCAGGAGGAGGGGGATATGCGTGGCCAGGAACGCCGAGGTGGATCTGCTGCTGAGGCTCCTGCGCACCGACCGGATAGAGGGGGCGCTGGACGCCGTCCGCTCAGCCCCGCGCGGCGACTGCTGCGTGCTGGCCGGGTACGGGGAACCGGAATGTGCGCGGCTGGCCGCATCCCTGCCGGATCCCGCGGAGCCCATCGAGTGGAGCGAGGGGGACTGGGCGCTGTCGGTCGAGGAGTCGGCCCTCGTCGGGTCCCGCCCATCTCCTTGTGAGCGAGTTCTCCACGCCCAGGAGATCCATGACCCTCCCGACGACCGAATCGATGAGGTCGTCGACGGTCCTGGGCCTCCCGTAGAATCCGGGCGACGCCGGCATCACCACGGCCCCGGCGGACGACGCCCTGAGCATGTTCTCCACATGTATCGTGCTCAACGGGGACTCCCTCACGAGGAGCACAAGCCTCCTCCTCTCCTTCAGGTGCACCATCGCGGCCCTGATCAGCAGGTTGTCCTCCATCCCATGCGCTATGGCGGCGAGCGTCCTCATGCTGCAGGGCGCCACCGCCATGCCATCGGTGCGGAAGCTTCCGCTGGAGATGGGCGCGTCCAGCCGGTCCTCCCCGTAGATCTTGGCGCCCGCCAGCGCATCCTCCAGAGGCGCGTCCAGCTCGTATCTGGACGTGATACGCGCAGCGTCGCTCACGACCGCGTGTACCTCGTGCCCCGCCGATACTAGCGCTTGGACCAGCCTCGCCCCGTAGACGGCGCCGCTGGCGCCGCTGATCCCCACGACGTAACGGCCCAAGTCGGCCTGGATACGGCGGCCGGCCTTTAAAGGGTGCCGGAGTCGGCGGGTGTTGGTCAGATAAGCCCAAATGGGCGGACCATCCCCACCGGCCCCCATGTACATGCACACTCATTCCACTTCAACCCGGTAAGGGAGCTGGAGTGGATGATCCGCGCCCTCGGTATATTCAAGCGGCATAAAATACCCATCGAGGAGAAGGCGAACGCGCTCTACCTCTACATGGCCGGCCTATCGTCCTGGGAGATAGCGGATATGATGGAGGATCACTACGGAAGAAAACCCTTCCACTCGTCGGTGCTCAACTGGGCCCGCGCGCTCGGGTCGGTCAGGTGGACCATACCGCCGAGGGAGAGGAGGCTGATCGCGGTGGACGAGACCGTGGAGAAGGCCAACGGCCGGGAGGTCTACGTGTGGGCCGCGATAGACGTGGACACCAGGGAGCTCCTGGCGATAAAGGCGTCCTGGTCCAGTGGTCCAGGAGCTCCACGGATGCACTCCTCTTCCTGAGCCGGGTGCTCGAGGCCTGCACGAACAAACCTGTTCGTCGTGGAGGGGGCCGTGTTACTCGTGGGCCTTCCGGGAGCTCGGGCTGGAGTACTACCGCGGGGCGTTCGGGGACAGGAGCAGGGTTGAGAGGTTCTTCGGCTCCCTGAAGAGGAGGACCAGGGTCTCCTTCAAGGAGATAAACGCCAGGAGGTCGAGGATAGCATCGCTGGACATGTTGATGAACCTGTTCTTCGTGTACTACAACGGGCTGAGGTTCCACGAGGGGATTAGGGCGCGTGCCGTCGGAGGTGATCCCCCTTATCTGACCAACACCCCCCTTAACCCCCGAAAGGTTAAAGCCGGGCAGGCCCCGCGCGCACGTGTGGGGCTCAGGGAAGTCTTGCCGGCGCTCATCGTGCTGATGGTGGCCGCATGGGCGCTCTTCATCTCCGCGGTGTTCGTGCTGGCCGCAGCCGTCATTCCGCTGGAGATCACCGGGCCCAGGATAATTTACGTGGAGCTCCAGGTCGCCAAGGGAGTGGCGGGCGCGGTCATACTCGCCGCGTGGATCTATTCGTATTTACGGCTCAGGGACGTCGTCGCTCGCTTCCTCCTGACTCCCAGGCAGCGCGCTTCCGATCGTACTCCTCCCTAGAGTAGAGGATCCTCGCCGGGACGCCGGCCACGACCGTCTCGGGCGGCACATCCCTCACGACCACGCTGCCCATGGCCACCACGCTCCTCCTCCCCACCTTGACCCCGGCCAGTATCACGCTTCTGGCGCCTATCACGGCTTCGTCCTCCACCGTGACGCCGATCATCCTGTCGCTGGGCGGATATGGGTCGTTTGTGAAAACGGCGGCCGGGCCTATGAACACGTTCCTCCCTATAACGGTCATGGGGGGTATGTAGACGAGCCCCTGTACCCTGGTCCCATCGCCTATCTTCACATCCCTGTCCACGTGCGCTAGGCTTCCTATCATGACGTTATCCCCGATCTCCGCGTTGTCGCCGACGTACGCGTAGTGCCAGATCTTCACGTTCTTCCCCATCTTCACGTTCCTTCCGACGTGGTTGACGACGCTCAACTCATGACACCTCCACCGGGGAACCGAGCCGCGCGGATCTCTCTGCCGCCTCGGCCAGCGCCGTGGTCCTCATGGCCTCCGCGCCCGCGACTATCGTCCCCCCGGATCCGCCCACGGCGCCCAGGAACCCCTCCAGCTCCGCCCTCAGGGGCTCCCACGTCTGTATCCTCGGTTCCCAGCGGCCCCTATCGTCGTCCAGCGTGAGCTTCATGGCCACGAAGTCGACGGTAGCTATTGAATCCGAGAACACGACCGTCATCCTCCTCTCCTTCTTAGGCGTTATCCAGTTCGCAGTTATAACGGCTGCCCTGGATTCGCCGAACTCCAGCACGACAACGGCGTAGTCCTCCTTCGGCCCGGAGATCCTGGCGAGCCGCGCATAGACCCTGCGGGGTTCCCCGAAGAGCCACCTGGCGGTATCTATATCGTGGACGGCCGTATCGTGCAGTATCCCGACGTCCGATATGTGCGCTGGCCTCCTATTCTCCCTGTGAAATTCGGCGAAAAGCGGCTGGCCGGTCCTGCCCGAGCCCATCATGGACTTCAGCTCGGACACGGCGGGGTTGAACCTCTCTATATAACCGGTGGCAAGTATAACCCCGGCGCGCGAGGCCGCGTCCACGATCTCGGCGGCGTCGGCGACGGGGGGGGCTATCGG
>Ga0080003_1001540_pt1 | contig 11970 bp, 11 predicted proteins | sample JossMetagenome_FD_69206 | JGI IMG/M metagenome (GOLD analysis project Ga0080003, IMG submission 69206) | Hot spring microbial communities from Joseph's Coat, Yellowstone National Park, USA - JC2_E (SPADES assembly) (version 2) | ecosystem: Environmental > Aquatic > Thermal springs > Hot (42-90C)... | reverse complement strand
GTGAGGACTAAGAAGCTGATTGCTGTTGACGTAAAGATAGGCGAAGTATCCGAGCCAAAGGTAGCTGCGAAGCACATAGAGCTGTTAAAAGAGAACGGGATAAAGCTGAAGAAGTTTTACGGATATGTGCATATCACACAAACGAAATTTTTAACATAATTGGTAGTGCAGAATCAGCTATAAAGATAAGGAAGAACGCTACAACTTATCGTTGTAGGGGAAGCAGGAGGAGAAGACAAGAAGTTAGGGAGTACATGAAGCTTGGGTACAAGACATTTAAAAAGAAAAGATTTATATACTATAAGAAGAATAAAAATATCAATGAGCGATATTAAGATCGATAAAGATAAGGAATATATACCATCAAATTCTCGAGTAGGACTAAAAGTGAGGGTTCAAATAATGCCTGAAGAACTTGAGGAAAGCAAATCTATTACTCATTCTTCAAGTACAATAATTCTGTTAGATAACAGTGGTTCAATGTCTGGAGATAAATTAGAAGATGCAAAAAATGCTGTAATGGAGTATATAAGATCTCTAAATCCGAATGACTTCATTTCTTTATATACTTTTTCAGCAGTAACAAAAAGGGTAATTGAGAATGTAAATTTAAGTAATAATATTGAAAATATTAAGACAAAGATTCTTGGAATTATTGCAGAAAGTGACACAAATATGTGGTCGGCCTTAAATGAGATTTTTAATTTGGTTAAGTCTAATGAAGGGAAGGTCCGAGACAAGTCAGTAAGGATACTTCTAGTTACAGACGGAATCCCCACTGATGGGGATGAGCAGTCATTTACAAAGATATCTACTGATTTCCTTAAATTAGGAATTCCGTTATATCTTATAGGAGTAGGTACAGAATATAATGAGGACTTGCTATTGAAAATGTATCGTGCAAATGAGATTGGATTTTTCAGACACGTTGGCGGAAATTCATCACTCCAAAATTTATTTACCGAGATTTCTAAGGAAAAAATACTCTACCCTTCAAGGAATTTAATTATTAAGCTAACGCCAGGAACTACTGTTAAAAAAATTTATAAACTAGAACCTCAAATACTAGAACTTAACCCAGAAAAGAGTGATGATAATTCGTTAATTGTTCCATTAGGCGATATTGGAAGTGAAAAACAAAAGATTCTGATGTCAATTGAATTACCATCCAGACCTTCTGGTGAATACAGGGAAGGATTATTTTCAATAGAGCTAGATAAATTAATTACCAAACCACTTACGGTAACTCGAACGGAAGATTTGAATAAAATAAAAAGTTCTAAGGATGAAATAATATCAGCAGAATATATGGAAGCAGAAACAAGCACTCTGTCCCAAGTGGCATTGGATAAGAGTGACCAAGAATCATCTCAAAAGGCAACTGTAGAATTAAGAAAAAGATTGGAAACAATCAAGAATAATCCTTCAATGTCAAAAACCTTAGGCGAAGATAAAATACGCGAAATTGAAGAAACTCAAAAAATAATTCAAGGGACAATAAAAGTCTCACCCGATGATTTAAAAAAGAAGAAAGAGGGATTTACGCGAAAAAGGGGCACAGGAGGTAATGATCAATGAAAATATGTCCTATATGCAAAAAGACGTATGATGATGATTATGAATATTGTGAAGAAGATGGTGCCTTATTGGTTGAATTAGCATCAGCTGGACCCACTCCAGAGGAACAGAAATCACCAGTAAGTAAAAATCCAGATGAGAAAGAGGCAGTTTCTCCTGCTTCAAATGTTGTGCATAAGAAATATAAATGCCCAAACTGTGGTTGGGAGGGCGAAAGCGAAGATGAATTCTGTCCTCAGTGCGGGGCGAAACTTATAATATATGAAAGTGGATCACAAATAGTCCAGGAAAAATCCACTACAAAAGCTAAGCTCATAATTATGAAAGATTCCACTGAAATTAAAATAGATAAATTTCCATTCGAATTTGGAAGAAGTTTGATGGATAATTATCCAGATAGTCAAATGATAAGCAGAAGACATTTTTTATTAACGGAGGTAGAAAAGGAAAATGGAAACAATGAAATTTACATTGAGGACTTAGGTTCCACTAACGGCACATCTCTTAATGATAATATTATAGGAGAAAATAATAAATCTTTGGGAAAATTTCAGATAAAGGATGGCGACATAATCGGCTTAGTGGTTGATTCCAAAGGTAAAGGCTTATTTGAATTACAATTTAGAATTATCAAAAATGAATCTTAAATAGGGGCAAAAAATGAAATATGAAAGAATCGCAAACGTAATTTCTTTCGTTTCATTATTTTTTTTCCTGTTAATGATTTTTATTGAACCCTTTTCATCATTTTTTCAAAGACAAGTCTCATCTACCAATTTTTTGTTATTTATTGTATTCCTTTTTTTTATCTTATCTGTTTTGATCTTTGTCCTCGGAACCAATTTTTCTCTTTTCCAAGTTCATTCCGCCCCACCAACAAGATGGGGTGCATTTATCGTCAGTTTGTTAAGTGCTGTCTCCTTTTTATTCCTTATAGTATATTTATTCGCTTACTATTTCCATAAAAACTTAGGCATAATTGAGGATAATGTAACCTTCCTAATATTATTATCGATATTTCTATTTATTTATTTCATACGTAAGCACAAGACCGAAAAATTTCTTGGCTTTGTGATTGTATTTCCTTTTTCTTTGGTAACTTTTCTTGATCTTTTTATCATTGAGTTTCTTTACTTTACAAAATCCTATGGCTATGTAATATCAATAGTTCTAATTATAGCAACACTGGCAGGAATCTTAACATTTGTTAGGGTATTTAAAAAGCGGCAATGGGCAAATATACTGCTATCAGCTATATACCTAATTTCAATAATATACGGTGTAATCCAAGAAGGGAAATATTTTTCAAATTTTTATTTTTACCTAATATCCTCGCTGTTCATGCTCATATCTGCAGTTTCGATAAGTAATGCCTACAGCAAGATGCAAAATATTCTCCCCTCAGACTTCTTCTATACAAATCCGAGATTTAGAACAAAAATTGAAAAATTGCTACATTTTACGATAATAATGCTAATTTTGATAGGCTTTTTCTTAATTATACCGAAAAGTTTAAAGTTTATTTCTTTGCTCGGCATAATTTCGGTTTATCTTTCAACGCTTGCGGCTGCTTATTATATGAATCAAAAAGCAATAAACAGTGCTTTTAGATTTGCCACATTCCTGATCTATGTCATAGTCGCTTTGTATGGATTCCAGTTTATAATTATGATCATTCCACAACCTTTCCTAGTGGGAAATATGTCAGAAAGGGTTCCTATCTGGCTGGCGATATCCGCTGCTCTATTTTATCAACCGTTTTACAATACGCTAAACGATGTATCTGAGAATAAATTACCACGTCAAGGAAGTATCAGCTATTTAATAGAATGGTTTAGGAATAGATCACGTTGGCTTAATGGGAGATACATATTAGTAAAGGAATTGGGTAAGGGAGGTACTGCGGATGTTTATGAAGGTTTCGATTATAAGAAGAATCAGGAAGTTGTGATAAAAATTCCTGTAGTATTATGCCCTAACGATAATTGCAATTGGAGATCGGAGGAAATTCCGAATGATGAAAGGTGTCCGCGATGCGGTTCCAAAATAGACATAGATAATTTTAAGGATGCAGTGGCACTTTTGAAACAAGAAAAACGCGCACTTAAATATTTACACTACCCATCGATAGTTAAACAAATAGATCTTTTTGATGAGGGAGGTAAAACGTATCTTGTGGAAGAACTTGTAAAAGGGAAGAGCTTTAAACAACGGTTTGACCCTAATAATAAATTTGATGATGAAAAAGACGTAATTTCACTAACTGAAAAGATCCTTTACGCATTACACTATGTCCATGTACACGGAATTCTTCACAGGGACCTAAACCCTGGAAATATAATGCTGATTAATGCTACAGAAATTAAAATTATAGATTTTGGCACCGCTAAGTTTAAGAACAAGAGGTCACAAATAAGCGGTAAACCGTCAGTCGGTAAAATGTTCGGTACCTATGAGTACGCTCCGCCTGAATGGCAACTTGATTACCTCCTCAACTCGGGGGAACCAGGATTCTCATACGATTTGTATTCCGTGGGCGGACTCATGTATCTCATGCGTACGGGGGAATCACCAGATGGATTGAACACAAAAAATTATAAATCGAAATATGATAGAAATCTGAAGTACAGAGAGGATATAAAAAATAGGCTAAATGGATTAGTTACTCCAAAGGTGTTAACCGTGATCCTAAAGGCAACTGCATTTAAGCCGGAGGACAGATATCAGAGTGCTTTTGAAATGCTGTGCGCCTTGGAGGGTAGGTCTGGGGAGTTCATAGTTTCTGAAGACGGAGAAGCATATGAGTTACCACAAAATGGCTCAAGCAATCTTCACATTATTCTAACCATAAAATTTGTAAAAAATAAAAAACATAATCAGCAACCTTTTTTTAAATCTGCTGGGCCTTCTATTAATTTAACGGTTGAAAAAAAATCCTCAATTAAGAAAGATGTTGAAGTTGAAATTAGCTATGATGACAATCTGAAACAATATAAAATACTACCGAAAAAGAACACAGTTTATTTCGGAATTATTAACGAGAAAAACCAGATTTTAATGAAGGAGCTCGAAGAAACTGGTTATTATCTGGGAAGGAAGATAATACTGTTCTCTTTGTCAAGCAGTCCTAGTGATTTTATTTTTGGTTATTTCAAAGTTAATAAATGAGGTGATAGAATTGAAAAATATAGGAATGTTAAGCATAAAAGGAAAAGTAAGGGAGAACGATGAAGATTGCATTTTATGCGTGACTTTAAAAAGAGGGGGTGGAAATTCAGATACCGCAGGATTATTCTGCGCATTGGCAGATGGAATGGGAGGGGGGGAGAGAGGTGAGATTGCCAGCTTGCTCGCTATAAATGTTGCATCAAAATATTCGACGGACCTGATTTTAGGCAGTTCACTCGATGAAAATCTCATAAAAGACAAAATGATGAAAATTGTTGAAGAATCAAATGATGAAATTAAAAAATACCGCAAGGAACATAATATAGAAAATATGGGAACAACCCTAACTGCAGCTCTCATTTTAAAGGATCAATTATTCGTTGTTAATATAGGCGATTCAAGAACATATCTTATTGCAAGTGATGGCAAGATAAGGAAAAAGACGAAGGATCATTCCTATGTCCAGGAATTAGTCGACAATGGTTTTTTGACCGAAGATAAAATTAGGGATCATCCTAAAAGGAATTTGGTTACAAGGATCATAGATGGTGAGATAGGGAATTTCGCAGATTTTTACCATTGGCAAATTTTCAAGGGAGATACAGTGCTGCTTTGCTGCGATGGTTTTTGGGAACCATTGAGCGATGAATTCATCGGTAAATCGCTTTCTTCAGATGAGGATCCTCAGTTAATTGCTGAGAGTATGGCAGAATTAGCAAATGATATAGACGGTTCGGACAATATATCTCTAATAATTATCAAACCTGATATTCAATTAAATGAAAAGGAATATGTAGAGAGTAAGACTGTAAAATTCGAAAAAAAGATGGGGAATTAAATGGCCGTCAATCCACAACCTAATCCAAATGTTTCTTCAATCACTCCTCCTCCCTCTAATATGCCTAATTCTTTCCCAAGAAATTATATTGGTTATACGGAATATATATTGTACGAAACCAAACCCATAAAACGAGGATTTTTCGTTTCGTACATTGGAAAAGTCTTCGCCTTGGTTATGATATTATTTTTCATGCCTATGATAGTGCTAATTTCAGGCATATTATTGACTTCGCCTAATACAGGCTTATTTTTTACAGGCTTATTATTAATATTAGTATTATTATTGGTAGCTTTGGTAATAGCGTCTTTTTTTCTAATTCTAATTTATTTTCATTATAGGAACACATATTATGCAATCACTAACCTTAGGGTCTTAATCCTACAAGGTACATTTAGTAAGCGTCTCTTCTCTGCTACTTATGATATGATAACCTCTGTCGAAATTGAAAAACCCTGGATTTTATATAAATTAACTAAACTGGGTTCTATAACATTTTTTGTACCTTCAATTGCTTATGGGAGATTTGTTTGGGGGTTTGTTGAAGATCCTGATAAGGTTTATAAATATATCCTTGATATAATGAATCAAATAAATTTATATGGTTCAGTATCCAGTATATATTATCAAGCGAATGTCCTGGGGAATGTAATAGCTGCCAATATAGGAAAAACCAAAAGATGTATATATTGTGGTAAACAAATTAAATCTACGTCAAAGTACTGTCCATATTGTGGCAGGAGGCAGCCCTAAGATCTTTTAATGTTTATCAGAATTACATTCATTTTAAATTTAAAATCGGCTATCCATCTTTAATTCAGATATAATTTCTAATAGATCTTGAGCTTCTTATAATAATGGCAAGAGAATTGTGGCATAAAGCATCATAATTCTCATGATTCAGATTTACCAGACACCGAAGAGGCAGATAATGGATGTTGTTGTTTGACTTAACTGGGGACACCATATTATATTCTCATATCTTCTCACAGCTTAGAGGTTGTATCTGTTGATCATATCCCTTATATATTCCTCATCTCAAGATGCAATGGATACTCTCCATTCTCTGCTTTATCCAGAGTATCTCTCTTCTCTGAGATGCTTTCTTACCGTAGGTCTGCTTATACCCATCTTTTTTGAAATATCTGTTATGTTCATCCCCTTCTCTCTCATTTCCCTGATCATATACCATTCCTCTTGAATATAATTTACAACGTTTTCCATATCGCCGATGGAAAAGGTGATTAATATTCGTTGCCTTTTTTGGCAAATTTTAGATAGCCATATTTGGAAAGTATTTGATAATCATGTACAAATAGATTGTTACCTTTTCCTCACTATTACCGCAATTGCTGCACCTATCAGTCCTATTATTACAACCCATACAGCTATGGTCACTAAATTTATGTAATCATAAGCACTATCTAATATCACCAATGTTACCAGAACATTTACATAAACTGATTGTCCTGATACGATAATGTTACCTTTTGTTCTACCAGCGTATCCAAATGGCACATGTACATAGTATGAATAAGATCCATCTGGCTCATTGAATGTTATTGTGTTGGTTGTAGAACTCAGGGTTATATTGATGTATTTACCGTTGAATGTTGTTCCTGTAAGTGTTGCAGACCATGACGTTCCATTGGGTATTCCATTGGGTATTCCATTCGGTATTCCATTCTCTGTAATTGTTATTGGATAGGTTATTATGGTCCAATTTATTGGAACACTAACTGAATTTCCGTTAACATTTATTGTTCCTGAATATGAGCTTGCTCTATATCCAGATATGCCTGATATTATGTATGAACAATATCCATTGGGTTCATTGAAAATAATGGTATTGTTAGATGATGATTTTGTAATGTTATTCAAAGTAACGGACCAATTAGTACCGGATGGCAATCCTGATTCTGTGAATGCTATTTTATATGTTATCAGATTGAAAGTAATTGACTCTGATACAGGCATTCCGTTAACAATGAATGATCCCGAATACTGTGCAGGGGCATATTCCTTATTACTTGTTGCTACTGTATATGAATAAGTACCATTAGCCTCACTGAATGTTATTGTGTTGGTTGTTGATGAGAATGATTGCCCATTGCTCAGGTTAACGTTCCACATTGTTCCTGATGGCAGTCCACTCTCTGTGAATGTTACTATATATGCCCGTGTGAATGTTATTCCAATATTCACATTTGCTCCATTTACAGCGAATGTTCCTGATGAAGGAACTGATACATAAATCTTGTTCACTGTTGCTATTGTGTATGAGTATTTTCCATTCGGCTCGCTGAATGTTATCGTATTTGTTGTTGAAGATTTAGTTGTTCCATTTAGTGTTACTGACCATTGTGTGTCAGATGGCAATCCTGATTCTGTGAATGTTACTGTGTATGTTGGCACGACGCTACCGAACCTCACCGAAGGCATCACGCCGTTGGGTGGATATGCTCGAATACGAAGCCAAAAAAAAGGCCCCAGTGTTGCTTGGGGACCCTGGATATTAATTCCGCCCAACGGATATGCTGATGAGGGAATATTAGTAGTAAAATTTGTTGGTGTTCCATAATCATAACTAAATTCCACAAAAGAAGGAGTGAAATAAATTGAATAAACATGAAATCCTGTAGCATTAACCCCTCCAGGAATACCTGTACTATAAAAATAGTTGTTCGCAGTCTGACCAATAGCATTCGTCGTACCTCCTTGATTATTGTTAGTATTTATGGTCCAAGCCGCATCAACCCCTGCATTTCCTGTTCCTTGTTCTACGAAACCAAAAGCGGCATTATTTGCGCTTGTTGCTGCTGGGAAATTCCCATAAAAATCTACAATCGTGCTTGCATTATATCCAAAATTAGAAGTTGTATAAGCATAGCTCGAATAAGGTATGAAGATGCCATTATATATTGTATAGCCCGATCCAGTCCAGCCTGCTGGAAGACTTGTTCCAGCAAAGTTCCAATAATTGTTGAATACACTCGCCCCATCATCATACTCCCCATAAGTGGGGCTGAGTTGGGGAGCCTCTCCAATACCCGTAGTCCCAGAAGAACTCAATAAATTAGTTGTTAGGGAAGCGAAATCAATATAAATCGTTATCGAACTTGAAGCGGGAATTGAATGTAATTTTAACCAGATCGTTAAAACCCCCGAATCATCCGATTCAATCCATGCTGGAATTATGGTGTTGTTGGAGTAGGAAAATTCAAAGTTGGCTGTTGAAGCAGTATAGGAGATATAGGGTTTGTAAATCGATTCATTTAACTGAATCATCTGCTGAAAAGGATTAGGAGTGGCAGAGGATTGAGTATTGTAAATTGTTATGGGAGCCCGATAGATGATGCTTGTAGGAGCGGCACTGACTTGACTTGAGAAAAATGGGATGGAAGAGAATAACAAAATAATCATCAAAAGAAAGATCAATACTTTATTAATTTTAACCAACCCTCCTTTTCATCTCTACAACATCTACTCTTGAAGTTGAGTCTGTGCCCTGTCGCAAGGGTTGTTCTAAAGGCAAATAAAACAAAGGTGGCTCAATATCAGAGCCTCCATCTAACGAAAAGTTTACCGCCTTATAACGCTTCAACTTTAGGAAATTTAGTTTCCGCGATACAACCACATCCGATGCGAGAATAAATGTATCCGCCGGCAGGACTAATGTGAAAAGAATAAAGTTCGACATATATTATTAATTGTTGAAGTGATATATATATATATCGTTCCGCTGGGCTGTGGGACAAAATTCCTGCGTGGCTACCTGTTAAGGTTGAACAGATTGTGCCACAGGCCTGTGCAAAATAAAGCGCTGTCAATTCTGTCTTCTCTCCTCTATGCTATTCCCCAATCAAACAGCTTCTTGCCTACAGCTTCAGAATTCTCCCTTTTGTAGTACTCTTTAAGGTATTGATATGTGTCTGTGACAAACTCCCTCATCGTGTCCTTCCACTTCTGTGAACCCTTAAGCGCGGAGTTACTCTTTGGTATTATGTACACCTTGCCACTAAACAACTAGACAGGGTTGGTACCTGTCAAGCCTGGCAGTATCCATATGTCAAAAGCATCATCATTGTCCTGTCCTCCTTTTCTGACTTCATGCTTGAACCAAATGCCTCTTAGTTTTAAGATCCATCAGCCCAAACGAATAAGCCAGAGCGCTTTTTTGCTGATTGCTTGCCCTTATTATCACCTTCATTTCTCTTCTCCTTAGCTTTGTCCTTCAGTTCCTGCGCATCAGATTCGTAGTTCTTCTTTACAGTCAACAAATAACCTGTGCCTTCACCTGTGGCATCTGACTGCGTTATTCCCTTCTTCTTTAACAGCAGAACGTGCAGGTTGTGCAAGGCCATCATGACTAGCTCATCTGAATAAAGTCTCTCAACTGTCTTGTATGAGATATCTATGCCTGAAACCATTGAGAATATTTCAAGCAAGCATGTTATCTGTTTGACTTGCCAACAAGCTGCTTTATGAGAAGAAGCTTCTGTTCAAGGGTGATGACCTTTCAGGGCCGGAATCGTCAATTTGTATTGCTGACACAGCTTCATGTATTAAAGGGTCAAGTGACTTTATTGCATCCCTTATCCTCTCAGCATCCATCTGTCCTCCAGTCCCTCTTCTGCTCTGGTCAGCTCTTCTCTTATGTGTTCATCTATCGCCTTCAATGTGTCGCTGATGTCCTCATCCCTTATAATATTTCATTATAAGTCATATATAATCTTACATAAAAGACATTTTATAAAATATAATGGAACATACAATGTTAAATATGCAAATTGCAAAGAAGGATTAACTGACTAAGGCAGGCAACAATTTTGTCCTTCTGCCTTAAAGAGGGAAACACTTTAAGTTTATTATAAGATCAGTACTCACGCAAGTATAATGCTTCACTCTTCTGAGGAAATTTATTAGGGGCCTCATCGGTTTTAACGGTTTAGTGTATAACAAATGAGGCCCAACAGGAAATTGGCTAGCTGTATAAACTCTGCTCTAAAGCTCTGATAGATAACCTTGGGATAAACTTTGCAAGCAATTCAAAGCATAAGGATATGATAAAGCCTTTGATTTACATCTCAATAAATAATGCATCTGCAGAATCTTTGAAATACATGAACGGCTTCCCTTCACCAGATACACTGCTACGCAGGCTAGAGAGCCTTTACCTAAAGCATGTTGTGAATGCTTTAAACGAAGCCAACAGGATCATATTAAGCGGTCATGCAAAAGATGAGATGAAGATGGCAATTGACTTCACTGAAGAACCATATTATGGAAAGTTAGACATGTACTTGAGCAAATATAAGAGCGGAACGGATAGATTTCATACCTTTGCTACAATAAGCGTTGTAGGAAAAGATGAGAAGGAAAGGCTAACTTTGTACTCCTTGCCTGTTACGATGCTCGATACTAAAGAAGATATAGTAAAGAAATTGCTAGAAAACTCACCAAGGCCATCAGTCTTGATGATGGACAGAGGTTTTTTCAAAACAGAAATAATAAAATTGCTTCAAAGCATGGACATAAACTTCATAATTCCAGCAGTTAGGAACGAAAGGATAAAGAGAATGCTGAATGAATACGCAAAAGGTAACATATCATCTGTAACAGAATATGAGATGGAATCAAATGTTTATTTGGTAATAGCAAAAAATAAGGGATCAAAGGAAGAAGATAAGCCCGATGATAAGTTCATAGCTTTTATAACAAACATAAAGTTTGATGATCCTGAAAGGGTTGTCAGCGTAATACCCGAAGAGTACAGGTACAGGTGGGGAATTGAAACGTCTTACAGGGTTGAGGATAGGTTTGAAGCGAAGACGACGAGCAGGAACTTCACATTAAGGGTTATATACTTCATGTTATCCATAATTCTCTACAACTTATGGATACTCATAAGGGTTGAAGTTCAAGGAACAGCCCTAACAGTGTACTTTTTTAAGCTTATGGTTAAAATGGAAATAATAATAGTAAGCGGACTGGGGCCTCCTAAATAAGAAATTAAATAGGCTAATATGAGGTCCTTAGTTTGAACTATATACTGAGGGCCAAAATTTGACCAAAAACAAAGCTATATGGCATTAAACCAAAGTTAATTAAAAATAAAAAATCATCAATTATATCTCTATTGTTATGAAATGTCATTACCTGCTGGAGTACTGCTTAACCCAAAAAAGTTAAAAGCTCGGATATATCTACAACTGATTCATCTTTATAGAGGTTAACAAAACATATTGGACATGAAGTAATAATGATTTCCGCTTTTGTCTGCTTGAGTTCTTTAAACCTTTTATCTGAAATCTTTTCAGAAGCTTTAGGATAAAAAGCTTCAATAGGTCCGCCACAACAGTACGTGTTTTTTCCATTATGTATGG
>Ga0080003_1000184_pt1 | contig 11973 bp, 10 predicted proteins | sample JossMetagenome_FD_69206 | JGI IMG/M metagenome (GOLD analysis project Ga0080003, IMG submission 69206) | Hot spring microbial communities from Joseph's Coat, Yellowstone National Park, USA - JC2_E (SPADES assembly) (version 2) | ecosystem: Environmental > Aquatic > Thermal springs > Hot (42-90C)... | reverse complement strand
CCGCGCCCGCGGGGGCTGGGCGCTGGACGCCCGCCACGAGCCCCGCCATCGTGCCCAGCACGCTCGACTTCCCCCTCACGGCCCAGGTCACGATAATCCAGGTGAGGCCGGCCGCGGCCGGGGCCAGGAACGTGTTGACGAACGCGAGGGACGCGAGCCCGTTCGCGGCCAGCGCGCTCCCCGCGTTGAACCCGAACCATCCGAACCAGAGGAGCGCCGCGCCCAGGACCACGAACGGCACGTTCTCGGGCTCTATCACGGATCCGTTGAAGTCGTGCCTGGAGCGGAGCACGAGCGCGGAGGCGAGCGCCGCCGTCCCGGCCGTCATGTGGATCACGATGCCCCCTGCGAAGTCCAGGACCCCCAGCGAGCGCAGCCAGCCCCCGGAGCCCCACACCCAGTGGGCCACCGGATCGTAGACAAGCAGCGACCAGAGCGCTATGAAGAGGAGGAGCGGGCCGAACCTGATCCTCTCGGCGAACGCCCCTATTATCAGAGCTGGTGTGATCACCGCAAACATAGCCTGGAAGACCATCTGGGCCAGCTGGGGCACGTCGGGCGCGTACGCGGCGTAGGGAGAGAACCACACGCCGCGAAGGCCGAGCCACTGGAGCCCCCCTATGAGCGGGTTCCCGGGAGCGAAGGCGAGCGTATACCCTATGAGCGCCCAGAGGACCCCCACCACCATTATGGAGCTGAAGCTCTGCATCATTATCGAGAGGACGTTCTTCTGTCTGACCATTCCGCCGTAGAAGAACGCCACGCCCGGGGTCATCAGGAGGACGAGCGCGGCGGAGATCAGGACCCATGATGTGTCGCCCGCGTACATACCGCCGATCCGCTTCGCACTATCTATATAACTGTTTCCATGTCGTAGATGAATATATGGCGAGAAAAAATGTATATCAGGCTACAATTGTCCAGAGTTGACCCCCTGTCGGTACTAACGGGGATTCCATGTCCAAGCGTTACATCCATTTACTGCTGAAGGATTCTGGGGAACGGAAAGCCAGTTCCTTCAGAGGATGGGAGGATGCCGGGAGCGCTACCCTGCTGTAGCTCACGACTGATGAGAGGTTCTTCGCACAGTTGTACGGCTTTTCCTGTAGCTCTCCCCTGCTCCAGAATGCCCACAGCGCCGTTATCAAAGAGAAGTCCGTGATGATTTGAACATATATTGCTTTTATCAAATATATTTCAATCTTAGAGAGGATAGAGGAGCGAAAGATCCCTTCCCCATCAAGGTGAACGCTCAGGGGGAGATCTCCTCGAATCTCCTCCCGCGGGTCGCCGTCCTGTTTACGATTGCTATCACTGATGCCACGACGAGCCCCAGAGCTACGAGTACGAGGACCTCCACGCTCTTGGTGGATGTCGCCGCATCAGATGACAGTATGGCGGCCGTTAGACTCGCGACCAGCAGTGATCCGAAGAATCCGAAGTGGCCCACGCCGTCGGCCAGCGCGAACCCGGTTACCCGGGCCCTCGTAGGAAAGCTCTCCGCGGTCCACGTATATCCTATGGGCACCCACAGGTTCTCAGCGAACATCAGGATGGCGGCGCCGATGAACGCGAGCGGTAGATTCAGGCCCGCCATCCCCAGTACGACGGCGCCTACAATTGTCAGGGCCGCGCCTATAGGTATCCAGTAGAACCTCTCCGCGCTCTCTCCCAGGAGCCCGGCTATTACTCCGCTCATGAGGAATCCGAACATCCCCACCGCCACTATCATGCCGGCCTCAGACGACGCGTATCCCACCTCCACGAGCAGCGTGGTGAGTATCCCGGCTATCGTGTAGACGGTCCAGTAGGCGAAGACCCACATCAGGGCCAGGAGTATCCACCTGACGGCATATGTCCTGTTGCCGAACACCGACCTAAGCGATTCCCTGTAGCTGGGCTTCTCGAGAACAGCCGGATGTATGACCTGCGGGATGGGCGGCAGCCCGCCGATCCTCCTCCCGGCGACCTCCTCGAGGTGCGAGATCACCCTCTCCGCGTCCTCCATTTTCCCGTGGGCTATGAGCCACCTAGGGCTCTCGGGAAGCTCCACCCTGAGGAGGAGCGCGGCAACCGACAGCAGCGCGCCTATGCCGAACACGAGCCTCCAACCATTCAGCGCGAACCATCCGGAGGCCCCCAGCGCGAATGGAAGGCCGTAGGGGAAGCGCGCTGGAGGTGTAGTGAGGAGTAGCCCCAGCCATATGCCCAGGAACGCGCCGATCGCCGAGAACACGAATATCCAGCTGGTGTGCCTGGCCCTGGAGTTGGTGGGCGCGACCTCGCTTACGTATGTGTTGACGACCGCTAGGTCCGCGCCTATGCCGAACCCGGTCACGAATCTGGCTATCAAGTAGGACGTGTAGTTGAACGCGAGCGCATTGAATAGCGATCCCACGCCGGTTATCAGCATCGTGATCATGAGCATGTTCCTCCTCCCGATGCGATCAGATGTGGGGCCCAAGATCAGCGCACCCACTATGTATCCCACGAGGTTCCATGCGACGACAGATGCCACCATCTCCCCGAACACCGGATTGGTGGGAGAAATACCGAAAATCTGGGATCCTGCCTGTATTATTGACACATTTATATTAAATATATCAAAGAATGTGAACATGGATCCCATGCCCAATATTCCCAGGAATATATAGGCCATCCCCCAGACGGGTATCCTGTCGAGCCGCGCCAACAGCTGCCCCGCCTTCATGAGATATTCGGAGCCGGAGGAATCGGAGCCGGACGATCCGGATGACATTTACCGGATCCCGCGCTCATCTGTTTATAAAATTTTGTCTTTAGTGCCCACTAAATGCCATTAGATACCATATTTATAGTATTTTCCATTCACGCGGCATAGATGCCCTCCTCGACCACGTACCTCGACCTGGAGAGGTTCATGAGCCTCTCCGTAAATAGAAGGCTGTAGACCGCGACGACTGCCCCGAACAGCAGCGATGCCCACGCGGCCCTGTGAAGATATCCCTGGCTCACGTAGATGTCGAGGAGCTTCATGAGCCCCACGTTGACCTCGAGGTTCCTCCCGGGCAGCAAGTTAATCCAGTACTCGCCCACCATCAGGCCTCCCCAGGCGCTGTTTATGGTGCTGGAGATTCCGGACACCAGATACGGGAGCGTCGCCGGCAGCACTATCCTGCGCAGCCTGTCCCAGAAGCCCAGCCGGTAGTTGTCCATCACCTCCCAGAACTCGACCGGGATCGATTGGACGCCCATCCAGAAGCTGAAGAACACGTAGTAGAACGTGCTCAGGAACCCCAGGATGAAGACGTAGATCTCCGCGCCGATGTCGCCCGGGAGCGCGTCCATGTAGGTGTACGTTGCCATGTATATCAGTGGGAAGTACGCCGGCGGGGGAAATGCGGCTATCGTCTGCACCGCGGGTATCACGATCGCGCTGGCCCTCACATGTGTGGCGAGGTAGTAGCCGGCTAGCACCGAGATGGCGAAAGACGCGCCCGTTATTATCGCGACGCGCCCGTAGTCCACCGCCAGTGCGTAGAGCATCGCGGGCGTGTCCGATAACAATTCAGACCATATCGCGGCGGGCACCGCCACGATCAGCCTGTAGGACGAGTAGACTATGTACCCGAGGATCGCGATGCCGATCGCGTAGCCCACCGCAAGCGTGAGGCGCGAGGCCCTCCTGGAGACTGACCGCACGGGGCGCGCCATGGGGGTCAGGATGGCCGACGATGCATACTTCGAGAGGCGCCTCATGGGCCTCGCGAGCGTCCCCCATGTGCTCGAGCCGCGCCTCAGGACCGGCCTCTCCCGGCGCCTTATCTGGGCGGCCGTGTCGAGCCCATATCTGGCCACGGAGACCCTAGCGAAGTAGCGGAAGAGCGACATGAACCCCACGACGCCTATCCCTATAGCCAGGAGGGAGTAGTAGACCTCAACCATCCGCCCCATGGCCATGTAGCCGGCCAGGAGGGTCCCTATGCCGAAAACCTGATATGTGTGCACGCCGACAGAGAAGACCTCGCTTACCATTATGTAGAAGAGCCCATCGGCGAACGAGGGGAATAGGTTCGCCGCTATCCTGGGGATGGAGTACGGTATGTAAAGGCTTCCCATCTTCCTGAGGAACCCGAACCTATAGTTCTCGGTAACTTCCTCCAAGTCACGCGGAACGGTCTTGAACGCCTGGTATATCCCCACCCAGATGTTCCACACGACGGCGTCGAACACCAGGAAGTCGGCGGCCATCTCCACACCGATGGGGCCGCCTATCCCCGTGACGAAGATTATGAGGACGAGCGGGAAGAACCCTATCACCGGGACGGACTCCAGCACCGCTATGACCGGTATGTACGCGGACTCGAATCCCCTGCTCTTGAGCGAGGCGTACCCCAGGAGCCATCCAGTGACAACCGAGAGCCCCATCATCGCCAGCACGCGCGCGAAGGTGGCGAGGGCCGCTGCCGCGATGATCAGGCCCCCATACATGGCTACTCACCTATGGAGAGCATGGAGTATAACTTGTTCACATATTCGCTGAATATAGGATCGTACTGGTTTCTGGGCCTCTCGATCTCGACCATTATCTCCCCCACGATCCTAGCCGGGGACCCCCTCATAACGTAGACCCTGTCCGCCAGCTCCACGACCTCGTTCAGGTTGTGCGAGACCAGCACCACGGACTCCAGGGTCGTCTGCTCGTTGAATATCATAGCATATATCTCGCGCCTCAGCCTCTCCGCCGTCAGCTCGTCCAAGTGCACGAACGGCTCATCCATCAGGAGCACATACGGATCGGCGGCGAGCGCCCTCGCTATGGCTACCCTCTGCCTCATCCCCCCGCTCATCTCCTTCGGATAGAGGCGCTCGAATCCCCTGAGGCCCACGACCTCCAGCATCCCCCTAGCCGTCTCGTCCATCTCCTCCCCCGACAAACCCTTCCCTATCAGGGCCAGCTTAACGTTGTCCAAGGCCGTCATCCATGGAAAGGTGGCTATCGATTGATGTATCAGCGATATCTTCGGCGTCGGCTCCGTCACCTCCTCGCCGTGCAGCATGACGCGGCCCTTGGACGGGCGCACGAACATCCCGAGGACCCTGAGGAGCGTCGACTTCCCGACGCCCGATGGCCCGACTATCGACACGAGCTCATCCTTGTGCGTCTCCACGTTCACATCTTCGAATATCACGCGCTGGCCCACCGAGAACGAGAGGTCCTGGCCCTGGAGCACCGGAGGGGGAGCGCCCACATCCGCGGCTGGACTGAGAAGGTAATTAATGATTACCGCGCGGATATGATGTGAAATGCGCGGAGCTCAGGGGCGCTGGAGCGCCGCCTTCATCAGCTCCGCGACCTGTGAGGGCCTGTCGGCGACCGGGACGGATGCGGACTCGAACGCCTTTATCTTGCTATCGGCGGTCCCCACGCCCATCGATATTATCGCGCCCGCGTGGCCCATCCTCTTGCCCGGCGGCGCGGTCCTCCCCGCTATGTACGCTACCGCGGGCTTCCCGAGCCCGCCGGACCTTATGAATGCGGCCGCGTCCTCCTCCATGCTCCCGCCTATCTCCCCTATTATGACCACGCCCTTCGTCTCGGGGTCGTCCCTGAACATCCCCAGGACGTCCGCGAACGACATGCCGATTATCGGATCGCCGCCTATTCCGACGGCCGTGGAGACCCCGAGGCCCGTCTTGGAAAGGTGGTCGGCTATCTCGTACGTCAGCGTCCCGCTCCTGGAGACTATTCCGACCTTCCCCGGGGACGCGACCGATGCGGGTATTATGCCGACCTTCGCCCTCTGGCTGGGCGAGATGACGCCCGGACAGTTGGGGCCGACCACGCGCACGCCGTTGGCCCTCGCGAAGTTCACGGCGCGCAGCTCGTCGTGGAGCGGTATGTGCTCGGTTATCACGACGACCTTCCTCATCCCGGCCTCGGTGGCCTCGTACAGCGCATCCGATGCGAACTTGGCCGGGACGAATATCACCGATGTGTCGGCGTCCCGGTGATCCCTCACGGCGTCCCTCATCGAGTTGTAGACGGGGACGCCCTCGAACCTCGTCCCGCCCTTGCCCGGGGTCACCCCGGCGACCACCTTGGTCCCGTACGCGAGCATCGACCTCGTGTGGAACGAGCCCTCCTTCCCGGTTATCCCCTGAACAATGACCTTCGTCCCCGAATCCGCGAGTATCGGCATCTCACATCGCCCCCGCTGCCCTCACGGCCGCCTGTGCGGCCTCGTCCATCTCCGTGTAATACGAGATCCCGGCCTTTTCCAGTATCCTCCTGCCCTCGTCCTCGTTCGTGCCCACGAGCCTGATCACGATCGGCTTCCTGGAGCTGGACGTGTTGAGCGCCTCGACCACGCCCGATGCCACCTCGTCGCACCTGGTTATCCCCCCGAGGATGTTCACGAATATTGCCCGCACATCGGGGTCGGACAGCAGCAGCTTTGCCGCGTCGTGTACCACGTTCCTCTCCGCGCCGCCTCCTATGTCCAGGAAGTCGGCCGGCTTCCCGCCGAACCTCTGGACCTCGTCCATGGTGGCCATCGTCAGCCCGGCGCCGTTTCCTATTATGCCGACATACCCGTCGAGCTTCACGTAGTTGAACTCATGCACCTCCTCCTCGCTCGGATCCCTCCCGAGGACTTCCTTCAATTCGGATATCACGGCGTCCGTGGCGTTATCGTCTATCGTGACCTTGGCATCCACCGGGACTAGCTCGGATCCGCTCACGGCGAGCGGATTTATCTCCACGAGGTCCGCGCTATAATGCAACATCACGCCCTCGTGCATCCTCCTCAGGAGGTCCAAGACGCGGCCCACGGATGATTGATCGAGGCCCAGATTCTTGGCGACCTCCCTGGCGTGATACTCCTTGATTCCGATGAATGGATCGAACGGCGTCCTGTATATGTGCTCGGGGGACTCCCTGGCAACCTCCTCTATGTCAACTCCGCCCTTATCCGAGTGCAGGATCATGTACTTCCTCGAGGATCTATCGACCAGTATGGAAAGGTACAGCTCGCGATCTATCCTCACGTAGTCGGCCGCGAGCACCGCCGCCACCTTCTCCCCCTTTATCGTCATCCCCAGTATCTCGTTCGCGTATTTGACAAACTCCTCGGCGTTCTTGGCGACCTTGACGCCGCCGGCCTTTCCCCTTCCGCCCACGAGGACCTGCGCCTTCAACACAACGGGATATTTGACGGCGGATGCCGCGCGCCGGACGTCCTCCTGCGTCTTCAGGAGCGTCTGGCCGGGTATCTTTATGCCGGCCTTCGAGAACAGCGCCTTCCCCTCGTACTCATACAGCCTCATGCTCCGCATGCCCTATCATCAGCAATTTTTAAAACTTCGCCGCGGAGCCCCGCCCCGGCTATTTAACGCGCTTCCTGTAGGCCACGTATATGGAGAGATCGTATGCTATCTTTATGAACCCGCCCGCCCAGAGCGGGCCCCAATCGGCCCCGGAGGATATCAGGTATCCGGCGACGGGAGGACTTGCCGTGGAGCTTATCGTGCGGAACGTGTTGGTTAGAGCGTTGGCCCCGACCCTCTCACGGTCCTCGAAAAGCTCCGCCATCATGGACTGCCGCGTCGGGACGTCCATCTGGGAAGTACTCTGCCTCAGGAAGAGGAATGCCGCCGCCCATATTATGGTGCCGCCCACCGGGACGAGCAACAGGAACACGTTGGAGAGCAGGTGCGTGTAGACCATGGCGCGCAGGTTGCCCAGCCTGTCCGCGAGGACCGATGCCCCGTATATCGAGAGCGCGGTTATAACGTTCGCTATCGAGAATATCTCGCCGAGGCTCGCCAGCGATGCGTGATATGATGCGTAGAACCAGTAGGACAGCACGGACTGCGAGACGAATCCGCCCCCCAATGCATCGATTGAGAAGAGCGCCGCGAGGTTCCGCACGTCGCGCAGGGCAATGGGCCTGAAGGACCTTATCCCGGGACGCGCGCCGGCGGCCGTGGGCTCCACCCCCCTGAGGCCGGCGTAGATCGTGAGCAGGATCGCGCCGGCGGCCGTGAGGCCCAGGAACGCCGTGCGCAGGGTAGCCGTGTCGATCGATAGATATGGGATCGCCGAGGAGAGGGCGCCGGCCGACGACGCGGCGTACCCCACCACGTTATATATGCCGAAGGCCCTGTTCCTCATGCGCTGATCGACGAGCCTGGGAAGCACCCCGGCCTCTATGGACTGGAATGGACCGGCCTCCGTGCCGGTCGTGCTCACGTTGCTTGCCAAGAGCGCTATGTAGATCGCGGGCACCCAGTCGATGAGCGCCAGCGCCGCGCCCGATGCCGTCATGAGGGCCGCGAATGTGAAAAGCGCCCTGCGCCTCCCGAGGCCGAGCCACGTGACGGCGAGGTTCGATGCGACGTTCCCGGCCGCTATCGCCATCAGCCCCAGCCCGACCATGACCGGGCCGAGCCCGATGCGCGCCATGTATATGGGGGCCAGTATGCTGATCATGCTCGAGAAGTACACGCGCACGCCCTTCGCCACGTAGAGCCTGAGCTCCGACCTCATCGCACGGCCCCCCGGCGCGCGACGTGACCCACGGGATTCCCCCCGTATATGCGTTCGTGGAATCCCCGAGGGCCATCGCTGCCAGCGGGCATTCCGCCAGGATGGGGCCTCTCGCGGCCACCTCGATATATTGTCCCTGACCCCCCGCCCTAGAAGGGCGGGGTCTGTCGTTTTTATCGCGCGTTCCCTGCGGGGATGAAGCGCGCCCATAACCGGGAAGCTCGCCAGTAACCGTGCCTAATCCAAGCAAGGGCGGTTTGCCGCCCCGCTTTCAATTCAGGATCGGCTATCCGAGGGACCCGCGCTCCCTCGCGGCCTCCAGCAGGTACCCGCGCGCCTCCTCGTCGCGCTCCTTACCCAGCGAGAGCGCGAACAGCCTCACGAGCAGGGAGTGCCTCCTGGACTCCGCGTCCCTCGGCCCGGCCCCTATCCCCAGCGTCCCCTCGAGGTATTCTAGGTCCTCCCGCACGAGCCTCGGGAGCTCCGCGTCCAGCCCCAGGGTCTCGGCCGCCAGCACCTCGAATGCTAGGGAGATGTGGAGGAACAGGGGTGGTTCGGTTCACTCTGTGAGGCATGGCCAAGAACGCTTTATCAGAACCGTGGAGCGCAAAATTGCCATCGGGACGCATCGCTGGCCGTGCTGAGGGAGGCCAGGGAGACGGCCCCTAGAACGGCATCTTATAGATTTCATCGGAAATTTATTATATATGATTCTATCAGCGGGGCTCAGCGGCGCGGCACTCAGTAAACACTTATACTGGGTGAATACTCATCGGGGTACGTTATGTCGTATATGGTGATAGGGGGCACGGGGTTCATAGGCTCCCACCTCGTCAGGACCCTCGTGGACAGGGGGTACGAGGTAGTCACCTTCAGCCCCTCTGGCAACACATCGAGGCTGGGGGACGTCGCGGGCCGCGTCAGGGTGGAGAGGGGGTCCATAGCGGAGCTCCCCGACGTCCTCCACGCCATCAGGGGGCACTCGGTGAGGAGGATAGCCTACCTCGCGGCGGAGTCCCCTCCCTCCTGGACCCCTATGAACGCCACTAAAACCATGATCATGGGATTCCTGAACGTCCTGGAGGCATCCAGGATAATGGACGTGGAGAGGCTCGTCTGGGCCAGCTCCTACTCGCAGATAGGGCCCCCCGAGCTCTACTGCAAGAGGGTGGACGAGGACTCGCCCGTGAGGCCCATGGATCCTCACGGCGTCAGCTACTGCGCGAACGAGCTCGCGGCCGACTTCTACGGCGAGAACTACGGGCTGGACGTCCTCGGCATGAGGCTGGGGCTGGTGTTCGGCCCCGGGAGGGACCGCAGGAACTTCATGGACGTGCTGGTGGACCTCTTCGAGGGGGCAGCCTCCGGGAAGCCGGTCAGGGTCACGGGCGGGGACAGCGTCTGGACCCTCCAGTACGTGAAGGAGGCGGCCAACGCGATGGCCTTCGGGCTCGAGGTCGGGGGCCACGCCCGGAGGGTCTACAACACGTGCGACGAGGCGCTGAGCCTCCGCCAGCTCGCCGAGATGGTGACGGAGCTCGTCCCGGGCGCGAGGATAGAGGTGGAGCCGGGCGGCAGGATCGTGAGGGCCCCGGTCGACGCGAGCAGGATTCGCGAGGAGCTGGGCTACAGGCCCAGGTACACGGTCAGGGACGGGGTCCTCGATTACCTGAGGGAGCTGGGCGCCCCGATGCGGGGTGGTCACCGAGTTGGACCCCGGATCCGTCGCCGAGGCCCTCGCCTCGATAGTGGGCGAGGGCAACGTGGTGGTCGGGGAGGAGGAGCTGAGGCGCTACGCCAGGGACGCGAGCCCCTTCGTCGGCCACGCGCCCATGGCGGCCGTGAGGCCGGGGGGCGCCGAGGAGGTCCAGTCCATAGTCAGGTGGGCGAACTCGACCGGGATCCCCCTCTACGTCAGGAGCTGCGGCACGAGCCTCTGGGGGGCGGTCCCGATGCGCCCGGACTCCGTCGTGGTGGACATGAGGAGGATGAACAGGATAATCGAGGTGGACGAGGAGTCCCTGAGCGTCAGGGTGGAGCCGGGGGTGACGTTCAGGGAGCTCGAGGTGGAGCTCGCCAAGCGCGGCCTCTCGATACTGGTCGAGCCGGAGAACTGGCACGGATGCGTCGGGGGGAACTTCTCCAGCCACGGGAGCGGGTGGGGCACCGGGCCCAACGTGTCGAACCAGGCGGACGCCGTCCTGGGGCTCAGGGTGGTGCTCCCCGACGGCACACTATTGACAACAGGCTCCATGGCGAGCCCCTGGTCGAACCATCAGTTCTACCGCTACTCGCTGGCGAGCGACCTCACGGGGCTCTTCGCGGGATCCGAGGGCACCCTGGGGATAATAGTCGAGCTGGCGCTCAAGGTGGAGGAGGCCCCCAGGGGCATAGGGCTGGCGGTCTACACGTTCAGGGACCTGGGGGAGGCGGCGCGCGCACTCTACAGGATCAGGAGGGCCAGGATATCCACAATCTACGCATACCTCGCCGCGGGCTGGACCCTCGACATACTCTATCCGGAAGGGGCCCCCTGGGACCACAGGCTCAGGGTGATAGTCGCGTCGCCCACCCAGGAGCAGGCTGACATCGAGATGAGGAGGCTGAGGGAGGCCGTCGGGCCGGGCGGCGAGTACCAGGGGCCGGCGGAGGCGGAGAGGCTGCTGAGGGAGAAGGACTCGTGGGTTAGGGAGTTCGCCTACAGGGCCGGGATGCGCGCCGCGCTCATAGTCCACGTCCCCCTGGGGTCCCTGGGCCGCTACCTCGAGTCCTTCAGGTCCCTCGCCTCATATGTGAGCGACAGGTACGGCCTCAGGATGGGCCTCGGGGGGTTCCTCACGGACAGGAGCTTCGTCTCCGTGCTCGCGATATACTTCGATCCCAGGAGCGAGGAGTCGCGCTCGAGGGCCATAGCGGCATGGAACGACGTGAAGGTGAGGGCGCTGGAGTCGGGCGCGGTGCCATATCGCATAGGGGGGATCTGGGGCGACCAGATGCCCAGGATGGGAGAATACTACGAGGTGCTCAGGAGGCTGAAGTCCGCCCTGGACCCCAGGGGGATAATGTCCCCCGGGATCCTGGGGCTGTGACGCCCACCTAGCATTTTATCCGATACGCATGTTCTGCCCCAACTTGTAATATAATTTTCATCAGTTTATTGTTGAATTGCGGCGCGCATGGTTCAGGATCACAGCTACGTCATGATCTTCGAGGAAATTTTGAAAGCATAATTGAGGAAGATTGTAAGATGAGCGGAGCTATGATGCCTCCCACGGGTCGCCCGAATGGACGCCGTGGCGGAGCCCAGGAGGGCGCTGGGCGAGGACTTCGTGTCGCCGCTGACACGTATACCATGGCCGACCTGAATAAGGACGGCTCCGTGGTCGACTCTTCCGAGGTGCTGGCGGCGGCCGGCCTCAAGCGGCCGAGGCGCCCGCTCGGGG
>Ga0080003_1000483_pt1 | contig 11983 bp, 10 predicted proteins | sample JossMetagenome_FD_69206 | JGI IMG/M metagenome (GOLD analysis project Ga0080003, IMG submission 69206) | Hot spring microbial communities from Joseph's Coat, Yellowstone National Park, USA - JC2_E (SPADES assembly) (version 2) | ecosystem: Environmental > Aquatic > Thermal springs > Hot (42-90C)... | reverse complement strand
TTCTTTGATGCTCTAAAAGAGAGAATATGGCGTAGAACAAGAGAGCAGCCAAGGAAGCTCCCATGGCAGCTCTCAAAAGCAGAGTATAGTGTTCTAAAGGAATTAACAGTAGATGCGAGCAGAACCTTCAAAGAAATATCAAACAAACTTTGTTTTCAAAATCCCGAAGAGGCAAATTATATATACGAAAGGCTAAAAGATAGAGGTTTAATAAAACGTTTGACTATAAGTATGCAGAATATTCCTATAAAATATCATGGATTGTTTTATTTAAAATTTTTTAACTATTCGAAACATAAAAAAAATAGAAGAGAGTTTCTTGAAGATAATATCTCATTTAAGTATAAATGGATAAATAAATATGTCGTAGAAGGAGATGTAAGCACTCCCGATGGTACTCTCTACATAGCACCAATATTAAACGAGGATGATTTTTATGAATATAAAGAAACCCTTTCAAAATATGAAGGATCAGCACTAACATCAATGATAATAACCGATATAATAATTGGTTCTCTAATATACAGAAACTTCGACAATACATATTCAACCTATTATCAGCTCTTAATAAACGAATTTACACACATACAGGAAAAGAAAACAGAATACTAAATTAAAATCATTAAAACTAAAATAAAACCACACCCTCCATTACATTCTATTATTCAGTTCCTCCTCCTCCTTCCATTTATATCACCACAAAAGAATAACTACAAACATTTAAATACCTTTCTATTTTTCCATTTCCACTTAAACATTTGACGTAACATACGGTTTATTATAATAAATATCTAATAAAAATCGAGAAATTTATTAACTTAACTTCGCCACATCAGTAAAGCCTAAAAGGCAGTATTACTAAACTTATTTTGATTTATATGAAAAACAATACAACACTGCCTTTAGGCAGTATATCTTTGTTAGATAAAATAGAAAAAGATATCGGTTTCATATCAGGCATCTTTGGAAATACTGGAGGTAAGTCAAAAAATTTTATCGGTATTATAAAACTCTTTATTTCAAATAGAATAGAAGATACAGTATCAGTTCATCAACTGCTGCCAACATCGCCTAAAGAAAAACTAGAACTTTTAGGAATAAAAGGCAATATTTCTGAAAGATCATTGTATAGAACGATAGAAAAAGTTGGCAGATTATCTCCATTATTAATGGCTAATTATCAAGAGGTAATATCAAAGAATGGCCTAGTAGATACAGTACAGGTAAGTGATTTTTCTTCATCTTATTTTGAAGGGAAAAAAGCAGAATTTGCAGAACATGGTTATTCACGAGATCATAGACCAGATAAAATGCAGATAAATTGGGGAATTACAACAGGTATAAATGGAGTGCCTACTGCTTTGACAATTCAAAAGGGAAACGTGCAGGATAAAACGCATATGAGGGAAATTTTAGAGGTATCAATGAAGATTTTGGAAAAGAAGTCACTTTTTATGTTTGATTGTGGTGGCAATTCTCCTTGGGTAAAAGATAAGATTCTTAATAATGGATTCAATTATTTAACATTGAAGCCGAAAAAGACCAAAACTTATAAAAAGTATATAGAAGAAGTAAAAAATTCAGAGGACTGGCAAAAAATAATTGTGAATGAAAATGAATATTTAACGACAAAAATAAAGTCAGATAAAAGAGAGAATGAATGGCTATATATCTTCTTTTCAGAAAAACTTTTTGAAAACCAAATACAAAAGAAAGAACAAAAGTTTAATAGAAAAATAGAAGAGGGAAATGAACTGGCGAAGAAGGCAGGGAAACATAAATCCGTTCTTTCTCTTCCTTCAAACAAGGGATGGGTTGAACTTTATCCACAGATACAGCGTACTCTTTCAAACATTGAAAATCCATATATAAATGGCATTGAAGGTTTCTTTATACTAGAAAGTTCCTTAGATACAGATCCAGAGGCAATATTAAATTTGTATAAGCGCAGAGATGTTGCGGAAAAATTAATACGTGAGATTAAAGAAGGTACTGAAATCAGGCCGATTCGCCATTGGAACAAATATGCAATTATTGGTCAAATTTTGATCTGTTTCCTTGCAAGTGCCATAATTAATTTGACACTGAAATTATGCAAAAAGCCCGACGTAAAAAATTTAAAGTTACTCAAAAAATACCTTGGTAATTTGACACTTACAATAATTTATCCAAAAAATGGGTTCAGAATGAGGGTTGTAAGTAATCTTTTGCCTCCAATTTATGCAATTTTGGGTGATTTTCCATTAAAATATGAGGATAAGCGCTTCTTTTCTTGGTAAAAAATCTCAAATGGCGAATTAATTTGGAGCACAAAATTAGTAAAAATTAGACGCAAGTGGCGAAGTTAAGTTATTAAAATTCTATAAATTTTGAAGATAAAACTAAGGGTTAAATAATAAAATATAATAAAATAAGAAAAGATATAAAATAATACAAATACAAAATACAAGCAGATAAAAAATAAACTATTAATTCTTTGCAGCTTCCTCAAGCTTCTCCTTATCAACACGTTCTAGAGGGGCAGAGCAGAATGAGCATTTGAAATTATTTTCGAATGCGGAATCAAAAGGCACTATAACCTTTGTCTCTTTATAACAGGAGGGGCATATAAAATAGTCGTTGCAGTTCTCATCAATTGCTATATCCTTCTTTTCCTCATGTGGTATTATGTTGTTTATAAAGGAGGGTATCTTATCAACATTTATATACCATGCAAAGGAGAGCCAGCCGTTTGTATTCTTAGCTATATAGTAATTTGTTATACCATAATTCTGCAGTATGTTAAGGATCCTTCTAACCGCATTGATCTTTATGTTCAGCTTTGCTGCTATCGCCTCATCTGTAGCCGGGGTCTTGAGCTCGTCCATTACGCTGAGCGTTAAGCTGCTCACATTGTTTGTTAAATACTCCTTGACAGCATCGTTCGATTTTATCATGTTGATAGCGGCTTCTATCTGCTCTGGCGTGTATGAGCTGAGCTGGGGCTTCTTCTTGAATTTAGCCTCGTTCTTTATCTCCTCTTTTATAGCGTCGAGCACGTGGAATTTTTTATAGACCCTCGCGGTCTCGCTGTCCAGCTCTTGTTCAAGCCTCTTTGCGGGCCTTCCGCGCCTCTTGAGCTCGAGCTTTGAGCTTTTGGCAAGCTTTGAATCCTTCATTTTCCTAACTTTCTTCATCTTCTTAGCGCTCTTCATATTTGCTTTCATCTTGACTCTTTTATCCCTCTTAGCGGTCTTTGTTTTATAAGAAGCTTTAGCTTTTTTAGTATTAGAACCCTTCTTTGATTTTTTATATTTTATCTTTTTATACAACGTAAACACCCTTTTGTTTTTAAATTTGATATATATTATGTGCTTTAAATATTTAAGCCTTTTTATTCAATCTCTTTTTAATACTCTTAACCTTAATTAACTACCTTCTCTAAATGAATTATATATCTATTTTGACTCTTCAATTCTCATTATTATTCATTATTATTTTTTATTATTTATACTATTATTTATCTTATTATTTATTATTATTTATCTTATAATTATCCTTACATAATATACTACCTACTACATACATATTATATTACAGCATATCTGATATTTATATCTGTCGTTTTTATCTCGTTCTTTTATTGTTTTATTATATATAAAAAGAAAAAGTATAATATAAATATAATAAAATTCTGATCAAAATAAAAAAGAAAAAGATAATATTATACCTCAATTAAAATAAAAGAGATAAAAGCAAAAATAAAAGTAAAGATAAAAGTAAAATATAATTTAGAGTTCTCCGACTCTTCTCTTCTGTGCTCTCTTCAATCTCTTGCGCCTTTTCTTTTTCCATTTCCAGCGCATTCTTCCCTTCTTTTTCCATTTTCTAGGTATACTTCCCAAACTAGCACCTTTAAAATATTAAATATAAATTTTAAATATAAATTTAAAAATTAAGTAAATTTTACTTTAAATATTTTAAATATAATTTAAAATATAATATTTATATTAATTTTCTTTTTCATTTAATTTTCATTTAATTTGATTGTTATATATTTATTGTTATTATTATATTTTATATACTGTAATTTTATATACGCTAACATTTATAAAAACAATACCTATATATTCTTTTCGAAGGAGTAGTAGCAAACATTAATAATATGCACACATATTATACACATATTATAATTATACTCTTATTTAACATATCCATATTTTTTTAATGTAGTTTTCATCCATTCTTCCACTGGAACATATTTTATTGTAACACCATTCAATATTTCCTCACTAGCATAATCCATTGTTACAACAGTAGCATCATTCAAATTTAATCTTTTTGCACAGTCTAGTATGGCGGTAACCTCTCTTGTTCTAGTCTCCTCTTTTTTAACAGAATATGCAACCTGCAAAATCTCATAATGCTGGTTTTCTCTAATAATAAAATCAACTTCATGATTACCTTCATACCAATAATAGATGTTAAAATTCTGCATATGTCTTGATATCATATAAAGCATTGCCGCAACACTATTTTCAAGAAGCCGGCCTCTGATCTCTAATGCATTTAAACCTAGAATAGATGGAAATGCATTATCTATACAATAAACTTTCTTAGGACTATTATTCTGTGCTTTTATTGAGAATGAGAATCTATCGATCAAAAATATAAGGTATGCATTCTCTAGGTAATGGGAAAAATTATAAATAGTCTTAACTGGAAGCTTCAGAAACTTTGATATGCTGTTGAAGGTTATCTTTGAGCCTACACTGGTTATGTAGAACTTAGCAAGCCTTATTAATTCATCCTGCTTTTTCACCATAAACCTTTGTATTACATCTTTCAAGATAATTGTGTCAAAGTAGCTGCGTGCGAGTTCTATTTTGTTGTTTGATAATGCCATTGCAGGAAAGCCCCCTTCTTTTATATAATTCCCTACATTTGAATTCTTTGCAAACATAAAATATTCTACAAGGTTTAATGGCTGTACATAAACGACAACATGTCTTCCGGAAAGGAGTGTTGAATATTCAGAGTCAAGTAGCTTCGATGAGGAACCAGTTACTATAAATCTCGCCTCGCCGCGTTCTGAAAGGCCTCTAACAAAACGCTCCCAGCCATCTATACTCTGAGCTTCATCTATAATTATTATGCTGCTCTGTTTTGGGTTTATCTCCTCTTTATAAACCTTGTACATTTCGAGCAGTGTGTTATAATTCTTTTCTAAAAGCCTTTCATCTTCCAGGTTAAAAATCAATATGCGCTCCTTTTGGTAGCCTTTTTCAATAAGCTTTTTAGCCACCTGTCTTGCTATATATGATTTTCCCGCTCTTCTTATACCGGTTTCTACAACTATCGGTATTTCCGGTCCAAGCAATTTAATAATTTCTTCAACATAAAAGCTGCGTTCTATTCCAGTATCTATATTGTGTTTCCAGAGATTCCATGAATTGAGTATATCTAATATTATATCTCTTTCCATATTATTTGTATTGTAATACAAATTTAAAAATGTTTGTATTGTATTACAAATCTGCAGAATTTGTAATAGCTTTAATCCATTGAGCTAAATAACATTATAGCAATGTCGTATGATTTTACAGAATGTATAGCAGAAAGCCCACGATTGAAATCGTGGGATGATATCCACAGTAGCTCATCAACTTAAAACTGCATCAGCAAACCTCAAAATATCTTTATATCTCTTTCAAAGCTTATTTGGGTTGCCTGCTATTCATGCCTCGGATAAAATAAGCGCCATATGCAAAATGCTCGGAAGCTTAGCTTTGCTATCATCTATAAAAAGTCCAAAGTGGAGATCGCTTCCTTTTTTGGCAACTATATTAATATTCATTTTAGAAAGTTGATTCGGATATATTGGTACTGGTAAATCTAGTAGCTGCTTATCACTCTTTTTTACAATTATATGCGCACCATCTAAAGATTCGGAATCGAAGAAGAACAAATCTATCTTTATCTCTTTGTTTGGATAAATGTGCACACCTTCTGCGATCTTTGCCAAATTGTCTAAAGAGAGATAGGTAATAGCATGTGCTTGTATTTCCTTTCCTTTCTCTTTGTATACACCTTTATCATCTTTTCTAAATTCAACTGTTGCGCTAACGTTTTTGCTCTCTGATTTGAGTATTGCCTCCTTTGCAAGCTGAAAACCAACAAGGTGCTCTGCGCTTGCCTTAAATAATAAGTTTTTAAGCTCCTTGTTCCATGCCCTTTCTTTTTTATTAATCTGCTCTTCAAATCTATCTTGGCTGAATTGTGTATATAGCTCCAATTTTTTCCTAACTAGATAATCATGTATTATTATATTCTTCTGCACCAACAGGTAAAGGTCATATATGTCGCGTGGCTCATTCCTTGTCATTATCGCTCTGACCTTCTCTGCAGCAACCTCTTCAAGCCTCATAGCCAATACGGGATAAGGTCTGAGATCTGAATAGCTTGGTATTATAAGCCTGCTTTCAGGCTTGAGCAGTATCTTTTCCCTTCTGCTTATCTGAAGGCGCAACACAACCTTTGACTTTTCTGTCTTGTTAATGAGGTAATAGGGGCCTTCTATATAGAAGTTTATATTAACATTACCTATCTTTCCTTTCGCTTCAAACTTATATTCGCATTTTATTCCAAGAGCTTCAAAATACTTCTCTACGTGCTTTGCAAGTTCTAAAAGAGCATTGTCGTCTATTGAGCCTGTAAAATCCAGGTCTATGCTGAACCTGTCTATAATGCCTGTCTTCTGCAGCATGGTGCCTCCTTTGAACACAAGCTCATTCGCTATCTTTGAATATATTGCGCTGAGCATAATGTGCTGCATGTAATCTCTTTCAATCTGCCATACATTCTGCATGCCTGTAATAGCAAGATAGTTCCTAAGTTCATCAACACTAAGCATTTAGCACACCATTTAGCAATTCTACAAGCTTTTTTGAATGCATTCTTTCAGCATAAGCCCTGAGCAAATCCTTATCTATCCTTCTTACCGCTTCACTGCACAAGCCTGCATATGCACCTTTGTATATATATAGAGTGTCTACAATCGCCTTTTCAGGCTCGGCTATGAGGAAATAGCTTACATCGCCCAGCACTCGCCTGTAGCCGAAGAGCCTCTCCGGGCCCAGCTTTATAAGCCTTACCGCTACAGAGCCGAATTCGCCGTTAAGCACCCTTTTCCCGCTCGCAATTGTGTTTATTATATCAATGCTGTTCGGATCCTGGTTGATAAGATTGTGGTAGAAGAGTGCGCTCAATGTGCTTATATAGCCGTTGCCGGCAAGCGCATATGCCAGCTCGAGCTTACTTGCACCGCCAAGCGCATACCTGCTTTTGCCCACCCTTATAATAAGGCCCTTTTTTGAAAGCCTGTGCAGGAATAGGTTAACATAATTTTTAGGCTTGCCAATTATTCTTATAGCATCATTAGTAGTGAAGACACCAAGCCTTAGCCTCTTAAGATTCTTTGTAAACTCAATATAATTCATTTCATCAAAATTATCATTTTTGATAATTTATAAATAATAAAATATAAAAATGTTTCTTTTTAATTATCATTTTTGATAATTATCTGTTATATAATAATATAATATATTATAAATATAAAATTATCTATTTATTATATAATTAAATATAATTTATTACAAATGTACTTTATTATAAAATATATTATCAAATAATTAAAAATAAAAATCAAAATAAACAAAAGAATAAAAATGTTTAGATAAAAATATAAAAGAAATAGATGAAAAAGAATAGGTGAAAATATGCTTTTGGAAATAATAATAGGAGCAATAATCCTAATAATTGCGGTAGTATTTTTCCTTATCTACAACTCTTTGATAACCTTGAAGAATAATGTAAAGAAGTCATGGTCAAATATAGATATAATTCTACAGAAGAGGCACGATATGCTGACAAAGCTCATTGATAGTGTAAGTGGCTATATGAAATACGAGAAGGGAGTAATGACGCAGATAACGCAGCTTAGAAGTGCCTGGGAGTCAATACCGCAGGATGATATTCAATCAAAAATAAATACCTCAAACCAGATTAGTGCTGCATTAAAGAGTATATTTGCGGTTGCAGAAAACTATCCAGATTTAAAAGCGGATAACAACTTCATACAGCTTCAGCAGAGCATAACAGAGCTTGAAACAGAGCTTGCGGATAAGAGGGAGGAATACAACAATAGTGTTAATGATTTCAATATAAAGATACAGCAGTTTCCTTCAGATATAGTTGCGGGAATTATGCACTACACAGCACAGCCGCTATTCCAGGTTCCTGAAGAGGAAAAGCAGGATGTTAAGATAAGCTTCGATAATGTATAGCTTATTTTAATATCTATTATTTATTTTAAATTTTAATATTTATTATTTATTTTAATTATCTTATTCTTATATAGATTAATGCAAAAATTGCAAAATTAGCGAACAAGATTCATGATGGATCTTTAATTATAATATTATCTTCAGATTGATTTGGAAGAACTATACTGAAAAGCTATTTGGAGGAAATTCATTGAACGACAGCAAAGCCTCTAAATGATCTTTATCTTCTTTTATACTTATATATGATTTATCAATATTTTCTTTACTCATTACTGAATTTTTAAATGAAATTCCTAAATCAATTTTTAACTTTTTATTTTTTTTATCTTTCTCATTACTCTCTGCATTTATTATCAACACTTTAATTATTTTATTATTATATTTTGGATCATTAATTTTTGGTTCTAAAACATTAAAGTTTGAAACATTAAAGTCCTGTTCTTTACTATTTCTTATTATTCTAATTGTTGGTTTAATTATGCTTTTATTTTCAGGCTCTAAGAAAACACTATAAAGTCCATTAATAATATCTTTCAAATCTGGATTGTCTAAATTAATAACAAATTTCAAATTTGAAGCATCTGTTTGCACATTTTTTTGTTCTTTCTGTTTTGTTACCAGTGAACTACCCCACCCTCACAGATGGGGCTTCTATATGAGCCACATCCATTTGTTTAGGGCTTCTCGTTTCATTTGAGATACTTGCTTTCACATGTGGAATATTTTTTAGATATTCCAGCATGCTACTTGTAGAGGTATTGTCATCTACGAGCGTCTCCCCTACGTTCCATAGGGAAAGTCCTTCTTTCATTGATACATTCGCTGCACTAACATCCCTGTCCTGTACATGTCCACAGGAAGGACACTGAAACATGCGCTCAGACAGGTTCAAATGCAGAGAATAACCACAGTAAATGCATATGCCTGTTGTTTTTGTGAATCTATTTACTTCCAAAGGAGTGCTGACCTTTCTTTTTAAGGTATCACGGAATCCCCCAATAGAAGTTTGGTAGATTCTTTTGCCGAATAGTCTTTGCCAGGAATATATAGGATCATTTTGATAAGCAACAAATTCATAATTTGCAGCCACATAATGAGCAATTTTGTTATTTATATCTTTTTTCTGATTGTTCTCATATGCAAATTCCTTCTTTATCTTTACGAGTATCTTTTGCCTTCTCTTTGAAGATTCTTTTGTTTCTTTGTTGTATTGTGCTCTTGAAAATACTTTATATAATCTTTTTGTTTTATCTGACATTTTAACAGAATACTTTGCTTTTATTCCATTTGAAAATGTAATCTGGTCTTTTACTCCAAGATCTATACCTATTGCTTTTTTATTATGTACCTTTTCCTCTTTAGGTATGTATACTGTAACATGCAGAAAATAATCGCCATTTCTTTCTATTAAGGTTGCAGTTGTTATATCGTAATTGTCAGGTATTTGCTCTAACCCGATAGCTTTGAAATCTCCGATTCCTTGTATATGTATTGTTTTTGTCTCTTTGTCTAATTTGTAAGTGTTGCCGTACTGCATTAGGGAGATTGAATGGAGCGACTTTTTATATTTTATCTTTCCTACTTTCTTGCCTTTTTTGCTGAGTTCATGCAGTGTCTTTACATTGTTCTGTAGCCTCTTTATAATATATTGTTTTATCTGCGATGATAATACTTTTAATTTTCTTTCTTCAAATTTATCTTTTACCTTTATATTTACCTTATCTACCTTGTAATCTTTATACGGCACTGAATCTGTTATACCTTTAGATATTATGTAGTTGGTAAACCATTTACCTTCGAGAAATAGCCTTTGCAAGTTATTTAATTTCTCTTTTGATATTTTACTTTTGTCAAGTTTTATTTCAAAAGATTTTGCAGTCTGCGCTTTCCTTTTATTTCTGGTTTCACAACCTTTATTTCTTATTTTATCATTCTTTTCTGTAAGCATATTAGTCAGCCAACACACATCTTTTTATTATTTTGTTTTTATATTTATAAATATTTCGCTCGCTTTCATCCCCTATCTTGCGAAAGGAGACTTCTCGCGAGCATAGTTAAATCACTTCTTAATTTCCTATAATTTAATCTAATTTTTACACTACAGCTAACTTTATAATTTTTACCTCAGTATCTAGAATTCAAAAGAAAGTTTTAAATACCTTTGTAGTGTAAATAATATCACTACAATAAAAGGTTGAGTAAATGTTTGTTCGAAAGATAAAAACAAAATCGGGAATATATCTTGCAGAAGTAGAAAATATAAGAGTTGAAGGTAAGGTAAAACAACATGTTATCAGATATATAGGAAGAGAAATAAATGGAAAAGTCATAAGAAAAGTATCAACAGAAGACGTTGATGTTGTAAATGTTAAAAGATATCTAGATGTTGAAATTATTGACAAATTAGTTGATGAACTAGGTATAAAAAGTATATTACCAAAAGAAATATTGGTTTTTGTTTATGCTCAGTTATTGGACAGACCCGGAATAAACAAACTTGAAGAATGGTTAAATAATACTGAGATACTGAACTTTTTAGGAATTAGTGAAATTACAACAGCAAAATTATATAATGCTTTGACAAAGTTTGATGATAATGATTTTAGAAAGATAGAAGAGAAAATCAGAGACGTACTTTTACCATATGAGAAAGGGTTAAAATCAATAGTCCTTGATGTTACAGATACATACTTCGAAGGAAGAAGTGTTGAAGGAAAACCACGGAAAGGAAAAGAAGAAAAGGTTAAAAAGTTGCTGCAGGTGGGTCTTGCAGTAACAAAACAGTATGGTTTCCCACTGTTGCATAGATATTATGATGGTAGTATATCAAATATAAAAATATTCCAAGATATGCTGCCTCAATTATGGGCTTTAAAATATGATCCAATAATAATGGACAGAGGCTTCATGACTGAAGAAAATCTTTCTGATATTCTTTCTCTAAAAATGAAGGTTATAGCAGGAGTGAAGAAAAATAAATATTTTCAGAAACACTTCCTTGAAGATATTAAAAAAGATGATATTTATAGACTGGAAAATAGAATAAAACTGAAAAATACAGAAGTTTATCTAAAGTCATTTAAATATAGAAGTGGGAAACTTTTGGTTATATACAATCCTTATTTAGAACCTTTGAAGAAAACGAGATATTATGAAATGCATCAAAAAGAAGGAGTTGCAAAATACCTTGGTTATTCATTGATATATCATAATACTAACATACAGGATAGTGAAGTTGTAAAAACCTACTTTGATAAAGATATTATAGAAAGAGCATTTAGACAGATGAAGGGTGTTTTATCTTTACGACCTGTAAGAGTATGGATGCAATCACACATAAGGTCGCATATAAAGATATGTTATCTCTCATATGCGGTTTTGGCTTTGTTATCATATAAACTAAGAAAATTAGATATATCTGCACCCGAAGCATTAGAAAAATTGAAGACTGGATATAAAGTTTATCTTAAAGATAAAAAGACGGGTTTTGAATGGTCTAAAACCGTAACGCCTAATAAACTTCAGGATAAAATTATATGTAGTGTAAAAAAGTGTTAAAATTATAGGTATTTAGAGTATTATCTAGATTATTTTTATTATTACCTTTATCAAAATTATTATTGTACATATAACCTCATTCTATTTTTCTGATATTTATT
>Ga0080003_1001539_pt1 | contig 11988 bp, 13 predicted proteins | sample JossMetagenome_FD_69206 | JGI IMG/M metagenome (GOLD analysis project Ga0080003, IMG submission 69206) | Hot spring microbial communities from Joseph's Coat, Yellowstone National Park, USA - JC2_E (SPADES assembly) (version 2) | ecosystem: Environmental > Aquatic > Thermal springs > Hot (42-90C)... | reverse complement strand
TGCATATCTGCCACAAAACTATACTGGAGGTCCTGGTTCGATAACTGTTTATACACAGAATCCTTCAGGAACGAATATAGGACAGTCTGCACTTCCATCTTTCACATCATGGCAACAAATCGCAGTTACATACAACACTTCATCTAATCTTCTCAGTCTTTATAGAAACGGTGTGTATTTCAACAGTTTCGCACCATCCAATACTCTATCACTAGTTGGACCTATTTATTTTTATATTCCTCTACAATACTCTTGGATTAGTATAGCTAATGTCCAGATCTACAACACTTCTCTTTCAGCAAATGACATTCAGGCACTTTACCAAGAAGGTATAGGTGGTGCACCTATTGATTTGCAACACCTCGTTGGCTGGTGGCCATTAAATGGCAATGCAAACGATTATAGTGGAAACGGCAACAATGGTGTTCCTACAAATATCATCTTTGTTAGCAACTGGTGGAGTGGCTATACAGCACCATAAAAGTTACAAAATCTACAGAGCATTATATAATTTACTATGGAAGTATGCCCTATATCATTATTTTGCTCCTATGATCCTTTTAATTTAGTATATACTTGAGCAGATCTGTTAAATTAGTATTTTTTATAAAAGACAAAAAATATTTTTTATAGAAAACAAATTTAAGAAATATAGCACAATATCTGCATTTTGTATAATCAATTAAACAAAAAAGCCTATTTTTGTATAGTGCATTATACAAAAAAGCCCAATTTTGTATAGTATATTATACAAAATTAAGCTATAACTAAAATTAGAATATATAAGAATATATAAAGTTTTCTTATAATCTTATACTGCTTAAAATATTTAAAGTTTACTATAAGTAATTACTTTAAGTTTTCTTTAAATCTTATACAACTTAAAGTATTTAAAGTAAAATATAAGTAATATTTTTAAACTAAACTACCTCCTTTCTAACCTGAACTTTAACATCTTGGTTTTATTTTTTTATCCTTTTATATAGTATGCACTTCTGAATTTACCAACTCTCCTTACCTTTCCTTGTTTTATCAATTCATTTAAATCTTTTATTGCAGTTGGTATAGAAACATTATACATTCTGCTATATTCCTTGCTTGTAATTTTATTTTTTTTATCAAGGTAGGCGAGCGCCTGCTTTTGTCTTTCATTTACACTATTAATTTCATACACTTTTCTTTTGCTCCTGCTATTATACAAAATTGTTCTGAATGTATCACCAAGAGAATAAAATTCCGGATCTGGAAGCCCGCGTTGCCTGCAAGCGGTTCTCATCATCCTTATTCCAAGCCCTAATCCCTCGCCATAGCCGAGATCATGTAGAAGTTCATAGCATACAGGATTTCTATGTTGTGGTGTTTTGTCAAAGTTTTTGATTGTTTGCCCGTAAAGTAATCCACCCGGGCTGGTTATTTGCAATCTATCATAAAAGATTTCTATTAGCACTGCCTGCATATCAAAATAGTCTCTATGCCCCATAGCATTAGTTATCGCCTCTCTAAGCGCATTCTCTGGATATGCATCGACCTCTTCCCTTTTAGTTCCAATTAGAACATATTGCTTGCCTGTGTTTTCTTTTACAATTTTAAAAGCAGAATCTATAAGTTCTGGTATCGTTCCATATATTGTTTTATCTAACTCTATAGCCTCTATAGAAGCTTCACTACTAGAATACTTTACTATCCTCACCTTAAGGTTGGGTATGAATTTAGCTGGCTCCTTGGCAAAAAACATAACTGCAACATTTTTGAGATAAAATTCATCGTTGTAATTTGCAATATGCATGCCACTTAGAATAGTCTTGATAAAGCCGGCATCGATGTTCTCTACTGGTATATTCCGTTTTTGAAAATAGAGCTCAAGCTTTTTATAGTCTAAATCATCTATGCTTGCCGGACTTCGCTGCATTTCAAAATTAAGGACGAGCTTGTGCTTCAGAAAGAGTATAAGATCTTCACCACTTAGCTCTTGGTTTGTAGTACCCTCACGTATATAGCATTTGCCTCCATAAAAACATGCACTCTCATAGGGAGGTATTGGTGAAACTTCTAGAATGATGAGTGTTTTGTTTTCAAATCTTACGAAACTCTGGGCAAGCCTAGGCCTTGGTTTGCATTGATCTATAATCTCGCGTATGCGCCTCGATTCTGCATCTGGATCATCAACACCTTTTATTTGCTTATTGCTATCTACACCAATTATAATAGTACCTCCATTAGAATTTGAAAATGCGCATATTGTTTTTCCAAAACCCTTATCAACTTTTAGCTTGAATTCTAATACTGGAGATTCCCATGATGAAATCATACTTTTAATATCATCAGATGATAGTTGCATTATTATCCACTTATTTTTATTTTTATTATGAAGTCTTTATTCTATAATTATTCTATATATAACATTCTATAATTCTACTATAATGTTCTATAATATAAAATCTTATAACTAATCTTATATATCTTATATTACTTAAAGTATTTAAAGTTTACTATAAGTAATTACTTTAAGTTTTCTTTAAATCTTATATTACTTAAAGTATTTAAAGTAAAATATAAAGTAAAGTATTATATAAAGAAGTTAAGATACAGGAAACCAGTAGAAATTCTTCCTTTTTGTCGAGATAAATTACAAAAATTAAATTCAAAAATCGCACTTAGACTGGAAAGTTAATTAAGAATCCCTTTGACATTTGTTCTTAATTATTTCTATATATTTCTATATATTTTTAAATGCGTCTATTAAATTGTTTTTTATTGAGTCAAAATTAAGTGCATCAAAATTGTTAACAATACCCTTAAGGTCGTTCCAGTAAGGCCTCAATTCCTCAACTTTTGCAGCAAATGATTTGGAAGAAAACTTTGTGGCTATGCGATAGCTCTTAAACTTTTCATAGATAAGGTTTATGCTTATTGGTGTTCTCAAAATAATTGCAAGAAAGTAGAGATCATAGAGGTCCCTGCCTTTGTGTCTTGTATAAATTGCCCGCACTTTTTCTGCAAGTATCTCCTCTTTCTTCATTACTAGTATCTTGGCAACATCATAGTCATTAGAGAGCATAAACTGCTCTGGTTCGAGTATAACCTTCTCAACACTGCAATCTATGTGTGTGTTTATGCTTTCCTCAATGCTATAATTAAACCTTAGTAGATACCTTCTAAATTTTTCGTTGCTTTCTATTTCGCTTTCCCAGTCATTTACTATTTCATATCTGCTTTTTGCGGCAATAAGTTCTATTGCATTATCTATTGTCAAATACGCTTCTACAGAGTAGACTGAGAAATCTAGATCCTCTGAAAATCTGTCGCTTCTATAAAAAAAAGAGAGGGCTGTACCACCTTTGAATACAATGCTATTACCCTTGCTCGCTTTGAATATATTTATAAGCAAGTCTCTAAGAATGCTTAACTGCATCCTCTGCTTCTCGTCAAGCCAAACGTTTTCAAATATGCTCAACTAATCACCATAGATGTGCCATCTGCTGTTAAGCAGACCATTCTTTGCAAGCCTTATATAGCTTGGCGAGCGATACGGAATAAGCACATCAGCGTTTACTCCGAGCTTCTCCAAATAATAGCCAAGAAGGCTTGCTATGCTTCTTTTTTTAGAGCGTATAGCATAGCTGCATAGCTTCTCAATGTTGAGCTTGCCCCTCTTTATCGCGTATTCAAACTCTTCGCTAAAGTAAAGCCTGCCATGTAGATAAAGATCATCTATAAAGATCTTTTCAGGTTCTGCAATTACGGGCCCGTTCGCAAATGAGATATAGCCGTAAATGAGCCCTTTCTTCACTTTATAAAATCTTATCCTCCTGCCATTTATTATAATGCTTTTATGATATCTTATTGTTATTATTGCGATCTCTTTAGGTATCTGCGTTGTAAGTGCATAATACTCTAATGCAGAATAGAGTGAGATATAAGAATCTGGTACAAGCCTTGATGCGATAGTGTTAAGTTGCGTGCCAGGCAGATAATACTTGCCTTTCTCTACCCTTTCAATTTTCTTTGCTTTAAAAAGCCTTAAAAGGTAGAGGGCAGCATAGCTGCGTGGTTTGCCGAGTATGGTGCTAGCTGCTTCTACACCAAATACAGGAATGCCCAGCTCAGAGAGCTTGCTTATGAATTCTTGCGAGTTCATAATTAGAATAGGAAATAAAAATATATATAATTTATGTTTTTTGATTAACTTTAATTATCAAATGATAATTATAAAACAATATAAATAGCAACTTTTTGCAAAACAAGCCTAACTATAGACAGTAGCGACATCTCTCTCTTGCCTATAACCTTCGCAGCATCGTATATGCTGAATACCTTCTTGCTAGATCTCTTATCTGGTAAAGGGAAAGCTCCTTCAAATCATCATCCCTACATAACTATATTGTTATATTGGAGTGATAAATATTTGTTTCTTGCGAATAATGTCTATGTGTAGGTAGTTTACATAATGCATAGCAGAAAGCCAATGAATTTATTCGTGGGATGGGGAGATATTTATACTTTTCTATAAATATGAATGCACAACATAGCTGATTATCTTATTATCTTCTTGCTAATATTAATACAACACCAGCGGAAATTGCAAGAAGCGCCGAAAATGAATAGGCAAAGAGAGGTCCAATCATATACAGGAAGCCAACAGCAAGGTTTGAGAAGAACAAGCCAATGCTTCTTGAAGATGTTAGCATGCCCATGCCAGAGCCTGATGCACTCCTCTTTCTAAACAGCGATATCAATGCGGGTTCAAAAGTTTCAATAGAGCCTGCGCCTATGCCCATGAGCGCAATAGCAAGATAGGATGCGAGCACTCCATAATGAAGTGTAAAGGAAATGCCGAGGATGAGCGAGCCGATACCAGCAAGCATGTAGCCTAAGAGGGCTAGCCCTTTAACCATATCCTTGATTCTGCTTCCCAAGATATAGCCGAAGAGCGCTGAGAATATTAAAAATATTAAATATGAACCAGCACCCAGCACGCTGCTGCTCTGCTGTGCTACGGTAAGGACGGGAAAGCTGAAGCTGTAGAAGCTTAGACCGAAGAGGGTTGAAGCCGCGAGCACCGCGTAGAAGATTCTTCTTGAAGAATTTGATCTGAATTTATTGAATTTATTTGATGAATTGTGAATTGCTGATGCTGATTTAGAGTTCAAAAGTTTCTGTTGGTTCACTACAGGAAGGCCCTTGTAGTACACAAAAACAAGGCAGAGTGTTGATAATAGTATAGGAACAATGGTAATAAGGAAGAGGAGTGAAAAGGGAATATTGAGGAGCAAGCCTATAGAAAGATAGGTTACCGCGACAAGCCCTCCGCCGATGTCGAGCGCGTTGAGGAATCCGAATACCTTGCCCTTGTCACGCTTTTTTGTTATATCTCCTAGCATCGCCCTACGAGCGGGAGTTCTAAAGTTTCTGAACCACCAGCCTGTAGAGAAGAGGGCTCCAGAAGAAAGCGCGCTGCTTGAGAAGCCGGTAAACGATAATATGGAAATGAGAAGGTTGCCGATGATTGCAATTGCTTTTTTGCCAAAGATATCAGCAAGCCTGCCGCCGATATAAGCGAAAAGAGAGCCTATGCCATATGCAAACGCCATGACTATGCCGAGGTAGTAAGCGGGTGCATGCAGATAGAGAACAAGGAATAAGGGAAAGCCCGCGATAAGCGCTTGATAGCCAGCATCTGCAAAGAATGCAGAGAGCGAAATCAAAAGCACATCATGTGTGAGCCATCCCATAATATCAGCACAATAATAAAATATATACATTTTTGTAACTGCATCTTTTTAACTTTTCGCTCAGTGCTCTAAAAAGCAATGCTTTCCTAAATGTTGTGCGGCTATTTATATAACACATATGCAATAACAAATTTTATTTAAAATATGAGTTAGGACAGAAAAACCACAAAGATTAGATATTTAAATATATTTAATCGAATATATTATGAATATCTATCTTTAGTGTATCAAAATGGAAACTGCTAATTTATATTTGGATATAAATTGGTTTTATACTAATTATGAAATTTTCAAGGAAGAGTTTAGAGGTAAAGTTATAGCAATAAATAATCAACAAATAATAATAAACGCAAATAATATAGAAGAACTAAAAGCGAAGGCCAAAAAACTAGGTATTGATTTAGCACAGAGTATAATTAAATTAATACCAAAAGAAGATGTAATCCTAATTCTTTAGTGTTTATTATGAAAGAATTTAGAGATATAGGTGGTGCAATGTTCATTATTCAATACTTTTTAAAGGATATAAAGAAAACAAAACTTGCTTTAAAGAAATATCCTACTTATTTAAAAGCATATACAAACGATGTTAATTCAATTATACACGATGCAAAGAAAATCAAGAAAGAGATAGAGAGTTAAAAAGAAGCAAATAATGATGTATAGATATAATTGCTGATATAATTTCACAACGTGCTGAAAGAATTAAAAAAACTGGCATATGAAGTGAAAGAGAATGATGTGGAAAAAATTCAAAAAGCAAAAACAAAGAAATAAACTCAAGAAAATGATAAGATGAAAAAGTATAATCTAACAAAAGAAGACAGAGAATTAATCAAAAAGGCTAAAGTAGTATCAAAAAGAAAGAAAGTATCAGGAGGAGTAATAGGAGAAGTTGGTTGTGCTCTATCTACAAAAAAAAGGATTTATACTGGAGTATCAATAAATTTGTGCTGTGGAATTGGTTTTTGTGCTGAACATTCTGCAGTTGCAGATATGGTTTCTCATTCAAATGAAACAGAAATAAAAACGATTGTTGCTTTGTGGGTAGACGGGAAAAAGTGGGGAATACTTTACCCCTGTGGGAGATGCAGAGAATTAATGCAACAAATAAATATGAAAAATAGAGAAAACACATGGGTAATAATTTCTCCTAAAGAAAAAGTAAAATTAAAAGAACTGCTACCTGAAGAATAACTTTAGACAAGGATTATTATGAAGCAGTTTTTCGCTTGAACAAGAGAAACAAGCAAAGTTAGAAGGAGATTTAATCATAAACGCAAAAAATGAACAATTTAAGCTGAGAGGTTTACCTTTTTACAACAAAGGTTTGAAGGAAAAATTTGAAGAAGATTTAGAAAATAAACTATTAAAATAGGTGGAAGGTTTATAAAATTCGAAGATTATCATTTGTATAGTTTTTCAAGCCATTTTAGAATACAGAAAAGAGTTAAATTTCTTCTATTCACGACTATGAAATAAAAATATTTCTTTTTAGAAACTTTCATAGCAAATATTAAAAATTATTTTCGCATTTTTGGTATAAACTTAATTATGCTCTTTCTCAAATCAACACCTTGTTCTTTAGCCTTCATTAAAATCTGCTAAACCTTCATCGTATCCTAACTATACTTATTATTTTAAAGCGATGACTAATTCAAGAATTCTTTTAGCAACCAAAACCGCTGGAATATCATCTGCTCTTTATGTCGCATCTTTACTTTTTAGAGAGGCAAGATCAAAGAAACTACCTATTATTGAAAAGGAGTAGTTAGGTGCTGTAAGGGAAATAGTTCCCGTAAGCATTAAAGGCCCTAATATAAATTTCAAAACCGATGCTATGATAGATTCTGGTAGTTCTAAGACTTTTATATCTACTATAGACTTGCAAACAAAAACTAGAATACCTTATAGCGATTATAAAAAAGAGGAGCTTGTTCTTATAGGCGGAGCTAAGATGTATATGATAAATATGGGTAAATCTGAATTGACATTTTATGACATAAACAATAAACCAATATCAATAATTCACCATTTGTTTGGTGGAATAGCTACAACGCAAAATGGATATCTTATACCTACAATAATAGGCAAGGATTTTCTAGATGAACATTCTTTAAATATTATAGGAAAAACAGGTAAAAAATATCTAGTAGAGTATATCGACGATTAGTATCAAACAGTACAGACTTTCACTTTCTGATGAGTTTTATTTGGCTTGCATATGTGTCTAATCCCCTGCTTGTAAGCTTCTTTTTTATTATCTTTTCTATATCCTTGATTAACCTACTGATTTCTTAATATCAAAGCCTTTTCTAGAATAAATTACAGTACATTCGCTGAGAACCCTGCTTTTCATGCTTGCCGGCATATCGTTGAATAGTGAGAAGTCAAATTTTGGATATTCTGGCACAATGCTTTCAAGCATTGAAAGGATTTTAATCCTGTCTGATTTTTCAGCAGTAATAACAGCAATATCAACATCATGGTATGGCTCCTTCCTTGCATAACTGCCAAAAAGCAGCAGTGCAAGTATTTTGCTATTTTTTTCTGCAACTTCTTTAAGCTTTTCAAATGCAGATGCTATTTTATCCTCATTCTCTATCCACATTGCAAGCGCTTCCTCTGCCGCTTTGCTTATTGAGCCCCTGCCATAACCAAAGCGCTTCATGGCCAGCTCTCTCCACTTTTCCGCTATCCTATCATCAATATAAATTTTAGTATCCATATTTAAGATATTTAGGGATAAAAATATTTATACCTTTCTATTATGATAATTATTAGCCATAATAAACTTCAACTCGACTTTCAAATTTATAGGGTTTGTCGATGATAAATTGCATATATTTAACTCAAATTAATTCATTAATTTGAAGCATATTCAGTTCCAACAATAAATATAACAAATAATCAAGAATTTTATGATTATGACCCTGTTGATGATTATGAGCCTGTTGTTTTAGTTTGGGATACAAAAGTTTCTCAAATTATTGGACTTTTTTATACAAATGTTTTAAATCAAACAAAATATACTAATCCAGTTCAAGGATATTTTTATCCTAACTATAGATTTTATAATGCTTCATATTCATTAAATAATTATTTTTATTATAATAATGGTCCAATAATGAACATAAATGCTTTTTATAGGTATTATATTCCAATTTATCAATTATTAAATCCTGGCTTTCAAATTGCTCATGGTCTGTGTGGCAATACTAATCCTCCTGGTTCAATATTAAATTTAATAGAAAATTCTAAAAGTATTATTTGTAGAGAAATGACAGAAGATAATCTTACTTTTGTAAATTCAACTTCTGCAATACAAATAAATATTCCAAATAACATTTATAATTAGTATCAATATAATCTTACAAGTGATATAAACAATACAAATTTTTATGTTTATAATAAAGGAGATGCTACAATAAATAGTTATTCAAAAATTTTAATTAATAATCAAGGAAGTGTGCAAGTTATCTTTCCAAATTATGAAAGTGTGCTTTTATATCCTTCCATTCTATCTTCTGGAAGCCAAATAAATGCTTTTGCTTTCTTTGACCAAATAACAAGTGAAACACCTGTTTCTGAACTACCAATTCCTCTTGGTCCAATAGTAAATAACTAATTAACAATTTGGAGCAATAAAATTGCCATCGTCTATAAATGGATTTTTAGGAGAAATTAGAGCAGTTTCATTTGTAAGAATTACTCCATTTAACCAAAAAATTGTATAAGAAAGTTGTGTATTAGTGTTAGGAATTATAGCATTGCTTATATTTCCATCAAATGTCATATTCCAAATAACCTCATTATTTTGAATACTTTCATTCTTTACAATATAAGTAGTAGAAAGATTTGCATGAGGATATATATTTATGAGATGTACACCAAAAGGTATACAAGCAGAAAGATTCACATTTATATCTATGAAATCTAAATAAACTTTTTGTCCTATTAAATTAGGAGCATAATTTCCAAGGGCTTTAACAACTTCATAAGTAGGAACATAATAGCCATTGCTTAAAACATATAAATTAGAAGAATTTTCAAGAGAAAAATATATCTGTTGTTGCCTACAAATTCTCTGTGATACACTCTTTCCAGTTCCAAACACTAAATAATTTTTAATTGGAATAGGAGATGAACTTGCAATTGCTTTAGTTTCATTTGAAACAAAGGCAGTTTGACTATTGTTATTGCAATACAGATGTAAGTTTGTACATATAATACTATTAAATAATGAATTGTCAAAAAAATATAAAATAGTTAGCAGTATTATTGCTATTAGTAATATTATAAAAAGAACAAACCCAATAAATTTTAAAATTCCCATATTTATCAATATATTATGCAACAAAAAGTATTTAACTATTTTATTTTTAGGCGATAAAGCTTTGATTTCCCCTTTAACAGATCGCTTTTGTATTTCTTGATGAAAAGAGAAGATTTCACTGCAAGGAAGGATAGTTCACTGTAGTTCACCAGTGTCCAATCCAACTTTCTATAATATGTCTTACATCAATGAAGCTAGGAACCTGGGTGAAGAGAATACTTTTAAGCTCCTTTTCAAAAATATCCTCTTTTCTACCAAGCTCATCGATAAACTCTTTTTTTGAAAAACTTCTACTTAAATAGGCTAACTTTTTATTTATCAGGTTAATATCAAACTTTACCCTTTTTTCTTTTATTAGATAATAAAGATCATATACATCTCTTGCCTTATTCCTGCTTAATATTGCTCTAACTTTTTCTGCCGCAACCTCATCTAAAGACATTCCTGGAATGATTTTTATTGGTATTTGGTACGCAGGTATATCAAGCCTTAAAGAGATGCTTTTCATTATAACATACTCTCTTTTGCTTATCTCAACATACACATAGCACATATCTTTATCACTTGTATTGAGCGGGCCTTTTGCAGCCACTCTGAATGATATAGTTGCATCGCTACTTTCAATATCCTTAACACTATTTTCTATTCCAAATAGTGCAAGATCTCTTGATACATGTGCAGATAGATCATCAGGTATTGTGCCTACTGCTGTAAAGTCAAGATCTTCTGAAAACCTTCTAAGCCCGTGGAAGAACCAGAGATATGTGCCGCCCTTGAAAATAAGAGGTTGCTCTGCTAGGGAATTAAGAATCAATGCTTGTATATAATGCCTTTCTTGCTGCCAGGGCCTCATGCCGCTTAGCCTTGCTAGTTCATTCAATTCTTCCCTGTCAATGATCTAATCACCCTCTTTAGTTTTACAGATCCCTTTCCATTGAAATTATTAAGCATTTCAATCGCTTTATTTAGGTTAACGTGCATAGCAAGCTCAGCAGCACGCTCTTTATTGTAAATTCCAAGGTATAAGCCATCGATTAGCGCTTTTTCTAAAGTTGCTACAAATACATAGCTGTTGCCTCTGCTCTGCTTCTCATAGCCGAAGAAAAGTGAGCCCGGTATTTTATGATATTCTATGCCGAGCGAGTCAAGCACCTTAGAATTTTTGCTCGTTACACACTGCACACGCCTTGTTATCTGCATTGCCAAGCCATGTAGCATAAGCGCGGAATCGAGCGAAATATAGGATGGCTCTACAAGCTGCGTTGCTATAACAAAGTCATCATCAGTGAAAGCTATTCTACCTTTCAAAAGATGCTTCGCAAGGCCTTTTGCAACGAGTCTAGCCATATACACGCTGGCGATTGTTCTGCTCTTGCCTATAAGGTTAGCAAGCTGTTGTGCTGTGAAAACACTCCTGCCAGAGGCAATAGCAAGATCTCTTATCTGGTAAAGGGAAAGCTCCTTCAAATCATCATCCCTATATAACTATATTGTTATATTGGAGTGATAAATATTTATTTCTTGCGAATAATGTCTATGTATGGGTTGTTTACAGATTTACTACCTCTTCTCTTTAAAATATAAAACAGCTTTCCAATCTAATAGGGTTTGTCGATGATAATGCATGTATTTAACTCAAATTAATTTAAATTAATTTGAAGTATCTTCTAAAAATCCCATTCCAGAAGAGAGAAGCCTTACAAGAGGCAAAACATCAATATCGCCTATTTTTCTTTCATCTTCACCATTATATATTAATACTCCTTTCTTTGCTTTGTATCTTTCTATAAAATATGTCAATGTATTTAATGCTTCCTCATCAATTGTATGCGATGATTTTACCTCTATGGGAACTAGTGGATTAGTCATTACAAAATCTACCTCTTTGGTGCCCATGCGCCAATAATAATTGCAGTCAAG
>Ga0080003_1001535_pt1 | contig 12003 bp, 12 predicted proteins | sample JossMetagenome_FD_69206 | JGI IMG/M metagenome (GOLD analysis project Ga0080003, IMG submission 69206) | Hot spring microbial communities from Joseph's Coat, Yellowstone National Park, USA - JC2_E (SPADES assembly) (version 2) | ecosystem: Environmental > Aquatic > Thermal springs > Hot (42-90C)... | reverse complement strand
AAGGTTATTTTGTGGCTGAAGTATCTGAGTTGTCTGGTTGTCATACTCAAGCAAAGTCTCACGATGAGTTAATGGAAAGAATAAAAGAGACTATTGAGCTTTATTTAGATGCTGTAGAAGGTCAAATCCCAGAAGAGATTAAGATTATAGAGACCCAAGTAGCTCTAACGTGAAATTTCCTTCTCTAACAGGCAAAGAGATAGTAGAAATCTTAAAGAAAATAGGTTTTGAAGAGATTAGACAAAGAGGAAGCCATGTATTTTTAAAGCATCCAGACGGAAGAATAACCGTTGTTCCATTGCATTCAGGAGAAACTATTGGACCAGGATTATTTTCTAAAATTCTTAAAGATATAGGGCTTACAAAAGAAGAGTTTTATAGTTTAATGAGAAATAAAAAATAAAAAATATTGAGGTTTCTAATTAACCGTGTGGGTTAAGGAGGATGGATTCTCAATGGTAATAGTGGAAAGAATTCCGAGGTGGTCTTATGACAATGTGTCATAATTTTTTTGTAGGACAAGTATACCACGGCTTATGTGTTCACGATGTAATGAACTTATACAACGATAATGTGATATAATTCTTTTTGTAGTAAGCTTTAGTATATAGAAAAATGAGGAGGTAGCAACGTGAAAAAAATTAGTCTTTCAAAAGAGCTTTTATTAAACGGCGTACTTATTGGAGTAATTTCTATTGGCTTAGCCTCTTGTGGCGGTGGAGGAGGTGGAGGTAGTGGCTCAACATCTCTATCCTTTGGAGGTAGTGGCCCATCAACACCTACATCCCCTGGAGGTAGTAGCCCATCAACACCTCTATCCTATTCACTGGCAACCCCTATTTACGCTGATACACATCAAGGTCATTTTAACGAGCCTATTATCACAGTTTATATAGATGGTCAACCCGTTAAACTTCTGGTCGCCACAGGAGTTTCTGGTCTTGAAGTTTATAGTACTGCTGTAAATATTCCAAGCTCAGATATATATAGTAGCTATACATTCTCAGGGCCCCCTGGAGTAATGGCAAGTGCTACCGTGTGTTTAAATCCAAGTATAACCACAAGTTGTGTTGTAATGCCAATAGGCGTTATCGGTTATGCGTCATCAACTTCTACCTCCTCCAACACTATGGAAGAGCAAGGATGGTTTGGATTGGGTTCAGGACCTTACGGTACAACTGGACATAATTCTTCTGGTTCTCGTCTTGTTGGACTTTCTTACCCTACTTATCTTGAAAGACAGTACGGCATAAACTCTTATACTATAAGTTTTTATCCTCTATCAAACGGCTATTATTCTAATGTATCAAGCACTACACCAATAGGATATATTAGCTTTGGTGTTTACAATGGAAATAGCAGCACTCTTATACCTTACACAATTAATTCCTTAGGTTTTCCAAGTACCACTGTGATTTTCTCTTCCAGCACTACATCTTTTACTGATATTGCTGATTTTGATACTAGCACTTACCTTAACCTTCTTAGCACAAATGTGCTTCAAACAGAGATACCTAATTTTTCTCAAAGTGCAGACGAAAGCGCTTGTTATAATAACTATAACAATGCGTGGCCATATGGTATAGTAAATGGTGGTTTTGTCATATCCTATAGTTTGCAAACCAACAGCGGTAGCTTTAAAACAGAGAGCTTTACAACAGAGCCTAGTTTAAGCTTTTGCGAGACTCACATCTATCCCTTTTCCTTTAATCTTATGGAAGGCATTACTTATGATAATGGACCTGCAACATTGCTTGGTGAAACTTTTGGCTTACCCGCGATGCTAGGACATACATTTACTTGGGTACTTGCTACTAGTGGTACAAACCAAGGTTTTGTACAGGATATAGGGATAAGTCCTTAAGGAGTAGGCATTATGAATATTTTTATGTCAACTTATAAATAATGTTAAAAAGTTTTCTTTATACCTACAGGGGATTGAAACTCTACTCTCATAGTTAGCATAATTTCGGTTATGTTAACATCATTGATAGACAAGGGGTTGCAGGCAACAATATCAAAAAATTAGCAAAATTGTGTTTAAAAAATACCAAAAATATGATATTTGTCATATTTTTAAGTAAAAAAATATGATATAGGTCTTATTTTTACATGGTTATTTACCCTTTATTTTCTGTAATAGTATCTAGACATGCTTAACCTGTTGTGCCCAAGCTCTTGCGTCAAAGCAAAATCGGCAGCTTTATCCATCGTGTTTTCATCGTTTACTGCCTCTTTTGTCTCGTTATCAGCATTGTATCTATCAAGCAAGTCTCTTAATTCTTCTTTATTGTTCTTGAGCTCTTCTATCCTTTGCTGTGCATATTCATAGCGAAAACTGTGCGAAGCGTGGTATTCTTGCCCTGTCGCTTTACAGGCGTTTTTTAGAGCCCTGTAGTAATCTTTGAGTTTTTTCTCGTAATGCTGTTCTTTTAATTTTTCAACAAGAATTGCAAGTCTTTCAAAGTCTTCTTTCCTGTGCTCGAAATACAATGTGCGTATTCTTCCGCCCTTTCCAACTGTTGTTATACTCTTATTCTCTTTATCTACCGTTGCTTTTGCAATTTCTCTTATTCTAAAGCCAGCTAAAGCTTGAGCTTCTGCTATTGCTCTATGCTCTTCTTTTAGTCGTGATCTTATTGCATTAGCGTCTACATATGAATCTCTTTTCCGTGCTTCCCTACCAGCGCTCCACCATTCTATGCGCTTTTCATCGTTTGTTATGTAAGCTTTTATATCGGGTCTTATTATTGCTAAGCTCTTCTCCATTGCTGCTATATGAACCTTAATCGTGTTCTTGCTAAGCCCATCGTTTGCAAGTTTCTTAAAGTAATCATCAACGATCTTTTGTAATTCTTCTGTACTTGTTCTATTCAAATGCTTATCTCTTTTTATTCCTCTTTCTTCAAGGTAATCACAAAACTTCATCATTGCCCTTTCATATCTAACTTTGGTGGTTGATGAATGGATAAAGTGGCTTTCTCTTCTATCTGTAAGCTTTTGCATTTGTCTTTGCAGTTGTCCCCGCTTTGTGCCTTTGCCCAACTCATACAACTCATCCAAAACATGCTTGATAAGGTATCTCACTCTGTTACTCATATACAACCTCCTTTAAGCAAGCTTTAAACAGACTCCACCGGCTGTTAAGCGAGGCTCTTTAAAGCCTGCATGCGCTTTCTGCTGGTTCAGGACTCAAGCCACGCCGCGTACCCCACGGGGGTACTAACTCCGCCGGCGTATCGGGGTTGGTGTGAGGTCACGTCCGCACTCATGGGGGGCTCAGGCCGACGAAATCGCCCACACCGATTAGACTTTGTCATAAGCTTCTGGCTTATTGCCCTCCAAAGCCAGGGGATTGGAGTGTAGAGGATAAGAAAGTGAGAAAAGGAGAATAAGCCCATGACAAACTGGGGAAAACATTGAAAACGGCAAAAATGCGCCAGGAAACCATTGAAGGACAAATACAAAAAGAGGGCTTTTTTGAAAAGTTAAAGAACTTTACAAATCATAAGGCCTATTGCTCCCCGACCTTATGATACCCTTACGGGATTCTTCTTAAATTCCTCCTATACCAGTTCAATGTAAATCAATATAAGATATTGTTTGAATTTGTCAACCTTTTATGTTTTTTATCATACGAAACGCCCCTATCGGTGCGTTTCGGCATACCCATTTTTCCACTCCCCGGGTGTACTCTCCGAGGTAAGCACGCTAAAGCGTGCTAATGGGAGGTGGCTACTTGGGGACTAAATCGTCCCCAACGCCCCCTCCCATACCCACCCCACCAACCCCATCACTCACTCATTCGCTACGCTCATTCGTTCGTGATCCATATAAACATATAAAGCTAAATAACAAGCAAAGAAAGAAAATAAAGTAAAAGCTAAAGAAGAAATATATGAGGTTAAAAAAACACTTGACATTTTATTGTTTTCTTGTATATTTTACATATATACTTTAAAAGGAGGTTTTTATATGGGAAGGCCAGCAGGTAGAACAAAGTTACATAAAATTTGCATTTGGCTTGACGATGAAGAAAAAGAAAAGGTTTATAAGGTTGTATATAAAGAGAAAACAATACCTTCAAAGATTTTTAGAAAAGCTTTAATGAATTACGTAGAGAAGAGCCTCTTAGAAGAAGATGAGGAACCTATAATTTTATAAGAACTTTTAAAGCTGTGCCGGTAGCTGGTACCTACCGGCATGGGAAAGGAGCACATATGCAAAAACCCGATATATATCATTGTAATGATACTTTAAAAAGTAGCAATGATAAGGGCCATAAGGGATACCTTGATTTTACGATCCAAAAACAAGAGACAAAGAAATTCTTGGATGCCCTGGCAAAAAAGACAGCCTACAAAATCACGATAACATTTTTAGATTATGAAGCTAAAAAAGGTTTTGTCTTAAACAATAGACAGCCTATAAGGATTGAAGAAGCTTTTTCTTTGTTAGAAAGAGAGAATGCCTGGTATAAAAATGCCGTACTCAAAAAATCCGTGCTTTTCAATTTTTCAAAAGAAAACCAATACTTTAATGTCGTACTTATAGATGATATACAAGACATAGAAACCTTTAAACGTAGAGATTTCTTCCTGTTGTGGAATACCAGCAATAAATACCAGGCTGCCTTTCTATTAGATCGTGGTGTAACATCTGAAGAGGTTATAAAGATCCAGAGGATGCTAATAAGAGCTTATGGCGGGGATCTTGGATCCTTAGGAGCTTCGCATAATAAGAAGATGCCCGGCTTCTACAATACCAAATACCCAGAAAACCCGCCTTATATGCAAATTCACTATATCGGGACAAGGGTTTTAGATGCAAATAACATTTTAGAGAAATACAAAGAGATATACGAGAAGGAAGAAAACAAAAAACCACAGCAACGCATTTTAACAACAACAGAACAAAACACAAAACAGGAAGTTAAGAAAACATGGCGGGACTATTTCATAGAAAAACAAAACGGAAGCAAGGCAGATATTGCATATGCAATTTATTTAATTGACAGGGGATATACTGACGAACAAATTACACAAGCCCTTTTACTTGAAAGCCAAGACATAGAGATAAGAAAGAAGGGACATTTAGAGGACTATCTAAGGAGGACTTTAAAAGCCGCAAGGTACTACTACGAAAACGTTAAAGGAGGTAAATAAACATGGATGAAAAGAAGATTGAACAATTTGAGCAGTATAAGAGGCTCATTTACAAGAGTATTGACGTAGATTTTGACGAGAACTATGAAGGCTGGATCCTTGAACCGTTAATTCCATTTGAGGCAATCACTATTTTGGATGGATTAGGTGGCTCCGGGAAATCATGGTTTGCAATGGATCTTTCGTATGCGATCGGACAAGGTGCTGAAGGCGGTGGTTTTCTTAACAAGTATCCTGTGAAAAGGCCAGGACGAACACTTTACATAACAGCCGAAGAGGTGCCGCAAATGTTTTTAAAAAGAGTAAAGCTAATTACAGCGACCTATGGAGATAATGAAAACTTTTATTGGCTGTCAACATTACATAAAGACTTTCCGTTTGGATCGGCTTTATTACAAAAAACAAACTGGGGTATCATAAAAACAGGAACGGCAGAACTCCTTGAGTATTTTATTAGTGAAATCAAGCCTGTGTTGATTATTTTGGACTCTTTGGTTAATTTTTACGGTTTGAATGAGAATGATTCAAGTGAAGCAAGCTTATTTTATGAGATGCTTAAGAAATGGATAAAAAAATATAATTGTAGCTTTCTATTGCTACATCACCAAAACAAAGAATCTATGAAATCAGAAGAGGGTATTTTTAGGGGCTCAGTCGTTTTCAGAGAACAGGCGCGGGAACGGATTACCTATAGAAATATAGAGCTTGAAAATGGCATGATAGCAAGAAAGATCACCATCGAAAAATCGAACTACTATTCGCCATTAATAAAAGATTTTCCACTCCATCTACGATGGGATACAGGAACGCATATATACGATGAAGAGATAATTAATTATATAAAGAAGCAAGAGGAGGCAAAGAAAAAGCCCAAAGATGAGAAGAAAAAGCCCAAGGATGAGAAGAAAAATGAACAGAAAGAAGAGAAGCAAGATCCAGACGTGAAATTTTAGTTTAGGAGGTATATAATGGAAGAACAGATCTTGAAGTATGAGAACCTTCCAGAACTCAGAAAACAGTTTAGAGACTCAGGCGTGACAACGGAGAGTCAAAACCGAATGCCAGTCTTTGAACCATCTCTTAAACCAAGAGAAGGGCGAAGAGTGTATGAAGGAAAATACGGCAGAATGGTTGTTGAGGGTCGTTTAGGACAAGCTCATAAAAACCTGTTAGAGGTGATTTTCTGGAAAAAGGAAATACACAGCTTTCTTGAAATAAATGGGAAAAAACATTTAAAGGTGTTATACGATGAGAGAAAAGTACTAAAATACTTATCTCAAAAGTCAGAATACAGTTATGGAAGATATAGAGGACTTTTAAAAGACATGATAAGAACGTATATATGGCTAAAAACAGAAAAATTGGAAATAGAAGGAACGTTAATTATGGAAATAGAGAAGTCCGAAATCCTAAGGCCAGTAAAAAGCAGATCACCAATAATCCCAGAACAAATACCACTAAAAGCCATAACGTTTGGAGCGGTAGCAACTGCATTATTTGAGAATGAGCTTCGTTTTACGTATGACCCTAAGAAAATCATACGATTAAAGAGCGGTGTTTCTCAGGCTTTAGTTCGGTTCTTAGAGACTCAAATGAACCATCCACCGGCAGGGTATCATCTAAGGGAGCTAATAAACAACCTGGTACAAAATGCGGAAGGGCAAAAATGGAAAGAGATTAGAAGAAACCTAAGAGAAGATGCAGAACTCTTAGAAGATCTTGGAATAATAATAAACTTCAAAGAGGACAGGCTTTTTGTGATAAACAATAAAATTATGCTATAATCCTTTTACCTGGTTACTCTTTTGACACCTCACCCAAATACAAGGCTGGCATCAAACCAGCCTTTTTTTGTTTAATAAAAGATGTAAGGTGGGAAATCGGCGGTATAAGGTGGGAAATCGGCGGTATAAGGTGGGAAATCGGCGGTATAAGGTGGGAAATCGGCGGTATTTCTTCAGCTACTATATTCAGCTAATAGTTCAGCTACTATTCAGCTGAATGCAAACAATTTGTCTTTTAAAAGGACGACAAATTGTTTGCTAAGAATAAAAAGAAATCACAAAACCACCACAACCCCCTTGTAATATATTTGTGGGGGGTGGTCGTTGCTTGTCGGTGGGCGGTGGATTTTCAAACAATCTAAAGGCTGTTGATGATGCGGTTTTTTGGGCTTTGTGATTTCCTTTAAAAAGTATCTTCCTGCGGGCGAAGCCGCCACTTTCTAAATAAAAAGCGTGTGTAATCAACTCTTGTAGTAATAGCGTGACATGCTTGACCTATTGTGTCCCAATTCCCTAGTGATCACATAATCGGCTGCCGCGTCTCTTGTTTCTTCGTTGTTAACGGCCTCTCTTGTTTTTTCATCGGCTCCGTATTTATCCAATAAATTTTTAAGCTCTTCTTTGTTCTCTCTGAGCTCTTTAATCCTTTCATGAGCGTATTCATGTCGGAAGGCATGGGATGCGTTATAAACCTGTCCAGTGGCTTTACATGCGTTTTTTATATCTTTGTAATAGTCCTTTAAATGCTTCTCGTATTCTTGTTCTTTTAGTTTTTCTACCAAATCTGCCAGCTTCTCAAAATCCTCTTTCCTGTGTTCAAAATGTAATTCTCTAATCCTGCCACCTTTTCCTTTTGTTATCAGTTTGTAATTTTCTCTGTCTATCGTTGTTTTTGATATTTCCCTTACCCTGAAGCCAGCTATTGCCTGAGCCTCTGCGATCATGCGATGCTCTTCTTTAAGCCGCTCTCTTATCGCCTCAGGATCTGCGTATGGTTCCCTTTTTCTTGATGCCACACCTTCAGACCACCAGCCAATCCTGTTTTCATCATCTGTTAGATATTCTTTTATGTCTTTCCTTATCACTGGGAGACATTTCTCTAAAGCTGCAATATGTATTTTTATTGTGCTCTGAGAAAGCCCAGCGTCTGCTAATTTTTCAAAATAGGTATCAACTATTTTTTGTAATTCTTCTGTGCTGGTTTTGTCTAAGTGTTTTTCTCTCTTGATTCCTTGCTGTTCTAGAAAATCGCAAAACCGCATGACCGCTTGCTCGTATCTGACCTTTGTTTTACTCGTGTGTATGAAGTGACTTTGTTTTACTCCCGTGAGTTCCTCCATCTGCTTTTTCAGTCTTCCCCGCTTTGTTCCTTTTCCCAATTCATAGAGATCATCCAGCACATGCTTTAAAACGTATCTCACTTTGTTTTCCATATCAAACCTCCTTAAAACAAGCTTTAAACAGACTTATCCGGTGCCCAAATTGGGTTCAAGCAAGGCTCTTTAAAGCCTGCAAGGTGATACAAAACGCTATAAGCTCGTTCAGGACTAAGCCCCGCCGTGCCTTGCGGCTACCTGCCGGCGTGTCAGGACACATTTAGAGATGTGTGCTCTGTCCTGCCCTGCTTAAGGTGCGACGCAACCAGTTGGAGTGAGGGGAAACTCCATAGACGCACACGTCACCCCAGCCTCAAAAGGACATGGGAGAGATAAGTGCAAGCGTTTTGGCTGTTCCAGGACACAAACAACCATTAAAAAGCTTTTCATTGATTGATTGCCCCTACATCGCACAATGAGAAGCTAAAAAGGAAGATTTAAGGAAGGAGAACAAGACAATCTAGAAAACCCCCTTTAAAAAATAAAGAGGGGTAAATGATAAATAAGAATAGAGAGCAAGATTTTAAAATAATTGATTTAGTTTTTTATCATCTTATCGTCTCTCCGCTTCCCTCTATACATCTAAGAAAAGACTCCTGTTTTGTTTTCTGGGGACTTTGTGATTTGAAAAATAAACTCCGTGAGACAAGGTTTTAAACACTTGGCCCCGCAGTAACCAAGATGATCCTTGCCTAAAAACAACTCCTAGTAATTCCTCCTATACCAGTTCAATGAAAATAAGTATATATGTTTTGTTTGATTTTGTCAATCTTTTATGAGGTTAATCATACGAAACGCCCCTATCGGTGCGTTTCGGCATACCCCATTTTCTCCGCTTATTGCCCCGGTTACTGAGGTAAGCGTGCTATCGCACGCTAATACTCGCTTCGCTCGTATATATGCTAACTCGCTCGCTATCGCTTCGCTTGTTAGCCACTCGCTCGCTAAACGGAAGCTCGCTCGTGATCCATATAAACATAAAAAGATAAATAACAAGCAAAGAAAGAAAATAGAGTTAAAGCTAAAGAAGAAATATATAAAGTTAAAAAACACTTGACATTTGATTTTTTCTATGTATATTATGCTTATATACCTTTTAAAGGAGGTTTTTATATGGGAAGGCCAGCAGGTAGAACAAAGTTACATAAAATTTGTATTTGGCTTGATGATGAAGAAAAAGAAAAAGTCTATAAGGTCGTATATAAAGAGAAAACAATACCTTCAAAAATCTTCAGAAAAGCTTTAATGAATTATGTAGAGAAGAGCCTCTTAGAAGAAGATGAGGAGCCTATAATTTTGTAAAAAACTTTTAAAGCTGTGCCGGTAGTGGGCGGACTACCGGCATGGTTGAGGAGCACATATGCAAAAACCAGATATATATCATTGTAATAATACTTTAAAAAGTAGCAATGATAAGGACCATAAGGGATACCTTGATTTTACGATCCAAAAACAAGAGACAAAGAAGTTTTTGGATGCCCTGGCAAAAAAGACAGCTTACAAAATCACAATAACCTTCTTAGATTATGAAGCTAAAAAAGGTTTTGTCTTAAACGATAAACAGCCTATAAGGATTGAAGAAGCTTACGACATTCTGGAAAAAGAAAATGCTTGGTATAAAAATGCCGTACTCAAAAAATCCGTGCTTTTTAACTTCTCAAAGGAAAATCAATATTTTAATGTTGTACTTGTTGATGATATCCAGGACATAGAAACCTTTAAACTTAGAGATTTCTTTTTGCTTTGGAATACCAGCAATAAATACCAGGCTGCCTTTTTGCTTGATCGGGGTGTAACAAGTGAAGATGTTAAGAAGATTCAGCGGGTATTGATCAAAGACTACGGGGGAGACCTTGGAAGTTTAGGAGCCTCGCATAACAAGAAAATGCCGGGGTTTTACAATACCAAGTATCCGGAAGCACCTTATATGCAAATTCACTACATTGGGACAAGAGTTTTAGATGCAAGGTATATTTTAGAAAAATACAAAGAGATCTATGAGAAGGAAGAAGACAAAAAACCACAGCAACGCATCTTAACAACAGAGCAAAACACAACAAAACAACAAGCTAAAAAGACATGGCAGGATTACTTTAATGAAAAACAAAACGCAAGCAAGGCAGACATTGCATATGCAATTTATTTGATTGACCGAGGATATACCGATGAAGAGATAACGCAAGCCCTATTAACTGAGAGCCAGGACATAGAGATAAGAAAAAAAGGACATTTAGAGGACTATCTAAGAAGGACTTTATTTTCTGCAAGAGCGTATTACAAAAATTTCAAAGACAGGAGGTAATATATATGGAGTTTGAAGAACTGGTCGAAAAACTTACCTTTCAAGGCAATGATGCTTCTATTGACAGGAACTACGAAAGTTGGATCCTTGAACCGTTAGTGCCTTACCGATCAATAACTATTCTTGACGGTTTGGGCGGGAGCGGTAAATCATGGTTTGCAATGGACCTTTCATATGCGATCTCGCAAAACGCTTGTTTCATTGGCAAGTATCCTGTGAAAAGAAGCGGGAACGTATTATATGTTACAGCGGAAGAAGTGCCAGAAGTATTTGTCCAGAGGCTGGATCTTATTAATGCAACGTATGGAGAAAATGATAATTTCTACTGGTTTTCAACATTACACCCAGAATATCCATATGGATCAACTTTACTGCAAAAAAATTGGTCATCAATTACGAAAACAATGACAGCGAAAGCCCTTGAGCACCTCATGGGTAAATATAAGCCCATCTTGACCGTTTTGGATTCGATGATAAACTTCTATGGCTTGAATGAAAACGACTCAGGTGATGCAAGCGTGTTTTATGACATGTTAAAAGGATGGATAAAAACATATAATTGTAGCTTTTTATTGCTACACCACCAAAACAAAGAATCTATGAAGTCAGAAGAGGGAGTTTTTAGGGGCTCAATAGTTTTTAGAGAACAAGCAAGAGAGCGGATTACATATAGAAACATCAAACTTGAGAATGGCATGACAGCAAGAAAAATAACGATTGAAAAGGCGAATTACTATTCGCCACTAACAAAAGATTTCCCAATCCATTTACGATGGGATACAGGAACGCATATATACGATGAAGAGATAATTAAGCAGGTAAAACAGCAAGAGGAAACCAAGAAAAAGCCCAAAGATGAGAAGAAAAACAAGCAGAAAGAAGAGAAGCAAGAAAAAACAAGCCTTTTAAATAAAGATGTTTAGGAGGTAATACAATGGAAAACCAAGCCTTGAAGTATGAAGAACTCCCAGATCTTAGGAAAGAGCTTAGGGAAATAATAGGAGAAATGGGCGTGACAACAGAGTCTCAAAACCGATTGCCAATATTTGAGCCAACGTTTAAGGCAAAAGAGGGGACAAGGGTATTTGAGAATAAACACGGGAAAATAATTGTTGTAGGACGCTTGGGACAAGCTCACAAAAACTTAATAGAGACGATACTCTGGAAAAAAGAAGTATGCAAACCTATTAAAGATGAAGAAGGTAGGGAGTATTTAAAAGTGGTATATGAACAAGAAAAAATAAGAAGGTACTTGTCTCAAGGGTCAAAATATAACTACAAAAGATATAAGATGCTCTTAGATGATATGATGAGAACATTTATAACGATAAAAACAAAGAAATTAGAAGTAGCGGGAACTCTAATTATGCGAACGG
>Ga0080003_1001534_pt1 | contig 12005 bp, 14 predicted proteins | sample JossMetagenome_FD_69206 | JGI IMG/M metagenome (GOLD analysis project Ga0080003, IMG submission 69206) | Hot spring microbial communities from Joseph's Coat, Yellowstone National Park, USA - JC2_E (SPADES assembly) (version 2) | ecosystem: Environmental > Aquatic > Thermal springs > Hot (42-90C)... | reverse complement strand
GAAACAGCATGATTAGCGCCCTAATTAAAATACATCAAACCAATAGTGGAATATTGCCAAAAGGAATACCATATTCTCCTTATCCAGATTCATGGCAGGTTAAACCCGTTAAAACTAATCCCATCGAAAATCTCTTTAGTGATCATCCACCAATAGAAAAAAGGATAGAGAGGATAAAGAAAATGGGTATACAATGATCCCTAGAGGATAAGGAGCCTCAGTACAGGGGATCAAATGTTTGATGCTGCCAAAGATACTTGGATAAATGATACAAGCATAAACATAATTTACGAACACCTCAAAGTGTTTGATGCGTTCAATAATGTGGCAAATAATCTTATTCAAAAAATTTTTAAATATAATAAGAAGGATAGGTGAAAATATGCTTTCATTATTCTCTCTCATTGCTCTCCAGGTTTCAGTCCAAGCCTGGACGGAGATCGGAGAGGGAATTATTGTTTTTATCATTGCTATTATAGTATCAACATGGATTTATCTTAACCAGGATGAAATGACCTGGAAGGAATACGGCATATTTATGATTGGGACCATGATTTTCACCTCCGTAATGATTGGATTGATCACCTGGAGTCTCAACAATTTTCTCATGTATGGAAGCTGGTTAATATTTGCGGCATTTTTGGTGACCTGGAAGAGGAAAATAGAAGATGAAGCATGCGAGTCTGATTAAATATATAAGAGTTATATTTTGATTTTCTTATGACACTACAACAAAACAGATTATCAGGAAATATAATTTAACCTATCTTATGATGTTCATAATCACATTGAGCCTCATGGAAAACTTGTGGGAATAGGGGATATGCCTTCCTATTCAATTATTAAATAATAAGGCATCCTATAAACCTGAAATAGCGGCATCCATCTTTTGTTCCTAATACGTCTTGTTCTTTATTTCCATGGAAAAATCGATTTCCATTATAAAGATCAGAGATTTCTCGCATATAAGTTCGTAAACTCTTATTTCATAATTTATCTGGGAGAATATTGTCTATTGACCGTTAAACAGAGGGCATGAAGTATACTATTACCCTTAGTCAGGTAAAAACTGGTCTGGAAAGCTTCCAAATTCTACTCTAGCATAACGGATAAAAGCGTGTCCAGATTGCAAGCTGACAGGGATATGCGTAATGGGATTATCGATACTCTAATGATGTGAACTCAGGGAACAATGGAAACCTAGGAACCTCCTAAGTTTAAGCGAGGATTTCTTTAAATTCATACTATGCTGGCATACTATTAGATGGATAATTGCTTTCTATTAGATTTGTGTGGATGGCATGGGAAATGAAAACCTGATACTGTGTGGTAATTTTTCTATACTACCTTGATATCGCAAGGAGCCACAAGGAGATGATAGGAAAAGTAGATATGATAGGGGTCTAATAATATTTTAGCGCAATAGAGTGAATCGAAAGAGTTAAATAAATGTAAAAAAAATATACATATATGAAATTAAAAAAATCTTCGGTAAATCAAAAATCGAAAAAAAACTGAAATCTAATAAAAGGATTACTTCGCCTTTCATAACTATACCGGTTATAGTTTTTGTATTAGCAATGCCGAATATACTTTTTAATTTTGTAGCTAGTTCTCCTATTCCCAGTTTTGATAGGTATTATGAAACTTGCGAAATGACGCCGGTAAGTAATGAGACGTTGTGGACACCAGTCTTATTACTGACATCTCCTTATGGTGGAACGTCAACTGGTTCCAATGGTATCAGCTCCTGGGGATCATTTTCTTTCGAGTTCACAAATGATTTCTCCCTTCCTTCTTCGACGTCGAAAAAGTTAACTTATTCAATATCAGCTTCAAATGGCGCTGTGGTAGGACTTTTTGAACTTACAAATTGGACTATTTACAAGCTCACAACTGTATGGTAAATAATAATTGGAAATAATAACCCTTGCAAGGCATCTTATACTGCAGGGATAACCTCAGCATGGTTTGATGGAAACGCTATACAGACATATGTATTGCTGCCTTCTGGAAGCCAAGTGGATAATAACATCCCCACTTCTTTTAATATGGTGTTCCCTATAAATCATGTGTCATACCCTTCAGTCATATTTAGCTCACTTGACTTTAACTCCGGTGCAATAAAAGGTTCCTTTAGTGACTGCTATAGTGGTGTTGGGATAAATATTGCCGTCGGTGCATCAAATTGGATTGAAGGCTCTATAACAATACCAAACTATGGCATTTCCGGAGGGTTAACAATCACACAAGGTAGCTCTACATCTACGGTTTACACGTACACAATACCAAATGGCGTTTAGTTCGAACAATACCTCGATAACCCACGAATCAAATAACTTTCTCATAGTTTTCTGGTTGCCTATTACATCAACTCCTTATACTTGGCACCTGAATCCAGTAAAGGGATATACTAGCGACTTTAGTGGAGCAAGTTTTCTGACGAATGTTGGAAATTCAACAGTTTTTGGATACAGTAATGTCTGTACACTTTGGACTATACAATTCTATTCAAACAGTTCCATCAATAATTACACGAATATGCAAATGTCTTTAGTATATGCATCAATGATCTTGTTAACCTCAGTTACTGTTGGGACTCTTATACTTGTTCACTTTGGTTACAGGGATGAATATTCAAGAAAGCGAGAATGATAATTATTATTGATAGAATAGGGTGCTAATATGAAGAAAAAATCTAATTTGAGGGCTAAGTAGGTGAAAAATCGAATTGAGTGGAAGAAAGGCATGATATTAACTGCAATTATAGCAATAATTTTAGCGGCATGTATAATTATCGTTCAAAGTGAGTACTCATCCCAACCAGTTCAAGATGAAAAAGCGATAGGAGATTTTACCCTTGTATCCAACTCTATCCTGAGTGAATATGGCAAAATTGTAATTTTGTTCATAGGTGCTGAAGCTTGTCCATTTTGTGCTGCCGAGAGCTGGAGTATTGTTTCCGCTCTTTCACAGTATGGCACGTGGAATGGCCTCTCTCCAATAATTTCCAATGCGACTGATTTGATTCCCAAGGGTATACTTTCGCCAATGCTACCTTGGAGAGCAGTCAGGTTTCCTTTGTAGAATTAGAGCTTATTACCACTTCTTAGGATCAGAAGCTTCAGTCACTCAACTCTTCAGAAAGCCAACTCTACAAAGAATATGATCCAAGTGGTTTAATCACATTCCTCCTAATAGGGGGAATGTATCTGCACATAGGTTCGGCTGTCTCTCCGTATTTAATATCCAATATGGATTGGAACCAGTGTTACAATCTCTCCAAATCACAAAATGCCTTCCATGACCAAGTAATAAATGAGATTAGCAACATATCGCAAGTAATAAATTACATAATAGACAAATATTCATCCTCTTCTGAGGCATTCCGTGTTTCAACTTGTTTAGCACCCGAATTCTTGCTTGGAGACATTAGCAGATTGAAATGAACAGCTGCTCTCACTCAGCCTCAAAATATAGTTAATCCTCATTTTTACATATGTTATCCTTCATCCTAAAATCCATGGCGAATCTCCTTATTGTTTTCTTGTTTTCCTTACCGAATAGCTCTTTTTAGAGTTCTTAGCTCTCATCTTGGAGGGCAATAATTAAAGGAATCATCATAAAAGTCATCATCTCTTTTATCTAATAAAATTTCCAAAGTCTAATTATCATTATAGCGCCGGAGGAGAGTGTTAATAAAAGTTAAATTCTTGTTCATTTACATTATAGCTACCTTAATAATGATACCTGAGAATATGACTTTTTTTTTAATACTGGGATTTCGAAGTTTAAAATATAATAATTTATGTATTATGAAATTAATTATAATTCCAAGTAATTCTTAAGCTGTTCTTTAAGTTTTAACATGTACGTTTCTTCTATTTTCCCAATTCTTTCTTTTATTCTTTTAAGTGCTATTGCCCATGTCTGATATATCATCGCATAGGAATCATTGCGCAGATCGTTGCTCTTCTTGGTTTTAATCAATAGAGTGAAACGAAATCTACTGACGTCTTTACTAGTTAATGGAATAACCATGAACAATTTAGTTTCAGGATGTATGGCCATAATTATTGCAGGCCTCGTATCTCCCTGTTCATTGCCAGTAATATCGTAAAGATTAACAAAAATTACGTCTCCCAGTTGTAGACTTTCGGGATCAATCAATATTATCCCATGCTTCTATTTCCTTTTTTATTTCTTCTGTTAAATACTCATTTTTAAAGAGAAATCTCTTAGCTAAATCTACAGCTGATATTATTATTGAGTCGTTGAGATGGGGTTTCAATCTCTTGACCCTTTTGATTATATCCTCGATTCCAAATAAACAATATTTTCGTAGATTATTATTGTTAACGCTTCCATTAAATCATTATCAGGAATATCATCCCTTAGCTTATCCAGGATCATCCTTTCATTGTCGTTGATTTTATAATTGCTCCTGAGGAGTGCAAAATCATCCTTGTGATCGAGACTCTCTTCAAAAAGCTTCTGTGAATAAACTACATGACGATAAAAAGTGAATTCATAATTTAATCCAGTGCCTATACCCTTAAGTAAAAAAGCCATTTTATGGATTCTGAACCGATCTCCTGAATTGCTCGGATCCAATTTCAAATTAAGGAATTTTAAATATGCTATTAATTTTTCTCTATCAGTTTCCATTCTTTCCGCTAATCTTATTTGTGTATAATTTTATGATTATTGCATTTATTAACTTTTTTGTTTAATCTCATACAGTATGGAAAGACTGTCATTTCATTACCATGAAAAAGATGACCTGAACTTATTAATTATACAACAGACTTCTAATTTCCATACATTTTATGATATTGGAAGTTTAGCCATATAAAGTCGTTGCACAATATATATATGCAATAAACTCCATGTAAAATCATGAGAAAATCAATTGTATTGGCTATCGCAATCATAGTTATCTTATCATTCGCATTTGCAGCTTCATTTTATTATGTATCCTATGTAAATAATGATTCTCATAACATGCCCGGACCATATTTGGACCTTTTTATTCGAGGCTACAATGGATCAACTGTTTCTCCCATAAAGGATAACCTCACTGCAGATGTATCAGTATGGGCACCGTCAGATTACGGTAACGGTGAGATTATGAATCTGTATGATTCATCCGTAAAATGGAACCAGAACATATCTTTAGGTTCAAATTCTAATTTTACTGCATCTATGGATGCATGGAAATCATACATAAGAGGTAAATACGGGGGAGAGCCGACAATGAGTCTCATTGTTACCTATACGAAGGTAAATAGTTCCTATCTTGATATTTTTGAATATTACACTAATATTCCTTTCAATCCATCTTCTCAGTATTTGGGTACACAGGTTTTTAAATATAATATCACAATGGATATCGCACATCCCCTAACATCAATACCAATCCAATACAACAGTTCACCACCATCTCCATCTATACCTTCTCCCGGTGTGATTGGTACCGGTTCTTGTCCTCCAGGCAATACCCAGATAGTATGGGGGACTCCACATAAAGAGTCAGGATGGTATCCTTTATATTTAATAAATTCAACTAAAGAACCTGTAAATGAGCTGCTTGTCCTAGCTTGGTACTCAGCTTCATTCAGTGCAAAGTTAGAGTTCGGTGGAGTTACTTCTATCAATGGTAATTTCCTATCTAGCGACAATGGTTATATAACACCAAATTTGGATTTCAATTCAAGAAATTATCAAATGGCAGGCTTTCCCGGTATGTATGATGTAATATTTTTGCCCAATACAACTATGACATGGACATTTGGGACGGAATATTTTTATGAGCCTGATGGAAGTTATTGTGAACTTGTCGGTAAAGCAAACGTATCGTTACTTAAAATGGAATACAGCAACTCTACCGGCACAATCACTGGGGGTTTACCTTATTCAACAAAACAGGCTGCCAATGGAAACACTTATGGAAATGGTACTTTCGAAGAGGAATGGGCGAGAGCTGCTGCATATGCATTTTCAAATGAATACACGCAGCTAGGCAAGCAGTTCAACATCTCAGCGGGACGTAATATAACTATTGATGATTTCGACTTACAGGCATCATCAAACTTCAATGCAATAACTCAAACAATTAAGGATGAAGGTGCAATAGCCTTAGGGTTTTCAAGTGCTGGCCTTATAATTTCAATAATGGCGGCAGCCGCATCCGCTTTTCCAGGAGGAGCAGCTCCATCTATCCTGGCAGAGATAAGTTTATTTGCTTCAATAGGAGGATTTGCAGATTCTTTGGTCAATCTTGCAACTACACTAACTCTTGTGGCCAATGCTACAGGAAATTTTCCAACAATGGGCGCTACAAATCAGATATACAATGGGTCCAATCCAGCTTCCCCAATAGAAGTCAGTATGTACGATACTGGTGGAAATACTTATTTTAACACGGACAACGGAACAGTATCATATATGGCGAGAACACCTTACGTTGCTGTTACACATTAACCATTGTATTTTCTTTATTTTAGATTTTCCTTACCTTTAGTGCATTAAGTAAGTCAGTAATCCATTTTAAAAAAGCTTAAGATTGTATTTTGAGAGATTTGTTTGAGGTTATATGACAAACACAAACATCTCTTCGAAATAACAGTTTAACATTTTCCAAAATAGATCAATTAATCACTTGACACACTTCGATTTTTAAAAAAATTATTATAGAAGGGCTAAATAAGGAAATGTGCCATCATCATATTACCAGAGTATTAAAAATAGGCTTAAAGAATGCGAGGAGAACATGCAAGTTAAGGAAAATGAAATCTTGAAAATGAGAAATGAAATAAATGAACTGAGAGAGCAAAATTTACGTTTCAGTGCTGACGTCGAAAATATGAGGAAGAGAACAGATGATGAAATAAGTTTAAACAGAAAGTATGCTGCTCAGGATATAATAATTAAAATACTTCCTGTTATAGACAGCCTCGAGAATTCCAATGATGAACCCAATAAAATAGTATTAAAACAACTTATGGAAATACTCTCAAAGGAAGGTCTAAGGGAAATAAATGACAGCGGAACAAAATTTGACCCAACAAAGCACGAAGCAATAGGTGTAGAAGATGGTGGCCAGGAAAATACAATTAAGAGGGTTGTCAGAAAAGGATACTTTTTTAATGACAAATTGATAAGACCAGAAATGGTTATAATAAATAAGGGGTGAAAAAATATGGAAAAAATTATAGGTATTGATCTGGGAACAAGTAATTCACAGGCAGCTGTAATGATGGCTGGAAAACCAGTAGTTATACCAAGCTCGGAAGGAACAACAATTGGAGGGAAAGCATTTCCAAGTTATGTAGCTTTCACTAAGGACGGTCAGTTACTTGTTGGTGAACCAGCTAGGAGGCAGGCCCTTACAAATCCGGAAGGAACTGTATATGCTTTTAAAAGAAAAATGGGAGAGGACTATAAATATAAAATTTATGGAAAGGAATATACACCACAGCAATTATCAGCATTTTTATTACAGAAGATCAAGACGGATGCTGAAAAATATCTGGGAGAAAAGATCTCTAAGGCCGTTATAACAGTTCCCGCATATTTCAATGATAATCAAAGGCAAGCTACAAAGGATGCCGGGGCGATAGCTGGTTTGGATGTAGTTAGAATAATTAATGAACCGACTGCAGCCGCTTTAGCATATGGACTGGATAAGAGTGAAGGTGAACACAGGATAATGGTATTTGATTTAGGAGGAGGAACTCTTGATGTCACAATAATGGAATTCAGCAATGGTGTTTACGAAGTACTCTCGACTGCTGGCGATACAAAATTGGGAGGTACAGATATGGATGAAGCTCTGATAAACTTCATTGCTGAGAAATTTATGAGAGAAAATGGAATAGACCTCAGAAAGGACAAGAATGCATATATAAGACTTAAGGACGCAGCTGAAAAAGCCAAGATAGAATTATCCACATCACTATCCACAGAAATAAATTTACCATATATTACAAGCGGGGCAGATGGTCCTAAACATTTACAGATGAATATCACTAGGGCAGACCTAGAGAATTTAGTAAAACCAATAATAGAAAGGGCAAGAAAACCAATGGAGGATGCACTCAAAGGTGCAAAACTCTCTTCAAATGACATAAGTAAGGTTATATTGGTGGGCGGACCAACCAGGATGCCAATCGTTCAAAAATTTGTGGAAGACTTTATGGGGAAAAAAGTGGAAAGAGGCGTCGATCCAATGGAATGCGTGGCAATCGGTGCATCAATACAGGGGGCAGTTCTTGCAGGAGAAGTTAAGGGAATAGTATTACTCGATGTTACCCCTCTTACTCTCAGCATAGAAACTCTTGGTGGTGTTGCCACTCCATTGATAACTGCTAATACTACAATTCCTACCAAAAAATCACAGATATTCACTACTGCGGCCGATAATCAGACAAGCGTAGAAATACATATAGTCCAGGGAGAGAGGCCTTTAGCTAAAGATAATGTCTCCCTTGGAAAATTCATGCTAGACGGAATCCCCCCAGCACCAAGAGGAATACCCCAGATAGAGGTAACATTTGATATAGACTCAAATGGAATATTGAACGTAACAGCAAAGGACAAGGCAACGGGAAAGCAGAAGGGAATAACTATCACATCAAGCCACAAATTAAGCAAAGAAGAAATTGAAAAGATGAAAGAGGAAGCGAAGAAATTCGAAGAGGAAGACAAGAAGAGAAAGGAAGAAATTGAAACGATAAACAACGCTGAGTCTCTAGCATATTCCGCAGAAAAAACAATTTCTGATTATGGTGATAAAATACCTCAGGATCTTAAGGATAACTTAAATTCAAAGATAAAGGATCTAAGGGATTCTATAGAAAAGAAAAACATAGATGAAATAAAAAGTAAGGTAGAAATTTTAAGCAAAGAAATACAGAAAGTTGGCGAAGTTATGTACAGTAGTGCAGGCAATACATCAGAAGGATCGCAGGGGCAACAAAGTGCAGAAAATGAAATACACGAAGAGAAAGACAATAAGGAACAATGAAATAAGGGTTCCAGATGGGCAAGGATTATTACAAGATACTTGGAGTAAGCAAAAACGCAAGTAAGGATGATATTAAGAAGGCATACAGGGAGTTGGCCAAAAAATATCATCCAGACTTAAATCCCGATAATAAGAAGGAAGCAGAGGAGAAATTTAAAGAAATCAGCGAGGCCTATGAAGTCCTAATGGACGATGAGAAGAGACAGAGATACGATCAATACGGCGAGGAAGGAGTTAATTTCTCAGGAGGATTCGACTGGAACCAATTCCATCATTATCAGGACGTTGAAGATATATTTGGAGATATATTTTCACAGTTTGGTTTCGGTAGACCCTCAGGTCCGCCAAGGGGAGAAGACTCATATGTGGAAATACCGATTGACATAAGAAGAATAGCTAGGAATGAAAAAATTAATGTTGTTTATCAAAGAGACGTAAAATGTGATGCTTGCGATGGGACCGGATCTGCTACCAAAAGGCAAAAAACATGTCCAAGATGCAGAGGGAGAGGCTATATAGAAAGATCTTCTAATCAGGGTTTCATAATGTTCAGAACCACGGAGGTATGCCCTGTTTGTCACGGAACTGGAAAGATACCCGAGGAAATATGCAAAGTTTGTCAGGGAATGGGATTTGTAAGACGGAAGGACAGTGTGGAATTTTCTATACCCCCTGGAGTCAATGAAAATGAAATTTATGTAATGAGGGGGAGGGGAAATTATAGGCCCACTGGCTCGGGAGATTTGAGGGTAAGATTCAACATAGATTATCAGGAATTTGTTAGAGACGGAGACAATCTGATAAAAGAAATAGAGACGGATTTTGTAGATGCGATAACGGGAGGAAAGCTGAAGGTCAATCTTCTATTGGGAGAAAGGGAGATAACCATACCGGCTGGAACACAACCGAATGAATCTATAATACTGAAATCAGAAGGCATCCCGAGAAGAAATGGAAGAGGAAAAGGGGATCTAATATTGAAGGTAAAGGTAAGTCTCCCAAAGAAGATAACTAAAAGGCAAAAAGAATTATTGGAGGAATTTAAAAAGGAGAATGAAAAAGGTTTTTTCTCTAAAATAATTCACTCTTGAGACAGACCTGCAAGCGTGAAATACATCCTTTTATTGTTTTTACCCTTATTCTCTATTTTGTATATTTTCAATTGACCAATCTCCGAAGTTTTCTTAACATGGGTTCCTCCATCTGGCTGTATATCAATGTCCCCAATCTTAACAATTCTAAGAATTTCGAGATCTGGAATTAATCTTGGATCTACCTTAACAGATCCTTCCATATTCAATATATCCTCTCTCTTCATGTAACTCCAGGAAACATCGTGATTTTTAGCAATTTCTTCATTTGCCCTTTTCTCTATTGACTTTGAGATATCAGAATTCCACTCCTGGAAATTGAAATCTATTCTAGCACCATTGTCCCCGATCTGGTTTCCTGTAATTCGTGCTTTAAATTCATTCATTGCAATCGCAGATATAATGTGTATAGCGGTGTGCAATCTCATGTGTGCATACCTCTTATCCCAGTTGATTTTTAATAAAACCTTCTCATTGGTTTCAGGCATCTTATCCACTTTATGTATGATCTCTTCTCCCTTTTCCACTGAAATAACTTTGTATTCATCTTTTCCTTTCATTATGCCAGTATCGTTTGGTTGACCGCCGGAAGTGGGATAAAATATGGTTTTATCGAGAACAACCCCATCCCTTATTTCTATTACTGTCGCTTCTATTTCTTTTAAATATGGGTTTTCTAAGTAAATCTGCTCGGTTCGCATATTATCAATTATCCTAATGGAATCAGGAATGAAAATATTGCTACGCTTAGGAAGAATATACCTACAAAGATATTAGTAGAAACAAAAAGTTTCATTATTCTTTCATTTATTTTAATGTACGCAAGGAGATATTCAAAGAAAAGATAAAATGACATAATTATGTAAATGGTTAATATTACATACGATAGTATATGATTGAAATATTGTATGAAGAAGTATCCAGATAATATGGTGGTGAGTGCAGTTAAAATAGCAACAGGAAAGAGGACAGTCATTGTTTTCTTAGGGGATAGAACTACAGGAAGCATTGGAACTGATGCATTTGAATAATCGTCTCTGTATCTTATTGAAAGGGACCATATATGCAAAGGGGTCCACAGGAAAATTATGAAAAACCATAATATTATGACTATATTAAATCTATCAGTAAAAGCATAAAAGCCTGCAAGCAGGGGGGCCCCTCCAGAATATGCACCCAGAATAATATTCAAGGGAGTCCTCCTTTTTGTGAGTTTTGCATACACGACATCATAGTCAATAATTCCAGTTAACATGAAAAGGAAAGAAAGTGGGCTGTAAATATAAGCCATTAGCAAACTTAATGCTATAAGGATTAAACCCCCATACAGAGCCTCTCTTGGACTCATTTTACCAGATGGTAGTGGCCTGTTTCTTGTCCTACTCATTTTTCTATCTATATCAATATCTATGTAATTTGAGATTGATTCAGAGCCCATAAGACCTAATGCAATATATATAGCAACGAAAATGAATCCAATAAAGTTAGGTTCTCTAAGTATGCAGAGCGAGAATATTTCCCCGGCAAAACCTGTTATTAATAGAAATATCCAGACTCGAGGTTTTGTCATCAGAATGAAATCTTTCAGGGCATTGCTCATTAAAAGGTTAATGTTTGGGTTTATAAAAATATTTGATATAATTTAGGATAAGTAATTATTTAATATGGTTATGCATTTCCTCTGCAAGGGCTGGTAGATCAGCGGAAGATCGCCTCCTTGGCATGGAGGAGGCCGGGGGTTCAAATCCCCCCCAGTCCATTTTTTCAATAAAATACTACACAATTTTAATTAAAAATCGGTATTTGAGGTGCTTCAATTGCTATGAAAAAGATTCTCTGCCATTCTTCTTACTTGATTGGCCTCTTCATCGCTTGGAAAATCTTCA
>Ga0080003_1001533_pt1 | contig 12007 bp, 12 predicted proteins | sample JossMetagenome_FD_69206 | JGI IMG/M metagenome (GOLD analysis project Ga0080003, IMG submission 69206) | Hot spring microbial communities from Joseph's Coat, Yellowstone National Park, USA - JC2_E (SPADES assembly) (version 2) | ecosystem: Environmental > Aquatic > Thermal springs > Hot (42-90C)... | reverse complement strand
TTGATAGAGGATACGATCATATAGAACAAAAATTGGAAAAAATAGGCGCTAAGATAAAAAGAATCAATTCTTAATTTTTTAAAAGCCCCAAAACGGGGCCACAAATTAATTAAAACTCTACGCCTATCAAAGCGTATGGACCTTTTACTTTAACATCTGCATATACGCTATCTTTGTTTATCTTTAGCTTTTCATATCTATAACCTACTTGGATAAAGGGTACTATCGCACTTTTAAAAAGTCCCACTGGTGAGAGTCTTAAACCAGCGTTGTAATCATAATAGTTGTTGCTTTCGTAAGATACATAGTTTAGGTCTCCTACCAAAGATACTTGTTTAATTGGTGAAAACGTAACACCTACATGCCCCATAGGTACTGGCACTGTAAGAGATTTGCTTTCTGTATACTGTATAGGACCACCAGGAATAGATTGACCATTAATACTTGTAGCTTCACCTGTAAGAGATTCGCTAAAATCTACTACCCTTACGTTTAGACCAAGTCTTACTTTTAGCATGTCTTTTGTGGCTGCTGTGATAAATGGAAGGTGATAATAGGCTAATATATCAAATCTGTTCATCTTTGCATTTAGGTTGAAGTTTGCATGTGCTTGATAAGTTGTACCACCGAATGTAACTGATCTACTTAGTATTCCAGAGCCGCTAAACTTCATAGGCATATAATCAAGTTTTAGGTTTGGAAGGATTGGTAAGCTGTTGGTTATTCTTACACCTATATAAGGTTGTGTCTTTTGTGAAAAGTGAGCATCGTTTTTGAGGTCTATATAGTCGCCGTAGGTTTGTGGTTTGTAAGACACAAAACCTGAAGGGTCTTGTTCTACACCACCAGCGTCTATACTGACGTTAAACAACGGTAAGGCTTGAGACAACGCACATGCGCTCAAGATTCCTGTTAAAAGCATTAGCTTTTTCATAAAAACCTCCTATTTAGTTTCTACTATTATATAAAAACTTTTGAAAATTTGTTTTCTGACATGATGATATAGCAAACCTATACAAGATTATCGATACGCTTTAATATCTCGTCTGACAGGGCTTCAAAGTCTTTGGTGCTTTTAGCGGAAGGGGCGTAGAATTTGACTGGGGTCTGAGCTTCAAAAGCTTCCACCAATTTTAGGTCTGGTCTTATGATGGGAAGGAGTTTGCCCTGGCCGTATTGATCTGCGATTTCGCTGGTTAATTTTTTGTGGTATATTACCCTTTTCATGCAAATTTTATAGGCTTTTAGTATAATATACCAAATGAACTTTTTAAAAGAGATAAAAGAATTAATAATCATCGTAATAGTGGTAGTTTTTTTAAGAGCTTTTGTGGTGGAGGCTTTTAATATACCATCTGGTTCTATGAAGCCAACCCTTGATGTGGGGGATTTTGTGCTTGTAAATAGATTGGCTTATGAGATATCACAGCCAAAAAGAGGGGATATAGTGGTTTTCAAATGGCCTGTAAATCCTAATATAGATTTTATCAAACGGATAATAGGCGTCCCTGGAGATCATATAGTAGTAAAAGGCCAAACCCTTTATATAAACGGCAAGGAAGTAAAATGGCAATTTGTAAAACAAACCAATAGAAAGCTCATTTACTATGAATACCTTCCAATAGGTGATGGAAAGTTTAGAAAACATCTTATAGCTATTTACAAACATCCTTTTGTACCAAGAAGAAACGTAGATGTAGTGGTCCCACCTGGCGATTATTTTGTAATGGGAGACAATAGAGACAACTCAGAAGACAGCAGGTATTGGGGCTTTGTGCCAAAAAAAGACCTAATAGGCGATGCTTTTGTTATATATTTCTCTGGTCATGTCCCATCTCTTACCACCGCCGAAAATAGCCCCCTCATTGGTCTAAGACAGCTATTTTTAGCCCTTGTAAGCCCAAGGATAGATAGAATAGGTATGCAACTGATGAGAAGGTAATCATGGGAAGAGATCTAACTTTTGACAACTTATACAACCATATATGTGATTTTACAAATATAGAAAATGGTACTATTGATGTTTCAAGTTATGATTACGTAGAGCCTGTTGGTATAGCTATACTAAAAGCTATAAAACAAGAGATAGAAGATGTTGAGATTAAATCAGATCCAAATTCACCCTTTCACTCGTATTTTAAAACGTTAAATGAAGCTCATTACGATGAAAGTAGAACTTACATTCCTTTAGAGGTTGTAAAGAGTGGTAATGTAGATATCAGTAGAGATAGATTGGTAAAAAAGATAATGAGTGATTTTAAAGACTTGAGTAACGAAGACAAAGAAGATTTAAGAAAATATTTAAATTATATGGTAGGGGAAATATTAAACAATGCCATTCAACACGCACTTAGTCCTATTGGAGCTATAATTACCAGTCAATACTTCCCAGCTCAAAGAAGATTGCAAATAGTTGTAGTAGATAGAGGGGTAGGATTTTTACATAATATACAAAAGCGATATCAAGTAAATACTGAACAAGATGCGATTTTAAAAGCTCTTGAAAAAGGTGTTAGTAGCCCACCGGCAAAAATAAATACTTATTATTCTCAAAATAATAATGTTGGATACGGACTTTACGCTCTAAAAACGATAATAGAAAAGACAAACGGAAAACTAATGATAATTTCCAACAACGGCATGGTAAGATTGGACAGACATAATCATTTAACTGTACGAGAGCTTCAAAATACAAACTGGAAAGGATCAATAGTAGCTTTTGAATTTTTTGAAGATGAAATAGAATTTTCTAAAGATGAGTTTTTCAAAATATATATATGGGATCAGGATGAAGAAGTGCTTTGAGCCATCTTCTTACTGTAAGATATCACCCAATTTAAGGTCCCACGGATAAAATCATCGGCGTTGATAAGTTTAATATTTTGTTTTATGAAATCTACCCCATTTTTTCTAACAAATACCCCTACTATTTCGTCCCCAAACCCTTGGGTAATAAGTTCAATGCCTTCAAAATCCAAGATAATTTTCACATTATCTTCTAATAGCTCTTCCATCATTGTCCTTACGATAACTCCGGTTTCTCTTGCAGTCAAAGAGTCAAGCTCAGGGAATAACTCTTTAAGTTTTATAACAGCTTCACCCTGTATTTCATCATTTCTAATCCCTTGCTTTGTAATCTCAACACCACTCTTCATAATCTCTCCTAAAAAAGCACTATAATTTATTATATATATTTTTGAAAAATTTACAACTATAGAGCGACGGTATCGCATTTTACTTCGTGAGTTTATGAAAGAACAGGGCACACTACGATGTAAGAAATGCCGTTGACACACTTAAATAATCATATTATAAACCTTTTGCTCTAAAGATTTTTTGTAGTCTTCGAGCTTTTTAGAAAGAGATTCGTATTTTATAGATAAAATCCTAATGGCTAAAAGAGTGGCGTTGTAGGCGTTTCCAATGGCTACTGTGGCTACTGGTATACCTTTTGGCATCTGGACTATGGAGTACAAAGAATCAACGCCGTTTAGATGCTTTGTTGGTATCGGGACACCTATTACCGGAAGTGTGGTGATGGATGCCACCATACCAGGCAAATGAGCAGCGCCCCCAGCCCCTGCTATTATCAGTTCTATGCCCCTTTCTTTTGCGCTTTTTGCATACTCATACATCAAATCTGGGGTTCTATGAGCGGATACCACCTTTTTCTCGTAAGGGACTTCAAACTCCTCAAGTAAATCCGCCGCTTCTTTCATATATTCCCAATCCGATGAGCTTCCCATTATTATACCTATCATTCTAAATATTATAAATGCTATAATAAAAAGATGTTTAGCAAGAGAATTAAGCTTTTAAAAGCCTACAAAACCGAGACAACACCTTGTCATATAAAGCTTTCTTCCAACGAAAACCCTTTTGATTTGGAGGAGTCTGTAAAGTTAGAGCTTTTAGAGGTTATAAAAAATATAGAGTTTAACAGATATCCAGATCCCCATGCCACAAAACTAAGACAAGCCCTATCCAGGCTTTATGAGGTAGAACTAGAAAACATAATGGTTTGCAACGGCTCAGATGAAGCCATCCAATATCTTATGCTTGGAATAGGAGAACTTGATGAAGGGGCATTGATACCGCGTCCTACGTTTCCCATGTATGAGGTTATAGCAAACGCTTTGGGAAAGCCCATATACGACGTGGATTTGGATGAAAATTTTCAAATGAACAAACAAACCCTTCAAAAAGCCCTTGAGAAAAAACCCTCTATCGCTTTTATATCAAATCCAAACAACCCCACCGGAAACTTGTTTAAGGATGAAGATATAGCACTTATAAGAAAACATACTTTTACCGTCGTAGATGAAGCTTATTATGATTTTTGTGGTAAAACTTATATAAAAGATGCTATAAAAGATGATAACATAGCGGTTATGAGAACTCTATCCAAAATAGGCCTTGCTTCTTTGAGAGTTGGAGCTTTGATAGGCACAAAAGAGTTTATAAGAGAAATATCCAAACTAAAGATGCCTTTTAACGTATCCTCCACATCCCAAGCTATGGCAGATTACATTATTTCAAACCACATAGATGAAATAAGAAACCAAATAAAAGTTTTAATAGATGAAAGGAATAGGCTAAAAGAAGCCCTTTCTGAGATAAAAGGTATAAAAGTGTATGATTCTTGTGCAAACTTCTTCCTAATAAAAGTAAACGATGCAGATTTTATTCATAAAAGCCTAATACAAAAAGGTATTTTGACAAGGAACATATCTTACCTTCCAAACCTTGAAAATCATATAAGGATAAGTATCGGTAAAAAAGAAGAAAACGACGCTCTTATAAACGCTTTAAAAGAAATAGCTCAACAAGTATGCCACGATTCACAAGTATGCCACGATAACAAGTCTACCACGGTCTATGAGTGAAGAATGCCCGGTTAGTATAACGTTAAATATATTAAACGGCAAATGGAAACTCCTTATTATAAAAGAACTGCTTACAGGTAAAAAGCGTTTTTCGGAGCTAAAAAAGTCTATACCAGAAGTAACTCAGAAAATGCTCACAAAACAACTAAGAGAGTTAGAATATTATGGTCTCATAGAGAGAAAAATATATCCTGAAATCCCCCCGAAAGTAGAATACTTTCTTATGCCCCTTGGAGAAAGTTTAAAACCTGTTTTAGATGTATTGCATAAATGGGGTGAAGAGTATAAAGCGATAACTTCGCATTTCAAAGCTAATGAACAGGGATAGGCGCTCCATAGCTCAGAGAACGGCCATTGGAGCACTGTTAAAAACTATAAAAACTTCTTCAAACTTCTGATAAAATAATATAATCTTAGGAGAGGTGGCTGAGTGGCCGAAAGCGGGTGATTTGAAATCACTTGTGGGTTGACGCCCACCGGGGGTTCGAATCCCTCCCTCTCCGCCATAAAATAATAAAAAATAATTTCTCAAAAAAATCCTACACCCCCTCCCGCAAACGCTTGTCTATCAATATAGAAATTAGGTGTATAAAACATTTTTTTCTGCAAAATTGCAATGTATCAAAAAATTCCTACAAAGATAAAATTTTTATAAAAAGATATAGAGATATTTACATTTTTGGGAGTTTTTGCAATTTTGTAGTGTATCAAAAAATCCTACAGATATAAAATTTTTATAAAGAAGTAGAAGGATATTTACTTTTTATGCAAATCTGCAAAAATTGCAGATTCTTTTAAAAACATATGACATCCATCAGAAAAAGTGTAGGATTTTTTTGATACAAGTTCACAAATTTTTCACAACTTCTTTATAAAAATTTCAACTGTGGAGTTTCTCAAAAAATTCCTACAATTATAAAAAAAATATAAAATTGTAAAATTGCAGTTTGAAAATTTTTTTATGTATTTTCAAAAAATATAGAAAAGAAAATAACTTAGAACGTAATTTTGTGCAGAAAATTTTTGTATCAAAAAAATGCAACACCCTGCAAAAATGCAAAATATATTTATTGAATAAAGTTTATTATTAAATTAGTTAAATATTATCCCGATACTTCCAATGCCCAAAATTTTCCCAATTAGCTGTTGTATTTTTTTGTAAAATTACAGAAACTAAAACCAATTTTAGAAAAATACCCGGATGAATTTATAAATAGATTCTATTTTTTTATCTCCAGATTTCCTGATTACAATCAATTTTTAAAAAATGAAGACATGATTATAAGACATAAATCAGAGCTAAAAAATTGGTTTTTAGATCTGTTTAGCGGAAACTATGATGAAAGCTACTTTTCAAAACTATATAAAATCGGAGAAGTACACGTAAAAATAGGACTTCCAACCCATTATGTTAATGCTGCGTTTAATTTTGTAAGAAGGTTTATCATAGAAAAAATAGATGAAGAAGTTCAGGATAGAAATGAAAGAAATCTTTATGTTTCATCTATTGGAAAGCTACTTGATATAAATCTTGATGTTTTGACGTTGGCTTACAGAGAGGAAGAGTTAATTAAGTATGGAGCTTTGTATAAATATGCGAAAATTTTGTTTATCTTTGCAAAAAGATTTTCTGAAATAATTGATTTTGCTATACTTGGTGCATTGGTCATCGTTGCTTATTTGTATTTGTTTTATTCGGATATGATATCTATAAAGTTTTATTTAACATAATTCCTTTTGAAGAGGGGATAGTTACTTTACTTGGTAGTTTACTTATACTTTGGGCTGTAGCGGAATTAATGAACGAAGAAATAAAGCACTTTAAAGATGCAGGGTTTGCAATAACAGTTTTTGTAAGTATTGCCTTAGCTGCAATGATCAGAAAACTTTTAATTGCTTCTTTGTCAGAAAGCGGAGAAAAGAAAGCCATAGAGCTTGCAGCTTACAGCTTTGTTATTTTGGTTCTTGTTATAGTCTATTGGCTTATAAAGAAAAATAAACAGCAAGAAATTTAGATGTGCTAAAATTTTATAAACATCTTATAAATCTTTTTTGGTTTTATTAATCAAGACATGAAGCACTTCTGCAAATTTTTCCATATTCTTTACTTTTTCACTTTCTTCTATTGGTTGTGTTGTTATAACAAATGTACCGTCAGTGTCTGTTTCAGCAATAGCTCGCCCCTTTTTAGCTGGTTTCTTAACAACGAGATCGCCATCCTCATCCAAAGTTATGAAAAATACTTTTATATTCTTTGTTACAGGACTGCTTTGAAGCTTTAACTTCCAATATCCTGTTTGTGCTATACGTTCTCTTAAAGTTGTCTTTGAAGAAATTATAGCCAAAGCTTTACAGGTTTTAGGATCATATATTATCAAATCAACATCTGGCAGATGCATTCCAAATTCACCATAATCAATAAGAATACTTCTTTTTACATTTCCTAAACATTCGTCTAAATTTGAATCTTTTTTCTCTAAATGTTTCCCAAACATAACATTTAAGTTTAATTTCTTTACTTCCTCACTTATCAGTTCTAAAATAACTTTTTCTAATATATTACCTTTAAAGGGTTTCCAAGATTGCTCTATATCTTTTACAATTCCTCTTAAACTCTCTTCATACATGCTTTTTGCTTCTCTTAGGATTTCTGATAAAGATGCTATACCTCTTATCTTGATTTGTTCCGTTATATATTTCCCAATATGTTCAATCTTTTTTCTTCGATCTTTCATAATATCTCCAATTTATCTTTAAATCTTCTGGAATTCTTTTTTTATCTGACTTTCTAACTATTATAAGATGTTTAAATCCTCTTAAATAGAAATTATGTTGTAATGCTTTACTATGCCAGAAAGGTGTGTTTGAATATTGATTTTTTCTTGTAACACATATAGCATCAACAGGTTCAAAATGCTTAACTAATCTCTCATAAACTTTAAAGCCAACAGGAATATATACGCCTTTAGCCCACTGATCGCCAATCAGCCAAGCAAGAATTTTCCCATCTTTTAAAATTCTATGGCACTCAACCATAACCTTTTCAAGCTCATCATAAAATCTTTCTTCGCTTGCTGGGATATGCCCTATATTCAGAGGGTGGTCATTATATTTTATATTATCACCATATGGTGAGTCAATAAAAACCATATCCACAGAGTTATCTTCTAATGGAATATTTCTTGCATCAGCTTGGATTATATCTGACCTTGTTGGAACTATATCAAAAGCAACTACACGACGTCTTTCTTCTTTGCACACATCAATGGTTGTTCCAGAGCCAGCCATTGGATCGCAAACAAGATCGCCCGGATAAGTATATCTATAAATCAAATTATATATGATAAAAGCAGGGGTAACTCCGGCGTATTTATTGTTTCCTTTTGGCGTATCTCCATAGCTTTGCTTTGGATAATCCCATAACGTTGTTGAAAATATAGGCGGTCTGTAAAATTCATCTACTAATTTAGATTTTTTGTCAGAATTTATTGCATCTTGTTTACCATCTAAAATTAAGTTTAAAACTTTTACCCCCTTTTCTGTAAAGATATCTCTCCAAGAGACTCCAAATTTTGCAAGAGTCTTTTTTAAATTTCCTACACTTTTTAATTGTCCAATTGGTTCAACCTTTACATAGTATGGATACTTACCATCGAAAAGACTTAAAGAAGGATCATATATTCCATTGCTCTTAGCGATAAATGTTCCCCATAATACATCTGTGTCCAAATTATACAGAAAAACAAAATCGCCATCATGCACTGCAAAAACTTTGTTTGCATAAGTTTTGTTAGTTGCAAAAATAAGATTATCCAGCAGTTCACTCTCGCTTTTTGTAGTACATGCAAATATAAATCCATGCTTCAAGCAATGCATATTACAACATTATACCATTTATACACCCTTCAAAGTAAGCCAAATATAATTTCTCAAAAAAATGCAACACCCCCACCTCTGCAAACCATTATCAATTAAGCTTTGAAAAGGTGTTGCATTACACATTTTTTGTGCAGAAAATTTTTGTATCAAAAAAATGCAACGCCCTGCAAAAATGCAAAATATATTTATTGAATAAGTTTATTATTAAATTAGTTAAATATGAGACTTGTCAATAGTTTTGTGTCTCATAACAGAATCTCCTGTTGAATATTCGCAAAACTTCATATTAGGACCCTTTGAATGTAGGAACGGGCTTATTCCACTTATTGTTCTTTAAGACATCTCTCTGGACAAGGATATTTATCTCAAGAATCTCAGCAGAGCGGTTGGACCGCATTTACCTCGTGGGTTGACAAGGGAACAGGCAAAGCCACTCAGGAGATTTGAGGAATGCTACAAGTCTACCACGGTCTACCACAATAGAGCGATGGTATCGCATTTTACTTATGGCGTGGCATACTTATCGTGGGTTGATAAAAGAACAGGCACATACAATATAAGAAATGCTTACAGCACACTAGAGCGGCATCAGTGTATTTTAGAGCTAAAGAACAAATAAGTTTGCCACGATTTACAAGTAGATTTCCCTCTACCGTTGGTCATCCTCTCATACTGGTCTATCTTGAATTGTTCCAAGGTTGTTTGGAGTATTTCAACCTTGTTTTGCAGTTCAAGTATGTCCTTCTTCAAGGCTGGTATCTGATCTGTTTGGTTCTTAATGGGTGCAAACAAATTTGGGATACTCAGTGATGTGTTTGTCTTTACTTTCTGGATAACAGACTTGAATGCATCCAGGCTGTTTTTGATACCAACAAGCGTGGTCTCCATCTGTGCTATGGTATCACCTTGCTTGAGCACTCTTTCCATCAATGAATGAACCAGAAGAGCTTGACTATCATTGATGGTACTCTGTTGTTGGTTTCCACTATTTTTTAAGTTTCTTAGTCTTCTAAGTATATTTTGTCCTCCATACATAAGCTAAATATAACAGAATGCGTTTGTATCGTCAACAGCGGGCATGACTTTTATAATTTATATTGTATGTCTTGTATGACTGGTATGATAAGTATGTCAAACGATTTTAAAAATGCTTCTAAATATACTCTATACAAAAAAATGAATGTGGTATGTAATTTTATTACATAAAATACATGTTTTGTCAAATGAAAACCACTTATAAATTAAAACAATATTGTGCTGTGTAAGTGATTGCTAAAAATTAGTTTTTTGAGATTTTGATAATAAACTAACAGCCTTTAAAACGGTAAATTTTTTTTAGAAAATCTACCATTTTAATGATACAAAGCATAAATAAGCTGAAAATTTACTAATTAATATCATTGCAAATAAGAAAATTCATGTGATTTGATGACTTGTATGATTAGTATGACGTATATGATTTTTATGACGTGTATGTTAAGTATGACTTGTATGATTTATTAAACTATATATCCGTGCAAAAATATATGGTATATAAAGGAATGCTGGCAAACACCATCTATATTAATTTGAGATAGAAACAAATTAATCTAATTTATATCATTGCAAACAATAAAGATAATGTTATATTTTATTACAAATACACTGGAGGCTAACAAAAGTTTACAAATCTTAAGCAAAATGGTATAATATATTGATAAAGAGGCTCTGAAAAGAAATGATAACACTGGAATGTTTGCTTGAATTTGAGACCAAGGAAAATAAAGATACTATATTAGATTTAATGTGTAGATTTTCATCTGCAATGAGATATGCATACAAAAGGTTGTTAGAAAGTGAAAAAAGAAAAGATTTAAAGAAAAATATATCAAGATTATTTAACATAAATACAAGATATTCAGATGATGCTATTCTTTTAGCACAGTCTACAATCTCATCATACAAAGAAAGAGGACAAAATCCAAAGAAAATCATATTTGGCTCAAGAAAGTTATTTGAGCAATTAAGTAGAAATCATTTAACAGGCAAAAGAAAAGAAGAGTTAAAGATACAATGGAAAGAAAACAGACAGGGAAATTTATACTCAAGAGGCGATAAATCTAAACAAGGAAATCTAAATTTAAGGCTGCAGTGGATAAACGATAATTTATATTTGAGAATAAATATAGGAGATAGACAATATATTTATGCAAAAGTAATTAGAAGCGTTAAAAGAGAAAACGATAAATGGATAGATTTTATGTTAATGCTATTGAAAGCTAAAGAATCTGGTGATTGGTTTCCATATAGTGTTGGGCTAACATTAAAAAACGGTAAAGTTTATACTTTCATATCTGTTGAAGAAAAATTACCACCTATTACAATTAAAAAAGATAATGGTATTATAGGTATAGATATAAACGCTTATCCATTCCATTTGGCATTAGCAACCGCATCAAAAGATGGAAATCTGGAAAACTATCAAGCAATAAGCTTGCATGAATTATTAGATGTTAGCTCAGAGAAAAGACAATATTTAGAGTGGCAAATAGCACATAATATAATAGAAATTGCCAAGAAAGAAAACAAAGCTATTGCAATAGAAAACTTAGATAAACTACCAAAAGGTAAAAGAGGAGATGGGTTTGCTAAACTAAGACAGAAATTGCAAAAGTGGATATACAAGAGATTATTAAATAAAATAGAGATACTAGCAAAGAGAAATGGAATAGAGATTAGAAAAGTAAATCCAGCATATACATCTTTAATAGGCAAATTAAAATATGCACCACAATTTAATATAGATAAAGATATTGCAGCAGCATTTGTAATAGCAAGAAGAGGATTGGGATTTAAAGAAAGATTGCCTAAGAATTACAAAGAGCTGTTAAACGATACTGACTTTCTATCATACACTATAGCAAGAATCGAATACAATATCACAAAATTAAAACAAAAGATAAAAGAAGAGAAAAACGAATATAAGAGAAACAAAATCAAAATCAAATTAGCAAAACTAAGAAAAAATTTAAAAGCATTACAAAGCCACGTCTCACTTTTAAAATGTGGAGAGAGCAAGACAGCTACCCAACAACCTGTAAACCAACGGAAGGAACAGGTGAGGGGTCTGCCTACAGGTAGACATAAAAGCTGGCAAGTTCTCTCCATAGCCTTAGCCTTCTGCTGTCTTGAAAAATCTTACAGAGATTTTTCTCCTTTAAAACGTGTTATAATTTCAAAGGATTGGATAGCAGTGGCTAATA
>Ga0080003_1001532_pt1 | contig 12020 bp, 16 predicted proteins | sample JossMetagenome_FD_69206 | JGI IMG/M metagenome (GOLD analysis project Ga0080003, IMG submission 69206) | Hot spring microbial communities from Joseph's Coat, Yellowstone National Park, USA - JC2_E (SPADES assembly) (version 2) | ecosystem: Environmental > Aquatic > Thermal springs > Hot (42-90C)... | reverse complement strand
TCCTTTCAACTATATCCAACGCTCTTGTCAGAAAATACTTTTGATTTGTGACTTGATACAGCTCAATATACCTTGAAACAAAGAGTATTTTCTCTTGCTCTATATAGTTTGATGTGTCTTTTACAAGTTCCATAATTTTAAGAGCACGCTTAAAGTTTCTATTTTCAACTGCTTTCATAATCGCATACCAGTGATTGTTAGATAAAACAATATTGGGTTTACTCTCTTTACCATTTTTTGTATAGGTTTGTTTTGTGGCTCTATACAAGTGTGTTCCTATCATTCGTACCTCCTTATTGTGGTTTTAGTGCCTTTGAAATGCAAACAGCGTGTACAGTCATCTTCCATATTTCTAATGGTATCCAGAACATGACGTTCCCATACTTGGGCTTCTTCATCACTGCTAAACGGATTTTGTTCCCATTGCACTTGGTAATCAATTATACCATCTTCTGGGTATAGAGATACTATGCCTTGGTAATCCTTACCGTCTTTGTGGAACAAGACAGCAAAGGTTAAAGCTTCTTTAACCATGATATATTACCTCCTTAAACATAAATTATTTACATGAATCCAAGTTATCGGAACTATTTTGATTGTTTAACTTACTTTTATTGCGTGACTTGAATTTATACCAGACTGGCAGAAAATATAAGAATGCAGTTAATAATATAAAATCTGTTAAGCCAGCCATAAAGTCACCACCCCAACTTTTATTTTTAACCCATACATACCATAACAAGAATCCAAACGATGTATATAATAGTATATCTTCTAAAATATGAAACTTTCTTATAAGCATTTCTATTATTCCGAAAAGTCCAACCGTAAGAACTGTTATAGGCAATGCAATAAGTATTGCATCCAGCCAGCTTACATGTACGAAACGTACGACTTCATATCCCACATCTCCGAAATGCACGACACGTACGACTTCAATATGCTTTGCCATAAAATGCTTTAACATATATACCTCCTTTTAAAAATATTCATTTGTATCATCTAAATTGTTTGAACTGTCTAAATCATTTGAAATATATATCATTAAGGCGATGGTTGATAATATTATAGCTGTAACTATACATAACATTACAAATCCATGTAAACCTAAATGTGCTTGTAACTAGTTCTATTGCATAATACCACAATACAAATAACAAAAATAGTAATGGTAAAATATACATGAGAATAATTCCACAATATAGTAAAACAAATGGAAGTGCCATTATAAAACATGATAAATACATTATAAAATATGATAAGGATTTTAAAAGTGTATTAGATGATTTAGATATTATTTTAAATAACATTATGAAAAATATTGGAATAAAGGACACAGCTAGTCCACTAACTATTGCCAAATGCATAACATCTGAGTGTTTAATTACCACAGTATATACCTCTTCAAAATACTGATATTACCAATAATACTAATCATATCAGTATTATTATAATACTTATTTTAAAATTTACAATGATTTATATCAGATTTGTTTTTATCAAATAAAATATGAAATTTCTATCTTCTATAAGGCTATGTGCATTCACTTATGAGTATTGATAATATGGTGTAATTTGGTGGTAAGTTTATTTATATTATTTGTTGTATCTAAATGATTTAGCAAATTATCATTGTAATTAGCTTTGTAATTCATTATGGCTTTATATAATGTACTTAGCATTTCTTTCATCTGAGTAAATATTTGTGGATCATAGTGATAGATAAGAGCCATAATCATTAGCAATAGTGTTGTATGAATCACAAAATGAATGAACTTAAACATGGTATTATTATAGCACATTGATATAATCTTGACAATGATACATTATCTTGGTATAATACTAATATGAACGGAAAACAAGTAAGGTTTTATGTGACTAGTGGTAAAGATGTATATTATCCACAAATATCTGGATCACAACAAAACACAGAAGCTTATCTTAACAAATTGTATGGGATTAAAACCACATTCTTAGGTACTTTGTATCCAGAACAAGATTACATTCTTAATATCGGATTACCATTAAAGCTTCGTTACGTTAAAGGTTATATTTTGCTTAGATATGACAGCAACGGATTTTTTGAGTTTTTACGACAAATGGGACAAAGTGAAAGTGGCTGGTATTCATTTCCATTGTTTAAGCATCCTAATGTAGATCCATATGTGGTAAGATTTTTAATAAACGTAAAATCAAGCAATCCTGCAAATATATGGGTGGGTTTGTATGTTTAACAAAGATGATTTAAAACAGTTTTTTGAAAATGCCAAAGCTTCTAGGCGTGAGTTTTTTGACTACATTGCAAAATCAACTTTTTTGTCTTTAGTTGGCTCTCTTAATCTTTCATTATCTGAAGAAGGACAAGCAGAGAATGTTGATTATAATAAAGACTTTTTTGATATTACAGATTTAATGAACGAACAATGTCTTTTTTGTTATCCTGTAGGCATATGCATTATATTAGGTGTATCAGATACTACTTTCATAGCACCATATATAAAGTATAAAATCCCCGTTGGTTTTGCAGAAACAGGTGATGCTGGACAGTTTGGAATGTCTAGCCCTAAGCTAAACTTTTTGTCAGATGATTATTCTAATTTTACAAATGATTTAATACCAAATAAGAAAAATTCGTATATACCACTTGGTACAAGATATGGACAAGTGGGACAAGGACAAAATAAAATGCAACTTTATCCGCACTATTATGGACTTTCTCCAATGATGATACAACAAGTTCAAAGAAAAATGTCGATGATAAATAAAAAGAATCCAGCTTGTACACCTTGCCTTCCATCTGTTATTACTGAAGTAGCATCATTACAAATTCATCAAATCCAATTACCTCCTGTTGTATCTGCAGTGGCAGAGAAATATATATCACAAATGGTAACTAAATATAAAGGGCATAGCAAAAAGCATAAAAAAGAACATAAACATGAACCATCTAAAGAATTCATTCAAAAATTTTATGGTGACAAACAATTAGCTGATGAAGTATATAACAACCTAAGATATGTAAATAAACATTTTTACAAGATATCATCAGATTATAACAGTGCTTATTCTTTCGATCAAATACCATCTGTTCCATCTGAATTGTTTGCATTCATATGGGCATTTCAAGAGTTATCTCCAGATGAAGAGAAATGGAAAGCTATTATTTTAGCAATTCAAAATGCTATGCAACGAGGACAGATTCAGCCATATGAACTCACTTGTCCTTATATGTATAACTTTCTTATGCAAAACCCGGAAGTAGCACAGGCGTTTGCATCATCTGGTTTTGATCCCAGTTTTGTATGTGTAGGACTTTGGGGAAATGGCTACCCAAGAGTTGGTGATGTCGAAACTACAGATCCAATAGTAGGTGGGTTATTATCCATAGCAAGATGGCATCATTTAATATCTACTACAATAAAAGTTGGTGAAAGACCACTTGTGGCAACACCACCACAAGCAGCTTGGTATCAGCTTTACAATCCATATGTCGGTCTGGTTGGAAAAAGATGCTTTCAGCCTGGTTGGGTATTTTCAGATATAACAGAAAACACCTTTAACAAACTAATCTGTGCAGAGTCACCAGATATTATCAGTGCAATGCAACTTAATTCACCTTCTGCTAGTGCTATACAATCATATTTTCAAGATCCATACCTTATGAACGCTGTTGCTGATTATGTTGTGAATCTCGCTGAAAGCATTGCTTGTGCATTGGGTGGGATTGGTGGTGGATTGTCTCTTAGTGGTATACTGAGCAACTTAAACCCATTAGACCACAGACTTAGAAATGTTGGTGTAATAGTTTACCAGGAACATACAAGATGTTGCTTTGAAGGTAAAGGAACCGTGCTTGATATTATAGGAGATTGAACTCTAACTAACCATGTCAGAAGGAAAGAAACAGGCAACACGTAGAGCTGTTGAAGATGCCATCAAGAAAGAAGAAGCCCAGCGTCGTGGTTCTGGTATTATTACTGTTTTATCAGACCTTGATTGGTATTTATCGCTGGAACTTGATGAAGAAAGACCACTTGATGATAAGAAGATTACTACCAATCAAAGACTATTTCAAATTATAAAAGGTGTTGAGTTTGGTGCGCTGGTACACGCTAGTGTATTATTCGGTCTTTCTGTATCTGTTGGACTTGTTCTTTGGAGTATGCATACGACAAATCCCCTTATTATTAATCTTGCTTGGTTTTATGTGCTTGGTATGTCATTATTACTCAAAATTGGTGTTGCATATTGGATAATAGATAGGTATTACATTTTTCCACGTGGTATTACATATACATATTTGGCAAACTTTTTAGGCGGTTATTCTATTGGTTTGTTTATACCAGAGTTTTTTATGTTTTTGTTTTCACTTTTTATGATTTTTATATTTTATGTAATTAAATCTGCTCATTATTCTAATGTAGTAACAAGATTTATAGAAAAATACTTACCACACTTTACAGATCCAAAGTTTATACCTATTGATCTTATAAGCTTAATCTTATGTTTTGCACCATATATTATGCTAAGAAGAAGACGCAAAAAATCTGGTTATGAAACTAGGTTTTTACCACTAGATTATATTCCAAAAGAAGACGAATAATATTTGACTATCTGGTTGTTTTGTGATATACTACTAATAATTTCATTGGAGGTATGTATGGAAAACAAAGTTTGCCAATCTTATACGTACAAGTTGGATGAAGTCAGATATCCTGAAATACTTGCTTTATATACAAAAGCCAAAAACAACTACTGGATACCGGAAGAATACGACCTTGCGAACGATAAACACGAATTTTATGAAAAGCTAAATGATATAGAACGTCATTACATGCTTTACACAGTTGGATTTTTCTCTTCAGCAGAAGGCTGGGTTGGACAAAACATACTAGAGATATCTAAAAGAATAAGAAACACAGAAACAAGGATGTTTTTAGGATATCAGCTCATGGAAGAGATGAAGCACATAGATACGTTTAGATACATAATGGATGGTCTTGATTTAAAACCTCATGAAGTATACGCAATGCATGAAAACGTCAAAGAAATAAAAAGAAAGGCTGATTTTGAAGTTAAACGCGCGATGGCTCTTTGCGAAGAACCTACAGAGGAAAACCTTATAGAGGATCTATTTGTATACTACGCAATTTTAGAAGGGCTATTCTTCTTCAGCGGCTTTGTTACACCTTTGGCTTTTGGAAGAAGAGGTGTGCTTAAAAATGTAGCCGCTTTAGTAAGATGGATATTAAAAGATGAGACAAGACATTTGGCTTTTGGTATTTATCTTCTCAATGAGCTTTTAAAAGACAAAAACAAAGATGATTACAAGGATAAGTTCAGAGCTCTTATGGAAGAAGCTGTAGATATAGAAACCGAGTATGCAAGAGTAGCAATGCCAGAAAAGATAATAGGACTTTCTTTTGAAACCTATACATCTTATGTCAGGTATCTGGCGGACAGACGGATGCGCTCTCTTGGTTTTGAAGCTATATACGGTCAAAAGAACCCCATGAAATGGCTAACCACTCAAACAGACTTACCAGACCTTACAAACTTCTTTGAAGCAAAAGTGGATTACTAATAGATGATAAGAAACCTACTTACAAACATATATGTAACCTCTAGATTGCTTGTAAGTTTAGGTGCTGTAGCAGCGGCATTTTCTATACCTTCTTTTCACATAAGGGCAATTATCATAACGCTTACGTTCTTATACTTTAGTTTAGCCATACTATCTTACTATAAACTAAAGTTAGGACATTACATAAACAAATACCTTGATGTTTTCTACTTTGCAGGGTTTTTTACATTCTCAAGCATATACACATACCCTCTTTCCCTAATAAGCATAGGGCTTTTCTCTCCAAGACAGTCTAAAGTTTCTTTTTTGATAACCGCTGAGTCTTTGGCTTTTGATATATACAAAGTTCATCAAAATATACCCTATATGCTGTTCCTTGCTAGTTTACAGATTGGTATGTTGGTAGCTTCAATGTGCCCAGATATAATATCAGCTTTCAAGAAAGAGCACCACAAGATATTAAACTTAAGAACAGCCTACAAAGATATGCTAAAACACCTTGACGCTTGGGAAAAAGATCAGCTAAAGCATCAAGAATCTAAGTTTATCTTAGAAAAAGCCCTAGAGTCAAAAAACATGGATGAATTTCTTGAGGCTTTGAAAAAACGATTTGATTTAGTAGATATAAGCATCAAAAGAATTGAAAGCATATTGCCTTACGAAACAAAAAAAGATTATAAAAACGGTGTTTTGCAAGTAAATTTGCCAAAAGATGGTTATAGTATAGTTCTTAACGTTGAGTTTTCTAACCCTATAGATCTTTATAACGAAAACCTGATATCAAACCTTGAATATATAGCTGGAATATTTAGCTTTTCTTATATGGAAAGAGTTTCTCATGAGACTTTGGTATGGGCAAATCACGAAGTAGCTTAGAAAAATTGTATGATAAAAAGACGTAAAACTAGAGAAATTACCTTAGGTACTCTAAAAATAGGTGGGAATAATCCCATCGTAGTCCAGTCCATGACATCTACAAAAACCCACGATATCGAAGCTACCATATCTCAAATAGATAGACTTATAACAGCAGGATGTGAAGCCATAAGAGTAGCGGTACCAGCTAAAGAAGATGCCGAGGCTCTCAAAGAGATAGTAAAATACTCTAAAGTGCCTATAATAGCAGATATTCATTTTGTGCCTTACATGGCATTTTTATCTATGGAAGCTGGAGCTCACGGTATCAGAATAAACCCAGGCAATATAAACAAAAAAGAGATAGTAAGAGATATAGTCCTAGAGGCAAAAAGAAGAAATATTTGCGTAAGACTTGGGGTTAACTCTGGTTCTTTAGAAAAACATCTTTTGGAAAAATATGGATATCCAAGCGCTGAAGCTCTTGCAGAAAGCGCCCTTAACTGGTCAGAATTTTTTGAGTCTTTAGGCTTTTACAACTTTAAAGTGTCTATAAAAGGTTCAGATGTAATTCAAAATGCTGTTGCCAACGAAATATTTGCAGAAAAAACCGATATACCTCTACATATAGGTATCACAGAGGCAGGAATGGGTACCCAAGGGATGGTAAAATCTTCCGTAGGGCTTGGTATATTGCTTTACAAAGGCATAGGAGATACCATCAGAGTATCCCTAACGGATGAACCAGAAAAAGAAGTAGAAGTAGCTTACGAAATTTTAAAAAGTTTAGGGCTAAAGAAAAAGGGTATAGATATAGTCTCTTGTCCTACGTGCGGTAGAATAGAAGTAAACTTACCCAATGTTGTAAAACAGGTCCAAGAAGCTTTAAAAGACAAAGATTTATCTATAAAGGTTGCAATAATGGGCTGTGCGGTAAACGCCATAGGTGAGGCTTCCCACGCAGATGTGGGGTTAGCTTGTATGAAAGGGGGTGCTTTGTTGTTTAAAGATGGTAAAATCTTAAAAAAAGTTACCGAAGAAAATATGGTATCAGAGCTTTTAGAAACAATAGAAAAATACTATCAGGAGGTATAAATATGACAGAGAATTTACAGGACAAAATCTTGGAGGATGCCAAAGAAAAAGGCATCGAGGTAGTGATATACCTCACAAGGGGGAACAGAATAGTAGGTAAAGTGCTTGACCAGGACAAATACACTGTACTTTTGAAATCCGAAAGCGGTACAAACTTGATTTACAAGCATGCAATAAGCACAATAGTCATAGAAGAGGCGTCTGAAAATTGATAAAAGCTATATCTGTAGCCTTACAGTTAAGACATCAAACAAGAAATCAAGTTTTAGAATCATTAGAAGAGTTAGAAGGCTTAGTTGAGGCTATAGGTGGCAAAAGCGTAGGATACCTTGTAAAGAAAAGAGATTTTCCAGATGCTTCAACGCTTGTGGGAAGCTCATACTTAAACCTCATAAAAGAGCTTGTGGAGGGCACTGGCTCAAATGCAGTGGTGTTCGATGAGTTTTTAAGCCCATCTCAGGTTAGAAATATAGAATCTTTTTTAGGAGTAAGTGTCCTTGACAGAGCAAACGTAGTTTTTGAGATTTTCATGGCAAGAGCTAAAACCCAACAAGCAAAACTTCAGATAGAACTAGCCAAACTCACCTATGAACTACCAAGACTTTACGGCGTTGGTACAAAACTATCAAGGCAAAGCGGTAAGATGGGCACCAGAGGACCCGGTGAGCAACTCATAGAAATAAAAAGAAGAGCTATACAAAAACGCATACACAAAATAAAAGAAGAAATAGAACAAATAAAAAAACATCACAAAGAGCAAAGAAAGAACAGGCTTAAAACAAATTACTTAAAAGTAGCTTTGGTAGGCTACACAAACGCCGGGAAATCATCGTTGATGAAAGCCCTTACCAAAAAAAACGTTTTTATAAGCGATATGCTTTTTGCAACTCTTGATACAAAGGTAGGTACAAGCTTTGTAGACGGAGAAAAAATATTTATAACAGATACCGTAGGCTTTATAGATAGATTACCACCAGAGTTGGTAGAGTCTTTCAAAACCACTTTAGAAGAGGTAACGCTTGCAGATTTGCTTGTTTTTGTAGTAGATATATCAGACCATAGATGGTTAAAGAAAATAGATGTAGTAAACAAAATTTTGGAAGATATAGGCGTTAAAGATAAACCTATTTTGTACGTATTTAATAAAATCGATAAGTTGGTAAGCTCCAAAGAAGATATCCTTGGTTTTGAAAAAGAGTTTTTCTTTGAAAAACCTTACGTTTTGGTATCCAGCGAAAAAGATTGGAACATAGACGTCTTATTGGAGCGTATCAAATCATACTACAAAGCTCATTTTGACTTAGGTTATATATATGCATAACTTAGAGTTTCAACAGCGTTCTTTAGATAGCATATTCTTAGAAGTGCTTGATGATCTATCGAAAAAAGAAGTGCTTCTTATGGTGCTTTGCTATATCCAGCTTGTAAGAAGAGAAAACAGCTTTGAAGTTCCTCTTTTAGACCTTATAAGATGTTCTGAAAAGCCCCATAAACATATAAAAGGTGATTGGCGCGATATAATGATGGAGCTTGACATCTTCTACATAAACGAGGATGATAAAATTTACGAGGGAAAAGATATATTTAAAATCCAAGATATAACACAAGCCCAAGTTAGCATAGCGCATATCTACAAACCAGATTTTAACAACATCTCAAACCTTATAGCAAAATATTGGAACATAGTAAGCAAGCTATCCTCTTTTGGTGACGGATCTTTATCCGAAAAGAAAGTATCCACCGTTGTACTTCTTTACAACGAACAACTTTTTAAAGAATGTATACTTTATGCAAACATGTTAAGAGAAAGGAGCTTTTCCACCACCGAGAAAAAGTTTTTCGACGCTCTCATAGACGCTTGTTTTGCAATGGAGTTTTATCAAAAGGACATTTTAAATAGAGCAAAAGACTACGCCAAAAGCGCTTCTGATAAACTATCCAGTATAGAAAATTTCTACGATTTAAATTTAAGAGACTTTATAAAACAGCTTGATTTATTCTTTAAAAAGCCGCAAAAACAAAAATCAAAAGAGATTCCAAGGATACATACAAAAAGATATAAGAAGAAAGACAGTATGTTTTCAAGGCTTTTAAACAAAATAAAAAGATTTTTTCAATAAAATGGTATAATAACAAAATGGTATACAAAGAATTTTTAGAGTTTAAACTATCAGAAATAGGCATAGGCACTTATTTGGGAGAGCTTGATCAAGAAACCGACAAAGCTTACGAAGAAACCATCAGATATGGCTATGAGCTAGGTATAAACGTGGTAGATAGCGCTATAAACTACAGATACATGAAAAGCGAAAGAGCTATAGGAAGGGTGCTAAAAGATATAAAAAGAGAAAACCTTATAATATCTACAAAAGGAGGATACGTACCTTACGATATAGAAAGCGGCATAGACCCAAAGGACTACTTTTACGATATATTTGTTTATCCTGGTATCATAGACGAAAGAAAACTAACTCAAAACTGGCACTATCTTGATAGAAAATTTATAGATTGGTGTTTTAACAAAAGCCTACAAAACCTAAATACAAACTATATAGATATATACTTTTTACACAACGTAGAAGAACAGCTTCTTTACAAAAACAAAGATGAGTTTTACAACACACTAAAATCTTGTTTTGAGCTTTTAGAAGAAAAAGTATCTCAAGGACAGCTAAAATACTACGGAGTGGCTACATGGAGCGGTTTTAGAATATCAAGAGCCTCCAAACAGCACCTTGAACTAAAAGAAATTTTAGATATAGCTTCTTCTATTTCAAAAGATCATCATTTTAGATTTATACAGCTTCCTTACAATATAGGTATGTCTGAAGCTTTTACCGTCAAAAACCAAATAGTAGGAAACGAATACAAAACCATATTAGAAGCTGCAAAAGAGCTTGGAGTTTACGTATACACAAGCGCTTCTATCTATCAAGGGCAAGTGATAGGAAGAATACCCAAAGAGCTTAAAGATTATTTTGGTTTGGAAAAAGATATCCACGTAGCCTTACAGTTTGTAAGAAGTGCTCCCGGAGTAGGCACGATGCTTGTAGGCACTAAAAACAAAGAGCATCTTAAGGAAAATTTAGAAATAGAAAACGTACCTCCTATGGAGTTTGAAAAGTATATAAACTTGTTTAGCATGTATAAAAAGAATGCCTGAGGCACATTTAAGCCTAAAACTTGATATCGGGGCTTTTAAGAAAAATGTACAAACAAAGCTTATTTCAAAAAAAGATATAGCTTTTTCCCTTAAGCAAATTTACGAGCTTATAAACGCTGGGACAAACCTATACACAGCCATTGACATAGCCATAGACCTTCAAGATAAACCCATTTTGAAAGAGCTTTATCAAAATATAAAAAAAGATATAGAAATGGGGAAACCTCTTCATATAGCCTTTGCAAAAAAACCACTACCCTCCATACTATCAAACATGCTATACGCTGCTGAGACCTCTGAAAACCTCGAAAACGTGTTTAAAACCGTTGGAGATTTTTTAGAAAATATGGATAGTTACAAATCAAAAGTTATATCAAAAGCCGTATACCCAAGTATAGTAACTCTTTTTAGCATATTGGCGGTTTTTATATCGGTAAACTACGTCATTCCCCGTATAGAAGATGTATTGAAGAGCTTTAACGCCAAACTTCCCCTTATTACTATATTTCTTATGTATTTTGCAAAAGTAGTGGTATTTTTTATATATGTTAGTCCCCTTTTGTTTTTAATGTTTATTTTTAAAGAAAAGCTTTTTTCAAAAGAAAAAATAGATAGTTTTTATCTTAAAATCCCAATACTTGGAAGCCTTATAACATACCTTGAGCTTTCAAAGTTTTTATACGCTATGAGCCTAATGCTTGGTTCAAACTCTTCAATAGGTATTTCCATAAGAGTCTCTGTTCAAACCGTTGAAAACAATTTTATAAAACAAAAGCTTTCTCTCATAGAACAAGATATAGGAAGTGGTGTAAGCTTTCATCAAGCCCTTTTAAAAACTGGTTTATTTAAAAAAAGCGTATTATCTGTTATAAAAAACGGCGAATACACAGGAGATTTAAAACAAGCTTTAAAAACCTCTTATAAGATATACGAACAGCTTTTAGATAAAACCATAAACTTTTTTGTATCTAGCTTAGAACCGATGGCAACCTTGATTGTAGGGATTTTGGTGAGCCTTGTGGTACTTTCTATTATGCTTCCTATAGTAGATATAGCCTCTTCTGTACATTAAATTTTCTTTCATACAAAACTCATTTGTTAGGTTTATAATATTTGTATGCATCCTATATTGTTTGATTTGTTTGGATTAAAGGTTTATACTTACGGTGTCACGGCATCACTTGCCATGATAGTGGGATACATCTTGGCAATATTTTTTGCAAAAAAAGAAGGTATAGAATCCCATAAAATAGAAAATATATTTTTATTTGGCATCATAGGAGCTATACTTGGGGCAAGGCTTGCTTATGTGATAGAGCATCA
>Ga0080003_1001530_pt1 | contig 12023 bp, 17 predicted proteins | sample JossMetagenome_FD_69206 | JGI IMG/M metagenome (GOLD analysis project Ga0080003, IMG submission 69206) | Hot spring microbial communities from Joseph's Coat, Yellowstone National Park, USA - JC2_E (SPADES assembly) (version 2) | ecosystem: Environmental > Aquatic > Thermal springs > Hot (42-90C)... | reverse complement strand
TTGAAAACTTAACGATTTTATACAACTCCATACTAAAATATTATACCATAAAATATGTATATTGTCAAGTAGCTTTTAGTAAAAAATATAATAAAATGTTTAACAGTTAGCTTGCCCCGGTCCCCGGCGTTGGTGTTGTATTATAATACAAGATTTTATTGTTATTTTTCAATGATGCTAATCTCATTATGTTTAAACAGAGTCGTCTGGTCAACAATCTTGTTGTTTTTATTAAGACCACTTAATTTGTAGCCTCAATAAAAACACAAGCCCCAAGATGGGGAGCCCTGCCGTCACCCCAGCCTCAGTGTCTCAGAGAGACAAGGACTGGCGAGATAGGACAGGATGGATAAAAAGTGGAGTGGCACGTCATACCGATTAACGGTGCCAAGCCCCTAAAATAGTTCAATCACAACTTCACCACTGGCAGGCTTTCCAAATCTTGATGCACCTGCCAACTTATTTCGTTCATGATAGGATACTCAAGCCCAGCAGAAAAACTTGTTCTTCTACGTTTATTGTATTGCGCTGTTTTGCCATACGACATGCCTTTCTCCGTTTTTGTCTAATAATCCCGGAAATTTACCGGGATATTTTTTGCGTAGCTTTTCCGATAAGTTTTCATAGACTTACCTCCGTTAATATAACGTTATTGGTGGGCACGTCGCCTTTTTCAAAGCCAAGCCCCTGTATACTTGCCAAAAATCAGAAGAAATACCTCTGATGTGTTTTATGTCTATCAATGTTTTGTATTTTGTCATTGGTATATATAAGTAATCTCCATTAAGTTGTGTGAATCTTCTGTTGTTTTTAGGAATATACGAGTCTAATTGTTTAGAGTATACAGCAATTTTTTTGTAGATGTAGCTTTTGAGAAAGCTACTGTATATTACCTGTTCCTTTATGAGCCACCTGAATTCATATGAACTATATACTGCCATATCTGGATACACCAGATCATCATTGTCTATATCGTAATTCCAAACTTGTCTAACGCTATAATCGTCTGGAACGTATTTCTTTAGATAATGGCTATATACCATTGGCACATTTTTGACTGGTATTAATACCTTCAACATATGACTTACCTCCTTAAATTTGGTCAGTACTTTTAAACGCCCCGACCACAGGCGTTAGTTTAGTTTAAGTTAAGCTAAGAAGGGACACGTCATACCACGAAACATAGCATCAAGCCCCTACATAAGTTCTGGGAGTTCATGTGTGTACCGGTATGTATATTGGCACTGTTGTAACACATTTTTCATCTATCTCTGTAAATCTACCATCCTTTCTGTCTACATATGAGTCTACCTCTTCGCAATATACAGCGTCATCTTTCAAAAGGTATGTTCCATAGAAACAACTATACACTGTTTGTTCCTTAATAAGCCTGTCTACATAATGAGAACTATAGACAGCCATTTCATTTGGGACATAGTCATATCCATCGATTTCTGAATTCCATACCCACATGGCTATTGATTCGTGTATATGGTCATCTAAGTAATAACTGTATACTGCATCATCTTTGTGGATATATGTATCGTGATATTCGGAGTATAGGGCATCTTCATCGAGAATATACGAATTGGATATTTCGCTGTATACAACATTGTCTGCACATGTGAAACATCTTAGTTTGTATTCTTTTTCCTCTTCATCGTAAGTCATTATCAATTGATTGCTTGATGTATAATTATGACATGTAGGACAGCATAAACGGTAGACAAAAGTGTTGTAGTTGCTCGTGGTGGTTAAAATAATATCATCGTTTATGTAAACTCCCAGTGCGCTCTCCAATTTTCTATGACTACCTACTTCCAGTTCTCCATCAATAGAGAAAAACTTGCCAAGATTCCTGAACTTGTGGCCATATAAATTAAATATGACCGCATTTTCATAACTCTTGTTAGCCACAAACCAGACTCTAGTTATAGGCTCGTGATTTTTATATATAAGAACGTAATATACATTTGATTGCTTCAAGGCAGTCAAGTAGTCTGGTCTACTTGTTATATAGCAAGACTCCCTATCCGGAGTAAAACCCTTGTTTCGAAGGATAGCTTCCGGATAGTAAAACACGACATCATAGATATTAGAAGCTTCCTGTATAGCATTTAGAATGGTTTCGAAGAACCTATCGAATTTCTCTATACCTCCGGTACGTCTTTTGTATAGTTTTTTTAACTCACTCTTTAGTGAGTTTGTTGAGCTATGCAAGTTTTTGTGTTCTAGATAGTGGCAATACCATCTATATGTAACTTCTAATGTTTTTTCTAAGAAATATTCGTCATACTCGAATATTTCTAAGACATCTATAATGTCTTTTAGATATACCTTGAAGTCATTTCTGCTAACCTCGAACTTCAAGGTGTACATCGTATATACACGGGTGTCTGGTATAAGATAGTTAAACTCATTATCAATGTTAAGGGTCTCTGTATAGTCCCCATATTTAATGCCTTTTAATGTTTCCAATACACCTTTCAACATAGTCCTTGCCTCCTTTTTAAAAATAAACAGTTTGGTAGGAGCACATCGCTCTCTCAAAAGCTTAGCTCCTAAATTTAATATTTAGGAGGGACACGTCGCACTGATGAACTGTGCCAAGCCCCTAAAAGGTTTTAAGCCACAGATACAGCCACTTTTGGCTGTGATCTTACCACCATTCTTGGCTCTTCTTCTACATGTATTGTTTCGCCTGTGTATGATGAACTCACAATAGTAGTTATGTAAGACTCTATACATGCGTTTAAGAACGAACGATATGTTTCATTTACGTTGATTGTCCTTATTATGCTATGGGTTGCCTTACCGTACTCGTATGAGAGCCTTGATAAACTCTCATTTATTAAATAATATAGCACCAGTCCTGATTCCAGATCATCTAAGGAGAGCCAATATTTCCCAAGCTCCTTTTCAAACTCAGCTACTTTTATTGTAGCTGAGTTGTATAGATCTAATGCTTCCAATATTTCAAACACCAAGTTTACTATTTTCATACGTCTTACCTCCTAAGAATTTCCAGAATATTTTTAATCACCTTCTGGTGTAGCGATGATTTTTAATGGAGGGGCACGTCATCCTGTTTTACAGGATCAAGCCCCTAAAAAAGATCAAAGCGTTTCAAAATCGTCAAAATAGTCCCCAACTTCTTCTTCAGAAGCATCATCATTGTCGTTTATGACGATGATGCTTCTGACTTGCGTGATGATTAAATAAAGCATTGTTATCAAGAAGACAGAAAATCCAAACATACTTACCTCCTTTTAAAGAAATAAACAAATAGAAGTGGCACGTCGCCACTAAATCAAATCAAAGACATTGAAAATAGAGCCGGTAATTTGAACTGTTCAGGGGTCTCTATCTCAACATCTTCAGATGAGTTATTAAACAACACCACCCACTGTGAAAGTGATGGAAATCGTTCAAGCAACTCATTTTCGTTGATACCGTTTTCTTGTAGCATCCTGTCTTTCAGAATCAACTTGAAAGACATTTCTAGTATCGTTGATGCTATCCTGTCTACTTTTGGTTTAATAATATCTCTAACAAACGTCTTTTCTTCACTTGCTAGAACTTTTTTACTGTATAACCCAACTAAAGCTATCGGTTTTTTGGTTAGTTTGGATACAACCGATAGCTCTACTCTCTGTGTAAAGTTTTCAATAGTTGAACTTACCATAGAGATCCAAGCAAATTGTTTCATTGTCACCACCACCGCACTGTTTGGTGGTAATACTGCCTTTTTTAGAGTTCTTTCCATAAAACTTACCTCCTTTTTAAAAATTAACTAAACAACAAAGAAGGGGCACGTCACCTTGCAGTCAAGCCCCTAAGAGAAAAAAAGCAAGAACTATAGAATATCACAAACGATATTCTCTGTATTCAGCACATATGATAATGCATCTTTGTATGTATCAAGCTCTCTGTAAAAATAGTCTCTGGCACTACTTGGGATTGTCAGCACAGCGCCATTGCTTAATGTAATATCTACTGTTGGAATATCGTTTCTAAAGTAACTATCTATACTGTCATAGATACTTTGAGTGTAAACTACGAATATTTCCTTGTTATCGTTAGTAATCTTTAGAAGATATGCATCCCTGTCATCATGTCTTGGGTCAAAATCATTAAAATAAGTGTTCCAAGACATTTGATAACAGTTGAGTAAAACTTCTAACTTACCTTTGCTTACTTTCATCAGCTTTACCTCCTATAAAAGATTTAAAATAAACAACAAAGAAGGGGCACGTCACCTTGCAGTCAAGCCCCTAAATGAGAAACAAGTCTATTAAAAATATTCATCACTGCTTATATCTGGGTCGACGAGAAACTCCCAGAGATCTGTTCTCTCTTCTTTAATGAAATCTATAAATTTTGGTATATCTTTTTCGTTTACCCAACCATTAATGAAATCCAACATCGCTACTTTTTTTGATACGCCGAAGAATGGTTTCCAACTTTCTTCCAGCCACTCTGGAGCTTCATATCTGATCCAATCTATGAAGTCTTTCGTTGTTTCTGACCTTGGATTTTCATCCATGAACTGTACAAACAAGTCAGCGATAAGTGACCAGTCTGTGCCACCAGTTCTGGATTCTCTTGCGACCCTTTCCAAAACCTCTACTACCAATTTTCTTGGAACTACTTTCATATGCCTAACCTCCTATAAAAATTTTCTAGACTATTTATATTCGCCGTCTATATTGGCGATAATTAAAAATGAATGGACAAATCCATCAAAACATAAGTATATGCTTATCTTAGCCTTCGCATGTACTTATCAGTTTTATCCTTAGATTCCTCTTCTTTTATATCCACAAAGAAGAACCTAAGTGTCACAGCCACTGCGGCTGATAATAAAACTAACTGAACCGCAAATGTAGCTGATATAATAAATGCTACAAACTCCAATAAAAGTATTACACCCATAAATATAAGCAAAGTTTCTTTCTTCTTTTGATACACGATAGCCTCCTTTTACCACCAAGTCTGTAAAGACCGGTTGTTAACCTAAAAACAAAAGTGGAGTGGCACGTCGTACCATAAAGGCACCAAGCCACTAAATGGTTTCAAAAAGTTTTAGGTGACGATTTCTGGTTCCATTAATTGTTCTGGCACATCTAAGTCTATGACATTGTCAAAATCATTGATGAGGATAACGAACTGACGTTGTTTTAAGTATGGGAATTTCCTTAAGAGATGTTCTTCACTCTCTACTCTAAGCTCTTCAAGTGCTTGTTTCAAAAGCCAAATAGAAAATCCCATATCTGGTGTTATCGTCTTACCGTATGTCCTATGTTGGTACATTCTTAGTAAGGTCTTTACAGTTTTTACTATTACCTCTTTCCTTTCTGACAGAGAATCACCTCCACCAGTTAAGAATACAGAAAAAAGAGCCATAGGCTGTTTGTCATTTTTCGTAAGTAAAACAACCCTTTTTGTGAAATAGAAGTCCCAGAAACGTCCTTGGAATTCTCCGTTAGGATCACCTGAAGCGATCCAGTTCCATTGCTGAAGTGTGAGCGCCGTTGCGCTTTTTCCTGGTACAAAAAGTTTCTTCATAGTACTACCTCCTTTTAAAAAAAATTAACAAACATAATTTCATAATTTAGAAGAGACACGTCACTCACTACAACCGCATAAATATTACACGCTAAATTGTAGCAGAGTCAAGTCTCTAAAATTTAAACCTCTAACCAGTTTTACAATATAATAATAACGCATTTTTACTTGCTTGTCAATTGAACTTAATTATTACTAAGTCTGTATATTTTCACTTGACAAAATCAATAAAACATGATACAATAAAACATGAAACTATAGGAGGTTAGCCGATGAGTCTTGAACGACTAAAGCAACTTGAAAAGCAGTACAACATGCTGTCCATGCCGTTCCCTGCGGTTACGTTCGATTCTAAAGTGGGTAAGTTTAAAACACCATCTGGTTACATTGAGCCACCAATAGAAATGGTGATAGTTAAACAATATTCTCAGTATAAACACTTCATAGAGGAAAATGGCTCTACCATGCTTGATTTTGCTACCACTATTGAAGAAACAGCTGCTGCGTGCTCATATAAAGGTAAAACCAGAGACGAATTAAAGTTGCTTTTGGATAAATCAGCTACTACTCACAGATTTGTATATCAAGCCTTATTTTTAACACTTGTAAAGGAAAACAACGCATTTAAACCATATATATTAGTCACAATAGGTTCTGTGCTTGCATCCTTTATCAATGCCTTCAATATAAGAAAACCATCTTTTACCAACAAGTTTGTTATAAAAGAAGTGCAGGAAAACTTTGCTGTGGATGAGACAGCTTATGAAGTTGTTATAGAACCACAATCTATTGGTGAAGAAGAAGCCAATCAAATTGTTGCCCTTCTTGAACCACCAAGCGCTGTGATAGAGCAGTTTGAAGACTATAGAAAAGTTTACAATGGATAGATCAGTGTCGGTGCATTTATGGGCTAACGACCAAACAAGTCTACCACGCCACATAAGTCTTCCACATTACGGCAGACTTCTTCCAAAAAAATGATTGAAATTGAAAAGCTTACAGCTGATGTTGTAAAAGTAACTTACAAAAGTTCTTTTGAATCAGATGTAGACCCAAGCAATATCTCTAGGTCTAAATCAAGAAACGGTTCTTTAATAGAAGACACACTTATTGTACCGATGAATCAAATAGTTGAACTTTATTTAGCATTATCATTTGTAGAAAAAGACTATAGACTCATAAGACCAAATAAGTCTATTTTGCTTGAAGATATAAACCACAACGCTAAACAAATAAGAGTGTTTATTTCTAAAAACAAACCAAATACTTTGCAAATAAAGTATGTGGACTACAAAGAAAACAAAGCTGGTATAATTTTATTAGAAACCACTAGCTTAAAATTTGGACTATTTTTAGCATATCTTGATCTCATAATAGACAAATTTGACATATTGCGATGCACTCTTGGTGATCTTGGTTTTGTCTATTACAGAAAAGAAAGAACGTTGTATATTACAGACAAGCATTTCAACATGCAAGATAGCATTAGAATAGAAACCCACAATATAAGCCTTATAAAAGCTTTATATCATACATCACTTACCCGTGGTTTTTGTTGGGAAATGTATGTTGATCCAGACAAGAATGTTTTTATTTCAAACAACAGGCTTATTGTTAACGGTAAGCGTTACCATCAGAGTATTTTTTATGAATTGGGATTACTTTTGTATAGGTATTAATATAGGAGGTTGTTATGAATAACCCCAAAAGCACTTTGTACAACATAACAAGTGTTAAAGTTGATTACTTAGACGCTGAAGAAGAACATAGACTTATTGCTGAGTATCAAAGTACAAAAGACAAAAAGATCCTTGGAAAACTAATACTTTGTAACATTAAATTTGCAATCAAATATGCAATGCAATATATCAAGTATTTACCATATAACATTGAATATGATGATGTCGTTGCATGTTCTTATATTGCGCTTATCGACGCAGTAAACACTTATAATCCGAACAAATACAAAAACAAACTCATTACCTATGCAAGCTTTCATATAAAAAAGAAGATCAATGAGTTTTGTGTTAATGTATCTTTGCTTTCAGAATCAAGAGCAACTAGTTCTGTTAGAGTAAAATTCAACAAGTTCATAGAACAGGAAAAACAAAGAGAAGATGAAGATATTGCTATAGACGAACTTATAGAAAGGTTTATCAATGAAAATCCAGTATCTAAAGATACGATGATATATATTATTCGGAATCGTGAACCATTATCTCTTGATAAAATTATGGTAGATGATGACACAGATGATGGTTTTACTTTTTCTGATATAATACGATCAGCAAACACAAATCCAGAGGAAAAAACAATAGAAAACGATATAAAAGAGATTATACATAATTGTTTATTGCATTTAACAGAACAAGAACAACAAATTATCAAACTGAGATACGGGCTTGACAATAGTATTTACAGAACACTATCAGAATGCAGTCAAATACTTGGAATTACAAAACAACGTTGTGCCCAGATTGAAAAAAGCGCACTAGAAAAATTAAGACCAATGCTTGAAAAAGAGATTCTGTAGGGTTTTTGCTTAATAAATTTTATGAAACCTTCTTAACCACCTAAAAGCAAGCCTTCTTGCAAAGTATCCTCTAAACTTGTTTGTTTTAACAGCTCTTATAATTACAAAACTAACCATTAACGATATAACAAAAATAAATGATGCGTAAAAACCAATAAGTAACCAAGCAATGAATCCAAACACAAATGCAATACCAACCACAAAAGCAAAATCTATTGGCTCTAAGCCTGATATATCAATTCCTTTGTCTAACAATGGGTAGTGCCTCATGTTTATATTATATCATATATACTTGTTATTGTCAATTAGCATGCTCATTCTTAGGTTGTATCTTAACCATTTTCCCCATATAATTTTGACTTGTTTGGTTGATCTCCAATGCCATGTTGTATTTTGTGTTTGGATTGTATAATGGGCAAATGATAGTATGGCATGGTTTCATATCCATATGTTTGATAACCTTACCATCTTTGATAAACAATATCGTTAGTGGTATCAATGTATTTTTCATCCAAAATGGCTCCATCACATAATGATCCCAAACAAACAACATACCGTCATTTTTTGGCAAGTTCTTAACAAACATGAGCCCTCTTGTTTGTTCCTTTGGAGTGCTGGCTACCCAAACATGGAATATTTGACGACCTACTTGTACATTTTCTTGTTTAAGGTTTCTTAAAGGTAGGGGCATATCGTTATTGTGAAGTAAAAACCATGCAAAAGCGATAATGAGAATCAACGATACTAAAATAGAAACATCTAATATAATTGTTTTCTTCTTAACCGTCATAACAAAAAACTCCCATATCTTCTATAAGGTGTTGTTTCACCAACAATATGAATCAGTTCACCCTTCATCTGACACCACCGTAAACACTCCATTGTTTATAGTTTGTATTCTTAGGTCTTGATTTGTTGTTTGCATCGCATTGAAAATAGAGATCACACGGTAGTTGGCAATGTTTGGTATATTCATACTGTACTTATACTTATAATCTGTGAATCTTGGCGATCCATACCCCAAACTAAGCAGTGCCTGATACACTTTGTGTGCATAAGAAGGAGCACCGTTATAGTGCCATATTGCAGTCCAATTGTAACCATACCTATCTATGTTTTCTCTCAAAAGATATGCACCATAGAATACGTTTGTGCATGGATTAAGCACGTTAGCTATGTTCCAGTGATGATCTTTAATATTTACTGAGTTTATTTGCATGAGCCCAATATCTATGTTATAGCCACCATCAAAGAGCCTTTTTGCTACATAGTAAGCACTTTGATAGTCGTTATAACATCTACTACCTGCAGACCTACCGTCAGAGTTAATATTGATGCAATATGGTTCAAAGTCTGATTCTACTTTAGAGATGGCATAAAGGAGTTTTACAGGTACTTTGTAATAATTTGATGCGGTGTCGTAACACTGATTCATGTTAATATAAGCTGATGCAATGAAAGGTACTGATAAGAAAGCTAAAAGTTTTTTCATAATAAAAACCTCCTATAAATAAGAATTAAATATAACATATACCAGTTTCTAAAAGTTTGTTTTAGGCGTGCCGTTGGACACCTTAAGCCACATGAAACCACCGTTGATAACGTTGCCTTGTGAGTCTTTATATGAGCCATGATAAACCTTTACATATGTTGGTGTCCTAAGTGCTTGGAAATATGGCTTGTTTACTCTGGCAATGGATTCAAGCTTTTTATCATTTGGTTTGTAAATCCTATCCATTAATGGTATTTTAGCATAGCTGGTTAAATGTTGCCCTCCCTGTGAGGCTGTAGTAGAAGCACAGGAAACAAGCAAGACTGGTAAGACAGCTAGTGTGCTAATAACCATTTTCTTAGCTATTGAGCAACATTGCCTGTTCCTTAACATCGAAATGCGTCGACACCGCTCTAAACCAAATAAAAGAACTTTTTTCATGGAAATACCTCCTTATATGGGCTAATATGAAGCTTCGCACCTTGAACAAACACGATAAACACCTTTTTAGGTGGCACTTCTATGGCTGGTACTTTGTCTTTGTATTGTCTTAGCCAAAATCTTATAAATCCATTTGAAGCTTGAGCTACACCACCAGCAAGTGAATATGCAAATCCATTTTTAATTGTTGTAATAATATTACCGGCTGTTGTCATATCCTGATTAGTTTGTATATTCTGAAGTGAATTGGCAAAACCTTGTAATCCATACATACCTGCTATCTCAGCCAGTTGCTTACCAGTAAGCCATTTTTCTTTACCACGTAGTCCAATGGTAGCTACTTCGTAATGATCATTATTGGTTGTTAAATCTTCACCAATAGCAACATCAATTGGTGTTTCAATAACTTTCCCATTTGGTAATACGCAAGAAAGTGTGGAGCCTTCACCGCCAACTTGAGCAAGATTTTCAGATATGTTATACTGGGCTTTTGTAACAATAAGGCATTCTTGGAATGGCATATACCAATTATTAGCGGTCCATATTGGTTTTATAATTTTAATTACTACAGGCGGTAAAACACCAGATTCTGGTGCAGTGAAGCCGTACATGAGTTCACCTTCAGATATGCTACCTGCAGGGATATATACAAACTTTTTGTTCTGACTTTTTTTTTCAGTTAGTCCATTTCCATATTCATTGTTTCGTCTTCTTGGAGATGTCATCTTCATGAACACCATTTTTGGTTCTGGTTGCTTCATCTCTGATAAATTCATACCCATTGGTGAAGAAAGAGGAGGTGTGTAACCATTTGTTGGATAGCCAGTTGTTTGGGAACCAGTTGTTTTGGAACCAGTTGCTGTTGGTGGAGGAGGTTGCTTTTGCTGTTTTGTTTGTCCTTGTTGTCCGAAACCAAGAAGATTAGCTAATGATGGAGACTGGTTAGATGTGCTATGAGACCGTGGCATACTTGTCTTAACAGAAGTTTTAGAGCTCTTAGTTGCTTTGTTTGAACCCTGTTTATTTGACTGTGCGACTTGATTGCTATTAGTTGATTGTTTACCTCCTGCTGGTGTTGATGATGCCTGTGCGGTTTGTCCACCATTATTTTTACTTTGTAGTTGTCCTATAACAGGTTTTAGTGTTTGTAATACTGTCTGTTTTACCTGCTGTTTGGTTAGTCCTTGTTGCACTTGCACTGTTGTGCCACCACCTAAGAGTTTCAGCAGTAATGGAACACCAACAACAAAACCAACAACACCAATAGCAGCGTATCTTGTTTTCTTATCTTTTAATAGTTGTTCTTTCAAGTTTTTTATGTTAAACTTTTTATTGTTATTATCGTCTCCACCGCCTTCCGGTCCTGCACCTTTTACAATGACTTCATCAATTCCTGGCATATCTCATACTCCTTGTAGATTATTTTTTATAAGGTAAAACAGATTGTTCACTTGCAATGGCTACCACATCCACTGGTATTTCTTGATTTGGTTCAATAATGGTTTTTCTGCTAAAGTTTGGTGTACCAGCATACAATAGTATCCAACCTTTTTGCATTAAAAGTGGAATGTTTACTTGATAGGAAACCAATGGGTTTCTGTTTATTATATATCCTTGAAAACCAACAAAATTAGAGCCAACGTAGGTGTAGTATATATCCATTACAAGATCTTTTGAATATAAAGGCTGTTCTATATTTACTGGCAATCTTCTAAAACCAAATGGCACTTCTCCTCTTAGCATAGCTCTCATTATACCAGATGCCATATTTATTATGTCTTGCTTTTTGAACTTACTAGGTCTCACAGCACTTGGGTTTATTATATCAAAGTGATTGTCGGTGCATGATTTATTAAGTTTTGCCACAAACGAATATGAAACGTTTTTGCATGCCAAAGCAAATGATGCTTTATTTCCATAAAGCTTCTTGTTTTCTTTGTTCTGAATAGCAAAAAAGAAAGCAGTGTGCGGTGAACCATTAGAAATGTT
>Ga0080003_1001529_pt1 | contig 12027 bp, 8 predicted proteins | sample JossMetagenome_FD_69206 | JGI IMG/M metagenome (GOLD analysis project Ga0080003, IMG submission 69206) | Hot spring microbial communities from Joseph's Coat, Yellowstone National Park, USA - JC2_E (SPADES assembly) (version 2) | ecosystem: Environmental > Aquatic > Thermal springs > Hot (42-90C)... | reverse complement strand
CATCAGAAACATCTACCTTTTTACCAACGATTTTTTGTATAAGCATATCTGGTTTATGCTTTGAAAAACGCTTGTAAGATCTTGCAGCTATAGAATATAAATATGGGTATCTAACAAGGTATTGTCTTATATTATGCACTATATTCCTTTTCTTATAGATAGCATCTTTTTGCACTGGTTTACCTGCAAAGATAGTAGGTATCACTTCTTTATTGGTAATATCTTTTATTATATCTTTATTTTTTATTATATTCCTTACAACCCTCTGTATGCCAGTGTTCAATCCAGTAATATATGTATCTGTAAAATCTATAAGTATCTTGGCCATATAAGTCTATAATTATAACCTAATTTTTCTTTTTAGGCTCTGGATCTCTAAATATCATAAGAAGCTCTCCTGTGCCTTGTGAAGAGTTTGGATTGTAAAGCTTGGGACATGGGAAAAATATTTGTAAAGCTTGGGATTTATATTTGTCTATAATTGGCTTTACCTCATCAATGCTTCCAACTACTCCTACCCCAAAACACTTACCTTTTCCATCTGGGCAACCCCATTGTCCTATCCAACCGCCATTGTTTGTCCAATTGTTTGCAGTACCAGGTTCATAACCAAAAGATTTATCAAGGTAGCCGTGCTCTTCTAAGTATTGAGGGAGAAGATTTGAATAGTTATTATTCTGTTTAAGATAGTTTTCTGCTGAATTATATAGTGAATTATATGGCTTAGAAAATACTTCTTCATTAAAATGCTTTACTTACTTTATATTATCATATTTTAAAATCGTGAACTTTTGAAATTTTAAAACTTCACTTGGTTTACCAAATGAGTTTACACAATTCTTGTAATTAACATTTCCCCAATTGGAATCATCAAAAAGAATAAAGAAAGGTTTCGATAATTTTTTAAAATTTGTGTACCAATCTTTTTTTGAGACAAACATAAAAGGATGTATATGAGATTTCCCTGATGCAACAGCTCTAATCTTAATTTTATTTTCTGTGGCTACAGTTATAACAGATGAATCCCAGTAGCTACCATATCCATATTTAAGATTATTTTTTTCTAAAAAAGATGCAAGTTGATAATATGTTTTATCTGGTTGCACGTCCTTTACTAGGCTAATAGTAGTTGTAATATATATCTCGATTAGTAAAAAGGATATAACAATTAATAGTGGCTTTGGCATAGGTAGTTTAAGTCTTAATTTATCAATATTTACTTTAGTAGAAAATATTATTGTGCCAAATATCATAAAAGGAGTCAAATATTTTATGCCATATATATCTACTGGTTGGTTACTCAATAAAAATGCAAGTACCGTAAAAATGCTCATAATAGAAAGTAGATGGTTTATATCGTATTTCTTGGTTTTTAAAAATTCCTTAAATGTATGAATAACAATATAAAAAATAGAAATAAACACAGATAATCTAATTAGAGTAAAAAAAGTGGTAACTTTGTATAAAGTTAAACCGAAAAAATTTGCTCCAAATAGTGATAATAAACTTTCTACAAGTAACTTTATATTGATTAGTAGTTTATCATATGTGGCGAAAGAAATATTTGGTTTAACCAATATTGCATATTTTGACCACCAGTGCACAAAAATTGTTTCTATAATAATCGAAAAAATTGAGGCTATTATTATGACAAGAAATCTTTTATTTTTTTGATTTGAATCTTTCTCTTTAAAATTTTTTATATAAGAAAAAGCAGACCATAATATTATAGGTATTATCCCTAAATATAAGGATAAAGGGTCGCTGACAATGGATATGGATTCTAATATAACTATTCCTGTAACGCAAACAATACCTCTATTTTTGCTTAATGTCGATAAAACTGGGTTAATGTATTTGTCTATAAAGATGATGATAAGCAATAAGTATAAAATAGTGACTATATGATCAGGGGAACGATTAATAAGGAATAAAAATAAATAACTTTGAGGAAGAGAAAAAATTATAAAGCCTAAAAAGAATCCGAATAAATTAAAGCTTTCTTCTTGTTTTAATTTAAGAAATATAAGATAAGAATAAGCGGAAACAGTAAGGGAATAAATAAAAGCTGGTACAATCGCTAATATATATTGTTTGAATCCAAATATGCGAAGCGCTATCAAATAAAATATATCGTCTTCAAATAAGTAATTATCTTGAGGTAGATACCAACCCTTTAGAAAGATATTGCCTTTTAAAATATCCCATGCTTCAAGAAAGGCATTTGCTTGATCAGAAGAGTAAGGCAAAAATTTCAAATTAATATTGTAATAAAAATAAAACAGTAAGCTAATAAAGAATATTGATATTACAAAAATTAAAACTTTTTTATGTTCTTTAAGCATTTTCATAACCACTCCTAAACGCAAAATATTTTAAGAATACAAAACCACTAATCGTATATACCGCACCGCTTATAATTTGAGATATATAAGGATTTATCTTAATTATATGAATACACAAAACAAGCGTTAAAAAGTTTAATGTATAAGATGCTAAAAGCGATAAAACAAACTTAGGAAACTCTTTTTTTGGATGAGCCTTGCTTTGGAATGTATAAATTTTGTTTAATACATAAGATACGCTTATACCTACAGCATAAACTACTATATTGCTTATTTCTGGAGATACACCAAAAAACATAAGAAAAAATATGCTTCCATAGCCTAAGATTGTATTTATGATGCCAACCAGAATATATCTTAAGAAAAAGAATGATTTTTTGCTGCATTTGTTGCAGTATACTTTTGTATTCATTTTATATCTTCAACAACAACCCAGTCTCCACTTAGCTCTATAACTTTTGCTGATTTAGAAAGTTTTAGCTTCATATAAACATCAAATTTATAAGGGAAAAAGGATATATGTAGGTCTGGTGTATATAACCATTCACGTTGTTTTGGAACTACTACAATGATCCTATTACGTGCAACTCTGCGAAGTTCAGACATTGCTCTATCTATATCAATAACATGTTCCAAAGTGTGTGAGCAAATTACTGTATCAAAAGATTTTGTGTCAAACGGCATTTTTTCTAAAAATCCTCTAACATAGGTAATCTTTCCCTCTTTTGTCTCATCTACTAATATATCCATACCATAAATAGTTTTTACCCTAGGAAGTTTTAGCTCGATTTGCCTAACAAGAAAACCTCCACCACAACCTGCATCTAACACCGTCTCTCCATAAATATTATCTAAAATATAATTAATACATTTACTATTTAAATCAGTTTCTCGAGCAATACCACCAACAATTTCATAATATTTTATATATTGATCGTAATCTAAAAAAGGAAATTGTTCTTTAAATTTAAACAGTAATTCTGTTTTGTCCTTAAAAACTAACCAAAATAAAGGGTACATAAATATAGCATTATCCCTAATTATTGGCGGTAAAAAATTATCAAGCAAATAATTCAATTTAATTGTAAAATCTCTGTTAAAAATCTTTCTATGTAGCCAATCTAATATTTTCATATTTCCTCCTTATCATCCTTGTCCCATATTGTCTTTACTATATAAAGAGGTCTTTGCTTTACCTCTTCGTATATTCTTCCAACGTATTCTCCTATTATACCTATGGTTATAAGCTGAACACCACCAAGAAACAATATAGCAACCATTATCGATGGATAGCCCTTCACAGGATTGCCGTATACAAGTTTTTGGATAATTATCCACATAGCGTATAAAAAAGCTACAAAAGATACAAACAAACCAAGAAGCGATGCCAGTCTTAAAGGTGCTATAGAAAATGATGTAATGCCTTCTATTGCTAAGTCTATTAGTTTAAGGTAATTCCATTTGGTTTTGCCAGCATGTCTGGGAGCTCTTTCATAATAAACAGATGTGGTTTTAAACCCTACCCAAGCAAATATCCCTTTCATAAATCTTTTTCTCTCTCTTATTTGCTTGACTGCGTTTAAAGCAGCCTTAGATATCAATCTAAAATCTCCAGCATCTTGAGGTATTTCAATATCTGATAATATATTTATAATCTTGTAAAAAGCTTTTGAGGTGAATCTTTTAAAAAAAGTCTCTCCTTCTCTTTTTATCCTTACAGCGTTTACTACATCATAACCCTCTTCAAATTTAGCGATAAGCTTTGGTATAACCTCAGGTGGATCTTGCAAATCCACATCAAAAGGTATGACAGCATCAGCATCTGCGTAATCTAAACCTGCACTTAGGGCTATTTCTTTGCCAAAATTTCTAGAAAGAGATATTACTTTTACTTTTTTATCTTTTTCATAAAGCTCTAAAAGTTTACTAAGTGTATTGTCTTTTGAACCATCATCTACAAAGATAAGCTCATAATCGTAATTTGTAGAGTCTAACACTTCTTTAAGTCTCTTGTAAGCTATCTCTACATTATCCTCTTCGTTATAAGCAGGAATCACGATGGCAATCTTTTTTCTACTCTCCACCAAGAAGTACCTCCAACAACCTTTTCACATTTTCTTTCCATGTAAGGCATTTAATTCCATATATCATTATACATAGCCTTAATAATATTAAAGAACCGCTGCGAAATTCTTGGCCATGCATTTTCATTTATCCACTTTCTTTGTATCTCAATTTTTTTGAAAATAATTTCTTTATTGTTCAACAAATTTATAATACCTTCGGCAATAGCTTCAGGAGTAGTACCATCCGTAAAGTGTACAACATTTTTTACATCGTTAAAAATATCTAGCGGCGTACATAAAACAGGCTTCTCAGATGCTAAAGCAAACCTGATTGCGCCACTCGCTGACTCATTGGTCTTCTGGTACGGCATCACAATTAGATCAGCGCATTTCAAATACGAAAGAGATTCCTCGTCACTCAAAAATTCACTAATTATTGTGACACTTTTTTCTAGGTTATATTTCTTTATTATCCCCATACATAATTCAAGGTATTCAGGGGATGTTAAGTTTGGATAGAGTGCATTTACAAGTAAAAGGTGTAAGTTTTTATCTTTTTGTTGTAGAATAAAAAAAGCTTCTATTAATTCTTTAATACCTTTATGGGGTAATAAAAAGCCATAAGAAGAAATAACTGTTTTGTTTTCTAATCCTAATTTGTTTTTTATTTGTTGGGATCTCATATTAACGTAATCATTATTCTTGACTTTTAAGACACCATGAGGAAACAAAGTTACGTTGTCAATCAAATCAAAAGATTTTAAAATATTTAAGTCTGTTACATTGTGCACAAATATTCTATCTACTTTTTTTAAAGTCTTATTAATCCATTTTAATGAAGCCTTGAAATCAGGCTTATTTACGTCTTTAACAGAATGAAAAGTAATAAAAACCTTTATTTTATGTAATATAACTTTTTCAATCAAATTTTGAAGAGCAAAGACGTTAAAAAAACCAAAATTATATTGTATAACAAGAACTTCCACTTTAGTATTCAATATCTCATTGTATAAGTTATAGAGTTCAGCGTCATCTTCCCATACTCTTGTCACGTCTTTCTCTTTATTTTCATCCAAAATTGCATTTTTACTTAATTGATTTGCAAAAATTCTTAAATCAAAAGAATCGGGAGGGATATTCTCTATTAAAAACTTTGAGTATGCAGCAATACCACATTTAGAGTTCCAAGTGCTAACCCAGCCAAGTTTTATTTTTTTAAAATCATCACTATCTTTAACAGCTACACTTCTAACAAACGCTTCAAGTTTTTTAGCTGTATCTGACCATTTAAATTTCTTCAAAAGGATTTCTTTACCAATCCTTGTTTTTTCCATTCTCTTATCATCTGATAAGCTATATACCTGTCTCATAAGCTTAGAAAGATGTTCTACATTTGGTTCAGCCCATACAGAATTAAAAAGGTTAAAATGAGTATCAGCGTAATCAAAATAGAAATCAATAAGCCACGCAGTCTCTGTCGTACAAAAATCAAGAACACCTCCCCATCCAGTAGTAATAACTGGCAAGTCTGAAAGCATTGCTTCTGCCATTGGTAATCCAAAACCTTCAGCACGACTTGGGTTTACAAGACAATGACATTGTTCATATAATGCCTTTAGTTGCGAATCTGTCAAATCATCTTCTATTACTATAACTTCAGGAGGATTAATCGTTTTTGATGTAGCATTTGCAAGCCATTCATAAATTTTATTGTGGGGGTTTTTAAAAGTTTTAATTATCAAACTTACATCATCTTCTGCTTTAAATTCACTCATATAGGCTTTTAACAAAACGTCTGCACCTTTTCTAGGAAAACACGATGATACATGAAGAAATCTAAAATTTTTAGTGGTGTTAACCCTATATTTATTATCTGGGGCAATACGCAACCAATGATCGACTCCACAACCACAAATTGATAATGGTATATTAACACCATTATCAATTAATACTTTTTTAACGTGTTTTGAAAGACAAGATATGCCTTGCAAATACTCATTAAAATCCTCTACCCATTCATTAGGAAAACCGCTTTCCTCCCATGCATAACAGTGTAAAAAATTTAATTTACATCGCATATCATTTACTCGAGGAGGATAAATAAGTCTACTGGTAATGTCTGACTTTTCTTGGTTTATTTCAAGAGCTTTTTGATACATTTCAGTAATATCTGGATGTTTTTCTAGAAAATTTTTATCAGGTAAAAAATCCCCTGGTCCTTCTGTAGAGTATAGCAAAACATTATGACCCATACTTTTTAATGCCTTAGCTAACTCTCTATTAACAAGAGCTAAGCTATAAGAGCTATCAAATGGTCCTTCTAAGCGCCATAAAATATTTTGGGGAAGGTTATGGTATCTATTTAACTTTTTTATTTCGTTAATGTTTTTTGCTATGCTTGATGCTATATTTAAAAAATCAGATTCTTTGATATATGCACAATTACGATAAAAATCTACTATCTTGTCAATTAAATATTTATAGTTTTTATCTATATTAGCCAAAACATCACTCCAAGATTCCTTTTTAATATTTTTAGTATCACAGATGTCTTCAAAGGCTTCTATTGCCCTTTTTGCACTTTTATCCCAGGAAAATTCCTTTGCGCGTTTTATAGCGTATTCTCTTAGCTCGTTTCTAAAGTTATCGTTTGTAAGGACTTCTTTAATCTTACTGGTTATAGATTCTGCGCTGTATGGGTCAAAAAGGGCATCTTCTCTTCCTATTACCTCTGATATGCTTGTGGTATTTGAACCTATCACAGGAGCACTGCAAGTCATAGCCTCAAGGGCTGGCAAACCAAAACCTTCATGAATAGATGGAAATACAAACAAATCACAAAGATTATACATCGCTATAAGCTCATCATCTGGCACATATCCTGTAATGATAACATCGTTTTTAGTAAGTCCTGTTTTTGCAATTTTATCTTCTAAATCTTTTTTATTGCCGTCAGGGATTTTACTTGTGATGACGAGCTGATAGTTTTCTTTTATACCTTTGGGAAGTTTTGAAAAGGCATCTATAAGATTGTCAATGTTTTTCCTTGGGTCAAAGCCACCCGGAGCATACATCATAAATGGTTTTTCTATGTTATATTTATTAAATATTTTATCTTTTAAATCATCAGATATAGATATTTTCCTGAACTTTTCATCAATTGCAGCTGATATATTTACAATTTTATCTTCATTAATATTTAAATATTGAACAGCTTCTTTTTTCGAAGACTCTGAAATAGCTAACAACAAATTAGCTTTTTTTAAGTATTCTATCTTTTTCAAGTAATATTCTTTATAATTTGGATGACACAATAGCGTTTCTTTATGTATAAGCGGTATCAGATCGTAAAGCGTAACCGATGTAGGAATATCATTTGAAAACTGGCCTATTGAAGTTACTATATCGTCAACAAATCCCTCAAAAAGAGATGATATATGGACTATATCTGGATTGATTTGAGATATGGCGTATTCTCTTATAAGCTCTGCTACTTTTGAGCGCCATATATTTTCTTTTTCTATCTGGGCTACTGGAGTTGGTATAAAAAATGTAAGTATATTTTCTTTTGGTAAAAGCCCTTTAAACTCATTTTTTATACGCTCTATCGTATCTAAAAATGCACCGTTTAGGAGTATATATATATCATGGTTTCCTTTGTTTCTTACTATAGCTTTTGTCAAAGACATAGAGTATCTTCCAATGCCATGAAAAGCACTTTGTCCTTGACAAGGCTGAAGATCAATAAGGATTTTCATACCTTTTTCCTTTCTTCAACAGTTTTTTTCAAGTCATTGTAGATCTTTTTTGCTGTAAGGCTTAGATTTAAGTATTGTATTTCTGATGAGCTTTCACTGTTATAAGTCACATAATTTTTCCTTTCTTCAACAGTTTTTTTCAAGTCATTGTAGATCTTTTTTGCTGTAAGGCTTAGATTTAAGTATTGTATTTCTGATGAAGTCACATAATTATTTGTATTTCCTACTCTTTTTAGTCTCTCTTGAAGTCCAGGAAACGGCTTCAGACAAATTTTTACAAAAGATTTCAGCTTCCGCCTTTTATTTAGATATTCTTTTGCTCTGATTATTAGTTTCCTAGTAACTCTTCTGGGTCTACTCCCAGGTGCAAATGTAACCCAGGCTATAGTACCAGTTTTAAACCACCTGGCAAACCTGCCAAGCAGCCTAAGAGAATATGTTCTTCTCCAGGATCTACTATTTAAAATGCTATTATACAATGTAGATGGTTCTATAGCTCTATTTTCTGCTTCTATTAGTCTTTTTTCTAACTCAATAACTCTATTTTCTGCTTCTATAGCTCTATTTTCAATATTTAAGATATGATTTTGAAACTTTTCTGCAAGGCTCTCTAATGTAACACCGTATTCTTTTGAAAAAACATCATTAAATAGAGCTGTAATTTCAGTACTTGCATGTTTTTGAGCAATTATAGCATAGTCTGGACTTGGTGAATACAACACCTGTAACAGGCTTACATAGTCTAGATTTTTTATATTCTTGTCTTCTTGTAAGCGAAGTGTCTTAACTCTTTCAAACCCATAATGCTCTGCCAAAAAAGAGAGCAAAAGCGGTGGCAATGGTCTTATGTGTGTAGGGTCTAACCAAAAATCTACAGTAGCAACCTTAATATTTGCTGGGTTAGGCGTTTCTAATATTAGTAAACCGCCTGGTTTTAAGACGCGTAAAGCTTCTTTTATTAAATTTTGCAGTACATCAAACTGTAAATGCTCTACAATATGAAAACCAGAGACCACAACAAAGCTATCATCGGGTGATTTTTTTAAAAATTCTAAGGCATCAATGTGAATTACATCTAAGTTCAAGGTTTTGCAAGCCTGAAGCATGTCATCGTCAATATCAACTCCCAGAGCTTTAAAACCGTTTTCACTAACTAATTCTATCCACTCTCCACGTCCACATCCCAGATCGAGAACTCTTAACTCTTCTTTTTTATAAATATTTTTAAATGGCTCTATAAAAGGTAGATATACTTTTAGTCTTTCTTTGATAAGCTCCCTTGAACCCCTGTGTTTATCTTCAAACGCCCTATAAAAGTTATCCTGCATCTTTTACCACCTCATTTATATTATAGCGCATTATTTTTACACTTTCATCCCATAAGACATAGCTTAAACTCAAAGAGGAGTTTAGTAGGGATTTGTAGGAGTTTAGCTTTTCTAAAAAAAAGCTTGTTAGGAGCTGGTTTGGTGGCTATGAGGGCTACGTTTGGGGCTACGGTATAAGAAAAAGCATCTTCAAAACCAATGCTTTGGGGGTCTTTGTGGCATCCATGAACGCCAAAATAAGAAACACCTATAAAACCATGGTATTCTAATATAAACTTTACGGCTTTTGGGTGGATGGGTTTTAGGTGGGTTAGGTGGGTGGGGTCTAGGTAAAAATCTATGGTGCCCGTGGGGATGTTGTCGGTGTATGGAAACTCTATAATGAAGCTTCCACCTTCTTTGAGGGTTCTAAAAACCTCTTTATAAAGCTCAAAAGCGTATTCAAACGGAAGATGCTCCAATACATGTATAAGAGATATCACATCGTAGGTGTTCGACTCTTGGGCTTTTAGAAACGAAATAGCATCCGATAACTCCACATTAAGACCCTTAGAAGAGGCATAAGAGACCATAATTTTATTTGTATCTATACCAAAAGCCTCAAAACCAAGCTCTTCATAAAGGCTTAGCATCTCACCTCTACCACAGCCTATGTCAAGGGCTTTTGGCTTAGAAGATGGGTAAGCCTCGGAGTAGGCTTTTAAAAGAGGTGTGTAAAATGTAAGCCTTCGTTTTATCTCCTCTTCTTCACCCTTAAACTCATCTTCAAAGGCTTTGTAAAAGTTTTCATCTATTGGCATTTTATCTCCCTTAATACCCTTTCTAAGTCTTTTTCCATCATAGCTAGCTTTGTAGTGATCTAACTCTTTTTGGAGATCTGGTGAGGATTCGTGGGCTGTTTCGGAGACCATGAATTGATAACTTAAAAAATTTATATAATTATTTTCGTTTTTAAAAGCCCTAAAAAGGTTTAACCTATGGGCTATATCGTAATATCCAAGTATGTTTGAAAGCTCTATGATATAGTCAAACTCTTCGGGTTTTAGTAATCCTTTTGCTATAGACTCTTTTACATACAAAGCATCACCCCAGTAAAGCTGACCGCCTTTTTGAGGGAGCTTGAAGATGGTAGCATCGAAGATTAGCTCAAACTCTTCTAAGTTTATAAGCTTTTCACCAAAAACGCTGTAGTGGTTTAAATCAAAAAACCTATAGAGCATAAAACCTTGAGACCTAAGATACATATCTATATCTGAGAAAAGAGAAGCCCCTTCGTATTGAGGATTAAACTGAACCTCTACTTTTATAAAAGATGTAGTTTTTAGGATGTTTTTGGCACCTTTTAGGACTAAAAGCTCTGCTCCTTGGGTATCTATCTTGATATAGTCTATTTTTTGTATACAGTTATCATATGCAAATTTATCAAGGGTGGTGGCTTTTGAGATACTTTTATAAAGAGGATGCTGACCGGCACACCAAAAAAATGTATCTATCACAAACTTATCTGGAGGGTATATAGAAGAACAACCAGGATTTTGGGTGATATAGATATCTACTTCTTTTTCTTCATCTAAAAGAGCATATGGGATAAGCTTGATATGAGGGTGGTTGTATCTATTTGATAGCTTGGTGCATTCTTCTTGATCTGGATCAAAACCAAAGATAAAAAGTTTATCTATATGATCTAACAATCTATCTGCAAAACCCCATCTACACCCAACATCTACTATATGATACATTTTTAAAAACCCTTCCCAGCTAAATATGAGTTTGCGCCTGAGGATAAACTTACCATCGCGTATGCAGTTAAAGCACCTACACTACAACTGCTAAATGTTAAACTGTTCGACGCAGAAGAAATTGCTGGGGAACTACAACCAACACCAGATATTGTGTAAGAAATTCCAGAACTAGGTAAAAAACTAGCATCGCTTATTGTTAGCGTAATAGTATTAGAACTACCGGAGAAACCTACATTAGGGATTATGGAAGCTTGAAGAGTTACTGAGTTTGGAAGCATCTCTTTAGAGATGACAGTTGGTACGTTACTTGGAGTTCCTATCATAGTCCCATGTGCCTAATAGGATATAGCACCTCCGCTTGCTACCGCAACAAAAGCGCCCAATAGTACTGTACCTTTAATCTTCCGCATATTCTTTTACATCCCAAAAATTTTTGCTTTTAAAAGCATAGCAAATTATTTTTCATTTGTGTATAAGTTCACTACATCGTGAACACATACCCACAAAAAAATTATAACACATTATCATAGGACTACCTCGGAATTCTTTATACCATTACCATTAACCGTGGCATACTTGTAAGCTACTTCAGCAGGTGTTCTATAACCTAACGAACAATGAGGTCTTACAAAGTTATATTTTTCTATGTACTTCTCCAAGAGGCTATTAAGATGATCTATTGTGTAATCTATACCTTCTATGAACCATAATTCTTCTTCTATTGTTCTTATTACCCTTTCAACATTACCATTGGTCTTAGGAGTTCTTGGATAGCTATAGTAATGCTC
>Ga0080003_1001528_pt1 | contig 12037 bp, 11 predicted proteins | sample JossMetagenome_FD_69206 | JGI IMG/M metagenome (GOLD analysis project Ga0080003, IMG submission 69206) | Hot spring microbial communities from Joseph's Coat, Yellowstone National Park, USA - JC2_E (SPADES assembly) (version 2) | ecosystem: Environmental > Aquatic > Thermal springs > Hot (42-90C)... | reverse complement strand
TCTTAGTGTTGAATTCAAAGTTCTGGTTCTTTTTTGTCTTTTTGCTTTTAAATAAAAGTGATATACTAGGGCATGGAGGACAAAATAAGAGAATACTTAACAGAACACGGTCTTGAATACAGCCACATGATTTTATTTCCAGGTTACGACGTTTTGTTCTTTACTCACAGAGTGCTTTATGACGCGTGTTTGTACGACAGTGAAGGAAGAAAAATATGGCATGGAGATGTAGATTTAACAAAGAAGTGGAAACTATTCCTTGAAGCTTCGTGCATCTCAAAAAGAACGCTAATTCTTTCGGCAAACAGTCTTAATTGCACCACTGAATTGTGGGATGTATTGGCGAAAATAAAAAGAAGTTATGAAAAAATAACTACCGAAAACATTCGTGGGCACTATCCTATACTTATTGTTCGAGACAAAGAAGACCTTAAAAAAGAACTTTATGCCGATTGGGTCTTTGTGTGTGACAAGAAAGACGAGGAAGTTTTGAACGAATTAAACGCATTTCTAGACTCTCATAAACATTTGGTTACGAAAGGGATCGTGGTCTATTTTTAATATAAGACGTTACTAAAAAACAATCTTTGCAGAACGTGTGTTTTTTTATTAAAATTGCTTCAAGGTAGTGCGCGTGCTTGCGCAACTCAACTTTAGTTATGCTAAGCACTTTGGCAACCTGCTGTGGCTTTACAACTATCCCGTGAATTTTTACCGCTATTAGCATGAGCACGCTGGCAACTACGTCGTAAGAATAGCCGTTGCGCACGGTTGTTTTCCTAAGCTTTTTAGCAAGATAAGTTGCTTCGTTGAGCACAACCTGCGGAAAACCAAGCACATCAGAAACCTTAGCACTTTTTAGAACGTATGTTGAAAGAAAATATTTTTCATCGTTATTCGCGCGCGTTTCTGCAAAACCAAGCCTTTCCGTTTTTATAGGCGCCGAACCAAGCCATTCGGAACGCATTACTAAAGGCTGGTCTTCTTCAAACGCTTCGGGAAATACATAGTCGCACATTGCGCAAACGAGCCCGCCGTCCGCATTAACTATGTTTGCCGACCCACATATTGGACATTTTTTGCTCATACTATAATAAACGCAAAATTTTGCAAAGCCAGCGTGCTCTATAGCTAGCAATCGCAAAGGTTTACTGCTTACCTAATTTTATAAAAATCAAATTAAACAAAACAAAAAAATGCTTTGTTATTTTAAGTGCTGTATGAAATTGTTGTAGACCCACTTCCGCTCACCTTGCCTGATGATGGGTTGGGGTAATATGTCACTTGAACTTTGTGATTCGGTGGCCCTTCGAACACAACCACGTTAGGTGCACTCCACGAATTACTTCCTGAAAGCCCTGTGAACGTAATGCTGTCGCCAGCGTTCGCAGATTGTGTATTCCCGTTCATAGTAACGCTCCACGTTACTCCGCTTGGAAGATTGCTTTCGGAAAACGTGTATGAATATGTCGATCCTACTGTTATTTTAATGCTTGCAGATTTCGATGCCCCCGTGCTGTCCTTTACTGTCACGGTTGCGGTATAAGTTCCTGCGCTGTTGTAGGTGTGGGTTGGATTCTGTGAAGTGCTTGAACTGCCGTCTCCGAAATTCCAGCTGTAAGAATATCCACCTGAGCCACCCGAAGCAGAAGCCGTGAACGTTACAGAAAGAGGAGCTGTGCCTGAAGTCGGGTTCGCGCTTATTGAGGCTTGCAATTGTTCTTTAGTTACAGTAATTGTTATTGTATTACTGGAAGCCGTCTGCGAACCGCTTGTGACTTCGAGTTGAACATTATAAGTGCCTGGGCTAGTATATGTATGTGTTGGGTTCGCGGAAGTGCTTGTTCCTCCGTCCCCGAAAGTCCAATAATACGAATAACTGCCTGAGCCTCCTTGAACGTTTGATGCAAATGAAACTTGCAAAGGTGCTGATCCCTGCGTGGGGTAAGCGCTAATCGTAACACTCAAAGGCGGTGGCGCAACGGTAACCTGCGCGTAGTTTGACTCTGCTGTTGCTCCTGTTACAGTGTCTTCAACTTCGACCATTGCATAATACACTCCGTTTGAATTGTATGTGTATGTGAAAGTATTGGAAGTTTGCCATCCTGACCAATGATAATTACCACTATTGCCCATATAGTAGAAGTTATATTCATAATTGCCAGAGCCTCCCGAAGCAGAAGCCACAAATGTAACGGTAAGAGGTGAGCTTCCTGATGAAGGATTAGCGTTTATTGAAACGCTCGGGGTCGTGTAAAACGCAATGCTCTGAGAACCGGGGCTTGAGAACGAACCTGAAGAAGGCGTTCCAACATAACCTGAAGGATTAATCACGCTCCACGAATAAGTTTGTCCTGTGCTGAACGTTTCGGTTAAGCTCGAGCTTGTTGTTGTGTATTGTGTTCCTCCTACATTAACTCCCCATTGTGTCCCGCTCGGAAGACCGCTTTCGCTCCACGTGTATTGATATGTCGAGCTTGAAAGAACGTAATTAATACTTACGCTCGCGTTCGTAGTTGCAGAACTTGACGAAGGCATTGCAACATAATCTTGCAAATATCCGTCGAAATTAATAGTTGTGTTCTTAGGTGAAATGCTCCATGAATAAGTCCCGTAAGGCAAGTAGAATGTTACTGTCGAAGAACCCCAATACGTGTTTCCTGATTTAGATTGCCCGTTGCTTAACGTAATTGTATAACTGATGTCCACAGGCGCGCTTACAGTGAATTGTATGTAAGTCGAGTAGTGATAGTTAGCTGTAACAGAACCTGGATTATTTGTAAGCTCTATGACTATTGGGTTGCTGTTTGAATAATATCCAGTTTCAGGCGTAGTATTTGAGAAGCTCCATTGCGTAAACGTGTAGCCTGAATTCGGGTTGTCTGTAAGTTGAAGTTCTGCCGTCCACTTTATATACACGGTCAGACTTTGCCCCGTGTTCACAGTTCCTGAATGTGTAAAGCCTATGCCCGGAACATAAGCCATTCCAGGAAGCACGCTCCACGAAACAGAACCTCCTGATCCCGCGTTAATTGTTAAAGCATAATAATCGCTGTATGAAGCCGTTACAGACCCAGGCGTTGAAATTGTTATTGTACCGCTTTGCGATGTCGAAAGCCCGCTTGTCGATGTCCACACGAACAGTGCGCTTGAACCTCCTGAAATAGGTGAAATCCACGAAAAGCTTACTGAAGAACCAGGCGAAACATAAATTGTCAGAGGCAGTTGCGAATAAGTATAGCTTTGGCCATTAACCGTCAAAACCGTGCCTTGCGCATTATTATTTAACCCGTTAGCGCTAAAAGTAATGCTGGTATCAAAGTTAGCAGTTTCATTCACAGGACTATTCAGTGTTATTGTTTCGGGATTGTTTGTTCCCGTATATGATGAACTACCCGAGCCACTCCACGAAACAAACTTATAACCTGAATTTGGACTTGCCGAAATTTGAACCTGTGTTCCAACATTATACCATCCAGAAGACGGGGAGAGCGAACCTGCTCCTGAAGGGTTGGAAATCATGTTTAAATAGACCTGATAGTTAGCTGTAACAGAACCTGTGCTTCCTATATTCTGTATGACTATCGGGTTGTTGTTTGAAGAATATCCTTCCGCAGACCGAACGTATCCTGATAAGCTCCATTGAGTAAACCTGTAACCTGAATTCGGGTTGTCCGTAAGTTGAAGCTTCGTTCCCCACGTTATATACACGTTCTGACTTTGTCCCGCGCTTACTGTACCTGAAGAACTACCGTAAACATACCCTGAAACTAAAGACCACGAAACAGAGCCACCTTGCCCCGCGTTAATCGTTACAGCATAGTAAGGTACGTAATTGACGGTAATAATGTTCGTATTATTCTCAGTATTGCCCGTTATTTCAAAGGTTACCGAATTGCTCGTCTTTGAAAGCACGTCCACAGCGCTCATGGAAATAGATGTCGGAACGTAATATACGTTTCCTGCTTGTATAACAGGGAACGTGATTGTGTATTGATAGTAGTTATTCGTTGAATAATCGTAACCTGGTTCTTCAATTGAAACAGGAGAGCCTAAAGACGTGATTGTGTATTGTTGTTGCCCGTTCTGATAAATTACATAGTTCCACGTTTGCCCGTTCGGTAACCCACTTTCGCTAATATAATTGATAAAGTTGAACCACGTGAGAGATACAGTAATATTTCCAGGCGCGTTAACAGTAACGGGGACACTGTAGACATAAGTATTGCCTGAAGACATCGTTGAAATTGAATTATAATTAATCGTAATGCCCGACGAAGCTGTGATTGAAGAACTATAAGGTTGCGCGATATAATAATCTTCTTCTGGTGTAAGTTCAAAAGTTTGTTGCCCCCCAGCTGGAACCCATACTGACGGTGGGTTTGAAGTTCCGTAATTAGGGTTGAAAAACACGTTCACTGCGTAATATGGTAAATATGAAATTTGTTGGGTTACGTTTTGATCACCGACTGAAATAGTACCGCTCGCTTGTAAAGCCTGATACTTTGTTTCTCCTGACGCGTAAGACGACATTACAGAGTAGGATAAAGTCGTGTCCTGAGGAGCGCCTGTGAATACTATCGGGTTAGGAGTAGTAGCTTGTTCTGTCACGCTTCCTAACTTTGCCCACCATGTAATTCCATTTGGAAGCCCTGTTTCATTAAAAGTCACAGTATATGTATGTCCTAAATAAGTAATGCCTTGTTCAAACGTCCCATTGTTACCCGACGATAACGTGAATGAGCCTGAAGATGGGTTTGCCGATGCATTATAAGACCCGAAAAGCGAGTCAACTAGTAGCACAGGAGTAATGTTCCATGAATAAGAACCCATAGGTATTCCTTTCCACTCGAACGTAGCAACAGCATAAGAAAATAGAATATTGGCAGACTTAAAAAATTGAGTTTGCGTTTGCTTGCTACCATTCGGAAAAGTTAAAGTTAAAGAAACATTATCTTCAGCATCCCATATAGGAGCCGAAACGTCAAACGTGGCTTTCGGTTGCACAACATTAGGTTCGAGCGTAAACCACGGGCCGGTATAAGCTTGCACGAATGATGTTGAGGGCAAATTAAAAGTCCACGGATTCGAGGTCGAAGTGTACTTATTTTCTATAAGCAAAATATTACTTTCAATCATGTACCAATTCACACATGCGTATCCCGAGAGAGGAGTATCATAGAAAGAAGGCGAAGAACCTGTGGGGAAGTAGACAGTTGTTGAAGTAGAAGGCGGAACAGTTTTTGAAAGCTGAAAGTTTAGATTTTGAAAAGGAAGTGTCCATGTAACGCCTGATTCACCAGATTTAATTGTCACAGCTATGCCCCAAGCCCAATCGTTCGTGCTCCATAATGTTCCTGATTGATACAACCACGGCTTAGGTGACGCCCACGTAATTGTCGCGTTTTTCATCTCCAAGCCGTTTTGAGAATATATATTAAAGAGCGGTTGATTACTTATATAAAGAACAGAGCCAGAAGGAATAAGCAAGACGGATCCGCTCACTACGGATGAGTTTCCTTTTGCTTTAACTTCAACATTAAGCGTGAATGTATTTTGAGAAACAAGTGAAGACGGAACAAGCGAGCCATTGTTTGCGAAAGCCAAGCCTCCGACAAATGAAAGGTAATATTCTCCTGAAGTTGTTATGTAGTCCCATATGCTTGCGTCTATAATAGTTAGCTTAACAGGAAAGTAAGCAATAGCAGTAATCGAGCTGGTAACGTCGTTAAAGGTTAACGTTTGCGAAGAAGAAAAAGTAAAATGTGCCGAAGAAGTTATCGCAGAATAAGGAATGAAACTGTAATTCCAACCATAGAACCCGAAACCGTTGAGAGGAATTGCGGTAAACGTGACGGACGCTCCTTCAGGTATCTTAATCGTTTCAACCGAAGTAGTATTATAAGGTCCGTAAGTTATTCCATTATAAGTGTATGTAATTTGAACAACGCCTCCAGGGTCGTTCTTTGCAGTAACCGTAACGTATTTCGTAGCAAAAGGGTGCGCGAACGAGACGTTTGAAACCGCGATAATGCTAACTAAGATAAAAGCTATTATAACCAAAACTGTCGGTAAGGTACGCTTTTGCATTCACTAAAAAAAGGAGCGTTTGATTTAAAAACCGACTTTTTATGCTAGACCGTATGCCATAATGATTGCGATAATAAAAGGTAATAACAATAAGAAAAGCATGCCGATTATTTTTAGAATTAACCCCTCTTTTAAGCCTTGCACATCTAGTGCGTGTTGCGGAAAATTCTTTTTCACGTAATAATCGAGAACCAAAGCCCCGTTCTTTATATAGAGAAAAAGAGGCGCGTTCCTTTTCTTATCGTAACCCAAAGAAAAAAACGCATGATTAAACTCCGTAATCAAGCCTCCTTTAGTTTTTACTTTTCTTCGTGTTCCCTGTAAATGTGCCAAAAATTCTTCTCTATGTATTTCCCGAATTCGTTCATGTCATACCAGAAATGTTCCTCCCATTTTTTCGTTTCAAACATGTAGTCTTTATATTCAGGCGTGAAGATAACTCCTGAATAGACGAGAATAAAACCGCCCGCAGTGTGTGGTAGTGCGAAAATTTGATTTTGAACAAAACCGACAACGCCTGGAATGTTTTCTTTAGGAGGGATTATTTCGTAAGACAAACCCAAAGGTTCAATCATTTTTATTCGCCTCACGTAGGATAGTTCGGTTCCCAATAGTTCGACGTTTCATAATATGAGCCATTTGCAAAGTAGAAATAAATCGGGACACCTTTACCTATCGTTGAAGCGTTCCAAACTACGACAGTAGAATGAGGCGGAATATTCACATTTGTAATTTGCCATGCTGTCGCATTACCTTGCCACGCTTGACTGTAAAAGCTCGAATTTGTATACCACGGATGTGGTAACGGAAAAGGAGTGCCAAGACCTCCTGGTTCATAAATCACGATCTTTACAATAGGGGCGTTTGCTTCATTTGTTATGTTAAGTGCATAAAGATTCGTTGAAGATTTACAAGAACCGTAATAATTGAACACGCCTCCTCCTATCGGTTGTTGTGCTGTCCATCCGATTTCAAGGCTACCGTTGTCTGTTCTAAGGACTTCTCCTACATTCATCTTTACGGGTGGAGGTGGTGGGGGTGGCGTTCCTATGTATCCTCCTGTGAGCCGATACGCTTCTTGTCCTGTTTGTGTTTCGAGAGCGAGCATGCTTGCGGGGTCTATGATTGCAACTATGATTCCTGCTGAGAGTATTATTAGTGCGAGTATCCCGATGCTCGCTAACGCTAAACCTTTGTTCATACTAATAAAATTATAGAACATCAATATTTAAAAGGAACGTTTTTTTTGCAAAATAAGTTTCGGAATGCAACCTTTGAAACGAATAACGCTTGTTATATCAAGGGTTTGCGTAGAGGTTTTTCAAAATACAATAATTCCTGCATATTCTAATCACTTTTTTTAGGAACGGAAGAACAAATAAATCCAAAATTAAAGCGTGTAAATGAGCTAAAAAATATACAAGACCCAAGGTATAACTGAATGGACAAACAAAGAGTGCAGGTGCAGGACAAAGCATTATGTTCACAGGATTGTCGGGTACTAATTCGTGGAACGCGCCTGTAGCAACAGTGTACGAAGGGCCTTGGTGGCACAGAGTTAGAGTAACATATTATCCGCACCCATCATCTGGAACTGTAAGCGGAAGCGGGTCAACAACGATTTCATACACGAGATGAAATAGCTTTTTTTAGTTTATTTATTTTCTTATAATTTTCTATTTATGCGCGTTAGTGTTTGTCAAAATTTGCGTTTATTATAATATGAGCAAAAATTGTCCAATATGTGGGTCGGCAAACATAGTTAATGCGGACGGCGAACTCGTTTGCGCAATGTGCGGCTATGTATTTCCAGAAGCGTTTGAAGAAGACCAGCCTTTAGTAATGCGTTCCGAATGGCTTGGTTCAGCGCCTATAAAAACGGAAAGGCTTGGTTTTGCAGAAACGCGCGCAAACAACGATGAAAAATATTTTCTTTCAACATACGGCCTAAAAATTGCTAAGGTTTCTGATGTGCTTGGTTTGCCACAGGTTGTGCGCGACGAAGCAACTTATCTCGCTAAAAAGCTTAGGAAAACAACCGTGTGCAACGGCTACTCTTACGAGGTAGTTGCCGGTGCGCTCGTGCTCATAGCGACAAAAATTCACGGCACGGTTGTAAAGCCGCAACAGGTTGCCAAAGCGCTTGGCGTTAAAGAAAAGAAAATGATGAAGTTTTACAGAAAAGTGCGCTTTCTCTTAAACGTGAACGTCCCGACAAGAAAGGCAAGCGATTATATTTTTGCTTATGCGAGAAAGCTTAATATTCCTGAAAGTGTTGCTAGGGAGGCTGCAAAACTTTCAACTTTAATACCGCAGGGTGTGTCGCCTATTGTTTCAGCCGGCGCCTCGCTGTATGTTGCTGCTCACAATGTAGGGCTTAAAATAAGGCAGTATGAGGTTGCTGAAGTGTTCGGCATAACTGAAGTTGCACTGCGAACGCGCGCCCATATTCTTGAAGCGACTTTAACGACAAACGGTTCGCGCGCTAAACACAAAGTTGTTGAGCAAACAATGAAACTTTAGGTGTAATTTTTTGCGCCGGTAATCTTTTTTTATGTGTGTGTGCGCGCGCGCTCCATTTTTTAATCAAAAACAAACCGCATCACCGCATCACTTGTTGCGAAGCATTTTATACTAAAAGAATTGCACCCAAAACTTTGTCAATTGAAATTATCCACAGGTATATAAGCGCTAAACCGAATAACCCTGCAGCCGTGTTAGCATAAAAGTTGTTATAACTTAAGTGCGCAAGCGCGAACCTATGAATTATGTATATTCCGCCTTCAGTTAGTGAGTCTAAAAACAAATGCGAAAAGGCAGAAATAACCCCGAAGGCGCAAAGCACTTTAAGAGTAACACTTAATGGTGGAATATAAGGGAAAATTGGTTGCCCTATTGCCTCAACTCCTATAAACACGGGCAACACGGTTACTATAATGCCTATAAACGGCGCGGTAAACACAGAGTGCGTTCTAAAAGCGCGAACCGGGTGGTAAGGATAAACCCAAGAGCTTGGAATGGTTTTATACGGCGATGGCGCCGGCTTGTTGTTGTGCCCAAAAACATCAATGACCCAATTGACTGCGACGGCGCTCCACATGGCTGACACTATGTAAAGCCCCACGTTTCCAAGCAGTGTTGTAAGGTATAGCAGAATGCCTGCAGAAAAAATGTAATGAGTAAAAAGCTTCATTTTTGCTCACCTTCAACCTTAATTAGGTTTTCGGGCAAACTTTTCCCGATGTAATGCCAACTTACTACACGTGTTTCGCCTTTTAGCATTTCATAATGGGCGACATAATAATATGGAATTTCATTACCATTAGTAGTCTTAATGTATTTTATCTGTAGCGACCCTTTTTTTCCACAAACTGGACAAACGACGCTTTTCATGATATAATTAGGTAAACACATTGCTTAAAAACATTATCTTTTTTGCTTCAACAAAACTTATGGTTTTGGCAAGAACCGTTTGGTAAAAGTCTTCACGGCAAAGTCGTTTCTTTTAAGGCAAAAAATTCAAAAGGCGCGTGAAACACACGGGCTTTGTTTTTATTGTATTGCTTTACTTCCCCACCACGGTGGCAATGGGGCGTTAGTTGTTTTTACCAAATTCTTATACGGAAAGTTTTGCGGAACCTCTTGAGGATAAACTGCCCAGTTAGGAACAGCTACCCACACGTGCGTCGAGTTCGCGGGTATTACAATTGTTTGGAACGATGGATAAGTGTTTTGCGTTATTGTAATAGTTTTCGCCGGGCCCAAACCCAAATAAGTGAAATTTTCAAATGTGGCGTTTAACCATTGCGAATTTTGGAAGCTATAAGTGATCATAATCTGGTTTTGCCCAGTACCATTATAATTGAACATATTGTCTTGTGCTGGTTGAAGAAAACACACCCCATAAGTTTCACCAACCGCATCAGGGTTAGTAAAATTGTATGTGACACCCGCCCACACGTTTGCATAACTGAAAGAAAACGGGAAAATGTCACCAGGGTTTACTTGAAACACACCGGTCACGCCGTCATATTTTGCCCAAATGCTTCCAATACCGGGTATATGTGCCATTGGGTATGCGTGCAACCCACTAGTAGTGAATGTGAATGGAGATGGGTCGTACGTCCAGGCTTCCAAAATGAAGCTTCCATTCGGGAACACATACGCGACTGCATAAATTGGAACAGGTAGAACTTTTCCACTGGGATGTTCTGAAGACGTGAGCCAAAAGTAAGGCGGTTCTTGTGTAATAGCTAACACACCAGCTAATATTCCGCCAGCTATCATACCGGCTATTAAAAACAGTATTACGCCGAATAGTAATATTTTGTTCATGATATAATTAGGTAAACATTGCTTAAAAGCATTATCTTTTTCACTTCAACACAACTTACGGTTTTGGTCAGAGTTGTTTGGTAAAAGCCTTCACAGCATCTGAGACCAAAAAGCCAAAGGCTGAAAAATAAATGCGGTTGAATTTCGCGCGCTTGTCATTCTCGGGATACAAAGGCTTAAGGACAAGGTTGAACGCTTCCTTTTCACCGACGTCCTCAATTGATTTGATGTGTTCTTTCACAAGACCTAACGCTACACGCCTGTGATACGTCTTGAAAATTGATAAGCGTAAATAATAATAATAATTATTGCTTGAAGGGCTTTTATCAAAATATCCATTCTGCAAATGAACGTCGTACCCGAGTGCTTTTGTAAGAAAAATGAGATCATTATAAAGGCGGTAGTTCGTTGTAATTTCGACTTGAAACAAATCCATATTCTTACGAAAATTTCCGTCGCCCGCTAAGAAGCCATCTAATATTCCCCCAAGAAATTTTTTTGTTCGGTTGAATACCTCGTTTTTCAAGCATTTCGTATGCGAATCATGGCCTTCCGTATAATCCTTAATCAAGCGAATATAATTTAAGTCAGATGAATAAAGTTGGTACCCGTTTGCATACTTAACTTTTCGTGGTTTTGAAAAATCGAAATGCTTTTTTAAAATATCTATATATTTCCGTTCAAAGTCTGTTTCTCCAACAGCCAGTTGCACCCGTCCTACGTCTGTCATATGATTTAAATATTGTTCGAGCGACATTCCTTTCTGTTTAGCATACCAATTTAAGTTTACTAAAGAAAGTTTTGTATTTTTGCGCTTTCTTTTCTCTAACCAACCCTCAGCCAGAAAGAAACCAAGCGCGAAACCGTATTCCCAATCGGTTTGTTCTCCTTCTGGAATGTTCAAAGGGATACGTGTTGCAAGTAAGAGAGTATCGTTATATCCCACGTCTTGTTTAACTTTTAATTCATTTGCGCGTTTAAAATTCAATTTTATGTTTTTTTCTGTTCCATAAAAAAGATGAGTACCGAATGCGGGAATTATTGAGTCTTCTGAAAGTTCCATATAAAGGCGTGTTGTGGCGAGCGTGATTCGTTTCAATTTTTGCTTCCCGAAGCTTACAACATCTTCAACTTCGACCCACGTTTTTTCTCCTTTCTCGTTAAGAAGCGCCGGCACTTTGATTGCGCGCCCTTGCTTGTGCAGTTCATAAAGTTCTCGCAAAGTATAAACACCATATTTGTCGTCAATTTCTGCAAAAAGATACGTGTCACCGCTTAATGCGTTCATATTATAATAAACGCAAAATTTTGCAGGCTAACTGGCAGTGTTTACCTAACGCAATAAACTAAACCGTGAAAAAATACACCATTAGCTCGTGGTTTTGATTAGAATTGTTTAATGAAAAGGTTCATGGTAAAGCAACTTCTTTGAAAGCAGAAAGCTCAAAAGGCGCGCCCATTGGAATTGGTTTATAAGTGTACACCACAGGTTCATAATAAATAAGCACGCGACCCCTAGGCATTGACCTGTAATTTCCAATGTCTTTCAATGTAACAGGCATTAACCCGCGCCATGAAACAATTATGGCCTGCCCCTTGTGCGCCTTAACGT
>Ga0080003_1001527_pt1 | contig 12048 bp, 9 predicted proteins | sample JossMetagenome_FD_69206 | JGI IMG/M metagenome (GOLD analysis project Ga0080003, IMG submission 69206) | Hot spring microbial communities from Joseph's Coat, Yellowstone National Park, USA - JC2_E (SPADES assembly) (version 2) | ecosystem: Environmental > Aquatic > Thermal springs > Hot (42-90C)... | reverse complement strand
ATTGAATGTTTTATTTTCGAAACCATAGTTCAGAACTATTTGTGTAGCTTCCTTGAACTGCTTTGCTGTTTCAATGAGTGTTCTGTCATATGGGAGTTTCAGTTTAATGGTTCTGAACATTTATTATTAGGGAACAAAGCAAATCAATAAGCTTTTCTGTTGGGGGAAGTCCGTGTATCTCCTCTCTAAAAGTCTGAGTTTTACCGCTTCCCCCAAGCCCCTAACATTTCTATAATTTTTACTTACCAGTAAATCTATGAATTCAGCTACGCTCATAACGTTGCTTCACAGGCGTGTCCACGGAAAAAATGACCCTGTGAAAAATTTTAAAAATGAGAGATGGTATCCAATAATATCCAGGGGTCCCACGGAGGGGGGAAGGTGAGATAAAGTCACAGTTTAATCCAGAGAACAGCAGATAAATTCTACTTTGCTTTACTAACGGAAAGTAATTTCCTTCTGGATAACAAATATAATAGAACGCCTAGTATTGCCAAAATTACGGCAACGATTATTGCAATCAGGTAGTAGAAGGACAAACCAAAAAATGGCTTGTATGTGGAGATTGTTACTCTGCTGGAGGAAACCACGTTTACACTTCCATTTACATCGTAACTGGAGAAGTTTGATGGAAACTTTACGTAATACTTGTATACTCCTACAGGCACGACAAAGATAATTGAGGAATTTGTTGAATTCTTTGTTTCCCTTATTGTTTCATTCCCTTTTTCTCTAGATACGGTTACTGACCAATTGGTTCCAGAAGGCAAGCCTTTTTCATTGAAGACCAGCTGCGCTGTCTTGTAGAAGGTGATATCTTCAATGACGGAAGACCCATTGACCACAACGTAAAATGAGCTAGCGAGAACCTCGTATCCGGATAAATTAAAAATGTATACGGAATAATTCCCAGCTGGAACCAGGAAGATCAGTGATGAATTCGTGGAGGACCGGGTTGTACCATTCAGCATAACTGACCAGAGGGTGCCCTTGGGGAGGCTGCTCTGAATGAACACAACAGAGAATGTTCTAATGACAAATGTTATGGATAAAGGTGACAAGGAGCCATTTACCGTAACATTTCTGTAGGGGACAGCAGGGACATATTCCGGATCACCGGTAGAAAACGAAAATCTGTACGATCCGTTTGGGAGATAGATTGTAATTTCCGAACCGGATTTTCCGTAGTAGAACTGTCGACCGTACAGAGTTATTCTATCTGCCATTACTCCTGTAACATTAACAAACCAAGAGGTGCCTGTTGGAAGCCCACTTTCGGAAAAAGTAGCGGAATATGTTACCATCGTCATTCCTATCATCAGAGAATAATTTCCACCATTAACCGTAATTTTTTCAACCGGGGTGAAAGGAGTGAAGATTTTATCTGAAGACTCAATATTTAATGTGTAAGTTCCGTTCGGTTCCTGAAACACTATGGTTGATCCTGAGGAGGAGTATTCCCCCCCGCCAGTGACATTGACCCACCAGGTTGTGCCCGCCGGGAGACCTGATTGGACAGCGATCACATCATAAGTTACCATGATGAAATTTACAGGTAAAAACACATTCGAACCGTTAACAGTTACGGTCACGCTGGAATTTTCTGGTCTGTAATGATTGTTTCCGGTTGAAACAGAAAATGAATATGTTCCATTCTGTAAATTAGTTGTGTATGAGCTTGCAGTTATGGGACCGGAATTCAGCCAGGACAAATTAATGTACCAAATAGTTGAGGGAGGGAGACCCTTCTCCAAAAAAGTAACCTTGTATGTGATTATAGGTTTGAATGTTATCACGATATAAACGTTAGAACCGTTTACAATGACTGTCCCGGATGGAGGAGATATTGAAAATCCTGATATTGGCAACACATAGTAGCTGTATGTGCCATTAGATTCTACAAATGTTATGACAGATGAATTTGACGTTCTCTGCGAACCGTTCAGTATTATTGACCAGCTTACCCCCGATGGAATCCCGTGTTCTGTGAAGCCGATTGTATATTTCTGCTGGAAATTTGCAGTAAGGGATAGATTTTCACCCGCCTTTATCGTGAACTTTTTTTGATAGAGGAGAACATTGTTACTGTATAATTTTAGAACGTAATACCCGTTACTTGGAGAGGGGGCCAGAGTTATGCTGGCTTCGCTTCCGACGAACTGGTACCTTGAATTGTTTATAAATATGATCCCCTTTGCAAGATACGGGCTAATATGAATATTGATAGTACCAACATCCTCAGAATTATAGATCTGTCCGAGTGTACCGTTGCCATCAGATATTATTGATTCCACGGAACCGTTGTAGTCATAATGATTACCTATTGAAGTGATATTGCTTATACCTTCTGCCGTGTTTGAACCAAAATTAAATGCGTCAGGGACGATCTGATAATTATGTCCGTTCCAGAACTGCAGCCTTAAGTTTACGTTTGTATCAGTACTCAAGGTATTGGTACCGCTACCGGGCCCTCCCATAACCAATTCCGAGTCATAAAAAGTATATCCCGTAGGTTCATAATTGTATCCATTTACCATAAAAAAAGGATATGAGGTGAGATTTGTAGCAAATACAAATACTGGCGAATCGTACTGTATCCAACCGAAGCCGTCATTATACGAAAGTGAAATTTCCGGGAGACGCTGGCTGTTAAGGGAGATGTTGGTCGCGAAATAGAGATCCAAGGGGTATGAAAGAGAGATGTTGTTTCCCAAGAGAGCTGGATTTGCCCAGTCAAAATAGAATAGTCGCCCTGAGTTGTTTGCGATCGACCCGTTTCCTGAAAGTGTTGAATTGTAAATATTTCCCCTGGCGGATGACATATTCCATATGTTATCCACGAAAGATATACTTCCGGTGACGGTATCAATCAGTGCCATGTTCTGTACCCAGTACACATACATCCCCTTCCCGTTGTCAATCACGAGGTTGACATTAAGCTGGAATGTCATAGAATTTTTGAGTGAACCAAGCGAAGCGTTGTAAGTTTCGAGGGAATTTATGTGGACAACTCCCATAAATGAGGAAGAGCCGTATGCGTAGGGAGTGTTGTTCGCTCCTATGCCATAATCTGCTATGCCCATTGGAGCTGGCTCTTTCTTATAAACAGAAAAGGGATTCACAGGGAGGCCAGCGACAGGATATCCATGTGAAACTTCAGCCCCTCCAATTATAAAAGAAGAAGGATGATGTTTCCCCATTCCTGTATTTAATTGATTTTCGACCTGTAAAACAGATGTAAAGGCGCCTGCAAGAATGACAGCAACAACCATAATGGAAATTATTTTCATTCTGCGGTATTTCTTTGGCTTGCAATATTTGGAGGTCATTACCTGCACTGCATTTATATCATAGAGGGCGGTTATTTAAAGTTCTTGCATGTCTTTCACAGGAAGATACCTTGAATATTTTCATATTATTATATAATTTATTAATGGGAATGGTGCACATAGAAGGCACTGTGGTTCTGCCGCATTCGCTTACAAAATGCAAACGGGCCCGAGGGGATTTGAACCCCTGGCCTACTGGTTAAGAGCCGGTCGCTCTACCTGGCTAAGCTACGGGCCCCGGGATGGTTATGCCTTTAAGCAAATAAATATTTGCGCCATCAGCTTAAGTGAGAGCTATTTGCGTATTGATCCTTCTCTTTTGAGGATTTCAACTATCTCCGGTCTCATTATCTCTCGCGGTATTTCCTCACCATTTCGAAGCATCTCCCTGATCCTTGTCTGGCTAATCACTATTCTCTGGTCGGGGGAATGTGGGCAGACCTTTTCAGAGGTCACAGATTCGCATTTCCTGCAGTAGAAGGTATCCATAAAAAATATGGGAACTATGCCTAGATCCATCTGACTGAAAATTCTGTGGGCAGCATATGGTTCGTAATAATTCCCTACCCCTGCCTGATCCCTGCCTACTATGTAATGTGTTGCACCGAAGTTCCTCCTTATGATCGCAAGAAACACTGCGGCCCTCGGACCAGCATAACGCATCGTTATGGAAAGTGAGGAGACGATTACCCTTTCCCTGCGATGGTAATTCTTCACCAAAGCATCATAACTGTCAAGTATTGCCCCCGCGCTATAATCGCCTTTCTTGAGCCTTCCCACGACCAGGTGAATAAAGAGTCCATCGATACCCGGCATCTCTAGGGATACTTTCTGAAGGTATTCGTGGGCCACGTGCGGAGGGTTCCTGGCCTGGTAGGCAACTATATTTTTCCAGCCCCTCTTTTTGAATTCTTCCCTGGCATCTGCAGGGTGAATTTCATAACTCCCACCTGGAAGTTCCGGGTAGTCAAAAAGGAATACCTTCCCTGAGATAGATATGGGGCCATAACTTGAAACAAGATCCTCCACGTTGGGGTGGTTTACGTCCGTTGTACCGTACACTGATTCCGCGATTTTCTTCTTATCAAGATGGAATTTCGTCTCAACTCTTATAAAACCGTAAGGGTTCCCCGCGGGGTCCAGCAATGGAACTTCATCCCCTGGCCTTATGGTTGTTGCTTCATTCTCGCTCACGGCCAGGAAAACAGGAATTGTCCATGGAAGGCCATTTGGAAGTTCCATTTTTTTCAAAACGGAATTCATTTCATCCTCCCCCATGAATCCCTCGAGGGGGCTGTATGAGCCATCAGAAATCTTGATGGAATCGTAAAAGAAATCTACGAATGGTATTATTCCGGCTGTTCCTTTGAACATCTCCATATATTTCTCCCTGTTTTTACTGTCAAAGGATATCTTCAATCGACCACCGTACGGTGTGTTAACCATAAGGTCAGATTGATGAGGAGATAATCTAAGTTTCCGTAATTACATTTAATTTGCAGAGGGAGTAATTCGTAAGCAAGTTAAAGGAAACTTTATCTTTTCTCCGAGATAAAGAGAAGGTGGAGCTTCTCCTCCTGATCATAGGTATTTTCAATGCCATCATCGCTTCAGGTTTGCTCCTGACACTCCTTTGGAGGAAGAGCTTCGATACCCCATGCGATGACGGGGGAATGAGGGCACTTGTTATTGTTCCGTTGCGTGGTTTAGATTACGGTCTCAGGGAGAACCTTATTTCCATTAAGTCTCAGGATTATGGAAACTACAAGATTTTAGGAGTTATTGATTCAACCGATGACCCTGCCTACAGCATTGCGAAAGAACTTGGGATTAGCTGCATCACCTCGGAATTTAACTGCGAAAGGTGCAGCGGTAAGGTCAGGGCAATTTCCTCTGCACTTGCTAACGCAAGTGATTACGATGTTATTGTTGTGGCGGATTCTGACATAAGAGTAGGAAGCAAATGGCTTCAGTGTCTTGTCTCACCGCTCTCAGACAGGAAGGTCGGGGTTACTACCACGTTTCCCTTATTTTATTCAGAGGGAGGGTTTTGGAGCAGGGTGAAAACATTCTGGGGAATGGTGGGCCAATCCATGATGGAATCAAATCTCACGCGTTTCGTTTGGGGAGGCTCCATGGCCTTCAGGAGTGATACTGTGGATAAAAATTTCCTCAGGGAATTTTCAGAATCCATTTCAGATGATGTTTCAGTAATGAATATTGTGAAATCCAGGGGTATGGAAATATTTTACGTGAAAGATTCAGCCCCAGAGGTACATTCAGAGGATGATTTCAGCAGCTTCATTGAATGGTCGGGAAGGCAGACAGCACTTTCAATCAATGCTTCGCGGAAGATATTCTTCTTCGGGGTCATTTATTTTGGGCTTTCAGCCTATCTCATTGTGTGCTCCCTGACATTAGGTGTCATTTACCCGCTGTTCCTGGTCTTTCTGTTCCCGTACGCATTCAATTCCGTCAAGAGCGAGATGAGAAGTCCGGTAAGAACCTGGTATTTCCCGGTGATCACTCTAATTCTGCCGTTCATATATCTCTACAATCTCATCGCAGGTATCAGAATGAAGGAAATAGTGTGGAGAGGGAGAACCTACAGGCTGAGATGATCACGCGTGTGCAAGGGAGCTCAGCGAAGTGAATTCCTTCCTGTATTCCAGACCGTAGTTCTTAACCTTGGATATGTTAACTCCTCTCTTCTTGGCTATGTCTTCAATAACCTTCATCATCAGATAGCCGCCGAAATGAATTATTGCACCAGTGCCTGCCCTGACCAATACGTTTCCAGAGGCCTCCCCGCTCCTCCTTGCGGCCATCTTGGCGAGGTGCCTGTAGGATGCGTAATAAACAGCGAGCTCCGCCTCATTCAGCATATTAGAATCCAGTTTCCTTGAGGACAATCTCCCCATGGGAACATTCTGCAATGGAGTTACAGTGAATTCAAAATCCCTGCCATCGTCTATCTTTGAGTTGCTAAGCCTGTTTACCATCGCAACTGTATCCCAGAGGTCTTCATCCGTCTCGTCTGGCTGACCCACCTGGAGAGTGAACGCGGACCTCCAGTAATATTTAGTTTCATTGTAAACCCCCTCCCATACTATTTCCTCCCAAGAGCCATCAGGACCGATGCGGAGCGGCATCGTTTTATTTGGCATGTGCTTCTTAGCCAGAGTTTCACTGCCCGTTTCAAGTCCTGTCTGTATGCCAATCCAGTTATCGGGACCCGCTTTCATGATTTCTGACAACTTTCTAATCAAATCCGGATAGGCTGCAGGAATGGATATTCTGCCATGGGTGGGATTTGTACCTGAAACCCCAGGAGTTCTCATGATATTTCCGAACAATTCCGTGAGTTCCTCCTCATTTGGTCTGAAGAAATTGTCGTGCTTGTACCCCCATATATCGTCGGAGTGCACCCAAACGTGACTGTTTTTACCCTTCTTCAGGTTAACCTCTATTTCACTCGCAATCATCTCCGGGGTGTAATATCTCAAGGGACGAAGCGTAACCTCACAGAAGTCGCACCCGACACCACACCCCCTCATCACCTCTATCATCCCCTTTATGGACGGGTTCACTATAGTAGGAATTTCCTCAAGCTTTGGATAGAGCTTACCGGTCAGAGCTCTCGAGAGAATTTTGCTGTCTTCCCTGTATGTCCTTCTGAATTTATCATCATATTCAATGTAGCCGTGATAGAACATCTTGCTGTCTATACTGTCCGTTGCAACTTGCTCGAACAGCTGGGGGAGGATATCGTCCGCCTCTCCGCTGAATGCGTAATCTATTCCCTCCTTATCCAGTTCTTCCCTCATCTGGAAGAACTCCAGGACCCCAGGACCGCCAACAAGGAGCTTTGCTTTCTTACCCTTCCTGGCGGCATTTATCCTGGAGATAAGTAATTCCCATTCCTTTCTAACCCACGCGTAGGGATCTCCCCCGAAGAGAACGTAGTAGGACATGGTTGTTGGTCCCAGTCCCAGTGGATCCATGGTACTTACGCCTATGACTTCCGTATCGTCCTTTATCGCGCTTTCGAGATTCTCATTACTGGCAACATACACATCCTCCCTCTTGTTCTCCCTGAGAAGCGACGCTTCCACCTTCCTTACCGCATAGGGACTGTAGAGAGGCTGACCATCAGGGAGGTCGGGATAAGGGGGGCCTTTAAGAAAATTAAAGACCGGCGCAGGTATCTTAGATACGGGTGCGCACGGTAGGAAATCAAGCAGCGGAAAATCCCTGTATCCGTACATTAACGTCATATCAGATATCAGCACATATTTTGCCAATCTTATCTCCCCTCGTTGTCCATCGGATACCGCGGCCGTTTATTAATTTTTTCTAACAAAATTGCTAAAAAACACACGTCACACGTGAAATCCTGAATAGTGAGTCTCGTTGAAACCGTTCCATGGCTTCTTCTCATTTATCCAGTTTCCATTTTTTGTATTGCTTTTTATCCTGCTCGGATGTTCTTTCTTGAGGCACGGGGAATTCCTTTCTGGGGTCCAGATTTGTCAACGTTCCTCTCCCCTGGTATTCATGAAATTCACCGCTGGATCCATTTATACATGAGTTTCTTTTTTCACCGGCAAGGATAAACGTCACTATTTTACATACCAAGAGTTCATATAAACAGATGAAAATACGGGAACATGAAAGTTCTTTTCTTTAGCGACATTCATGCGAACCTGTATGCTCTTAAAAGCCTCCTTGAGAATGAAAAGTTTGATGAGGCTGTCTTCCTGGGAGATATTGTGGATTACGGGCCATCTCCTGCTGAAACCATAGATATGGTGAGGAGTGTTTCCAGATACGTTATCTCCGGGAATCATGATTATGCAGCTGCCTTCAACAAGGACTGCCTCTGCTCACAGGAAAATCATGATCTCTCGGTATTCACCAGGGAAACGATAACCCTGAAAAAGGTGGGAAAGGAGGATTTGGACTATCTCAGGTCCCTTCCAGTGAAACTTGATATTGCTATTGATGGAAAAGAGTTCCACCTGACACACGGTTCCCCCTCTGACCCACTGTACGGGTATCTTTTTCCCTGGAGTATCAATGAGAAAGCTCTCATTGAGCCGGGAAGTTTTTCAGCGGAAGAAGGGAACTTCATCGTGGGCCACACGCACTATCAGTTCCTGATAAATTACATGGGAAAGACGATAGTGAACCCGGGGTCTGCCGGACAACCAAGGGACGGAAATCCCTTGCCTTCCTATGCGATATATGATACGGAGAAAGATTCCTGGGAATTCAGGAGGTTTTCCTATCCAAAGGAAAATATGAAAAGAGATCTGAGGGTTGAAGTGGGAGACCCGGGATACCTTGAAAGACTTATCAAACTCTTTTCCCTCTAGAAGTAGGAAACGTCAGTTATCCCTACCCCTTTCTTCTCGATTCTCATATCGAAATCAGCCAGCTGGGATATTCCGCTTCCTACCTCAACCCCTTCATTTACAAGGACAACCTCCATCCCGGGCCTTACATCCTGGGAAATCTTCTTTATTCCTGGAATGAAAACGTTGCTCCCCTTGAAAACTCCGTCCACTTCCACAACCCTCACACCCCTGGAATGGAGAAGTTCTGCCAGACCGCTCATCATCCTCACGCCGCTTTCCGTAACCTTGGCCAAATACTTTCCCTTGTGTATTATAAACTTCCTGTTACCCTCGCTCTTGAGCGATATCTCCTCCCATCCCAGGTCCACAGAGTAGAGATACCTGAGCACGTTGGCGATTTCCTTTTTCTCTTTCGTAATTCTGTTTCCCTTTATATCCTTGCCCTCAATGATTTTCCTGATTTTCTCCGAGTTCTCATAATTTATAGACCCTTCCACGCCGATTGCACCCTCGAATATCTTCACCATTCCAGCCTCATCTCTGGGGAGAATGTAAAAAACATTACTGTAACTCTTCCCTGAGAAGTAATTTGTGGCAAGGTCGAACAATACATCCTTCTCCTCCCCGAACCAGTGTCCTGTCACTGGAATATCGTAATCTGCCGCGGGAAAGAAATTTTCAACCTCCCTTGGCACGAGGCCCAGAGGACTGGTAACTATGACCTCCTGGATACCCTGGAGGTAATCCCATATGGCAGACCGGAGAATCCTGTGTGTCTTCGATCTGGAATAGGGTTTGACAGCGGAGCAGGGGATCAGAAGGAGGTTGTCCGCCGTCTGGGAAAGCGATAGGACCCTTTTCCTGAAGTTAACAACCTCTGGCCTGTGGATTGATTCCACATTTATTGCGTTTATTCTCCTTTTCCTGAGGTCAATGAACCTCTCCATTCTTTCATAAAACTCCAGGTCTGAAATCCTCAACGCTTCCCTGGAGAAGCTTGTAACAGATAGGTTCTCAACCAGCTCCCTGAATTTTCCGTGTTCCAGTGAGGTGTTTATCAGATTCAGAATTCTGTCCTTTGTCCTCAGGTTCTCCTCGATGCACTTTGTTGACACGTAAACACCAAATTCGCTGACGCACCTCTCATCACCGAGCAGGAAAATGGGAGAGTCATCCAGAATATCAATCCCCAGGTAAAATAAAACGGGATAATCGAATGGTAGGCCGAATGCGGGTAGATATAAAATTTTGTCAGGATACCGGTATCTCGCCATTAGAACGTAATTTACGAAATTTCTAGCATTTCTCCTGTCCGCTCTGTTGAGAACAACAATATCCCCCCAAATAAATTCAGAGTTCCTCCTGCTTTCCAAGCTCTGTTTTGGTAACCTGTTATCTCCTGCACTTACAACATCCGGGATTCTGAATCCGTGGAACTCTCCATACCTCCTGGCTAGATATCTCATTCGATTTCCATTTCAAGAAGATATTTAACAATCATGGGGAACTGAACACGAGGACAATGATACCGAAGCCCTGGTTGGTATGGATGAAGCCCTGTCTGAAGTCAACACCGCTCAGCCTGTTCTTGATCTTCCTCGTGAATGTTATGAGATCGGTTGAATCTACTTCATCCCCTATTTCAAGAAACATATAAATCCTCTTAATCTTATCTCTATTTATACCCCCCACTGCCTGGAAAAAATCCCTTTCTGCGATGCTGAAATTTATGAAGCTGTAGCGGAATGTGAACAGTTTCAATGGACCGTACAGAGCGGTGAACATCTTTATGTCGTGGAGAGATATTCCGAGGGAAATCGCGTTCTCCGCTATGGTATTTATTCCGCGAATCTTTTCTCTTATGTAGGAATAGTAAATGTTGTTCATATCCACTGCTTTTTCGCTGCCGTACTGAGAGAGGAGCTGTTCCGAATCCACGAATTCAACCATATCCAGCTCCTGGGAAATACTACGGACCTTCTCCATTTCCCTTTTTCTGTCAGCACCGATTGGCACAATTATGAAAAGAGCTGTGAAGGCGCCGATACTCTTTTCAAAGTTAAGAAGCGGTCTTACGAGAGCCTCCTGGAATCTACCTTCGGACTGCATTATAATAAAAACAAGCTTTCCGGAGACGTATTCGAGAAGTGTGGTCCTCTCATTTTTAAATATTTCATCCATCTTGGAACTGTAAGAGCCATCAAAGTTCTTGATCTGGAGCAGGGTATCCACGTTGTACGACCTCTTGCCTCCCTGGGCGTAATCGAATCCAACCGTTTCCATTGAGTCAGAAAAATTTGAAGCCACGGCAATTCCAAGACTGCCTATCCCTATAACCGTGGCACCTCTACCGGATGCTCTAACCATTGTTAGTGGCCTTGCTTTCCTGCTCTCTCTCCAGTTCCTTTATCTTTTCCCTAATGTAATCCCTAACTGCCGTGCGTATCAGATCCTCCCCGTCTACAGCCATTCCCTTGTTCACTATTTGCTCAATATTTTCCACTTCATTCCTTGGGAGACGAAGTGTCATCCTCTTGGAAGGACCTGTGCTCGTGAGCTCCTCAAGGTGAGATTCTATTGCCTCCCTTATGAATTCAGAGATGTTCTTATACCTCCCCTGGGCTATCAGTTCATTTATCTTCTCCAGAGAGGAAGAGGAGAGGCGAACTGTAATTCTCGACTGGTCAGGTAAATCAGACATGAAACATCTTTCTCCTGTATTAATGTCTGACATATATCATTTTCTTAATATTTAATCTTTAAATTAATTTGATTTTAAATATTAATGTTTTAAGATAATAAATTTCCCGTGACTTTACACGTATCTTCATTAATGGTGTCTAGTAATAACGCATTTAACGGATTCACAGATTGTATCTGATGTAGTGCCAAAACTATGCAGTTATACCAAGACGCTCTCGTATCCTTATTTCATCATCACCCTTTGCATCCAGTCTCTTGACAGCATTTGTTTACGATGAATGTCATCCTTATTCCCCTTAGTGTATTGAGAACAGAATTGAGTGATACCTCAGATACATCCTTAACTGCATTGCATATTGAAGCGAGAACAAGAAGGGAGAGTGAAGAGAAGAACATGTGGACCCTTATCTTCTGCTGTGTCAAGTGATATATGGGCGATGCCAGGTCCAAAGAACTTATTGCTCTGAAGCAATGCTCAACTCTGTTGCGTTTCCTGTATAGGTCTATAAGCTCCATTGCATCTGCACTTTCTATATTAGTGAAGAGTGCATTCCTTCCGAACATCCTGAATCTCGCATTCAGCCTCTCCTGATCTATCCTCATGTCAGGGAGAAAAATTGTTTCATTCAGATTCCTGCTCTCAAGGTACAGTCTGG
>Ga0080003_1001526_pt1 | contig 12063 bp, 28 predicted proteins | sample JossMetagenome_FD_69206 | JGI IMG/M metagenome (GOLD analysis project Ga0080003, IMG submission 69206) | Hot spring microbial communities from Joseph's Coat, Yellowstone National Park, USA - JC2_E (SPADES assembly) (version 2) | ecosystem: Environmental > Aquatic > Thermal springs > Hot (42-90C)... | reverse complement strand
TCGGGTCGCTGAATGTTACTTCTCCATTTGGTGAGAAAGTCAATCCACCCTTCAGATTTGTTTCTACCGTGATGTTTCCCATGTTTATTTTCTGTGTTTCCTGTGTGGTAAACTTCTCTTTTGCATGGTTGTAAACGTATTTCAAGTATGCATGCAGTGAGTCAACTATAAGTGTTCTATATGTCTGGAAAAGCTCAGGCGTCACGACTATAGGCTTATTGTTCTGGTATACGGTTATATAAGGGTTAGCCCTCATCATTAGAATGTCGCCTCCTTATATACAATACTTGAACCCTTATTACCTTTTTCTTCTTCCTTTTTCTTAACATACCAGTTGTAGAAACACATACCTGGGTTAAATCCGATAGCACCTATAATGTCCTCTTTGGTATCAAGACCTATTGACAGTAACTTAGAGAGCCTTTCCCAGGACCTTGGAGTAGCACGTGCAATGGAGGGTTCCTTCGGGTTTATGCAGAACCACTCTGGGGGCTCTCCAGTATTTTCTCTATCCTTATACATTGCTTCCTCCGCATATTGAATCACATAGGGATTTAATTCGTGCTTCCTAGCCCAGTCAATCCATTCCTTTATATCTGGCTTAAGAAGGTAAACCTCGAACCTGGTTGCGAGTGGCAGACCCATCTGCTGTACATTGTAATAATCAGATACCCTGTTTCCTGCACCTATACGCAATGCGTGTGATATGTCTATGGAGCCGAGCCTGCCTTCAAGGATCAACCTGTAGAAAGCAGCCTGGGTGGCAGGGGGAGCCATGTTAAGTTCATCGAAGAAGTATATCCTTGTCTTTTTCTCTTTGTCATAAAACCTCTCATCTGGGAACCAAGTGGTTACTTTATTGTTCCTATCTGGATATGGAAGCCCTTGTACCTGTGTAGGGTCCATGGTGCTTGCTATGTATGTTTCTACCTTGACATTGTATTTCTTTGCTAACGATTCTACAATCTGGGATTTCCCAATTCCTGGAGGACCGAATATGAATATCGGCAAAAGCCTCGTATACTGTGCTTCCAACCATGTCCTTTCATTTTCTGGCTTGCTCTCGTAGTCTATAAGGTTTTTAAAGATAATATCAAGCCTTCTTTCAAGCTCCTTGGGTGTTATCTGGGGAGCCATCTTAGTCATCGGGTCCTGTTCCCACAGGTTTCCCTCGCTACAAGAACTACAAGGACCGACTTTACTCGGATTTGGTGCCTGTGTCATAATACTTAAATAGAGCAATCTTTAAATACTTTTCTTTCCTTACTTACCTTTTGCCAACGTGTTCAGTTGTTTCAGGTGCCATCGGATGTTTTCCATTTCCCTTTCTATTTCTTCCGCTCTTTTTGCGTAAATTTCTTTTACAGATGCAATAGCCTCAGCTATTAAACCATTGTATATGTCAGGGTTTGCATTTTCAGTGGCAACCTGTTCAACAGCAGATACGGGTTCCTTGAGCAACTTATTCAGCCTGCTCAGGCTTACCCTGATCCTTCTTATTTCCTTTTCCATCTCGTTCATTTTTTGCCTCCTTTTTTAGACTTCTTTTCAAGGGAGAGTTCTTTGTCTATCTCTTCCTTATCTGGGTCGGATGTTCCTTCCTCTTCTAGTTCTAAGATCCTTATTATTACTAGAGGTTTTTCGTCTTTTATTGAAAGGAAACGCTCTATTACTTCTTCTGGGATGCCTAAAGACGCAAGGAATTCACGGATTTCAGATTCATCAGCAGGAATTTTCTTTCTCATTTAATCACACCCTATTCCCTTAGCCTCTTTGCATGTTTTGCAAGTTCTATGACATCTTCAGCAGTTTGCCAGCCAAGCACATCATCCTTCCATTTTCCTTTATATACGAGATAAAATGCACCATTGACATATCTACCGAGAGCAACCTCGAAGGTATCTGTTTGTGTATAAGGGTCTTTTCCAATACTGCTATGCACCCCTATTCCCTGGCAAATGCTGAGAGCATAGCCACTTTTAGGAACGGCGTATATATGGTAAGTATGGGTCGGGAAGCGGTCTCTCACATCAATTATGTTGAAGCCCAGCCTCTTTAATTCTTCTTCCATTTTTTTATGTTCTATGCTTAATGTATTAACCATAATTGATTAACAAATGGTGAAATAAATACTTTTCTATTTCACAGGAATACATCGAGTTCGGGTCCATGGTAAAGGGTCTCCCAGTATTTATTCCGATATCGGAAATGATAGTGATACTCTTCATGACTAAGATTAGATCCCATGTTAAATTCGATGATGTCGTATCTGTCTACATGCCCGTAGTTATCTACATCATTGTAATAACATTCCAGCAAGACATCGGTGTATTTATCTTTTGTAGTGATATCAAAAAGAGTTATGATATATCTCTTAATGTCGAGAGACCTAAGTTCATTCTCTGCCTGTTCTACTATTTTATCATATTCAGCATCGACCATTTGGTTGCAGAAGTCATCTAAATCGTCAAGTTTGTCATCTGATATTGCGAATATCTCATAGTCTTTAACACACTGGTCGAACGCTTCCCGCATCAATCTATCGATAAGAGCTGACCTTTCTTTGTCGTATACTTTATCGTAGTTAGGATTTTCTTTTTCATCGTATTTAAACCTGACACTATAATGGCTCATGCCACTCATTAGCATGACCGCAAGGCTATTGCAGAGGTAATTTTCGTAGTTCATATTAAGTTCACCTGATATGTTGCTATATATCCTTCTGGGTCATATATTATTTTTTCTATCATATATTCCCAATTCAAAGCCACTTTAACATCGTTTGGTGCATTGCTGTACATATTGGTTCCGAAATACTTATCTTTACTTGATTTAAGGTTGAAATGCATATAATCGCCTGGGTTATAATAATTAACATCATATAATTCCAGGACTCCTTGCATTAAATATATTCTCTCCGTATTGCAGAAATATTTATTGAAGTTCATACGAGTTTCACCTCATATATTAGTTTATATCCTTTTGGATTATTTTTTGTTTTATGTTTGCGATGGTGCCAATTTCTAATGGTTCCAGAATCTACGATTTCATTTCTATCTATACCGATTCTGAAAATTTTACCCAGTTTTATATAAAGCTTGAAAATCATATACTGCTTGACGAGGTTATAATATTCGACGTTATTTAATTCCAAGACCTCGTGCATTAAATATATTTCATCCATATTGCAAGAATATTGATTGGGGTTCATAGGTACATCTCCCTTTTAATTTTCAATATCTCTTTTGATGTCATTCTATCCACCCTGCTCCTTGCCTCGGTAGAACAGGAACTTACTGGAATCCCCTTCCAGATTACTGTATCTATATTAGAGTAATTATATTTTTCATTATAGGTAGCAACGGTGATAACGGCTCCATTTTTAGAATCGTTGCAATAAAATGTTAATTCATCCTTTGGAGGGGCATTAAATGAAGAATCGATTATAAGCTGTACTTTCACATCATTAATAGGAGATGTACTTGTTGCTATGAGGTTTAATTGGTTGGTGTTGCAAAGATATTGCTGGAAATTCATAGAAGTATCCTCCTTGTAATTAACAACGTCTTTCTGTCTTTACTCTCCTTCACTATTGAATAGAGTGGATGATAATATCTTTCATGGAAGGAATGTACTTCTATTTCAGATGCATGATAATATATATCCTTAAGAGTGTGGGTGTATGATTTCTTATAATTGGTGTTTATACTGATAATTATTGTTTTTGGTTGTTCGTTAGAGATGAGGTATAATACCTCTACTGCTGGGTCATTATATTCTTTAATTGCTTTATATATTGCTGTTGTAATATTAGAAATTTTAAAACTATTTGTTGCCATTAGATATGCTTGATAAAGGTTGCAGAAATACTGGTTGAAATCCATTAAATAATAATGTCAAAGATATACTTAAAGCTAATTCAGATATGAAAAAGTAAAAAGTAAAAAAGGAAAGAATTTAAGAGATCAGTTTCTCGAAGACTATAGCTATCCTACCTACGAAGCCAATAAAGAAGCCAAATGTAGCCATGTCTGATGTACTTGCGAAGAACCCACCACCGCCAGCTGCTGTAAAAACCTGTGCAAACAGGACGCCTATGAAAAGACCTGCCAGCCCTATGAACAGAGCTGGGAAGAATGTATGCAGAATGTCCTTGCTACTTATTGTTGTGGTATCAGCCATACCCTTATATTCATTATTTTTATTTAAACGTTTCTAATTTCATAGGAAAAATTCATATTTCCCTTGATAATTCATAATCATGGAAGAAGGCAAAAAGGATTTTCTACTATATCTCATGTTCGTCGGTGCTATGGTGCTTTTGATTATGGCTGTGGTAGTGGCGTTAATATGGAACTGATTTTCGATTCAGGGAGGTTGTCAGGGGATCCAAACGACCTCAGGGTAGAAATACTGGATATCGTAGGGTCAAAGCCGATGCTGGCACACAGGATCATCAATGAAATCCTGAGGAGGCATAAAATACACTTCAGGTACGGCATCAATCACCATGAGAGGATGAGCCTTGCCATGAGGGTGAAGAATGAGCTGAGCAACCTCGTTGAATGCGGCATTATTTCAAAAATAGAGGGCAACAGCAGGGGTCCTATGTATTATCGAAATTCTTAAATCCAAGTAATTATTCATATTATAATGTTAGGAGAGGCTTCCATCCCCCTGATGGTTGTGCTGTACTTACTGGTTATAATGTTTATAAAAGATTGGAGTGGTAAGAGCACAAGTGCCTCTCCTAGCAGAGTGAAAGTTACTGTGTTGGACATTTGCAAGATTTTTGTCGGATTTGGATCAAAGTTCGGCTAACCCTGAAAAATGGCTGTGTATACGGTAGGCACGGTAAAGAACGGTATGTATACGGTAAAATAGATACGATACCGTATACGGGTATTAAATTCTAGTTCGCCAAGCACAAAATTATTATTCATCGGATTTTGATAAAATTGCGAATAAAAATTTTCGGGAAGCCGTATTAGAGCCGAGAAATTGAATTGTCATACAAAATCCCAATTTCCTATATATACGGTAATTGAAAAAGGGGGTGGGGGTAAAATTTTGAGTTCATCGTATACATTTTGGTCTGGAATTAGAATTATTCATAATAAAAAGCGTATACGGTATGAAATTTTTTACCGTATACACCGTATACATTAATAGAAAGTGGGTTCCTCTTATCCCAAACATATTTTTCAAGAATAGAACTAGCCTTTACCCCCTTTATAGAGAAATTTTTCTTTATATAATAGTAATTTTTCATAACTTAGTACGTATACGGTATGGAAATCAAACCCATGTAAAATAGCGGTTCTATACCGTATACATATATAAATCCCTCACTTATTTCTGTTTAGCAATATATTTAATTTATTATAATCGATTTTCAGTAAAATTGATTGTGTAGGACTCTTGTATGATGCAAGGCATTTTGCTTTCAGCAATTAGGACCCATCGTCGAGGAAATAATACAAAATCCTTTAGTGCAAAAAATTTAAATACATATATGTATTATTATTTCTGAGGAGGTCAAAAGATGGAAAGGAAAAGTTTGAAGTTGACCCTAGCGGTTCCACGGGAATTGGATGAAAAAATCGAGAAAATAACAAGGGGGAGATACAGGTCAAAGCAGGAGTTTATCCTCGAATGTGTGAGAGAGAAACTAGACAAGCTAGAAAGTCAGGAGGCGAAGGCATGAGCAATATCGAAGAGATCATATTTGCTCCGATAAGCGACGAGGATTATGTCAGAAGGATCAGAAAAATCAGGGAGGCAATAAAGTTTCAGGAAATGAAGTACGGGAAAGTTGCAAGAAAAATAGCAGTGCAGAATTTCAAATACATGTTTGCGAAGGAGAGTGAATGAAATGGTGCATGATCAATATTTCTACAGGGAACATGCCAAAAGATTTGAAATAGAGGATCCAAACAAGCTTGGCTATTCTATGCTAGAATATGATGTGTACGGGAACTATAACTCTCCAGACATAACACAGAGGTTCAGAGTATCAATACGCAAAAACCTCAAGGAAGACAAATACGAAGTCTTCAGGCATTATCTCTTTGATATCACGCCAGATGGAACTCTTCATAACCACGGTCACGATGAAGTGATATTTTCCTCTCCGTCGATTCAGGAAGCCTTTGAATACGCAGAAAATGATGCCAAGAAAGCAAATGAAAACCCAGACCAGAACCAAGGATCAGGACGTTGCAAGCGTTGCCACAGAAAACTGACGAAACCAGAATCAATAGCAAAGGGATTCGGGGATACATGCTGGGCCAAGATAAAGAAGGGTGAGTGAAATGCAAACGGATGAAATAAAATGGGTAAATAAAGATGGAATATGGGTTGCCAATTTCAATGGTCTGTCAGCAATAGTATTTCCAGCCACCAAAGTGTATAAGAAGCAAACAAAATACGTCTATATGGTCACTTATGCTGACCATGAAAACGAAGTACTGAAATCGATAAGTGATAAAAAAATACATAGCATAGCGAAGTTGTTCGAAGCCAAAATCGGTGTGCCTATTCTCGCTACGTGGGGCACAGCAAATCCACTAGATGTAGCCCTGAAATCAGCAGATCATGACCTGCGCATCACGTTTGCGACCATTGTAATGAATTTTGCCAATGCTAAAGATATGACAGAGGAAGAGTTTAATGTCCTGAAATCGGCAGGTACCATCGGGGGAGACTACCACAACTGGAAATTGTTACACTATGAGGATGATAAGATACGTTGCTGGATCAATACAGACAGAGAAGGATACCTTAAATTCAAAGAAAATTATGAAAAATTCAAAAGGGGCGAGACTAACAAGATGACAGTGCATGGATGGGGGGAATATCCACCGAAACTGAATAGAAAATATCTCACAGAGGCACAGATAGATTACCTGAAATCCTTAGGTTGGAAGGACGACGAGATAGGGAGCGATGTAGCATGAATGAGGAATTTGAAACTTCGGAAGAATTTCGTGATTTTATAGGCAAATTCAATAAGCGTGTTATGATTGCTTCAATTATCATACTTGCAACTGGGGCAATAATTTCGTTGTTCTTATTAATTCTGAAATTTCCGATATCAGCACTCGCAATTTTTTGCTTTGTTTACGGCATTTTCATAGGACTAATATCTGCAGAAGCTTTGCTACATAAAGTAATGGAGGTAAAAGCATGAACGATGAAATTCAACAGAAAGAGAAAGAACTTCATTATTTTATCAAGGAAGATATTGCGGAATTTAAAGATAGCATAATAGACACAATTGTACACATCGATAGAGACCCGACAGGAGGGATGCTAATTGAGATCCACAGGGACGGTACTTACGATATCTATACTGGCAGAAAGGTAGGTTTCAGGTCAGATGATGACAATTTCAGATTCGAATTCTCATATATTTCTCCCTGGATTGTTGAGGACTTTGAGGATCTGCATGTTAATCCAGACGGTCTGTGGGAGGTTGATCATGGAATAACCTACGAAGACGATAATGACCTTTTGGATGACGTCAAGGATGACGTCTTCTGTGGCCACTGCAGTAATTTTGAAGGGGAATGGATGGACTTCTTGGATAAGTTCAGTGAATGGTACAAAAGAAGGAAAATCAAGATGGAGGAGGGAGAGAAAGCATGACAGAAAGGAAAATAGACCCAGAGAAAGATCTCACTTTCGAACAGAGAGTGACTCTTGACGCCATCTACAGAATTAATGATTTGAAGGCAAAAAACAAAATGAGCAAAATCAAGTTTGAAAAATTGATGTTCCTTTTATCCAAAATGTATCCATCTGAACTGGAAGGATTAAGCGACACATTTGAACCTGACGTAATGGGGCCATACAGTGAATTTCTAGATGATGATGGTCTAGGCCGGTTGCAGGATATGGGATTAATAAAGGATTATAAGGAGATCACACCTGAAGGGCTAGAAATTGCTAAACAGACTATCCAGCAAGATGAGAATTTGAAAAAAATAGATAAATCACTAAAGGAATTGATAGAGACCTTATCACCGCTCAACGATAATGACATTCTTTACATAATCTACAATCTATACCCAGAATATGCGGAAATGTCTCAGGTTAGAAACATGTCGAGACCTGAAAAATTGGAAATAAGTGATTTAAATTATGATTTTATCAAAAAGTTGAGAGAGGAGGGAAAAAGATGAAAGAGAAAGTTGAACTGAATATATACAGAATAGACATTACAATGAATGAGGACTATGAAACGGTCGGTAGCTTTACGTTTCAGACAGAATCAAAAATCAGCCAGGATAAAGCATTAGAACTCACGACGACAGCCATTGCGCAATATGTTGACTACCTTAAACAACATAGAGAAGGCGCTGTCAGTGATAACGATTTCTATGATTTAATTCACAGAGGGTTCATAAAATTGGGAAAGCTGTATGATTATTCGACGATAGATATAGCTACACGTGACGAACATAAAGTTAGGTCGATAAACAAAGAATTAAGAGGAAAGAGTCTAGGGCCACTTTATTCACCTCCAAAGAAACTGGATGTATATGCAATAGATGGGACACCATCGAAAGGTTATGTCTTTTGTAGGACACAAAAAGACCCAACTTTCATGGAATATGATTTCAGCTTCTGGGAAAAACATTCTTATCGCATAACGCACATGATTAACCTTTATATTGGTGAATTTTTCTACATAGTCAAATGGAATCATGAAACTCAAAGGAGGAGATACGCAGATATTGTTGCCACACCAGAGAACATGTATAAAGTCACATATTTCCTTCTATCTGATGAGAAGGACGTAACAGAAGAGAAAGAATTCAGCATAATCCCAGAAAAAAAAGCAGATAAAACAATCGTCAGGTGTAGAAGCTATGATGCATGGCCAGATGGCATCAGGTTCGACATGGATATAACTTTCCCCAGTTTTTTCTTTAACGCTCCTAGAGAGTATTCAACGGAGCATCCTACGATATTAAAGTTCCATGAGAAGTTTGCCAATGAAATAAATAACATCCTTAAGGATGACATTAAATATGAGTTCGATGGCGGTTCAGATTTTGCATCCCTAAAGTACGTGCCCTTCGAGAAAATAGAGGACGTCTTCGAGGTAGTAAAAGAATGGGCCATAGAAGCGGACAATTATTCAATGAAGGAGGCGGGGAAATGAACCTGGAAGCAAAAAAAGACGAGCTGAGGATGTCCTGGAACAAGAAAGTTTCGATGAGGGAGATAGCACAGTTCTATGAAGATAAGCTAAGGGAACTTGATGCAAAGCAAACTAAGCTAATGGAGGATGTAAACAGAAAAGAAGCAGAGATTGACATGAAAACAAGAGCCTTGAATAATACTATGGAAGAGGCAAAGGATCTTATAAGAGAGCTAGGAGAAGTGATAAAACAAATAAATGATGCGAGAGATTCCGTAATTTCCCCTTATCAACAAATAAATGCCCATCTAGAAAAGCTCGATGAATCATTCAATGCTTTACAAAAGGTGTTAGGATCTCTTAAGGAATACCTTCGAAGATCGATACTTATACAAGCGGTTAACCATGCCGAATTTGAGATATTCGGGAGATTCGTCAGTAGCACTATCGATTGGGAAATAATACAGGCCGAGAAGCTGGTGATGAAAGATGAACAGCTGAAAGAAAAGGTATTCTTAAGTCCCGCTGAGGATTGGGTCAAGGCCGATCTTGAGAGCATTGGTGTTGAGCCATCATCCTCTCAAATAAAGTACTTAGCAGAAGTCGCATTTAAGAGATACAAAGAATTCATTGAAGGCGAGCTATCCTTCCTGAATAAGGTAGAGAACAAAATCAGTCCTGTGCTAGAGAATGGTAACATTGCGGTTGTATTCTCAGACAATTCAGGGAATATAGATGCGAAACCCATCGAGGCGAATAGACAAAAGGGAAGTACCAGCAATGATTGAAGGAGGGGAACTGCGGGGGTGGAGGTATGACCCCATCTGAAAGGTATCTAAGATATGGTACGCTTTTATTTACAATAATGCTTCCAATATTATTGGCAATATCTTTACTCGATAAATTACAGAGCACGTTGGTAGCTCTGCTTTTTATGATAGTTTTCGTAGCATGGGTGTTTTTTATCTTTATCGTCCCACAAGATAAAACAAGGAGGGAGGCAGAATGACGAAATATGTTGCGGAATACTACGGAGGCGGTCACGCAATGATCGGGATATTTGAGGCAAATAGTGAGCAGGAGGTCAGGGATTACCTGATACAAAAGTATGGGGAAATCGTCAGGATACGCCAGATAGTTAAACAAAGGGAGGCTGAAAAAAATGAATGAAGAAGAGTTTGAACGAGAATGGAGGGAAATAGCAGGGAAATCTGATGGATACGTGGATGCAGAAATTATCTTAAACGATGGAAACGTCATATACTGTGAGAATTACAATTTCATCAATGGCAAATTAGAGCTTTATTCCTCACATTGGCTTGTAGCGGTCTTAAATGTCAGCACCGTGAAATCAATAAATCAATATTACCCGATTGAAGGTGATTTAAATGAATAAAACTGGTTTAAATTGGACTAAGGTAGGATTGAAATGGGAAGGGAGAGTGAATTAAATGATGAATGAAAAACTGAAGATGGAAATTGAGAAGGTTTTACGTATAGATTTAGATTCGTTTAAGAAAAATTTGACGGAAGATCTTGAAGCGTACGATTACATATTCTTCATGTATTATAAAGATGGCAATTGGGAAACACATGTTTTTTATCCTGGCGAATTCATTAAAACCGAAGATTGCGATTTCATATTTTATTTTACTACAGTTGACAGCATATTTAGTTTTGAAGATCAATGGAATAGATTCGTTGAAAATCTAAGGATACACGTTTTAAAATTTAGAAATGGGGAGAAAGGAGACAAGAAAAGGGAAGGGAGAACCGCGGAGGTTGAGGTATGACAGTTAAGGATGAAATTGAGCAGATAATGAGGCGGAACGGACTGAGGCATGTATCTGCATCCATACTTGACGACGGCACATTCAGGGTAAGCACATACAGGAGGGAGTATACTTCCTATTACATGAGGCACCTTGAAGAGAGAAGGGAATACGGCAGGAACTACTACTGGAAGAACAGGGAATACATCCGCAAATACCAACATGAATATTACATGAGGAGAAGGTACGGGGCATCTTATTCCGGCGGGAAAGGCAGTGAGACGGTAGATCATAAGAAGCTTGCAAAGGCGATAGTCTATGCATATTCTCTGAAGGGGATTGACATCCCCATGGGTGATGCATTGGAAATATCACTCCACGCATTGAGCTTCTTCGGATATGAGACAAAGATACTTTCAAACACCCTGGAAAGAGAGGACCTTGTCATAATGTATACCCTGGAGGACCTCGGTCTCCTGAGGGCAGAGTCAGAGGAAATCCCTGTTGGTAAGAACAACAGGCCATGGAGGATCAGCTACTTCTCACTGAACAGGGAAAGGATTCTTGAATACTCATCTGAATCAAGGGAAAAAGAACCTGTGAGTGGGGCATCATCAATTTATGAGAATCTCCCTGAGGAGATGTGGGCGAGATGAATAAGACTGGTATATCCTGGACAGACTATACATGGAACCCCGTTACCGGCTGCAGCAAGGTGAGCGAGGGATGCAAGTTTTGCTATGCGGAGGAATGGTCAAGGAGATTCAGGAGGTCTTTTTCCGTCCAAGAACATTATGATAGATTAAAACAGGTCGAGAAAATTCCTGCAGGGGCTAAAGTATTCGTTAACTCAATGTCGGATCTCTTTCATGAAGAAGTATCAGAAACAATGAGGGATGCGGTTTTTTCGATAATGGAAAAAAGAAAGGATGTAATTTTTCAAATTTTAACTAAGAGACCTCAGATGATGAAGGATTATTTTGACAGGCATGATGCTTGGCCAACAAAAAATGTATGGATCGGAGTTAGCATAGAAATGAGAAAATACCTTGATAGAATGGAAATTCTAAAACAAACTAATGGGCAAATCAAATTTTTATCATTTGAGCCCCTTCTGGGAGATATCGGATATATTGATTT
>Ga0080003_1001525_pt1 | contig 12065 bp, 16 predicted proteins | sample JossMetagenome_FD_69206 | JGI IMG/M metagenome (GOLD analysis project Ga0080003, IMG submission 69206) | Hot spring microbial communities from Joseph's Coat, Yellowstone National Park, USA - JC2_E (SPADES assembly) (version 2) | ecosystem: Environmental > Aquatic > Thermal springs > Hot (42-90C)... | reverse complement strand
CACGGTCGGAGACCCAACCGCACTTTGGGCATGCGAACACACGGTCAGCCAACGTCAAATCTTTCTTTACATGTCCGCACCTAGCGCACGTCTTAGAAGTATTCCTCGGATCTACCTTCACCACCCTCCTACCAGCTCTTTCAGCCTTGTAGGAGAGGTAGCTCACGAACTTGGAGAAGTTGGAGTGAAGAATATGCTTTCTCAAAGTTTTGCTTTCACCATCCTCAACCATCTCACTGACATCAAGGTCTTCAACACATATCTCATCATACTGTTTTACCAGCCATGAAGTTACCTTATGAATATAATCACTCATCAAGTTCTTCACATACTCGTGTATCTTGGCTAGTTTTTTCCTGACCTTCTCGTAGTTTCTAGACCCTTTCCTCCTTCTAGATAACGTTTTTTGCAAAATCTTTATCCTCCTCTCTACCTTATCAAAGACCTTAGGATTCTCTATCACTATGCCGTCAGAAGTAGTTACTAGTTTCTCTACTCCTAAGTCTATTCCAACCACTTTTCCAGTTTTTTCAAGAGGTCTCTTCTCGACCTCAACCTGGAAGATAGCGTACCATCCTTTAGCACTCTTCTTTATTATCACTCCTTTTACCTCGCCTTCTAACGGTCTGTGGAAGAGTACTTTCATCTCCCCTATCTTTGAGAGAATTAGTTTGTCTCCAACTACCTTGAAACCAGATTGATTGTAGTTTATGATCTTCATGATCTTCTTGTACCTCAGTTTCCCCACTTTCTTCCCTCTCTTCTTCAGTTCGTGAAGAGAGTTAATGTTGTACCATAATTGGTTGTTCACCATTTGAAGAACCTTGGAGTAAACTAGTTCCTTCCCTTCTATTTTCAAGTCTTTCAACATGTCTTGGGTGTCCTTAGGTGTTATCCTTTTCCCCTCTTTCCTTGCGTTATTCACTGCGTCCAGCAACGCATTGTACACTTCAGCCTCAACCTGCATCACCCTGAGGAGTTTTTCCTCTACTTCCCTAGTTGGGTAAATCCTGTACTTGAACGAGAGTTGGATCTTGTTACTCTTTCCCTTGGCTCTCCACATATTTTTTCAGCACCTCTAGTGTTACTTGTCCACTTGTAGCTAAGAAGTAGGAAGGTGACCAGAAGTGACCTTTCCACAGTTTTTCCTTTACTTGAGGAAATTTTCTCTGTATTTCCCTAGACGTGATCGTCTTGATCGCGTTTATGTATCTGGGTATATTCAATGTCGGTTTCGCCTTGAATAACATGTGGAAGTGATCTTTATCCACCCCTATGTCTATGACCTCAACCTCGAACGTTTTGCTTATTTCTTGAATTTGTTCCTTCAGGAAGTTTATAATCTCTTCATTATCGAACACCTTCCTGCGGTACTTCACCACCTGGACATAGTGGTAATAAAGAGCGTAAACTGAATGCGATCCTCTGTCCAATCTGTACCGCATAGTTATATCTGTTTTTTAATAACTATAAAAACGTTTCTATAAGGGGGCTATCCATCCCCCACCTTACGGAGGGGGACTTCCGCCCCCTTAACCCCCAGAAAGTTAAAATTTGTGAGTAAAAAAGAACAGCAGACCTCGCCCTAACGGACGGGGAAGAAAGTCAGCTCTTCTTAGTCTCTTCTTCTAATATCTTTGTGAACCTTTTGTCGAATTCTTCAGCTTTGTCGTCTGGAACGTCAATGATTACGATTTCACCACCTTTTGGTGTTGTTTTTGCTTCTAATATTTTTGCTCCAGTTTTTTGTGCTAACTGTTTGGCACTCAACTTGTCTGGCAAGTCGAGGGTCTGTGTTCTTGGATTCCTGTTTGTTTCTTGTACTCTTTTTTGTTGAATCTCTTTAGTGTTGCTAATATTAGCGTTCGTTGTCTCTTTGTTTGCTAAACTTGTCACACGTCCACAATTAGGACATGTTGCTCTACTTCTTTTTCCCTTGTATTCCCATCTGTACTTACATTTAGGACATACTACTACCACCACTACTACTACCACCACTACTACTACCACCACCATATTATTGAATATTTCTGTTTTTACTCACCTTCTGGTACGCAGAGACGAGAGTTGGGTATTTATTACTACTACTACCACCACTACTACTACCACCACTACTACTACCACCACTACTACTACTACTCTCCCGTACTAACGGACGGAGAGGAAGTCAGTAGTGCTGTTTTTGGCGGAAAGTCAGAAGAGAATACTTATATTCCTATCATGTCGACAATCTCAGTATGGACAAGAAAACAGCCATAATAGTCTTGATAGCAATAGTAGTGCTAGCTATAGTTATCTCATATGTAATAGAGGCACTTTATGTATCAATTCTGAATGAACAAGCATTATCAACGATGTACTCAATACAAAGGAAAAAGATTTTTAAGTGAACGTTTTATATTACAAATATGCCTAAACTTTATTTAGTAATGGGAGGAAATCCTCCTTCTCATGCGGATAAAGATGATTTGGTAGTTAATGTTGATTTCTCGCGTTTTTCGCTATCTGATATATCAACGTTGATGAAACTAGTATCGGAATTACAGAAAGAGCATGTTGATGATAATAAACTAAATGAAGCTATTGCGAAGTTGGTACCATCTCTAAATCTTGATACGATGATGCATTTTGATGATGTAAAAATATGTGCTGATAAGTCAATGTTAGGAATAGCAAAGAGGAGTTTAGCAAAGAAGAATAAAGATGTAGACCCATTTGGTTGTGATTGAACTACCTCGCCGTCACTGACGGGAAATCACAGCATCACGATGAACTAAACTAGTTAGATCTGTCTTAGTAGAAAAAAAGTGTAGAAATGTTTTTTAGCAGTATTTTATCTTTAATCTAAAGATGGGGTTGTAGTCCAGCTTGGATTAGGACGCCAGGCTTGGAACCTGGAAGTCGTGGGTTCAAATCCCGCCAACCCCATGTAGTACTTTGATCTTTTCGCATTAGAGACCCCGTCCGTTAGGGCGGGGTAGTTCACAGAATGCGGTCGGTTGAAGACACGCAGAAGTGCGGGTTATATGAAAAGCTTATTTCCCCTTTCATATCACTATAGTATAGTGTGAAGAATTATGCTACTAGAACAAAAAGAACTCCCTTCACAACCTCAGGTAGTAACATTACTATCCCCCATTAGAGATAGAGACTACTTGAAGAGTTTAGTTAACCCAACATCCACGGTACCAGACGCTGGCGTCGGTGTAATAGATAACCCGTTCTTCTTTGTCGCTGGTCATTATCCTGGAGGACTATCTACTACATCAGCACCAGAGGACAGGACATACTTGGTGTGGTTTGGTTCGCCTGCTGGCACTACAGATGCCAACCCCCAGTTCAGCATATTTTACGCTAAGGTACACCCAGACCAGTATAAACCAGGTGTACCAGCGTCACAATGGTTAGACCCACCAGCCCTTCTAGTAAGTTACGACCAAATATCAAGAGATGTGGTGAATTGGGCAGATAACGTCTTTACTGCTGCTGGTTATACACCGACCTCACCAGGAGTAATAAACATCGGTTCAATAAGTAATGGGACATATATACCTAATTATGGCACTATATATCAAGTACCGTTTAATCCCACAACTCTAAATTTTACTGGAACATCAGAATTAAAACAGTTGCACATGGTTTATGACCCATTAGATGATTCCATATTAATGTATTTCTCTATTGCTGTACCTAATTGGACTTATAATACAAAATCAATTTATGTTTATAAGTTTCCCGTTACACTACTTAAATCCTATCAATCAATTAACCAATATGCTATTTCTAGTTTAACTCCAACCACAACGTCTACACCACCTCCTAATGATAAACCTTACTTCCTTGGAGGGTTGGCATTAAACCAGTCAGTATCTCAATTATTATATAATGCTTTTTATGCAATACCCCTATCTCAAGTCTTTTCTGCACCACAATTTACTATTTCATTCGATTACATGAAATTAACAGCATACTTTGGCTATCAATTAAGTTCTGGATATTTGCCTGCACTTTTACTTGCTGTAGAAGGTTATATGTGGGGAGTTCCTCCATATCCTCATGGAGACGGTATAGTTGCTATATTATTTCAAGATATACATAATAATCCAAGTAACCCCTCCGTGTTCCTATATCCAGTTCCTCTTTTGCAAGATAATGTTGCTACTAATGCTATGGTTCCATATGTTTCTTATTTTTCTGCTACAGATGCTTTTGCTTCTAATGGTATTGTCATAGACAAATTTGGTAGTATAGTTCCTGGTGGCAACGTAGGAATCCAAGGGACATATGCAATATTTTACACATCACCTAGCAGACCAGATTATAAACTATCCTCTATGAGAATGCGTTTATTATTCCTTATGCCAACAATACCTGTAGTAAATAGGTATAATGATATACAATTGTATAGTAATTCATCACTCATCCAGAATTCTCCACCTAATTCTATACCAGGATTTGTTATGGCGTCAACAAAAAGCATACCTTCACTATCATCAATGGGAATATGTAGACCATATTTTACTACAATACCGAATGGTAAACCAAAAGTATTACTAGGTGGGTATCATCAAGATAATTATGTTGAAGGTATAGCATTAAATGTAGACGAAAAAATAACGAACCCAGAATACCATGACACACTATATTTAATACCATCTAATGTAATTCTAGTGCCTACTAATGGTAACTATATACTTGCTACTAACAATGGTGGAATAGAACCAGGGTATCTAATGTCTAATTTTGGAAAGAAATATGTAACGATGTATAATGAAGAAGCACCATATATTATATCTAACAATGAGACACTTTCAATTGTAAATGAGATAGATTTGTATAACACGAATGGTTTAATAAATGGTCAAACATATCCTGTTACAGGTCAATATAACATATCAGCATATTCTAGAATTTATGATAACAACAAAGTAATTATAAATACTGGAAAAGGAAACAAATTATATTTAACAAATCTTACTTCTTTAGGGTGGGCGATAGCATATGATTGAAGGTTATTGGTTAATAACTTCTAACGGTAAAGTATTAGTGTCTAACCCACCATCAGGTTGGGGTGTTATAGACAATGCAAACCCATTAACATCCACAACAACTGTATACCCATTAAAGGGGTTATACAAATCTGTTACTATCATGTTAAACATAAATAGTGTTAGTGGAACGTTTTCTACTGGTCAGGGTTTAACAATTATTTTGAATTCATTTGGACAATCAATAACTATAAATAGTACTCCTATTACATCACCTACTCTTGTAAAAATAGTTATTACCCAGCAAAACGCCTACGCAATAATAGGCAGTTCATATGCTACTTTACCTGGTGGGGGTTATCTAGGTCAGTTTAATATTACGTTACAAATAAGCGGTACATCGCCCAGTTTTCAAATAGATGGAAGGGTATACGGTGAGGTGGATGAGTAGTCAAACCGTTAAATTAGGAACACAAACAATAACACCTAAAGTACAAGACTTGGGTAACACCTATTACATAGAGTTTCAAGTCAAAATAACCAAGTACTTAAACAACTCCACAAACCAGACAATTGACGTTAAATTCGTCTGTAACAAATACAAACAAGTAGTAAAACCAAGTACCAACCCATTATCACCACCTACTGTTCAAACAGTTCAAAAGACAATACAAGAATGTGTAGATGAATGGTATAACCAACACAAATTAGTTTATAATATACCGTGGTAAAACGAACGGCAAACTCGCCCTTAAGGGCGGGGAGGATGTCAGTCAGCCTTTTAGGTGCGGGCGTATCAGGGGCAAGAAAGAATTAGTTTGTGTAGTACTTAATTCTCTTAGGTTGGTCTTGGTTTTTAGAGACGTTGAACCAGACGTAGGAAAACCAAAACTCCAGTTGTTCAATGTGTAACCTACGGTTACTCCATTAGCTACAGTATTGAACTCCATACCTATCTGGATTCCATTTAGGTAATAATCTCCTATGTATATTCCACCACTAAACACTTTATTTATAGCAGCGAACACGTCTGGGATCATTGCAGACAATGGTAATATCACATCACCCTGCATTATCGGGTTCTGTGGCTGGTAATATACTCCGATCCATCCATCTGAACTGCCAGTGTGGGGCAAAACGTATACGTCAAAGTCAAGCGTGGTCTTAGTCCCATTAACTAATGCATCTACTGAAACTGTTCCCGTATTGACAAAGTATTTTTTCCCTGCTAAGTTCTGTTCGGCGTATAGCCATATCATCCATTCTATATCTGGGTATTGTAAATATGTCGTTGTTGGGTCAGTTGTAAACCATATATCGTAAGAGAAATCTTGGATAAACCCAGCTTGTTTCGTTAATGTATAGTTCGTTCTTGAGACGAATGTAGGAAGTTGGTTAACTAACATTGGTAATTTCAATTGTGGCAGTAGACCAGACGTTGTGGCAAATGGAAACCATAGTTCCTGTCCATACATCAGTCCAGGGTAACCACCAACGTTTATGGTGTCGTTAATTTTCACGAAATCGGTAAAGTTAACTGATACGTTTAGTGTATTACCTTGGAACTGCAATACTGCATTCCCGTTACCGCTTTTTAGGTTCCACAAGTATGGAGATGCTAGCATTGTAATACCACTCTGTGCTTGATAAGAACCCATTGAATAAGCCGCATCACTCAAATGGTTCCCAATCAGATTGAAGTTAACATTGGATCCAAGCAGTTCGTAGAATACATATCCGTACGCGATAGTTTGTGAAGATGTATTAGTAGTTGCTGTAGAAGAAGTTGTTACAGTTGTCTCTGTTGCCTTATGATATTTTGTTATTAATAGCAATGATAAAAACATAATAATGATTACTAGTGAGATAACTATAGCTAATATTTTTTTGCTTACCATTTGGTAATAACCGATATTGACAGACTATAAGCCTTTTTTCTAGTACTATACATCTTCAGTGGTCTTAGTGAACTAGAAAAAAAAAGAAAGATTTATATGACAGAGCAGTAATACTAACCTATGGAACTAGATACTGAGTCGGTAATAAAAAAAGCAGAACAACTTCTGGACGATATACAAAAAGATGAACAGCTACGAAAAGATGCCACAGTTTTTGTTACGCATGTAAAGGACTTTTCTATTCCAGAGCCAGTAATAAATGAGGATACTGGGACAAGTGTACTTTACATGAAGGTAGCAACTGACGTCTGTCAGGTAGGGATACCTATAATGATCACAGTAAACGATGTATCCACTGTACGTGCAGTTTCAAACGGTGTACATGTATTAGTTAAGGACTATCTATTACAAATACTTAAAGACGCTTTTGATAGTATGAAAGACAGTGTACATGGAGTTAGCGATTTTAAGAGTGTTAAGAATGTGGCGATGCCAGTAATTTACAGTGTAATGGGCAACGTATTAACGATAGTTACAGACGATGACTTCAATTCATTACTAGAAACCATATCTAATTACGTAACTAATATAGAGCTTATTAGCAATCCATCTGACGAAAGGACATATGAGCTTGTAGATATAGACATAGTTGATGGTGCGGACAAGGAAGAGGTACATAAAATAGTTCTGTCTATGTTAAATTTCATAAACAGATTATGGGAAATATTCATAATGCCAATAATAAGCAATATCTAGGCTTAAGGCGGCTTAAATGTCGAGTAAAGACAGTACACCACCATCTAAGCCAAACGATAAACCCGATAAACAAGACAATAAGCCAAACACAGCAGCCGATGTTAACAGAGTGAAGTCTGAGATTAAGGAGCTAAATGCAAAAAAAGACACCACATATTACTGGAACCTAACTAAAATTGCGGATGAATCTCTAGGGTTTGTGCAGAATAAATTATACCCTATGCTCCGTAGAGAAGGCGTAGGAGATAAGACCATAAGTGTACTGTCTTTACAGTTCGCAATAACTATACAAGAGGTAATTGGTACTCAAATGTCGTTAGTGAGACCATCGACAGAGTCACTTACATCATTAGAAGGTGTTGAGAAGGCTGTTGACAAGATATATAAGCAATATAGCGAAGGTCAACTTTCCAGCAAGGACGCATTGGACGCATTATTCGAGTTGTTTAAATCAGTTTCTGGCAAACTAAGTTCCTAACTTTTTTCAAAATTGGTTCTAAACTATACATACTTTTAGGTGAAAGATTTTTATATCACAAAACGTGTTTTTTTGATATGGAGTGTTATAATCTCAGCCATATGATGTTAAAATATGGCGTAGGCAAGGATAAGATGTTAATCATAGCATCAATGAGCGGTACCAAGATAGATTGGAAGAAAGACACAGCAGTAATATGCGGTGTCATTGATGAGAATTTAGTCAATAGATATAAGGAAATACTGAACGGGGTCAATAATAATAAGATAGTAGAGGTAGATAGTAACATGATTTCACTGTTCAAAGATTTTAAAATAATAAATGCTTACAACAAGTTATTCGTAACAAGGATGATACCAATACGCGGTGATATGGTAAAATATGCTGATAGAAAGCAAATCGTCTATTTTGCAAATAGGTATTACGTCCCACCAGAAGTCATGCTAGATATAAAAGCAAAAATATCAGCAGAGAAAAAACGCAAGAACGTTATCGTAATTGATGATATAGATACCGAATGAGGTGTTGTTCATGGATGAGTTAGAAGCAAAAACATATGAGGTTTATAAAAAAGCCATGGAAAAAGGTTTATTAGTAGGCATATCAAACGAAATCGCGTTATTAACTTGCAGAATATATGCTTCTAAGATTATTGGTAGACCTATATCGCTTCGTTCTTTAGACAAGGACGTTAGACATAGGATATACAAACTATTGACAAAACTGAATATGACTTTCGAACCGCCAAAAACAGACCTTACGTATTATATTAATATGTTCGACCTTGATAATGACGTTAAGCAGGACGTGGTTAAAATTGCTCAAAAACTTACTCCTAACGGCAAGGATCCGAAAGGTATAGTCGGTGCATTAATCTATGTAATAAGCAAACAACACGGTCGTGTGATAACGCAGAAAGAGATTTCACTGAAACTAGACGTAAGTCAAGTTACATTACGCCATAGAATTAAGGAAATATCTAGATTTTTGAATTACAAATAGTTTTTTTGAACTACTCATCTTTTCACACTGGAGACCGTAAGGTCGGGTAGGAAGTCACGTATTCGATGAAAAGGAAAAACTTTTAACCTAGTAGATATAAAGACACATATGGAAGAGCAAAAAAGAGAAATGTATAAAGAAAGAGAAAATCAATATAACGATTCTGACGACGGCATATATGAGCTTGGATTCCATGTAAAGATTGGTCAATCCATAACTGTATGGTTAGAGGGTGGACGACAGTTGCACGGCTTTCTAAAACGTTATGATAAACAGTACCAGAATATGGTGATACGGTTACCAGACGGTACTGAAGCTTTCATTCCAAGACGTTTTGTAGTAGGTATTATAAAAATCTAAGCTCGCAATAGTGAGAATGATTATGGATACAGAAGAATTTAACGACTACATAGATAATTTTAACAATTCTGATCCGAGCATATGTATGATAAAGCTAGACTTAGACACTCCTACACAACTGAAACTTATGCGTGCGTATTGTTACCTTAGGTATCTAGGTGCAGATGTGTACACAATGAGGACTAACAAAGGTTGGCATATATATGCTATATTTCCACGCCCAATAAATGACCCTATGACTATCCGCATGATGCTTGGCGACGATGAGGGCAGAATAGAATTCGACGAGATACGGGAAAAGATGAATCTTGAAGAATGGAAAGACACACTATTCGTTGTAAAATATATAATTACACCTAAAGGCATTAGAAAAGTCCATGAAGAAACATATATGGATCCTTTTTACGAACCGTTTTTCATGCTTAAAGAAAAACCACGAACAAAACATATGGGGAAACGGTTGAAACGAAAACTATACATAAGATAGGTTTAAATATATCCATTCCATTTTTCTACTAATGAAACGAGTTTCAGTTTTTGCAATAAAAGGAGGAATAGGAAAAACGACTGTAACGCTCCTTTTGGGGCTGTCATTAGCAGCTATTGGCAGAAAAGTATTGCTTGTAGACCAAGACCTAAATAGCGACCTATCCTATAGGTTATTAGGTGAAGATCTTAACAGCTACAGCATGTTCAATAAAACAAAATATGGTATCGGGTCTATGGTATTTAGTGGGTCTCAATTTATGCCAGTAAATTTAATAAATAATCTAGATTTAATACCAATGGAACCTGATACTATTATTAAGGCTGACCAACGTCTGATAATATCCCAATTGAAAATACCAGAATCAAAATATGATTATGTTATCTTTGACACACCTCCTTCATATGACAGCGTAGTGGCAGAAGCTATCATGAAAAATAGCGATTATATTTATAGCATTATAACATTCTCAGCACCAGTAATACGGACATTATTAATCGAGCTTCAGAAATTGATCCCATTACTTACATCAGACCTAAGGTCACCTCCAAAGTTTGTAGGGCTGATAAGAAATAAGATATCACTTACTCAAGGTGAAGAGTTGAAAGTAATGATACAGAACATGGAGACAATATGCAATGAATTACCGATTCCAAATGCACAACCATGTATATTTAACACAGAGATACCTATGAGAGGAAGGATATTCAACTATGACAAGATAAGGACGTATATATTGACGTTACCACTAAATAAATTACTTATGCAGATAAAATCAGTTAATGCAATTGAGTTAGCAAATGAATTCGAGAAGAGAATAGGAGAAGTTGAGAGGTTGTGAAACTAGATTAGGGTTACTGGTTATGTTAATCGAGGACAGAATTTATCGCTTAATTAAATTACTGCTTTACACTGCTAAAGAGGAGAATACAGAGGTCACTGCGACTAAACTGCAGAAGATTTTCTTTTTACTAGAGAAAGAGGAGGGGATTCAGTTAGGACTGGATTTTAAGCCTTGGTTCTTCGGCCCATATAGTGAAAAGTTACAAGATTATATTAATAAACTAATCGAATTGGGAGAAGTCGACGTTGAGGAGAAGGAGGAAGTGAGAGATCCAATAAGCGAAGCAGTAATAGGATACAAGAGGAATTACGTTTTGAAAGGTGAGTTTAAGCCTGAGGAAGAGGAAAAAGAGGTCATGACGTTTTTCAGTGAATGGGTTAGAAAAAGTAGAGATGAAATTTTAAATTATGTGTACAATAAATATCCAGAATATTTTAAATCGGGAATATGATATTAAGGAGGTGATCCTTCCGTGACGTCTCTGAAAAATTTTGATGTCTATGATTGTTTCTTTAGCGGAGGAAGAGATAGTGCTTTAGCATGTTATATTGCGAAGAAAGTCGGCGATTCGTTAAACATACCAACCAGGCTTATCCATATTGACACTGGGATTTATATACCACAGACAAGAGAATATGTAAAAGAGTATGCAAATTGGTTGGGAGCAGAATTAAAAATAATAAAAACGAGTTACGATTACTTTGAGAAAGTGAAGGAATACGGATACCCCGATATCTTTAGGAATAGATGGTGTTGGAGACTTTTAAAACAAGAACCATTATACCAATTCAGAGTTAACGAATTAAAAGAAGAAGTAAACTCCCTTTGGATTTTAGGTATAAGGCGAAATGAATCTTTGTTCAGACTTAAAAATTATGGAGGGCTAAACACTACATTACATAACGCTAAAATAAAGGAATTACATGTCATAGAATGGTTACCGATCCTCTTTCTAGACGCAAAGCAACTCGAGGCACTAATTCAAAAGTTTGGAATCCCTAGAAACGAAGTGTGGGAAAAAGCAGGTACTAGTGGCGAATGTTTATGTTTAGCAGGCACAACTAAGAAGAAGCTAGAGTCCATATTTCTGAATTATCCAGACGTCGCAAAGAAATTTCACGATTTCGACAAAAATATAACACCCAAGTCTAATTCCAAAAACGCCTTCAGGCCGCCTGCATTAAGAAATGAAAAGCGTCTATACGAGTTCATAGAGGAATTAGATAAAAAACCTAAACAGAAATTAATAATT
>Ga0080003_1001524_pt1 | contig 12081 bp, 9 predicted proteins | sample JossMetagenome_FD_69206 | JGI IMG/M metagenome (GOLD analysis project Ga0080003, IMG submission 69206) | Hot spring microbial communities from Joseph's Coat, Yellowstone National Park, USA - JC2_E (SPADES assembly) (version 2) | ecosystem: Environmental > Aquatic > Thermal springs > Hot (42-90C)... | reverse complement strand
ATTTTAACTCTTCTTTCTTGAGTGAATTCATCCTGCAAAACCTTAGCTGGAATTACTTTTTTAAGTGTATCTATTGCTTTTCCAGACGGGTCCTTTGGCATCGGTAATTGCTCAGGGAGATCTGGAATTATGTTGTACCATTCACCCGGCATATCATCCTGTTTAAGATCGATTCTATTAGTCATGGTAATCTCTATATCATTATTGTATTTAAATGTTCTACAATGTAATTATAATATCAATGGTCTTATTGCTCGTAATTTATTTTCAGATATTATATTCTAAGATTTTAGAATGCATTTCAGTGTAGAAAATAAAAATTGTTACTCTTATTTTCCTTTCAAGAATAAGAATATTCAGTATTATCAATTATCTTGTCAGGACTGTTTCCTAACGAATTATTATTTTTTTGCATCCCGTTATTTTGGAATTTTTAATAAATATCCACTGTTCAATAGAAGAAAAACACGGGCCCGGTGGGATTCGAACCCACGACCACCTGGTTAAAAGCCAGATGCTCTACCTGTCTGAGCTACGGGCCCTCTGGCCACATAAAATAGTAAAATATAAAGATTGTTGAGGATTTCGAACCTCAACTTTATAAAAGATTATTTAAACTTCTACGTTTATTCCAAGTTTTTCTGTAAGTTCCTTATATCTATTCCTGATGGTTACTTCTGTAACTCCAGCTACCTCTGCTACCTCCCTCTGAGTTCTCCTTTCATTCAATGCAATACTCGCTATATAAATTGCAGCTGCCGCAACTCCCGTTGGGCCTCTACCGGATGTTAGATCCCTGTTTTCCGCCAGTTTGAGAATTTCCATGGCTTTCTTCTTTGCATCGTTAGATAACCTTAAACGGTTACAGAATCTATTAATATAATCTTCAGGTCTTGACGGGAATATTCCAAGTTGCAATATCCTTGACATCATCCTGTATGTTCTACCAATTTCTTTTTTCTTGATCCTTGTAACAGAGGCAATCTCTTCAAGTGTCCTGGGAACACCCATCATTCTACAGGCACCGTAAATAGAGCCAGCAACTACTCCTTCTATTGATCTCCCCCTTATCATATTTTCCTTCACAGCTTTTCTGTAAATGACAGCCGCAGTTTCCCTTACATCTTTGGGTAATGAAAGATTTGAAGCCATTCTCTCCAATTCCTGCAATGCCTGTGCAAGATTCCTCTCCGCCGCATTTGAGACTTTTATTCGCCTCTGCCATTTTCTTAGCCTGTAAAGTTGTGCTCTACTCTTTGTAGGTATACTCTTTCCATAAGAATCTTTATTCTTCCACGAAATTTCTGTGCTCAGACCTTTGTCGTGAATTGTATATGTCATTGGGGCACCAGTTCTTGCCCTAGCCTCGGATTGTTCGGAATCAAAAGCTCTCCAATCAGGTCCTTGATCTATAAAACTATCGTCTATCACCAGTCCGCAATCCTGGCAAACCAGCTCTCCTCTCTCGTAATCTCTCACCAGATGAGTTGATCCGCAGTCCGGACATTTTGTTATCTCTTCCAGTAAATCCTTTTTCCCCTTTTTCTTCTCTTCTTCTACCATTATCCCACCTCAAATAAATTTCCTCTGCCTTCGATCCCTTTCCGTCAATTGCAATATAGGGGGACTTAACTGGGCCAAATAATCTTGATATTTTTCCTATAATTTTTCCATTTCTATCATATATTTTAGTTGAAAATGATATCTCACTGTCAAGTTTGGCGATGATCTTTCCTTCTCTCTCCCCTATTATTATACCGATCTTCTTGAGGGTCTCAGGCATAGAATGTAGTTATTATGAAAAAGTATTTAAATATTTCGTAATTTCTAATCATTCTATTTAATTTTTTTCGGAAATTTTCTTATATTGTAACGAAGCCTCCACCAGAGCCTTATGAAGAACGGACGGTCTCTCGGGCCTGCTCCTGAATTCAGCGTGGAACTGTGAACCCATGAAAAATGGGTGATTATCCAGTTCCAATATTTCCATTCTTATGCCTTCCTCATCTGTAGCAGTGAATTTTAAGCCTGAATCTTCAAAAGCTTTGATAAATTTCGGGTTTACCTCATATCTGTGTCTGTGTCGTTCGAAAATTTCCTCTTTTTGATATAGGTTAAAGGTTTTTGTTCCCTTTTTGATTATGACTTTCTTGTCTCCGAGTCTCATAGTACCACCCATTTCCTTAATACCCATCTGCTCAGGCAACAGATCAATTACAGGATATTTCGTATCAGGGTTAAATTCTGTGGAATTAGCACCTTCAAAATGAAGAACGTTTCTTGCAAATTCTACAACTTCAAGCTGGAATCCTAAGCATATCCCAAGAATAGGGATTTTATTTTCTCTTGCATATTGTATTGCTTTTATTTTTCCTTCTATTCCCCTTGCTCCGAAACCCCCCGGAATAAGTATGCCATTCACGCCTCTTAATTTCTCATAATTATCCATGTCTATTTCAGAATTTATCCACCTTATCTTTACTCCTATCCCCGTTTTACCTGTGACATGCATGAAAGCATGCTCATGTGAAATATAGGAATCCTTGAGGTCTACATATTTTCCCACAACTGCAATTTCGACGTTTTCTTTAGGATTTACAATATTGTTCACTATGGCCTTCCATGTATTGAGAGAGTTATTACGGTTTGGCAGTGAAACTTTCTCCAGTATATATGATGGTAATGGTGAATCGTTAAGGTATATTGGCATTGTAAAAATATCGGACACGTCTGGAACTCCTATAACTGCCTTCTCATCCACTTGAGTAAAGAGCGCTATTTTCTTCTTGACCTCCTCATCCAGTGATATTTCACTTCTTGCAATTATTGCGTCAGGTTGTATACCGATGCTCCTAAGTTCCCTCACACTATGCTGAGTTGGCTTAGTTTTTGGTTCTCCGAGGCTATGTAGCATGGGGACATACGTTACATGAATGAAGAATACTTTCCCATCTTCCTCAAGCCTCAATTGCCTTAAAGCTTCAAGGAATGGCATAGATTCAATATCTCCAACGACTCCTCCTACTTCCACAAGAACAATATCTGCGTTGCTGTTTTCCCCGACCCTCCTTATATGCCTCTTTATTTCATCTGTTATATGAGGTATAATCTGTACTGTGCTTCCAAGATAATCTCCCTTTCTTTCCCTCTCTATAACCTTTTTATAAATTTTGCCCGTAGTAATGTTGTTTTCACTTGCTAGGTCTCTATCAAGAAATCTTTCATAGTTGCCAAGATCAAGATCGACTTCTCCTCCATCTCCAAGAACAAATACTTCTCCATGTTGATATGGATTCATTGTACCTGCATCATAATTAAGATATGGGTCAATTTTAACAATAGTAACTTTATAATCCCTTTCCTTTAAGATATAACCCAGGGAAGATGTTATCGTTCCCTTTCCAATACCCGAAATTACCCCGCCTGTGATCACAATAAAGTGCATATCTCTTATTTTTTTCAGATATTAATCTTTATTCTTTTCTTTTTCTGTAATTTTAAATATATATTTATCAATAAATTCATAAAGAGCGTTAAAGTATTAATTTAATCTTATCATGAGAGAATAATGGAAGATGAGATTAGAGTAATAAGTTCTTCTTATTACCAGGATAATGGCACGCCCGTTCTGGAAATTTTCGGTAGAAATAAAAAAGGAGAGTCCTTTACTCTCTTGTACAAGAAATTCTTGCCTTATTTTTTCGTCCTGGATCCAACGGAATATGAAATAAATTCATTGAATGCTATTGGAGAGAAGGTTAGCATAGAAACGAAAGAATTATGGTATAAAGGGAAGAATGTAAAGGCTATAAAATTTACGTGTAAATCCCCCTGGAGGGTTCCTGAATTTAGGAAGTTGATAAGGGAACAAAATAGGATTCTTGCGGCTGATATCCCATTCCATTTCAGATTTTACTATGATTTTGATCTCGGTTCTTGTGTTAAATTTTCTGGAAATGAAGTTAAAACAACAAAATTTACTACGGATAAAGTTGTAGAGATTGATGCAATTTCAAAAACAAATGATTTTCTTCCTCCGTTGAAAATATTAAGTTTTGATATAGAAAACAGTATAAAAACTCAGCAGTTATATGTCATTGGATACACAGTAGAATTCGGGGATAAAGTTGAGAGGGGTGCATTTACCGGTACTCCTGCAGAAATTTTAAAGAAATTTATTGAAGAAATCAGGAGAATAGATCCTGATATTATAACTGGCTATAATATAGATGGGTATGATCTTCCGTTTCTTTTTAATCTGGCGGAAAAGGAGAATATTCAGTTAAAAATAGCAAGAGATGATTCCTCACCACAGAGAATACAGGGACAGTTCTGGAGAATTCACGGAAGGGTGGTCGCAGATGCCTGGTGGAATGTAAAGAGGGAGCTTCATCCGAAACAGGAAACCCTTGCATTCGTGTCACAGGAACTTCTTGGGGAAAGTAAAGGGGATGTTGATCGGCTTAATATAGATAAAGAGTGGGAAAGGGACAGGGATAATGTTATAGAATATTGTATAAAGGACGCCTACCTTGCATTGAAAATTCTAAAAAAACTGGATGTAGTGGAGAAATATGAAAATATGAGTACCGTCTCGATGCTACCCCTTGATGATGTATGGAACTCTGGCAATTCAACACTTATTGATTCAATCCTGATAAGAGAGGCAGATAGAAGGAATATAGCGGTTCCAATGAACAATTTTACTGTCCAAAACGAAGAAAAAATAGAAGGAGGATATGTCCATACAATAGAACCGGGACTTTATGATATGGTGGCGGTAATGGATTTTAAAAGTATGTATCCAAGTTTGATGATTAAGCACAACATTTGTTTCACCACTTTATCGCCAGATGGAGAAATAGTTGCACCTAATGGAATTCGTTTTCTCTCTCCTCAGAGGAGGAAAGGTCTGATACCTGAGATTCTTGAAAGATTAATGATCACAAGGGACAGTTATAAAGCAATGATGAAAAATGAAAATAATCCTGATAAAAAGAGGTACTTCAACTCAATGCAGGGGCAAGTAAAAATATTGATGAACTCCTTCTATGGAGTCTTCGCATCGAGTTTTTACAGATTTACCGATCAGAATATAGGGTCAAGCATCACAGCATTCGCAAGGGAAACAATTAAGAAAATTATAAATGACTTAGGAAACATGGGCATTCAGGTTGTTTATGGGGATACTGATTCCGTCTTTATTAAAACGGGAAAAAATAACGTTGAAGAAGCTCTAAAACTTGCAACAGATCTAAAGGATAAAATTTCCGGTGAATTAGGTATTCAATTGGAGGTTGAAAGGATTATAGACCCGCTATTTTCTCATGGTGCTAAAAAGAGGTACGCAGGTAGGGTAGTTTATCCTGAAAATGAGAATGGAAATATCATAGTTAGGGGATACGAGATCAGGAGAACTGATTCTTTTGATCTTCAATCTGAGGCTCTGATGGAAATATTTCAATTTATACTTAACAGGGATGTAAATGGAGCTCTTAAAAGGGCAAAAGAGATTATAAATGATGTAAAGAGCGGAAATGTTGATGTCGAAAAACTTGTTATTTCCAGAAGTGTCAAGGATTTTGATGTATATAAAGATCAAAATTCTTTAGCAAATGTTCAGGCTGCAAGGAAGTTGATCGAAAAAGGGCAGGAATTCGTCCCGGGTATGAAAGTATCTTGGATAGTTGTTGATAGTAAAAGAAGACCGCAGGAAGTTGAACCTTACCTTCCAAATCAGCAATTCAATAAGAAACCGGATTATGAATACTACGCGGATAGAGTCGCGCAAACTCTTTCAAGAATTACGGAGGTATTCAATGTGGATGAATCCTCTCTAAAAAATATTGATTTGAGAAAGAAAAGTACCCTTGAAGATTTCTTTTGATTTTTTTAATTTTATAGGAAAATAGAATTTTACAAAGAGAAAAGGTTTTAAACTAAGATATATAATATAATTTGTGCCCTCCTACGACAGTAAGTTAAGTGATATTTTAATAGACATTCTTAAAAAACCTAGGAAAATAAGGGGGGCCAAGGGATCATTTCTATCGGAAACTGAGTTTCTCAGCATGCACAGTTTTGATCCGGAAAAATATGATGAACTCGAGACCTATAGCATCAGGGAGCCATATTCCTACGCCAAAATTTTACTTGACAGAACAAGCTATGACAATATTTACTGGGTAATTGAGCCGATCTTGTCAGAAAACGCAAAAAATTTTCTCGAAATAATGAGGAATTCCCTGGGGCAGGTAATGAGCCTTACTGATGAAAGCATGAATCCCAGGGAGAGGGAGGAATACATAAGGGAAGGAATAGATACATTTACAGAGACAAGAAATTTCTGGATAGATTCAGTTACCAGAAAAAAGGTGGAATATTATCTTATAAGGGATTTCCTTGGGTATAGCATTATAGATCCATTGATGAAAGATAGAAATATAGAAGATATTTCATGCGACGGAATCAATATTCCCATATATATCTACCATAGAAGATACGAGAACATGAAAACTAATTTAAAATTTTCAAATTCAGACTCTTTGAACAGCTTCATAGTTTATCTGGGACAAAAGGGAAGGAAACAGGTCTCAGTTTCAGATCCCATTCTGGATGCATCAACGCCTGAAGGAAACAGAATCAATGCAACTTTCAGCGATGAAGTTACTGCTAAAGGAGGGACTTTTACCATAAGACTTTTCAGGGAAACACCTTTTACTCCAACAGATTTGGTTATTTCAAGGACGGCCAGCGCAGAACTGGTCGCATATATGTGGTTGCTTGTTGAATTTGGTCAGAATATGATGATACTTGGCGGAACAGGTGCTGGAAAAACATCTACCCTCAATGCCATGACCCTTTTTATACCTCCTACTTCAAAGATAGTGAGCATAGAAGATACTAGAGAAATAAATCTTCCACACATGAATTGGATTCCTTCTACAACTAGGAGCGGAGTTGGAGAGAAGGGCTATGGAACTGGCAAAGCTGCCGGCGAAATAGATATGTTTGACCTTGTAAGGGCTGCCCTAAGACAGAGACCAAATTATATAATTGTTGGGGAAGTCAGAGGAAGGGAAGCTTATAATCTGTTCCAGGCCATGGCCACTGGCCACGTTACATACGCAACAATGCATGCAGACTCCGTCCGATCCATGATATCAAGGCTGGAAAATCAGCCAATTAATATACCCAGAATAATGATGACATCACTAAATAATGTATCAGTTCAGATGCAGGTTAGAGTGAGAAACCAAGTGGTTAGAAGGATAAAAGAAGTAGTAGAAATAGTCGGTTACGATCCCGATACAAATGAACTAACATTAAATAATATCTTCAACTGGAATGTTAAGAATGATAAAATAGAATTCACAGGTCATTCATATCTTTTTGAAAAAATAATGGACCTCAAGAATATGGATCAGGAAGCAATGGATGAAGAATTCAAGAGGAGGATAGATGTGATAAGATATCTATCTGGAAACAGAATAAATGACTATCTTACAATATGGCAGTATATTACAAATTATTATAGGGATCCTACCCCATTAATAGAACGTATAAGAGGGGAGATGCAAGGAAAGGAGGATCTTTATGAGTAGCTCCATATTTGATAGATTTAAAGCCAAGAAAGAAAATATTACGTCTCTTGGTAAATCTGGTTTCAATGTAAGTTATTCTCCGCATAAGATAAAAGAAGCGAAAGGAAGTTACATAGGTAAGGCCGAGTTAAGCCCATTTTATGCAATTTCATGGAAATTATTTTCAAGGTTTGTACAGTCAAGGAATTTTAAGTCATCTGGAACACTCCAAAATTCATTAAAAAAAGCCTCAATAAATGTAAGGTCTGAAGAATTCCTTGCAGCTTCTCTTTTTACCAGCATAATTGTAGCTGGTATTGCTCTTATTTTCCTGTTAATTTCGCTGATAATGAAGTTTTTCTATGCTATAGATGCAATATTGATAATTGCAGTTCCACTTTCAGCTTGGATTACCTATGTTGTAATGATATCCTATCCAGAGTCTAAAGCATCTTCAAGAAAGAAATTAATAGAAAACAACTTAGGAGGGGCTATGGCATTCATTGCAGCTATGGCAAGCGCGGACGTACCTGTGGATGTCATTTTTAAGGAATTATCAAAAAGGGATGAATACGGTGAAATAAGGAAGGAAGCACTTAAGATTACCAGAAATACTGAATTATTCGGAATGGATATATTTACTGCAATAGGTGAAGCCTCTAGGGTAAGTCCATCCATAAAATGGCAGGAATTTCTACAGGGAGTTGTAACCACAGCTACAACTGGAGGAAGATTGAAGCCCTATTTCGTCAATAAAGCTGAAGAATATCAGAATGAACTCAGAATAGCTCTCAGAAAAAACGCAGAAAATGTTGGACTGTTTGCTGAGACATATGTTACTGTTGGTGTAGCATTCCCATTATTTCTCATCGTTATACTGGCCATAATGGGGGTAATATCAGGCTCTTCGGGAAGTTCTACAATTGTTATTCTTGCAGCTTTCTCTTTCCTTGTTATGCCGGTTATAATTGGAACATTTATATGGATAATGGGTAGTGTTAGCAAGGAGGTTTCGATATGATTCCTCTTAAGATACTTATTCCATCTCTATTAATGGCTATAGTTGCAGGGATTATTGGTATAATTCTTTACTTTCCTAATGGAAATGTAATTATACTTTTCAATACAATAATTATAGCTATATCTGTAGCACTCATTCCCTCAGGAATATATGATTATATCCGTAACAAGAGAATAAGGGAAATTGAAAACAGGCTTCCAGATTTTCTCAGAGATGTTGCTGAAGCCTCGAGATTCGGTATGACACTTGCTGATGCAATCGTATCAGCTTCTAAGGGGAGATATGGTATACTTACCAATGAGATCAGAAAAATGGCGTACCAGATCCAGTGGGGTGTACCGGTCGGTATTGCCTTAGAAAGTTTTCTATCAAGGGCTTCTACTCCCCTGACAAAGAGAATTGTGAGCACTATTATAAAGTCAAATGAGGCTGGTGGAAACGTTTCCGATGTGCTTAACATGGTAGCCAATTATTCAAGGGAAGTTCAGCAATTAAACAAAGAAAAATTTTCGCAATTAAGTTCCTACACTGTTGTATTATTAATTGCCTATGGAGTATTCCTTGTGACAATACTGATACTAAATGTCCAGTTCTTCCCCCAGATGATCAAGGCTGGCCAGAGTGCCACTGGATCTGTATCAAATAATATTGCATCCATTAATGTCAGCATTATTCCAACTGTAAAATTGATATTTGCTGGAGCCATAATAGTGCACGCTGTTGGAGACGGTTTAATGGCGGGTGTTCTAAAGGATGGAAGATTTGAAAGCGGATTTCTGACTGCTGCTGCCTTGGCAATAGGGGGGTACCTGTTTCTTTTAATGTTAGGGGGAGTATGATATGAGCAGTCTTAATATCATGAAGGGAATAATCAAGAAAAATCCATCTAAACTAAAAGGGAGATCAACTTCCTATTCAAAAGATGAAATATCCCCGCTCATCAAACTTGGAGACGAATGGGAAATTAAGGATGAAATAGATATAGAGCCTCCTTACAGCAGGGTAGTCATATTTTTCAACCAGAAAACTGGGGAATATCTTTATCATGTGAATGAGCCTATTATACCTGATAATCTAAAAAATTTTATAAAAAGTGTTAAGGACAACATTATTGAGGATATTGATTCTAATCCTGATAAAAGAGAAGAAAAAATAGAAATATTGAGAAAGAAAATTGACGAATTTGCCATTGAGAGGGAGATAAATCTTTCCGGGCTTGAGAGGGAGAGGGTATTTTATTATGTTTACAGGGATTTTGAAGGTTATGGGTCTATACAGGTTCCTATGCTTGATCCAAATGTGGAAGATATATCGTGCGATGGAACTGATATACCAATACATATTTTTCACAGGAGATTGGGTAGTATAAGATCGAATATTATATATAAAGATGATGCAGAACTAGATACTTTCATTCTATGGATTGTTCAAAGGTCAGGAAACCATATTTCTGTCGCAAGCCCTATGGCAGACTGCACTCTCCCCGATGGATCGAGATTGCAGGCAACCCTGGGGAGGGAAGTGACTAAAAGAGGCTCCTCCTTTACCATTAGGAGGTTCAAGGAAAACCCCTTCACTCCCCTGGATCTGCTCAAAATGAAAACTCTGAACAAAGATATTCTTGTATATATATGGCTGGCAGTTGAAAATGGAATGAGCATATTTGTGGTTGGAGGGACCGCATCAGGTAAGACTACAACCCTTAATTCAATACTTCTTTTCATCCCTCCCGGCAAGAAAATTGTTAGCATAGAGGATACGAGAGAAATAAATATACCTCACGAAAATTGGATTCCTTCTGTGACAAGACCTGGTATTGGGGAGGTCAATCCCATAACAAACAAGAAAATGGGTGAGGTAGATATGTTTGATCTCCTGGTCGCTAGTCTGAGACAGAGACCCAATTACATCATAGTGGGAGAAGTAAGAGGTGTTGAGGCTTACAATGTATTTCAGGCAATGGCAACAGGTCACACCGCCTATTCAACATTCCATGCTGATGATGTAAGGACCCTGGTTCACAGGCTTGAAAGCACACCAATTAATCTTCCTAAAGCCCTTATTTCATCACTGGATATAGTGCTTATGCAGGGTCAAGTCAAGGTTGATAACAAGCTATCAAGAAGGGTAAAGCAGATGGTAGAAATAGTGGGAGTAGACCCTGGAAGTAATGAACTTACTACTAACAATGCTTATGAATGGGACCCTGTCGGAGATGTTTTCAATTTCAGCGGGCATTCTTATATTATAGAGAGAATATTGACAATGAGAAATTGGAGTATGAGAAGAATGGAAATTGAGATTGAGAGAAGAAAGAAAATTTTAGATTATATGAATGCTGTTGGTATTGATAATTATAGGGACTTTGCATCTTTAGTTAGCTACTATTTTAAAAAACCCGATGGTTTACTTGATAGAGTTAGACAGACGCTGGGAGAAGAGATATCATGAAGGACGTACTTTATGAAGAAGAAGGCGTGGCGAGTGCTGTTGGAACAATATTTGCAATTCTTATATTCGTTTCACTTCTCAGTATATTTGTTTCTACCTATGTCCCTGCAACCATGATGGCAGATGAGGAACAGTATAGCTCTCAAATGATGAACAGTATGGTTCAGGTAGCTTCTACTATAAGCCAGTTGTCCCTGAATTATAGACAAGGGGAGACAGCCCTTGTTCCTTTTGATCTCGAATCCGGATACGTCCCGATATTTTCATCTCCTACATATGGCTATATCAATATATCCTCAGATACTGCTGCGCAAGAAGGGTATTTAACATTAGGAGTTTATAACGGAGCCATCTCAAGCACAAATCTGGTAGGCTCAAATATAACAGTCGGTGGGGCAATAATGGCATTCACAGATAACAGGTATTTTACGGATGAAGCTTGGACCTATGAATTCTCTTCGCTGTATTATTTCAATCCATTTATAAAAGATCAAAGAAATTCATCGCTGATTTCTAATTTAATTCAAATAGGGCCAGGTTCCGGTAGTTTAGAAAATGTAAGCATTTTCTTGGTGAATATAATTGGTGGCCCTAATACAATATCAACGTCTTCTCCTGTCGCCTTGTCAATTGGAATACTCAGTAAACAGACAATCATAAAGGATGGGACAAACATAACATTAAGTTTCAGTTCATATATTCTCAAGAATCCAATAGAGGATGCTTTTAATCAGACTGGGATTACATCATTTTCCTCTTTGAAGTTCAATCAAGATACCTTGTCAATAAATCTAGGTCCGGCAGGTGCTGAAATTTACATCACAGAGGTAACTATAATCATAGGTATGTCATCATACAGCTCCTGAAATTCAAGGTGATAATTCTGACATGCTCTCATCGCTAAAGCGACGGAAGTTCTACTTTTACTTCCTCACCCTTCAATGTCGGAGAGTATTTAGCAGAATTTCCATTATTGAGTTTCGAGGTCGTTATCGCCATGAATGATGCCACTTTGAGGGTATCAGT
>Ga0080003_1001523_pt1 | contig 12081 bp, 12 predicted proteins | sample JossMetagenome_FD_69206 | JGI IMG/M metagenome (GOLD analysis project Ga0080003, IMG submission 69206) | Hot spring microbial communities from Joseph's Coat, Yellowstone National Park, USA - JC2_E (SPADES assembly) (version 2) | ecosystem: Environmental > Aquatic > Thermal springs > Hot (42-90C)... | reverse complement strand
TATTAAGCTACTCGGCTCCTTTATATGGCAGAAGCACACAGATATTTGCGCTTAAGCCGCTAAGTCCGGAGTTTGCAATTGCGCTGGCCCCGAAAAATATGCCATTCAAAGAAAAGCTTTATATGTATTTCATATTTGGCGGCGTGCCCGCATACTACGCCTTTCTTGCAGATACTATAAAAGACTATGAAAACGCAAGAATCAGCGTTATAGTAAATGAAATGCTGAAAGAAGGCAGCGTATTTGCTTCAGAGCCTAACCTGCTGCTATCTGAAGAGGTAAGAGATGATACAAGGTATATGCAGATTCTAGAGCTTATAGCAAATGGTGTAAACAAGCCTGGCGAGATTGCCTCGAAGCTTGGCATTGCACACGCAAACCTGGACAAATATATTAGTATGCTCGAATATCTTGACATAGTTGAGAAGGAATTACCTGTTACAGCAAACGAAATAAGAAAATCAAAAAAGGGAATATATAGAATAAAAGACAACTTTATAGACTTCTACTTTAAAGAGCTGAAAAGGTCGATTGCTGACAAAAACGCAGAGAGAATAATAAATGACCTTGATTTTATTGCACAACTGCGCTTTGAGAGCTTTGCAAGAGAGATGCTAACTTTTATGAGCAGGACCGGAATAGTAAAGATTACTTTTACAAAGATAGGGAGATGGTGGGGATTTAATCCTGACAAGAAGAGCTCTGGCAACCAGGAAGAGATAGATGTTGTGGCATTAAATGAAGATACAAAAGATATATTGTTTGGAGAATGTAAATGGAGCAACAGCAAAATTGGCAAAGAAGTTTACTACGACTTAAAAAGGAAGGCCAGCTTTGTGCAATGGCACAATAATGAGAGGCATGAGCACTTTGCCTTATTCTCCAAGTCAGGCTTCACAGAGGAGATGAAGGAGATTGCTAAAAAGGAAGGTGTTATGCTCTTTGACCTAGAGGCGATAGAAGAGGCTCTGAGTGTCTCGTTGTGAAGAAATATAAAGATCGATGTGTCTCTAATATATTGCATAATTATCAAAAATGATATTTAAAAGAAACATTTGCAAAAATTACTGACATTCTTCGCACATTCTATAATTAACATTGTGTAAGTTATGCCATGCTATTCTTTTTAACAAATAAAATATTGCGTAAAATTACGTATGCTTGGTTGATCTTTAGTTTTCTTATATAAACATAAATAAAGAAAAATTTATATTCCATAACAGATATAAAAACAAATAGTGATAAAATGACAAAAATAACTGTTTCGAGAGAGGATGTGGAGAAAGCACTTAAATGGGCTGTGTTCGTAGGAAATAATTTAGATAAATTTAGGGGATCTCTGGACTTTGCGGCTAAGTTTTTGGAAAAGGCAAGCTCAATAGGTAGCCACTATGATGATGATAATGCATTGTATTCTTTCTTTGCCATGGATTCGGCCAAGTATTTTTACAATTTAGCAAAAATGATAGGAGATGAGGCCCGTGCAAAAAAATTTGAAGAAATTAGAAAGAAAAGTAAAGAAATTGAAAAACAGCGTAATGAAAAACAGCGTAAGTGGGATTGGACTAAAGAACAAGCGTCACAGGAATGGATTGGTTTCTTAAAAGAGAATGAAGAGAAAGTTGAAGGGCTTATAAATTTTTTGGAAAATGAACTCCAAAAAGAGGGATCAGATTTTGTGAGTGGAACTATATATGCTGCACATACTATTTATAATATGGCATATTGGTATGATGACTTTCCTCAACATTACGCAGCATTCAAGTTGGCGAAATTCGTAGACAATAATAAGGATAAATTTAGGGAATTTCTGGACTTTGCGACTAAGTTTTTGGAAAAGGCACGCTCAATAAGCAGCCACTATGATGATAATGATAATAAATCGTATTCTTCATTTGTGAATGAGTTGGCTAAGTATTTTTACGATTTAGCAATAATGATAGGAGATGAGACCAGTGCAAAAAAATTTGAAGAAATTAGAAATAAGGAGTCGAGAAGGAAGGAGCGTGATTGGACTAGAGAACAAGCGTCAGAGGAATGGCGTGGTTTCGTAAAAGAGAATAAAGAGAAATTTGAAGGACTTATAATTTTTTTGGATAAACTCAAACGAATGGTGGGATCAGATTTTGCGAAAGAAACTGAGAAGTCTGCAGATATCATTTATGATAGATCGGTAGATTTGTATTGAAACTTTTCTCACGATTAGGACTAGCTTTGTGCAGTGGCATAATGATGACAGACACGAGCACTTCGCCCTTTTCTCAAAATCTGGCTTCACAGATGAGATGAAGGAGATTGCAAAAAAGGAAGGTGTTATGCTCTTTGACCTAGAAGCAATAGAAGAGGCCTTGAATGTCTAAATTTTTTAAAATCAGCAGGGTTATTTTGAAATCTATTTAAAAATAGTAGGGTTATTTTAGAAAGGTCACATAACGAAAGTGACTCATACATCAGTCAAATTCATAATAAAATGACTGATACATCAGTCAAATTTTAATATTTATCCTTCATAATAATATTGACGCCATGGAAACAAGCAGGATTGTTGAGATATTGAGCGATTATAACTTTTGGGGGAATTTTAAAAAGGAGCTTCGCGAAAGAAGGGCTATAAGCACTCTAAAGCGCAATCTTGAAGCTCCGCTAGTTAATGTGGTTAAGGGGGTTAGGCGTGCGGGCAAATCCAGCATTGTGCTTAAGCTTATACAAGAGCAAGGGCTAGAGAGGAACTCGCTTATTATAAACCTTGAGGATCCGAGAATGCCTTTTAATATAGATTCGCAATTTTTGATGGATTCCCTTGAGGCTTATTTTAGCTATGTAAATCCAAAGGGGCCTTCGCTTGTGGTTATAGACGAGGCACAGCACGCAAAAGGCTGGGAGCGCTTTTCCAGATATGTTGTAGAGACAAAAGGCATAAAATGCATTGTAACTGGCTCTTCATCCCAGCTGCTAAGCGAAGAATATGCGACAGCACTTACAGGCAGACATATCGACTTGGAGGTATATCCTTTATCATTTTCAGAGTTTTTAGACTTTAAAGGCATTGCTGTGCATACACCACTTGAAATAGAAAAGAACAGGCTCTTAATCCTTAATGCGTTTAACGAATACATGCAATATGGCGGCTTTCCAGAGGTGGTGTTAGCGAGTGGCGATGAAGTAAAGCTCAGCATGCTCAGAAGCTATTTTGAAGATATACTGATAAAAGATATAGTCGAAAGGTATAAGATTAAGCGTGTACCGCAAATAGAGGCAATAGCCAAGGACTGCTTATCAAATATCGCAACAATTATTTCTATGAGAAATCTTGCGAATACCTATGGCGTCAGCCTTCACACTGTTGAAAGATTTCTTGAATATTTTTCAAACGCATACTTGTTTGTACTGGTAAAGAAATTCAGCTTTTCGAAAAGGGAGCAAGAGAGAGGTCTTAAGAAGATCTATGCAATAGATGCAGGCTTCTACTCTGCTCTAGGCTTTAAGTTCTTAGAGCATAAGGATAAGCTTATGGAGAATATGGTCGCGTTGGAACTGATAAGAAGGTATGAAAAAGAAAGTATATATTATTGGCAGGACTACCAAAACCACGAGGTTGACTTTGTTATTAAGAAAGGAAATAGCGTTCTACAACTCATTCAGGTTACATACGCATCATCAAGAGAAGAGGTAAAGGAAAGGGAAATAGAAAATCTGATAAAAGCCTCTAAAGAGCTTAAATGTGACTCACTAGTGATTCTAACATATAACTACGAGTCACATGAAAAGTATAAAGGCAAGGATGTTACATATATGCCTTTATGGAAGTGGCTACTTAACCCTTAAACTAAGCCGGCTTCTTTTGCTTTTTCTTAGCTAATTATAATACAATACTTTAAGGTCTGATTATGCTGTTTTTCAAAGGCCGTGAACCTGAAGATGTGAGATTAGAATACCTTACCCTATGCTTAATGCTCTATTCAACAAGAAGCTCGGTGCTTTCGCTCAAGGGCAGAAGCCCTGGATTTGGGGCTGAGAGAGGCATTGAGAATTTGATGAAGCATGCATTGAGTTAGCATCGCTAAATGCCAAGCCAGACATGGAAGATCTTTATATAAGCAATTACAGTTCTATAAAGCGCTGTTTTTTGAACAATACCGCAAAAAGATAAGAATTATTCATTTATAAGCCAAACATCAAAAGGGCATTCCACTTTGCCGGATATACCTTTGTCTAGGACGACGCCCACCGCGTCTTGCGGATTTATAGCAATACCTTTTGATATATACGCGTCATCTATCTCTTCTTCTAAAAGCCCCCCGCCTGGGATTTTTACTAGATGCCTTTCGCCAGTTATTACTATAAACACTGTACTCTCTTCTCCTCCATATTTTTCTATTGAATCATTTATACACTTTTGCATGTGCGCGTTTCTCTCTTTGCCGGAAGCGCTTATGTCATCAATAGTCTCGAGGGGCACATCTTTAGATCTGCTAAGTTTATCAAGCCACGCATAGGCGTTTTGACCTTCGAGCAACTCCGGGTTCTTTTTCTCAGCAAGCAATACAACGCGTTCCCCGTTACCAAGAAGATTGTCAACCAACCTTTCCACAAATTGCTTGGTCAGCTTATAATTTTCATGTCTCTCTCCAATCCATATGAGCTTTTTATCCTCGTTTGCGTTCAAAAACTCTTCAAAGCTAGCAGCAATGATCTCTTTATCCTTATCTGGCTTATTCTCTTTAAAACTTAATGCCATAATATGGTTTTGCTACTTTTGATATTTATTACTTTTGCTAACCTTTGACACTCTGATTTGATAAATCAAACTATTCTTGTTTTAAGTATAGGAATCTTATAGAAAAGTATAATAATCTATCAAGAGATTTAGATTTCAGCCTTATAGAAGGTAATGAGGAAGCTAAGCTTTCAAAGGCTATAAAAAGAATAAGCGATTACTACACATGCAGAATAGCCACAAAGCAGAAAGTGAAGCATGGAATCAGGCATAAGCTGTGGATAGAAGGGCCTTCGTTCGAAGCTGCAGGAATAAGGCACATATTGCCCATTACAATCAATAAAAGAGGGGAAGCCTTTGCTAAAGCCTGACTTCAAGGCAATAAATCCAGGAATGATTTACAAGGATCCTGATCTGCATGCCTACTCGCTCCTTGTAATAAACATAAAGGAAATAGAAAACCGAACCAAACAAACTGCAATATAAATGGTGTTAGAATGAAACTAGATTTTGACCTAAGAAAGAATATGTCTGCTTTTGCTTATTATTACAGCCAGACTAAAATTAATAAAATAAAAGATTTTTTGCAAAAAAGAAGGATTATAAAAAATTGGTATATAGTTAGTTTATTTAGGGCAGGTTTAAAGAAAACCGTTCGAATAAAGTTTAGGGATGGAAAACAAGTATATATTAAAAGCGAAAAAGAATATCATGATTTTTGGAACTCTGAATTAGGACAAAATGAAATTCTTAAAATGGCAAAGGATAACAATGCAAAAATTAGAAACAATAGGATTGAGTTGGATTACGAGAATAAGAAAGTTTATTTTTTATCTTATGAAAACAAAAAGTTAATTAGTAACGCAAATGCCATAAAAGAAAATTTTACAAATGAACAGTATAAATGGCTTGATGTTAAAGGCAAAGATGTTGTTGATGTAGGTGCAAATGTTGGCGATACTGCAATATACTTTGCACTTAAAGGCGCAAAGCACGTTTATGCTTTCGAACCATATCCTTATTCATATAATATTGCAATGAAGAACATAGTGCTAAACTATCTTGAAGATAAGATTACTCTGCTCAATGAGGGCTGTGGCAAAAGCGGATTTGTAACAATAAAAGAGGAGTATAAGAATACAGGCAGTACAGATCTTAAAAAATTCAAAGAAGGCAAGAAAATAAGAATAGAAAACCTGAATGAAATTGTAAAAAGATTTAACCTAAAGCACGCTGCGTTAAAGGTTGACTGCGAAGGTTGCGAGTATGATTTGATATTAAATGCGAGCGATGAAGCATTACAAGCATTTGATCAAATTATTATGGAATATCATTATGGTTACAGAAATCTTGTAAAGAGATTAGAACAAGCAGAATTTAAAGTTAAATATAGTTTGCCTAAACATTTTCATGACGTAGAAGCAGACAATAGTAATATGTATCTTGGACTTATATTTGCGATGCACATTTGATAAATTTAGAAAGATAGAATTGATAATGATAAAAAAGATATATTTGCTTAGCGACCATTTGATAAGCTAAATAGATGTCAGCAGACTTGAATCATGGAAAAGCTGACTAATCCTTGGTAACTTGCTTTCATTTTTCTTAACATCCTATGTTCTGAATTCTCTTTCCTTTTTCATGTTCACAACAAAAAATTTAAAAAGTAATTATCTCGTATCCTTCCTCGACCGCTTTGGCTAAATAATCTCCCACTGGAACCAATTCTATGTCATCTGAAAGTTTTGTTTCAATATTGTGCTTCTTTGCGTAGTTTATACAACCTTTTGGCTTTTCATTAAGGGCAGATACATATTCTTTTCTCAGTTCATTGTTGCCGCTGAGGGTTTCTTGGCTTGGCCCCCAGAACACCACCTTTATCTTGTTTCCTGCCTTAATTTGGGTTTTTGCAAGGTTGAGGGGCAGTGCTGCTTTTTCTTCTTCCCTGCTTACAATCAAAAGAAGTATATTCACCATAAATTCACCTTATTTACTCCCGGTTGCATTATGTACATCCTCAGTTTTTGCTGGTCTAAGCAACAGCTCCCATATAAAGAAAACCGCAGTGACCGCAGCGAATATCCATAGTGTTGTAGTGAATCCTATGTATTTCACAGAAGCCATGTATCCAACCAGAGGCATCAGGACAGACATTATCATCATTGATGAACTGAAGAATGAAGTAGAAGTTCCGATTTCCTCAGGCTTGAATGTTGTATTTGCTATCTGCAAACCAAGAGTCCATGCAATCCCATCTGGTATTGCAGCAATCAAGAATGCGAGAACAAAGAAAACAATCGACACAGAGCTGAGAGCTAGAAATACAGCAGAAAACAGTGCTATGGTTACTGCAAAAATCATGTAAGGCCTCTTGTTGAGTATTGGAGACTTAAGCCTGATTACGAATCTTGTTACTACATCACTAACGAACATGGCGGCAAATAGGTAGAATACTGTTGAGGCCGAAAGTCCTAAGACTCCACCGTATATTACGCCGTATGAGAATATTATGTAGAAAGGTATGGTGTAGGCAAATGCTGCGATAACAGCCCAATTGAACTGCGTGTTCTTGAAGAGAGAAGCTATGCTTGTTGTGCCTTTATACTCCTTCGCTTCCATGTATTGAAGAGCGTATTTCCCCCTAAGAGCAGCTACAAATGGAATTGCGACAAATGCCATCAGAGCAAATATGAGGAATATCTCCTTAATTCCCAAATGGAGCAGATAACCTGTAGTGAAAGGCGCCACAATCAAAGCCAGCGCGACCCAGAATGAGAACGCAGCCTGTTCTATCTGCCTCTTAGCTGGGTCCTTAGATGCCATTCCTGCCATTGTCATAAATGAATCCATTACGAGACCAGTTATGAAACCGTCAATTATCATTAACGTATATACCTCAGCAAATCCACTTACAAAAATATAAAGTGGCATTGTTATGCCAAGAAGCAATAATGAAACTATTTCAACACTTTTGAGTTGGCTGGGCTTGAACTTTCTCATTGCAAAAGCAGAAAATGCAAACGCAACTGTGAACAGGGCGAATCCTATTCCTACCTCGAATGGGTCCATTCCAAATGCTTGCCCCAGTGACCCTATAGATGTCTGGTAGAACTGAAGCAGGTATCTTCCAAGGAATGCAGCAATAATTATCAACCATTCAGCCCCACTTATAAGGCCGAAATCCAAGCCGGCTTTTTTTAAACTTCCCCTCTGGTCGTTTACCATATTATCACGACTAGATATATACTACTAATAAATATTTAAATGTTTTGACTAACTGGTCAGTAAATCTCAAGTAGCCAGTTACCATTTTTCTCTGAGCCGGTTTATTAACCAAATAGTCAAATTTATAAATTTGCGATGCTAATAAGCTATTATGACAGACGTAGAAGATCAAAGAAGAAGAATTATTGAAGCTGCGATGGATATTTTTGCTGAGTCTGGTTTCTTTAGAGCGCCAACACAGTTAATTGCGATGCGTGCGGGCGTATCTAAAGGTTTAATATTTTGGTACTTTAAAGGGAAGGATGATTTAATTCTTGAAGTCGCATCGAATGCGCTTCCAGGAGAAGTAATAAACAAATGTTTGGAAAAAAATTTAACAGGCACTGAGCTTTTGAGATGCGTTGCTGAATCCTATATTTCCAAGTATTCTGATACAAAAATGAGAAATTTGTTGCTTCACTCTATGTCAGCTTCTACAAATTATAAACCTCTCCAAGATATGATGAAAAATACCTGCAGTGAACTTCTTAAAAAGCTTGCATTGAAGACCTTTGGGGAAGCAAGCAAAGAGAATATAATAAAAATAAGGGCATTCTTTGGTGCATTGCTTTGCTGTGCCCTTCAAAAACCAACAAACATTAATTATAAGGAATACATAGACCAACTTATATCATTTATCTATTCCAATAAAACAACAAAAAAGAGCTAAGGATTAAACTTTTTGTAGCGTAACTATTAAACAATGAAGTCAGTCGACAAAAATTTCTATAGGTTAAAAACTATTATAAAGAGTTTGATAATTTACAATTTTCAAAGAATCTCAAAAAAATAAAAAAGAAAAGAAAAGAAAATATCTGCTTTCTATACCTGTAGCCAAGTCATTCCTACTACTTTATCGTTGGTTTCAAGCTCTGCTTTTATTCCCATTGGAGTGATCCAATAGCTTCCTAGTTTTAGAGATGCTAGGTCAACGTCTTCCCATAGGTTTCCGACTATTTCATTGTCAACTACTATTTCTATGTGCTTCACGCCTCTTCCGTCTGTCCATGTATGTCCTTTTGTGGCTTTGGATAGGGCTTCTTTTAGCTTCTCTTCAACTTTGGAAGCTGGTACAGAGTTATCTGTGTAGTAATGACCGTCCCTAAACTTCCAACCAAATCCTGGCATTCCTCTTGGCATTTTATCACCTAGTAATATTATATCATTACTAATATATAAACTTACCGGTCAGTCAATTTATTAACCAATTAGTCAAATTTATAAAATGACGATAAGAATAGTACTTATACTTATGCATACTGCTTTGGATGCAACTTGCTTTTAACACTACTTTTTCCGCCCAGAATACTTTGCATGCATCTAAAAACTGCACAAAAAATTCAAAAACAAAAACAACAAATTTAAGTTTAGTGAGCATAATTCTAGAGCATGGAATACAAGTGGACAGTACTTACCAACACCACGCTTGGCGTAATAATGTCAGCGCTGAATGCAAACATTGTAATGATATCACTGCCCACAATATTCCGTGGCCTTGGCATTAACCCATTTGCGCCTGGCGAGTTTGTATACTTGCTATGGATACTTATGGGCTACGGCATTGTCCTTGCATCTGTCCTCGTTACCTTTGGCAGGCTTTCTGACCTGTTTGGCAGGGTGCGCCTTTATAGTATCGGTTTTGTTATATTCACAGTTGCTTCTATACTTCTTTCAATAGTACCAGATAACAGTGGCAATATTGGAGCGCTATTGCTCATAATTTTCAGAATGGTGCAGGCTGTGGGTGGAGGCTTCCTCATGGTTAATAGCACAGCATTGCTAACAGATGCCTTTCCCGTTAGGGAGCGTGGCGAAGCGCTCGGGCTCAACCAGTCAGCATTCATAGCTGGCTCTGTTCTCGGCCTTATCTTAGGCGGCCTGCTTGCAAGCTATAACTGGCACCTTGTGTTTATAGTAAATATACCGTTTGCGCTTGCTGGCATGCTCTGGTCAATGGTTAAGCTAAACAGGCATTATGAAAGAAAGAATGTAAGGCTCGATTATTATAGCAACATCTCATTGGCCTTGGCACTTGTTCTGATTTCACTGGGCTTTACCTACGTGCTTGTTCCATATGCTAACAACCCTATGGGCTGGCACAGCCCTTGGATAATTGCCTCGTTTGCGCTAGGCATTTTATTCATAGGCTTGTTTGTATATGCGGAAAGAAAGGCGATTGCACCTCTGTTCAATCTAGCGCTATTTAAGATAAGAGCATTCTCCTTTGGCAATATTGCCTTATTCTTTAACACACTGGCTAGGGGTGCGGTGATGTTTCTCGTGATAATATGGTTGCAGGGCATATACCTGCCGCTCCATGGCTTTCCATATACTTCAACGCCCCTCTGGGCTGGCATCTATATGCTTCCCCTTATGATAGGCATGGTGGTTATAGCACCGATAAGCGGCCACCTTACAGACAAGTATGGTGCTAGATTATTTGCAACCTTGGGCATGCTGATTGTTGCACTTTCTCTCTTTCTGCTTCTTCTCATGCCTTACAACTTCAACCTGCTAGCATTCGAGCTTATTATATTTCTTAACGGCCTGGGTAACGGCTTCTTTGCTTCGCCCAATACAACGGCGATAATGAATGCCATACCCCCTGAGGAGCGAGGAACAGGAAATGGCATGAGAATGACACTTAGCAATATAGGCTCTACGATAAGCATGGCTATATTCTTCTCAATAACCATTACAGTTTTCTCGCAAAGCGTGCCTGGCGCAATGTATGCGGCAGCTATAAAAGTAGCCCCGCAGCAGGTGGCAACTCAGCTATCAAAATTGTCGCCTTCAGGGCTTTTGTTTGCAGCATTTCTTGGTGTGGATCCTTTGGCTGCAATAAAGTCCTCTAACTTGCCACGGTCAACGCTTGCCGCGCTAAGCTCGCCAGAGTTCCTTCCTAACATAATAGGCACGCCGTTTATAAATGGGCTCAGGTATTCACTCTACATCTCTATAGTGCTTATACTCATAGGCACCATCTTCTCGGCACTGCGGGGTAGAAGGTACGTGCACGAGGAAATGATTCTGAAAAAATAAATTATAGATGGAATTGCATAATTATCAAAAATGATAATTTAATAGAAACATTTATATATATTATTATTTCTAAATTATCATAAATGATAATTCTGATGAAATGAATTATATTGAGTTTGCAAAAAACCTTGAAAGGCTTAGGCTTGGCGTATTTACCACTAACGATGCTATACGAATTGTTGGCAAGCCGAAAAACTATGTAAACCTATTCCTTCACAGGCTCTACAAAAAGGGCTTAATAACAAGGATAAGCAAAAGCAGATATGCACTTGCAGGTGCGGGCAAGCTTGAGTTGGCTTATGCACTTGCTGGAAACGGCTATATAAGCACTTTGAGCGCACTTTTCTACTACCATCTAATCAACCAAGATCCTAATAGTGTTGACATAGTCAACACACTTGCAAGCAAAAAGAAAGTGCTTAAAGGCGAATTCGGCTCTATACATGTAAGGCTTGTCAAACTAAGCCCTGAAAGACTCTTTGGCTACAGGCGCGTGCTAGGCAGCGTAGGCTATTTTCTCATAGCAGAGCCTGAAAAGGCTATTGTAGACACACTGTATATATACAAGAGCATATACACAGGCTTGTGCAGTGAAGCAGTAAAAAGAGGAATAAACGAAGAGCTACTCAAGACTTATGCCGAAAGAATGAAATCGAAGAGGCTTTCAGAACTGCTAAGAGAGGTGCTATAATGCTTAGCGTTGACGAGCTTAAAGATTACCTTGCTATTACCGGCATGCAAAATGTATGGCAGGTTGAGAGAGACTACATGCAGCACATTATGCTCAGCGCAATATATTCAAAGATAGCAAATGAGCTTGTGTTCAAAGGAGGCACTATGCTGCAGAAGACAGGCGTTATAGACAGGTTCAGCATAGACCTGGACTTTACAGGCTCAATAAGCGATGAAGCGCTTTTAGAACTTGCGAAGCACATAGAGAGATATTTTGAAGCTCTAGGAATAAGGTGCGAATACAAGTTTGAAGAAAGAAAGCAAAGCGGTGTCAACATAAGCTTTTATATAGAGGGGCCTTATTACCTTCTCAACAAAACTGA
>Ga0080003_1001521_pt1 | contig 12088 bp, 24 predicted proteins | sample JossMetagenome_FD_69206 | JGI IMG/M metagenome (GOLD analysis project Ga0080003, IMG submission 69206) | Hot spring microbial communities from Joseph's Coat, Yellowstone National Park, USA - JC2_E (SPADES assembly) (version 2) | ecosystem: Environmental > Aquatic > Thermal springs > Hot (42-90C)... | reverse complement strand
TTCCACTTGGTTTAGAGAAATTTATAAGCATATCAGCAGCGTGGTCTACAGCCTGCCCACCAGCACTGTATGTAAATGCTCCAGAACCCCTTATCTGTGATATTGCAATTACAGGTATCTGTGTATTTATCTTTTCCTTGAGGTCAAATATTGCACCTCTTATATCTGCTTCATCAACTGCTTTAGAAGTTTCAGAGAACAGTGTTGTAAGTGAATCTATAACCATGAAGTCTGCACCTGTATGTTCAAGCAGGAATAATAGTTCGGCTATTGCTACCTGCCATTTTGGTTTAAACTGTATGTAATTTGCAGTGAATATATTATCTGGTTTCTCTGTTTCAAAGTTAAGTGCATCTATTACACTCTCATTGTATACGTAAAGTATCTTATGCGTTTTGCTCAGCAGTGATACTATTTCCTGTGCAAGCCTTGATTTGCCTGTGCCTGCTGCACCACTGAATATTGTAAGCCCGTAAGGTATGCCACCTCCGAATACACTATCAAGTTCATTGTTTCCAGTTTTCATTCTTGGAAATACACGTTTAGGTCTTTCGAGCCTCCATAACGGTGGTTTCTTTACAAGTTCACGGTTATACTCAAACTTCGGTGGCATGTATTATACCGCCCCTTTTAGTAATGATCTTGCGTTCAGCTTCAAGTTTCTCGAGTACATTGAGTATAACATCTGGCGGCATGCCTGTAATGGTCATAAGGTCATCTACTGTCTTGTCCCCGGATTTCAGTATGTCAAGTATTTGCTTTTCACTATTTGCTGTATTTTCAGGCTCTTTAGCTGGTTTTTCCTTTTGTTCATCCTTTTCTGCTTCACCGATATACCTTATGGGTATTGTTATGGATGCTTCCTTGTCCTTGAATACCTGTTTCCTCTGTTCCCATACGAATACCTTGCCTGTAAGCCATTTCTCCGGGTTGTCTATTCTTGTTATATCGACTGGCAATGGCAATGCTTCAAGTTGGGACTGGAACATTCCCCATTTGCTGTTTATGCTTTCACTGTACGGCAGATATATTGTCCTTACTTCACCTGCTTTTTCGGCTGGTTCTGTCAGGCTCAATGTTATGTTCAACTGCTTCTTTCCGTAGTCATTCTGTATCCATTTGCATTCAGAAATCTTTGCCGTAAACCTATAACCCTTTTTCAGGTCTTTCGTTCCCCATTTTACATTTTCTTCCATTTCTTCTACCTCCTATATTGGTACTCCCTTGCGGTTTCCCGTATACCTTAACAGGTATTTCGTTCCCTACCACAGGAACTCATCAGCGGGATTTCAAGGGTAAATATACCTATAACAATATACCATATATACTTTTTTATATCTCTTTAACATGAAAAATAAGGAAAAATAAAATAGAAAAAATAATTTATCACGGTTTTATATCAACAATACTGCTCAATGGTATTTCTGCAATAATAAACCTACCATTTAGCAATAGAACCACATCATCTTCAACTTCATAAGACTGTGCAAAACCGTCTGCAAATATGTAACCTCCAGATATAAGGACTACACTTACCGATGATTGTCCTGATTCTTTCTGTAAACTTAGGAATTTTCTTCTGAACTTTTCAAAATCCATACCGTTTAGCCTCCTACATATTTATATCCATGATATCCGATATAAGCAGGTACAGTTTCATAATCATATCGTCATCTGTTATCTCGTATGCTAAATGTTTGCTGATACCTTCTGGAAAATAGTGCATTACTGCTGAATACGGTGACATGTCATCATCACTTATAAATACATCAACGTAAGATAGACCATCCTTAAAGTACAGCCGTAATACAGAGTACTCTTCAACTGTTATTCCGTCTATCTCTGCATTGCTGTCCATCTCAAACTGGTGTTTCTCGGCTTCATTTACTTTAAGCTCAATTTCAGCTATATTCCTGTTGAGAAATTCTCTCGGGTCAAACTCTTCACTCATATTTGCACACCCCGTCTAATACATGGTATAAGTACTCTTTTACATTATCAAACTGTTCGTAAGTTTCCCTGCTGTCGAACACTACTTTTGCTTTATTCACATATTCAAGTATATTCTGCTTCCTGTTTATAGTTTTTGCTGAAATCGAATTATCAATGGTAAAGAACTTGAAATACGATGCATCTACCCAAGAAGTATTGTCATGCAACATTACAGCCTTGTTCCTGTCGTACCAAAAGAGCAGGCTGTAATATGTGTCTGGTGGTTTTATACTCTTTGCATATTTCTTTGTTATCTGCGGTATGGTATATACTATTTCCATTGTAATGTTGAAGTTTTCTGTATAGGGTGCATCTCTTTTATGCCATGTATCAGTCTTTGTATTTATGTAAAACTCTCTGTCTTTTATGTGGTAATGTGCTTCAAACCGATTTATACTTATAAAATTTATCTGCTGTAAATCGGTCATATTATATCACCCCTATCTCGTAGAAAACAACTCTGCCTCTGTTTGCACGGGATTTCTATTGTTATCTGCTAAGATGGTATTTTCAACAATACTTTCAAGCACACCATTAAAAGGACTGTCGCAATTCATTGTAAATAATAGTTTTGCAATATTTTTTATAAAACCAACAGAATCAAGGCTTTCAAGGTCACCTGTACATACTGAAAGTTTTCCGTTTCCTGTTGATTTATCTGGTGCTACATTTACATGCACAGTATCAGGGTCGGCATATACATATACTCTCCCACTGCCCGGAGTATGCACAAGCAGGTCATATAAGTCCACATATATCTTAGACATTTTTAAAGGTCTGTTATATTTTTTCTCTATTTTCTGTATATCAGCTTCAGTAAGGTAATAAGTTTTATTGTTAATTATTACAGCGTTAGGTTTAACAGGCTGTGTATAATGTTTACTGTAATCATATTCCAGATATACTTTCTTATCATCTAACTGTACTGTATTGAACCCATACATCCTTGCAGACTCAAATAATTCCCTTATGTTCCTTACCATAGTTTGCTGTGCAGAATTTAATGCTTCCTGCATATTTTTCATATAGTCCTTGAATATATTCAGGTATCTCCTGTATTCCATTTCGTATTTCTTCTGAAGCATTGCTTTGTATTTTTTCTCAATGTCCTCAAATTTGGTATTTGTTATCTTGGTGAAATGTATCCTGTACGCACCGTCTGGCTTGAAGACAATACCGTCATCGAGTATACTGACATCAGGTTCAAATGTTTCACTGAGCAACCTTGCAGGGTACTCCATATTTACTGTTGCTGATTTAAAGAACTCGAATTTTGCCCTTATAAACTCTGCCAAACGTGTAAGGTGTTCTGGTTTTGGATTTACCTTTGTCATTATGTCCTGTATATTGTATGTATACCGTGTAGGTCTTCCATTAAAGAACTTCGATGCATTTTCATCTCCAGTTATAGCAACATACTGTGCTATTGTAAGGTAAGAGAGACCGTAAACATTGCCAAGATTGGTAATGTATTCATAGCCTCCTTCCACTTTATTTATTTTATTTCTGTCAAAGTACGACAGATGTTTATACAGCACATCAAATTCAAACTGTGCATCTTCTTCCTTCATGAAAAACCTTACAACGTATTCTTCTTTGATTGTTTTTTCCACTGTTATTTCCATTTTTTCACCTTCTTTTTATTCTGTTTTTCCTTTTTGTCAGAGTTTTTATCCAAGTACTGAACTTCATAAAAATCGTAATCTGCCATACGTGTTGTTCCCCATTTATAAGGTTCCCAGAAACTATCAAGTCCTGTACTCCCTGTATATGATGTGTATGATTTTGACTTTTTTATGTTATTCAACTGTATCCCAAGGTCTGGTATATCAAGTTCTACAGAACCTTTTATTTGCACTCTCATACCGTTAACAAAAAGATTTACAACAGAATCTGTAAACTGGTTATCACAGAAAAGTATGCTTACATCAAAATGTGTATTGATATAACGCTCATCAGTACCACTGAATGTCTTGAGATTCATTGGATGGAAATGAATAACTGTATTATATCCCTGTTTCCTGTATTCAAGCAGTTTTACGTTATCAAAGTCAACTGATGCCCCAGATACAGTCTGTTCCGGTACAAGGAATTCGTTAGTCAATAAGTATCCTTTATCTGTGTTATTAGCCTTTACGATGATTGCGAATTCATTGTTTGTATCCTGTCTTGCAAGATAACTGCATACTTCATATATCATCAAAGGTATTTTAATAGGATATTGTTTTATTACTGTATATCCTGATGTAAATGTTTCTGGTTCTGTCATCATTCTATCACCTCCAGTATATTCCTAAATGTCTTTGTATGCTGGAACTCATAACCTGTAAACACTATTGCAGTTACAAGTGCTGCAAGGAACTGCGGTGTTGCTATAAAAGAAGGCACTGTATTGTAACCACGAGTACCTGACGTAAATGCAGCATCAGGAAGTTCTGTCATTATTGTTGCAGACAACCCATCGTACCTGACATAGTAGTCAGGCTTAATCCCTACATCCAATTCAACAAGGTTATCTCTGGTATCTATAATTATTGAAGACCTGAGTTTAGAAAGTTCAGCTTTTGTAAGTGTTTCCAGTTTCTTTTCAAAGGTTATGACTTCAGTTTCAAACCTTCTTTCGATTATAAGGTCTTTCATTGCCTGTGTTTTAAACATGCCTATCTGTGTAAATTTGTATGGTGTCCTGTTCAAGTTTGTTGTTTCTATCTTATCATTGTCTATAAGTATTAATGTTTTAGCCCCTGCCAGAGCCATGTCAAGTGCTACCCACGAACCTATACCACCTAAACCTATAACTGTCACTTTATTGACAGTTTTAAGGTTTAAGGGTTTTTGTCTTACATACAATTCTTCCAATTCTTCCATTTTTTTACCTCCTTTAAATAAATAAAAATAAATTATACAAATAAATTCAGTATATGCCTGCCTTGTTTACAGGCACAATTGTCAGTGTTCCCTCTGTTACGGGGAAGTCGGATTTCTTAAGTGGGACATCGCCTTTATACACATTGAAGTCCCTTATTCCGTGTGATTCAGCAAGTTGTAGCAGTGTTGGGAGATCCAGAGAAGCGAACTGCAATGTTTCGTTAGGGAACACCACTTTTACGTTATTCTCTCCTACATGGAACTGTGCTTCACTCACTTCATATTCACCTCCTGGGCTTTAGCCCGACAGAAATATAGAAAAATATTTCTGTTTCGCTGGAGTTTCACCAGCTCATCAGGGGCTTTAATAATTCATCATACTGTTCCATGCTGTAATTATCTCATTTTCTATAAGCCTCATCTCGTTTTCAACAAGGTATAAAGGCAATTCATTGGTAGAAAAATCCCCAAAACTTCTGATATCTACTTCCTTTCCATCTGTATTGAAAATAGATATCTGGTGTCCTCCATACCATACAAGTATAGCAAGTGGCATATCAGTGTCTTGGTCCCTGACAACTTTTATATATTTTGCATTATCTATTGCATCAATAAAGTTATACCAGTCCATATCATTCATTTTATCACCTCCTTTGCATATTACCCTTTAATATATTTCAATTGAAGTTTTTTCAGCAGGTCTATTACTGTATCGCTTATCTCTATATAAGCGACAGAAGGTCTATCCCTGTTATCATAATACCATTCAACTTTAATAAACTGCGTGGTATATTCATCGAATTCTACTGGTATAATACTGTACTGGGTAATGTAGTGTTCATCATCTGGAAAAGTAAATGTCATTATACTGCTATGTTTCTTTGCATGGTGTTTTTTCAGCCATTGATTAAACTCTTTATCGGTCTGAAAATTATGCATCTTAATCCAGAACACATTTATCACCTTACATCAATAATATCTGATAATGGGACAATTGCAATAAGTTTTTTATTATTATAAAAATATACTGTATTGTCATCATAGAAATAACGGTAATTATCAGGAAAAATAACTGCTTTACTGCCTCTCAGTTGAACTGTTGCAGTAGTCTGCTTATTTTTAGTTCGGATAAGAAACTCTTCTATAAACTCATCTTCAGTATACATTCACTTCCCCTCAGTTACTTCAACCCAATCCTTCACATAACTGTGTATCAGTTTACCACCATAATATACTTCCCTGATATTGAACTGACCCATTTCTTCCTCTGCATAGTAATCAAAAGTCAGCATGGGAAAGACCTCGCTCATCTTTTGTATAACGGGAGATATTGGAGACCATGCAGTCAAAAAGCGGTAAACAACAAGTCCAGAACCTTCTGCCTGTATTTCCACTTCATAGAAACCCCATTTTGTACCCCAGTTATCCCAGCACCACTCAATGATCTCTGAATCATCATCTGAATTTGCTATCTCTGGTGGCATAGGTATGAACTTGTTTGCATCAAGAAGTAATACAGTGCCATCTTCATATGTTCTTTTTGCAAATTCCCTGAATCTCTTTACATCTTCATCGGGTCCAGTTACTTTCAATGCACTGAAAACATGGTTAGGCAAGTTTATCACCTTCTTCCTTTTCCCTATATTGAGAAAAACCTTTTAAAACCTTATACTTAAACATTTATTTTCACCTCTCTTCTGTTTAAAAAATAAAAAAATATATAAAAAAATTTACTGCCACTTAAACCCACAGTCAAGGCACTTGTATTTGCCAGATAACTGGTCGTGTTTTATCCATTCAGAACCGCATTTTGGGCAGGTCATGAAAGAACTGAACATCTTTATCCCTTTCTCCTCCTTTTCATTAAAACTTCGTATTCTTCGTCTGTTAGAAAAAGTGTATAGCCATTTTCATATCTTATCTGCTTCATAAAATCACCTTACGTCAGTTATTTCTGATATATTTACAATTGCTATTATCCAGTTGCAATGACGGAGATAAACGATATTATCAGAACCAGCGTCTATTTCATAATCTTCTGCAATGATTTCTGCTCCTTTTGTATAAACAGTAAAAGTGTCATCATCACTATGCATAAGAGCTTCTACAGCTTTATTCTCAAAATCGTCTATATTCATATAATCACCTTCTTTAAAAATATAGAAAAAATAAAAGAAAAAATTAATCAATTCAGAGAATTTGTATATTCGGCATAGGATGTTTAGACAGATATCTTGTTAAAGTTCTCACAGCAGAGTCATCGCCAACTATTAAATCAGGGTCTTTTGTCTTGTCATATAGTTTTCTGCAGACTTCAGCCGCTGACATAGGTTCTCCATCGTATATTACTCTTGCTCTGCCTTTTCTCGCTTTTACTGTAAAAGCAGACAGTATCTGTGATGGAAATCCAGTAAGTTCGTCTGGTGTTACTTCAAGGGATTTAAGGGTCTCTATTACTTCAGCGAGTCCTTTGTTAGCATCGTCAATCTGCTTCTGCAATTCGATTGCTCTGGTTTTTAATTGCTCCAAGTGTTCTGCCTTCTTTGACTGAAGTTTTTGTTTTAGTTCTTGCATGGCTTTCAACATCTCAGTTATTGACTGAGTGTCTTCCAAATTCTCTATTCCAGACATATTCTTTCTCTCCTACCCATCCATACATTCTGAATGGTATATCAGGCATATCTGAAATATCTGGATGATATATCAGATATGCATAGCATGTTATTACCATAGCAATACCATAACATTACTATAACATAGTTATAGCATTGCCATATAGCAATACCATACTATTCTATACCATTCATGCTATATGAATGGATATATAGACATATCACGGTAGTATATAAATATTTTGGAAATCTATAACCAAAAAACCGTTTTGTTAAACGAATTTTGGGCCGTGAAATAAAGGGATAGGGAAATATAAAAAATATACCTATTTTTATTCAAATTCATTTTAAATTTAAAATTAGCCGTATTATTTTGTTCAATGTAAAATTCTATTATCCCATTAATTAAAACACGTAAAACATGCATTATTATGCAATCCATTAACAAATTTACCATTCACCTAAAATTAACATTCAATCCAAAAACAATTAATCCATGTATTCCATTACTCTGTGTGAATATTACAATAAACAGGAAAAGGATCAATATAAGCGATTCAACTGCAGAGCTGTTATTGAAATATAAAGACACTATAGACCAGATGGTAAACTTCTGGGACAAACATATGACTTACATGGAAAAAAACAAAAAGAACCTGCACAGACCACGTGTTGTTGACCTTGTAGCAGAAGCAATGAAAATAATAGATTCAACAGAAATAAAGAGTTCTACAGAACATTATCCTGATATGCCTATAAGATGTACAAAATATTTTGAAGAAATCAAAAAACAGTGGCGTGGCAGTTATAGAGTAAGGCGTGCCTTAAGATATGGCAATCCTATGGCTCGTTACTGTATAGAAGCTTATGTATCTAAACAGCTTGATAAAATGACTGAGGCAAAACAGATAAAACAAGGGAAGCAGATTATAAAAATAGGTGACAGAGAATATAAAGATGGTATAAGATACACAAAAAACAAATATAAACTTACAAGGGGTACAGCTTACAATGCAAGGAAGAAATTAGGGTGGTAATAAAACACAATTAAAACGCATTAAAATGAATGCTAATACATTTTCAATACCTTTAATGTGTAATTTATTAAATGGTAAAGAATACCCCCCTAATTTTAAATTTAAAAAATAGTATTATAAAAAAAATTAATTTAAATTTGTTCCTTTGGATGTGTTTTCAGGTAATCGCTTATAATGTCTATGATCTCGTTTTCAGTTAGATAGGATTTTGCTTTCTCTACTGCATTGTAGAGATTATCACGGCAACCCGGTGTCTCTAAACAATCGTTTACTTCCTCAATTGTTTCATTGTTCAATGTAAGAAGTTCGTATCCAAGTGTATCACGGAATATTTTATGTGCTGAAGTGTTAGATAGTTTATCCATTATTGTGTCTGCTTGCTGTTTCTGTGCAGGTGTAAGTTCCTCACCTTCACGTGGTTTAGGTATAAGCTTATCACGTACTGCATCAGCCCATGATATATACGTTTCACCTGTGAAGGGGTCTATATACCTTGCCTGTGATGACAGGAATCTGCTTACAGACCTTGCTGTAGCTTTTGTTGTCTCTGAAATTGCATTCCTGAGTTCAGGTGCAATTGAAAATATTATATCCATTACAAGTTTTTCTGAATCAGGCAATAGATTAGCTGTATTAATTATTGAATTATAGGCAGTCATAAACTTCTGTGAAAGGTATGCATAGTTTTCCCTTGCTTTTTTAAGTTCATCCTGCAGTGTCTTTATATGCCTGTCTTCATCCTGCCTCTGTTTATACAGGGTAACGAGTTCTTCTATTTTTGGTCGCAGGTCAGATTTAAACTGGTTTACTATCTGTTGCTGCATAAGCTGGTATTGTTTCAGTTTTTCTTCATATTCCCTGCGTATTTTTTCATACTCATCTATTGTTGTTTTATCTACCATATCAGTACAACCCCGTTATATTATATGCTTTCAATTTATCATGCATGCACTTCAATCTGTCTTCAATATCTGTAATTACTTTCCCGTTAATAGAATTTCCGATTTCACATTCCTTTGAAGCATCTATAAAATCCTCTATCCTTGAATGTATATCAGTTTTCTCATACTGCCTGTGTTCAACAGGGCAGTACTTTTCTACCTGGTCCTTAGACAGTATACCTATTATCCCCTTTTTCCAGCATATATCTTCTGAATTCTTACCTTCAGTACATGTACATGAAATTATATCAGACTCTGCTGTTTTTGGATCGACAACTATTCCATCATGCACTGAATCATAGAACAATTCTTTATCCGTTAATTTATCTGCACCTTCCTTATCGAAATAACCGAACTGCTCACCTGATTGAAGTATAACATTAGGAACAGCACCTACTATTGGTATGCTTGACAGTACTTTAAGTGTGCGGTGAAGCTCATCCCTCATTGTAATGGTATTATTTACTGTTTTTTATATGTTTCCCTGTTTTATATTAACCGATATTATTTTTTCATTCTGAACATACTGACTACAGCAGACCCCATCAGTTCACCTATTTTAACGTTCAACAACTTTATTATGTAATTTACAAATAAGTTGGAATATATACCCAGTATTATAGCCAGACCTAAAGCATAATACCAGTAATGCATTATAACAAGGTATGAAAGTATCCCGTACAAAACACCTAATAAATTTCCATGTACCCTTAACCATTTCACAGTAGAATAATACGTACTGACATTTTACGTTTTCTATCAAAAATATAAAGCTTAGGAAGAATAATAAATCCGCTTGCAATAAGTAAATGTGAAATCAAGGAAAGTATACGAATGGTGTACAAATCATATAGCAAAGGACTTCGATAAACTTACAGGCAACCCTGAGAAAGATTTCAAAGCAAGGAGGAAAATAGTAAAAGACTCAGTGAACTGTGTATTGCTTCACGTAGATGCAGAAAACAGGGATGATGAAGAAGATTAATCAATGTGTATAGAATTGAATATGTCGTTCAACGGTGAGTTTGTCCTGACATTCTTTATATTGTAAAGGTCTATGTTTTCAATAGTTTTCATTATATTGTCATAATCATCTTTGTAAAAACATTTACTGTACCTGCTTAGAGTACGTATCAAGTCCATCTTCATCTTATCCCTTTGTTTTTTCCTGTCAGTTGAAGTAAGTATATCATCCATTTTCAGTGCAATGTGGAAACCGGTTATTCCACAGGCTTCAGGTTCCATACTACTGTAATATGGGAACGTATTTATATGTTTTCAAAAAATATATTGTATGATATTTAATAAACATCATTGACTGCATCCAAGTATAACGTACAGATCTCATCATCACCGTAATACAAGTGTATGCAATCGTTTTCATCCTCATCAATCTGGTAATATGTTGCATGTATTGTTATACGGTATCTACAGGCTACAATAATTGCATATTCCCTGTTTTTGTCTATTTTACGCCATCTCTTTTGAAATTCATCTAATTCCATTATACCACTCCTATATGTTTAGGACAGGTAAGAGGGGTTACCTCCCCATCCCTGTCCTGGTCTCATAATGATATTATATCTGTGTATATAATGTTTGCTGTATTACTAAAGCTTAAATATATAATTGATATAGCTAAACTATGGATACAAGGAGGAAAAAACTGATATATATTATGAAGTTTATAGGCATTAAATCGATTTCTGATATTAAGGAAAGTCAAAATCCAGAAGAAGATGATAAATCATTTGAACTCAGGATGAGAATACAAAAAATAATGTTCTTCGTGGTCAACAGTAAAGCAGACCCTGACCTGAATTATTCGTATCCTATTTACCTCAGAGGTCCTTATTCAACTGAACTTTCTAAAGATTACTTCAGTGTATCAGAAAAGGAATACAATGACATTAAAAACACAGATGGAAAAGACATATTAAGCTTACACATCTTGGATTTATTGCAGGCTTTAAAAGATAAAGAAACAATATGGCTGGAAATAGCTTCTGTAATAAAGTCACTGATAGATTACAACTGGAATATAGAAGATGCCATTGAACGCACAATAGAAATGAAAGAGAATATATTGAAAAGATATAATAAAGACCCCGGTTATGTAAAGCAGGTATGGCAGGAGATGAAAAAGTTAAACCTGTAATTTTAATTTGAATTTAAGTAATGTTATTTAATCGGAAACTTTAATAATAAGTATGTTATTAAGTTCCACGATTAAAATGACAGGTTTAGCCTACGGGTATGTAAGGGCAAGTACAAAAGAAGAAGTCGAACAGGGGAGTAATATCAGGCAAATTAAACTGATAACTGACTACTGCAAACAGAATGACCTTACTGTTAAGATATTTGAAGACAAAGGTGTAAGTGGCAAAACAGACAACAGACCACAACTTAAACAGATGTTCAGGCAGATGGAAACAGATAAACCAGAGATTTTAATAGTGACAAAGATTGACAGGCTTGCAAGGTCAAGCAAAGACTTACTGAACATGATAACAGAACTAGAGAATAAGGGAATAAAGTTCATAGCAGTTGAACAGCCTGCTATAAACACAACGACTGTAATGGGAAAGTTAATGCTTCAGATAATTGCGGCATTTGCTGAATTTGAAGTAAATATGAT